>Ga0272444_10001030_pt1 | contig 27785 bp, 25 predicted proteins | sample SSMForm13_FD_201033 | JGI IMG/M metagenome (GOLD analysis project Ga0272444, IMG submission 201033) | Marine sediment archaeal communities from Little Sippewissett salt marsh, Falmouth, MA, United States - SSM-Form-13 | ecosystem: Environmental > Aquatic > Marine > Wetlands > Sediment ...
GCCGATCGGCACGCGAATGAGCATGAGCAGGAACAGCACGACGAAGCCGCCGGCCGCGATCAGGTCCCTTTCACTCATAGAGGTGTTCCTCGTCGATCTTCTCGTAGGACTCCAGGTCCTCGCCATGCCGCCAGATCCGCCAGATCCGGATCGAGGTCATGATCAGCGCAGCGATCAGCCCGAGCACGATGGCGCCGAGAAATGGCCAGTGCGGCAGGCGCAGGTCCATGGTCGACTCGCCGCCCGGGAATTGCGAGACCACGCGTTCGCCGATCTTCCATACGAGTCCTGTCGTGAAAATCAGCAGCACCAGCCATGCCACGATGTCCAGCCAGCGGCGGATGCCGGGGCGAACCGCATGTGCCAGCAGGTCCACCTTGATGTGGCTTCCCCTGTAGGCGACCGAAGCAAGCCCCCAGACGATGGCGACGGCCAGCGTTAGCCGCGATATGTCGAAGGCATCCGGCAGGGGCGAGTTGAACAGGTAGCGCCCGATTGCCGAAATGAAGATAATCACGGTCACCAGTCCGAGCATGATCGCGGCGACACGCTCGATCCACAGGGCCACGCGGCCCCTTGGCTCAGGGCGCTTGGAATCCATGGCGATTTCCCCCTTTGCAGCAAGGGAGGGGCGAACCCCTCCCTTTTTGTGCCTATTCGTAGAGCGTGTCGTTTGCGGCGAGTGCCGAACGCAGCCCTTCAAGCACGGCGTCGGCGTCGTAGCCCTTCGCCTTCACGTCTTCCTTCCAGGCTTCCAGCGTCGGCTTGGCCGCCTCGCGCCATAGCTGAACTTCCTCGGCGGTCGGCGTGTAAACCGTGTGCTCGGGATCGTTCATGATCTCCTCGCGAACGCCGTTGTCATACTCCGCCCATCCCTCGGAAAAGCGTTTGGACCATTCCGGTGTGCAGTGGTCGTCGATGACCGTGCGCTGCTCGTCGGTCAGGCCGTCGTAACGCGCCTTGTTGAACAGCAGCACCTGCGCCGAGAGATACAGCGGCATGTCGTTGTGGAACTTGGTCTCCTCGGCGATGTTGAAGATCTTCATCGCTTCGTAGGGGAAGGTGACGGCGTCGGCGCTGCCGCGCGCCAGGGCTTCACGCGCTTCCGGCGCCGGCACCTGCACGGAAGAGCCGCCGAGCGAGTTCACGAAGCGCGCCATCGTCGAGTGTGCCGGGCGAACACTGAGTCCGTTGACGTCGGACGGAACCTTGATCTCGGTGTTGGCGTGGAACCGGCCGGGATTGTGCGGATTGACCAGGCAGAAATAAACGTCGCTCATCTCCTCGCCGGCATAGTCGAGATACCACTCATGGATCGCCTTGGCCGAATTCGCGCCATCCTTGCCGAGGAAAGGCACTCCGACGAGTTCGAACACCGGGAACCGGCCGGCATTGTAGCCGGGATTGGCGTATCCGATGTCGGCGATGCCGTCGCGGGTCATGTCGTAGTGGTCAGGCGCCGCACCGAGCTGTTGCGCCGGAAAAACCTCGAACTGGATCGATCCGCCCGATGCTTCGGTGATGGATTCCATCCATTGCTTCATGCCGGTCTGCGGCACGGCATGCTGCGGCGGCAGCCAGTGCGAAAGCCGCAGAGTCGCGTCCTGCGCCTGCGCCGTCGTTGTGCCGAGTGCCATGGCGGCAAGAATGCCGATTATCTTTTTCATGTTTTCCTCCCAGAAATTGTCCGGATCATCCGGTCCCCCATTTGTATCGAATTCGCCGTGATTGCAAAGGGCGCATCGCGAGTTTGTCCGGATCGTTGCCGGAACGCGGTTCATGGGGACATCGCGGATTCGGGAGCGACTATCCAGGGAATGCCCGCTGCGTCTGACGAACTCTCATGAATCGGCATGATCCGTTAATCGCGGGAGCGGCGGCGAAGGCTTTGCCATCCGCCGGGGAGTGCATTGCTTCAGTCGCGCCGGAGGATGAACTTTTTCTGGGAATCCGTACTCCCGGCATTCTCGCGAAAACGCATCCGCCGCCCTCGCCGCTCCGGTATCATCCTCCCTGCCTTTTCGAGGAAGCCGGGTCTAGAACCGACCATCCGGGAGAGGGACGGTGCCTGTCGGGCAGCGCGGAGGTGCGTTGCTGGGTGATGAACCCCCACGGTAGGGCGGCATCAGGCGTCGACGGCGAGAATACCGTGATGACCGGAGCTGCAAGAACACCGAGCGGGCGGTCGCGCGATCGCACAGTACATTAGACGCAGCGATCCCGCGACCGCCCGGCTTCCGTTCAATGGCATGGTCCGGCTTCAAAGAAAGAGGCGCGGGGACAATGGCGCTTGACCTTCCAGCAGCTGGAAGCCCTATCTAAGGGTTACAAAGACTGGAAGGTTTGAGACATGGACCATCAGGACCACGCCCATCACGAGCACAAGGCCGACGGCAGCTGCTGCGGCGGCGGCGCGAAAGAGGACGCCGCGCCGGATGGCCCGACCGCGATCGATCCCGTCTGCGGGATGACGGTGAAGCTGAACGCCGGCAAGCCGTCGCTGAAATACAAGGGCGAGGAATACCACTTCTGCAATCCGAAGTGCCACGACCGCTTCGAGGCAGATCCGTATTTCTATCTCTCCGGCAACAACAAGACCAAGAAAAAGACCGAGAAGACGAACGCGCTCTACACCTGCCCGATGGATCCGGAAATCGTGCAGGAGGGGCCGGGCACCTGCCCGATCTGCGGCATGGCACTGGAGCCGATGAGCGGGATCTCGGAAGGGCCGAACGAGGAACTGATCGACTTCACCCGGCGGCTGTGGGTCAGCGCGGGTGCGGCGATCCCGCTGCTGATCCTCACCATGGGGCCGATGGTCGGCCTGCCGCTGCGCGAGTGGATCGGCGAAGGCATCGCCGTCCATATCGAGTTCCTGCTGGCAACGCCGGTGGTGCTGTGGGCGGCGCGGCCGTTCTTCGAGCGCGGCTGGATGTCTGTCATCACCCGCAATTTCAACATGTGGACGCTGATCATGCTCGGCGTCGCGGCGGCTTATGCCTACTCGGTGGTGGCGACATTCGCGCCGGGCCTTTTCCCCGAGGCGATGCGGATGGAAGGCGGCCACGTCCCTGTCTATTTCGAGGCGTCGGTGGTCATCATCGCACTGGTCTTCGTCGGCCAGGTGCTCGAACTGCGCGCCCGCGAGCGCACCGGTGATGCGATCAAGGCGCTGCTCGATCTCGCGCCGAAGACGGCGCGGCGCATCACGCCCGATGGCGACGAATACGATGCGCCGTTGGAGAACATCATCGTCGGTGACCGGATGCGGGTGCGCCCGGGCGAGCGTGTCCCGGTCGATGCGGTCGTTCTGGAGGGCCATTCCTCCATCGACGAGAGCATGCTCACCGGCGAGCCGCTACCCGTTGAAAAGACCGAAGGCGACGCGGTGACCGGCGGAACGCTCAACAGGAACGGCACGCTGGTGATCGAGGCGGTGAAGGTCGGCGAGGACACGATGCTCGCCCATATCGTCGAGATGGTCGCCTCGGCGCAGCGTTCGCGCGCGCCGATCCAGGGGCTTGCCGACCGCGTGGCGTCGTATTTCGTGCCGGCGGTGGTGAGCGTCGCCATCATCGCCTTCTTCGCCTGGCTGTTCTTCGGTCCTCAGCCGGCCTTCGTCTTTGCCATCGTCTCGGCGGTCTCCGTTCTGATCATCGCGTGCCCCTGTGCGCTCGGGCTGGCGACGCCGATGTCGATCATGACGGCGACGGGACGCGGCGCGCAGGCCGGCGTTCTGGTCAAGGATGCCGAGGCACTGGAGCGCATGGCCAGGGTCGACACGGTGATCGTCGACAAGACCGGCACGCTGACCGAGGGCAGGCCGAAGCTGACCGGCGTGATCGCGCTCGGCCAGCGCAAGGAGGAAACCGTACTCGGCCTTGCCGCCGCGCTGGAGAAGGGTTCGGAGCATCCGCTGGCCGAAGCCATCGTGGCGGGCGCCGAGGAGCGGGGCGTCAAACCCGGCTCGGCAACCGGTTTCGAGGCGCTGACCGGCAAGGGCGTCAAGGGCAAGGTCGGTGGCAAGGCGGTCGCGCTCGGCAACGGAGCGATGATGCAGGCCGAGGGCATCGATGCGGACGCGGCAGCCGAACAGGCCGACAAATTGCGCGGCGAGGGCAAGACGGTGATGTTCGTCGCCGTCGACGGAAAACTCGCTGGCATGGTGGCGGTCGCCGACCCGATCAAGCCATCCACGGCGGATGCGATCAGGGTCCTGCACGACGCGGGGCTGCGCATCATCATGGCGACCGGCGACAACGAGCGCACCGCCAAGGCCGTCGCCTCGCAGCTCGGCATCGACGAGGTGCGCGCGGGCGTTCTGCCGGAAGACAAGAAGGCGCTGGTCAAGGAGTTGCACAAACAGGGCCGCAGCGTCGCGATGGCCGGCGACGGCATCAACGACGCGCCGGCTCTGGCCGCGGCGGATGTCGGCATCGCCATGGGCACCGGCGCCGACGTGGCGATGGAAAGCGCCGGCATCACGCTGCTCAAGGGCGATCTGCAGGGCATCGCCAAGGCGCGCAGGCTGGCGCAGGCGACGCTCTCCAACATCAGGCAGAACCTGTTCTTTGCCTTCGCCTACAACTCCATCGGCGTGCCGATCGCGGCAGGCATTCTCTACCCGCTGACCGGCACGCTACTGTCGCCGATGATCGCGGCGGCGGCGATGAGCCTGTCGTCCGTCTCGGTGATTTCGAACGCGCTCCGGCTGCGCTCGCTGAAACTCTAGGGAGGACGGCATGAATATCGGGACAGCGGCCGAGATGGCCAATCTGCCGGCAAAGACGATCCGCTACTACGAGGAGATCGGCCTTGTCGCGCCGGCACGATCCGACAACGGCTACCGCGATTATTCCGACAAGGACGTGCACCGGCTGCGTTTCCTGCAGCGCTCGCGCAGCCTGGGCTTCACTATCGACGAGTGCCGGCTGCTGTTGTCGCTCTACGACGACCAGAACCGGGCCAGCGCCGATGTGAAGGCGGTGGCGCTGGAGAAGGTCGAGGAGATCGACCGCAAGATCTCGGAACTGCAGTCGCTGCGCGACACGCTGTCGAACCTCGCCCGCCATTGCCACGGCGACGGGCGTCCCGACTGCCCGATCATCGACGATCTCGCCGGCGAGGGCGGATCTGCCTAGCGGTCGGGCGTAATCCAGTCGGCGAGTTTCGCCTTGGCCATGTCGCCGATCAGTTCGACGAATCCGCGCGCCTGATGCTCCGCGGTCAGGCGGCCCTTTTCCGCCGTTGCCTGCGCCGCCTCGCCGACGGCGCCGCCGGGATTCACGTCCTGGGCGAGCCAGGCAAAGGCATGGGTGCCTGTGTGGGCGAGATGGTTGAATTCCTTCTGTGCGTCGGCAACACGCGACGGGAAATCCTCCGCCTTGTCCATCCGCACCGTATCCGGGGTAAAATGCAGCATCAGCGAGGTCTCGACGTCGCCGCCGTGAATGCCGTATTTGCGCTCGTAGTCGCCATAGAAGCCGTTTGGCAGGCCGAAGCGCATCCACGACGTCTTGGCGACCATCATGTCGTGGCGCACGCGCAGTTCGCGGGCGACGATGCCCATGATTTCCTCGTTGCCGCCATGCGAATTGACGATCACCAGCTTGCGTAGGCCGGCGCGGGCGACCGAGGCGCCGAGATCGCACCACTGGTCGATCAGGGTGGCCGCTGAAATGGTCAGCGTGCCGGGCGAGCGGATGTGCTCGTTCGACTTGCCGATGGCCTGTATCGGGAGGACCCGCATGTCGATGCCGTTCGGAATCAGCGGGAACACCGTATCCAGCATGCCGGCCATGATGGCGTGATCGGTGGAAACCGGCAGGTGCGGACCGTGCTGCTCGGTTGCAGCGATGGGCAGGACGGCGACGACCTTGTCCGGATCGAGATTTTCGAACTCGCGCGAGGTAAAGTCGCTCCACCAGTAACGTTTGCTCATTATCGCTCTTTCCTTGCCGGGCCGGCAGCGACGGCTTCGATTTCGACGGTGAACTCCTCACGGGCGAAGCCGGAGACGATCATCAGGGTGGAGGCAGGCGCCGGTTCGGCGAATAGCTCGTCGCGCACCGCCATGTAGGGTTTGAGATGCTCGCGGCCGGTGACATAGGCATTGATGCGGACAATGTCGGACAATCCCAGTCCGGCTTCCTCGAGGATGGCCTCGATACTGGCGAAGCACAGCCGGGCCTGCGCCCCGGTGTCGGCGGGAATGGCGTCGTCCGGGCCGATGCCGAGCTGGCCGGAACACAGCACCAGCCGCATCCCTTCCGGAATTTCGACGCCGTGGCTGTATTTGGCGAAGGGTGGCCGGATCGAAGCCGGCGTCAGATGAGTGAACACGTTGATCTCCGCGTCATGTGCGTGGCCCATAATGCAAAGCATGCGCATAAAGACAAGCGTGCTGCTTTTTTGAGCAATGTGCGGTAAAACTGGGCTTCGATGGGGGAGAAAATAGCGAATAACGCAACGTAACAATGGCCGCTATCGCGTTGGCGCGGCTGGCATATCTCTTGCATCGACAGGCGAGGACAAGAAGCATGGCACTATCGCCCATGCCCATCAGAGAGGTGTGAACATGAAACGGATTCTACTGGCAGGCACGGCCCTCGCGGCGGCGTTTTCTACACAGGCGCTCGGCGCCGAAAAGGTTGTCTTCGGTACCAACTGGCTCGCCCAGGCCGAGCATGGCGGCTACTATCAGGCCGTTGCCGACGGCACCTACGAGGAATGCGGCCTCGAGGTCGAGATCGCGCCGGGCGGTCCGCAGGTTTCCGGCCGTCCGCTGATGCTGGCCGGCAAGTACGACTTCTACATGGGCGGCAACATGCTGCAGGCCTTCTCTGCCGTCGAGCAGGAAATTCCGCTGAAGGTCGTCGCCGCGCATTTCCAGAAAGAGCCGCAGGTTCTGATGAGCCATCCGGGGCAGGGGCTGGATACCTGGGAGGACCTGAAGAACGCCGAACAGTTCATCCTCGGCGACGAAGGCTTCCAGACCTATTACCAGTGGATGGTCAAGGATTTCGGTTTCGACGCCTCGAAGCGCATTCCTTACACCTTCAACCCGGCGCCGTTCATCGCCAATCCGAAATCGGTGCAGCAGGGCTACATCACCTCCGAGCCCTATGCGGTGGAACGCGAGGGCGGTTTCGTGCCCAACCTGTACCTTCTCGCCGATTACGGCTTCACCACCTACGCGACCACGGTCGAAACGATGCAGAAGACGATCGACGAGCGCCCGGAAGTCGTAAAGTGCTTTGTCGAGGGATCGGCCAAGGGCTGGTACAATTATCTCTATGGCGACAACAGCGCCGCCAACGAGATGATCAAGAAAGACAATCCGGACATGACCGACGAGCAGATCGCGTTCTCGATCAACAAGCTCAAGGAATACGGCATCGTCGACTCCGGCGACACGGAAACCATGGGTATCGGCGCGATGACCGACGCGCGCATGGAAGACTTCTATGGCAAGATGGTCGGCGCCGGCGTCATCGATGACGGTATCGACATCAAGAAAGCCTACACGCTGGAATTCGTGAACAAGGGCGTTGGCCTCGACCTGAAGAAGTAATTTCCGGAAAGGCATTTCCGCGTGGACATGCAAACTGCCGACAAGGCAAAAACCGGCGGACCGCAGCTTATCCTGCGGTCCGTCGGCAAGACCTTTGGAAACGACGTCGTCGCGCTGCGTGACGTCGATATGACCATCAACCAGGGTGACTTCCTCAGCCTGCTCGGCCCGTCGGGATGCGGCAAGTCGACCGCGCTTCGGCTGGTCGCCGGGCTGTCGTCGCCAACCTCCGGTATTCTGGACTGGCGCGGGCCGCCGATGGGGAAGGCCGATATCGGCTTCGTCTTCCAGGAACCGACGCTGATGCCTTGGGCGACGGTGTTCGACAATGTCTGGCTGCCGCTTCGGCTGCAGGGCGTGTCTCGCGCCGCGGCCGCACCGCAGGTGAAAGAGGTGCTGACGCAGGTCAATCTGAGCGGCTTCGAGGATGCCGTGCCGCGCGAGCTGTCGGGTGGCATGAAAATGCGCGTTTCAATCGCGCGTGGGCTGGTGACGCGCCCGCGCGTCCTTCTGATGGACGAACCGTTTGCCGCGCTCGACGAGATAACCCGTTTCCAGTTGAACAGCGACCTGCTGGCGCTGTGGGAGCAGGAGCGTTTCACTGTCATCTTCGTTACGCATTCGGTCTTCGAGAGCGTGTTCCTGTCGAACCGCATCGTGGTGATGGCGGCGCATCCGGGACGGGTTTATGGCGAAATGGAAGTCGAGGCGCCTTACCCGCGCGACGAGCAGTTCCGCACCTCGGAGGACTATGCGCATCTGACCCGCAAGGCGTCATCGCTGCTGCGCTCGGCAATGGGCGTCGAAGGCGAGGGAGGAGACGATCATGTCCTCCACTGAGTTGCAGGGCGATGAAGCGGTCGTGTTCGACGCCGAGGAGATGCGACGTGCGCGCCAGCGCCGTCTTGAAAAGACCGGCAAGTGGCTGCTGCCGGTGCTGATCATGGTGCTCGCCATAGTGATGTGGGACCGGATCTGCGTGTGGAACGAAATCCCGCGCTATATTCTGCCGCGTCCGGGTGAGGTTCTCGCGACGCTGATCGAGGACAGGGTGCTGCTGTTCTCCTCGCTGCTCACGACGCTCAAGATCACCTTCCTGTCGCTGATCCTGGCGGTTGTCGGCGGGGTCGGCCTGTCGGTTCTGTTCACCCAGTCGAAATGGGTGGAAATGAGTTTGTTTCCCTACGCGATCGTGCTGCAGGTTACGCCGATCGTCGCGATCTTTCCGCTGATCAACATCTATGTCGACAACCAGACCGCCAAGCTTCTGCTGTGCGCGTGGATCGTCGCGTTCTTCCCGATCCTGTCGAACACGACGCTGGGGCTGAATTCCGTCGACCGCAACCTGCTCGATCTTTTCAAGCTGAACGGCGCGTCGCGCTGGCAAACGCTGTGGCACCTGCGCCTGCCGGCGTCGATGCCATACTTCCTCGGTGGCTTGAAAATCGCCGGCGGGCTGGCGCTGATCGGCGCTGTCGTCGCCGAATTCGTCGCCGGTGCGGCGGGCCAGTCCTCCGGGCTTGCCAGCCGCATCATCGAGGCCGGTTACCGGCTCAACGCGCCGCGTCTCTTCGCCGCGCTGATCCTGATCTCGTTTACCGGCATTGTGATCTTCCTCGTGCTGACATTCATCTCCAACCGCATCCTGCGCCGTTGGCATGAAAGCGCGCTAACACAGGAGCATTGATGTCTGGTGGGACGATCGTACGAACGGAAACGGGATTTTCGCTGCACCGGGCGCATCTGCACGATTCCTGGCTCGATGCGGTAAAGGCGGAGCACGACACCGAGGGTTTCAGCCTCTATGACCTGATCGTCGAAAACGGGCGGATCGCGAAGATCGCGCCATCCGGCACGGCGAGCGACGGTGCGGAAAACGATCTGCGCCGCCGCGTCGTCATGCCGGCCTTCGTCGATTGCCACACGCATCTCGACAAGGGCCATATCTGGCCGCGCCGGCCCAATCCGGACGGTTCCTTTCCCGGCGCGCTGGAGGCGGTTCTGGCGGACCGCTCGGCCAATTGGTCGGCGTCGGATGTCGAGGCGCGCATGGAGTTCGCGCTGAAATGCGCCTGGGCATACGGCACCAAGGCGATCCGCACGCATCTCGACTCGCTGCCGCCGCAGGAGGAGATTTCCTGGCCGGTCTTCGAGATGATGCGCGAACGCTGGGCCGGGCGCATCGACCTGCAGGCGGCCTGCCTGTTCGGCATTGACACCGGACGGGACGAGGCGTGGTTCAAGACGCTGGTCGAACGGGTGAAAAAGGCCGGCGGCGTGCTCGGCGCGGTCACCTTCATGGTGCCGGATCTCGAAGACCTGCTCGACATGGTGTTCCGCGCGGCGGTCGAGAACGACCTGCATCTGGATTTCCACGCCGACGAGACCGACGCGCTGGAGGCGGTGTCGCTGCGCATGATCGCCGAGGCCGCGAAGCGGCACGGTTACGAGGGGCGGATTCTCGTCGGCCATTGCTGCTCGCTGGCGCGCCAGCCCGACGACGAGGTTCTGCGCACTTTGGATGCTGTTGCGGCCTGCAATATCTCGGTCGTGTCGCTGCCGATGTGCAACATGTATCTGCAAGACCGCCGCTCGGACGGCACGACGCCGCGCTGGCGCGGCGTGACGCTTCTGCACGAGATGAAGGCGCGCGGCATCAATGTCTGTGTCGCCTCCGACAATACCCGCGATCCGTTCTATGCCTTTGGCGACCTCGACATGATGGAGGTCTACCGCATGGCGACACGGACGGTGCATTTCGATCATCCGGTCGCCGACTGGCCGAAGACGGTGCTCGCAAATCCGGCGAAGGCGATTGGGCTGGACGATAGTTACGGCAAGCTTGCCGAAGGCGGGCCGGCGGATTTCGTGATTTGCGAGGGGCGTTCCTGGACGGAAGTGCTGTCGCGGCCCGAAAGCGGGCGTATCGTCGTGCGCGACGGCGCGGTTATCGACCGCGCTCTGCCCGCGTACGAGGAACTGGATCATTTGATGGAGTAGGACATGGCCGATTTACAGGCGCTGAGGGCGGATATCGAAGGCATCAAGACCGAGGACAACGAAAAGATCGTCCAGCAGAAGAGCCGCGACTTCTACTGGTATTCCCCTGTCCTGAAGGAACGTCTCGAGGACGTCACCGGCGATCTCGTCGTTTCGCCAAAGACAGAGGACGAGCTGATCCGCGTGCTCAAGTCCTGTTACAAGCACGGCATTCCGGTTACGCCGCGCGGAACGGGGACGGGAAATTACGGCCAGGCAATGCCGCTTTCTGGCGGTGTGGTGCTGTCGCTTGCCGAGATGAACGAGATCAAGGAGATCGCGCCGGGCCGGGCAGTGGTCGGGCCGGGCGTGATCTGTTCCGACCTCGACAAGGCGGCGCGGGAGCATTCCGGTCAGGAGATGCGCATGCATCCCTCGACCGCGCACACGGCGACGGTTGGCGGCTTTATCGCCGGCGGGTCCGGCGGCGTCGGCTCGACGCGCTGGGGCGGCCTGCGCGATTTCGGCAACATCATCCGGCTACGCGTTGTGACGATGGAAGAGGAGCCGCGCGTTCTCGAACTGACCGGCGCCGACTTGCACAAGGTCACGCATGCCTACGGCACCAACGGCATCATTACCGAGATCGAATTGCCGCTGACGGCGGCCTATGACTGGGCGGATGTCATCGTCGCCTTCGACGATTTCGTTGAGGCCGCGACTTATGCCAATGCGCTCGGTCGCCTCGACGGCGTATTGCTGAAGCTCAACACGGTGGTCTCGGCGCCGGCGCCGTTCGACTATTTCAAACGGCACCAGAAGTTTCTCAAGGAAGGCGAGAGCGTCGTCATCTGCATGGTGGCGCCGCAGTCGCTCGATGCCTTCCTGGCCTTCACAGAACGCGAGGGCGGCCGCGTCGCCTTCAACAGGGCCGAACTCTCCGAGGAGGAACTGAAGGGCCTGCCGGTCGCCTACGAGCTTGCCTGGAACCACACGACGCTGCGCGGCCTCAGGATCGATCCGGCGATCACCTATCTGCAGGTTCTTTACCCGTTTCCGAACCAACTGGCGCTGGTCGAAAAGCTGCACACAATGTTCGAAGGCGAGATCATCGACCATTTGGAGTTCGTGCGTTTCGACGGCGACATCACCTGTTTCGGTCTGCCGATGGTGCGCTATTCGACCGAAGAGCGGCTGGAGGAGATCATGGCGACCTTCAACGCCGAAGGTGCGCCGATCTTCAATCCGCACCGCTACACGCTGGAAGAGGGCGGCATGAAGCAGACCGACGATATCCAGCTCGCCTTCAAGCGCGAGGCCGACCCGAAGGGGCTGCTCAATCCGGGCAAGATGATCGCTTGGGAAAATCCGGACTACGATTACGAAACGGGCGGCGTCTGGCTGTTCAAGGGCTTGCAGAAGGCGGGGTGAGGCGATGCGCGTTCTGGTCCTGCATGCGCATCCCGTTGCCGAGAGCTATAACGGCCACCTGCACCGGCTGATCGTCGAGCGGCTGAAGGCGAAGGGTCACGAGGTCGATGACTGCGATCTCTACGCGGAAGGCTTCGATCCGCGGCTCTCGCGCGAGGAGCGGCTGAACTATCACGAGATCGGGCCGAACATCGAGCCGGTGAAGGACTATGTCGAGCGGCTGCGCGCGGCCGAGGCGCTGGTGATGAGCTATCCGGTGTGGAACTTCGGCTATCCGGCCATGCTGAAGGGCTTTTTCGACCGCGTCTTCCTGCCCGGCGTTTCCTTCGGCATCGTTGACGGCAAGGTGCGGCCCTGCCTGCATAATATCCGCAAGGTGGGCGTGGTAACGACCTATGGCGGATCGCGCATGCGGGCTTTCCTCGTCGGCGATCCGCCGCGCAAGGCGGTCAACCGGGTGCTGCGGGTGATCGTCAAGCCGGGCGCGCCGGTCGGCTATCTCGCGCATTACGACATGAACCGTTCGACCGACGAGACGCGTAAACGCTTCATCGGCCGCGTCGAAAGAGCGATGGATGTTTTCTGATGCGCATTCTTGTCGTTTTCTGCCATCCGGTGCCCGAGAGCTTCGGCTCGGCCCTGCGCGACACGGTGATGACGGCGCTCGCGGAGGGCGGAAACGAAACGCGGCTGATCGACCTCTATGCCGAAGGCTTCGATCCGGTGATGGGTTGCGAGGAGAGGCGCAGCTATAACGAGATGGCAAAGGACCAGCATCCCGTTCCGGCGCATGCCGAACATCTTGCCTGGGCAGAGGGGCTGGTCTTCGTCTATCCGACTTGGTGGTACGGGCTGCCGGCCATGCTGAAGGGTTGGCTCGACCGGGTCTGGACGCCGGAAATCACCTTCGCGATCTCGCCCGACACCAAACGCATCACGCCGCTGATGACGCATATCCGAAAGCTCGGCGTGGTGACGACCTGCGGCGCGCCGCGCTGGTGGTCCTACGTGGTCGGTCATCCCGGCAAGCGCACCATCATGCGCGGGATGCGGGCGCTGTTCGCCAAGCGCTGCAAGACGGTTTTTCTTGCCCATTACCTTATGGATGTCTCGACGCCGCAGTCGCGGTTGGATTTCCTTGCCCGCGTCGACAGCAGGATGCGCCGGTTCTAGGCCGCTTCAGACAGCGACCTGCGACAGGTCGCCGGCCTGTCTCGCGGGATCGGTGGGATCGTCCGGGTAGCAAAGGAACTGAAGTTCGCTTGCCGGTTCGCCCGCTATCGAACGGATCACGCCGTTCGCCAGATCGCGCCCGCCCTGGCGCACATCCTCGTTGATGACGTCGATTTCCCGGCGGAAGCGTTTGAGGATGTTGGTGTGCTGCTTGGAGACGATGTGGACGTCGCGGCCCACGGTCAGGCCGGCCTGCTCGATGCCGGCGGTGGCTGCGATTGCCGCGCTGCCGCTGCCGCAGACGATGCCGTCGGGGCGGTCTGCCATGCGCATGCTCTCGTAGACGCCGGCCTGGATCGTATCGAGATTGTCGTCGACCGTGACCGTGTCGAGTGCGACCTGCTGCAGTCCGAATTCGCGCAAGCCGGCGGTAAATCCCGCTTTCATGTGTCGGGCATAGGTCAGGCTGTCGGGCGGTCCAATCAGGGCGAGATGTCTGGCGCCGCGTGCGGCCAGCATCTTAACGGCGTCGCGGGCGAAGCGTTCATTGTCGAAATCGTGCCACGGATGCTCGATGCCCATGTCGGTGCGTCCGTGTGTGGCAAACGGCATGCCGTTTTCCGTCAAATATCGCACGCGGCGGTCCAGTGGTTCCATGCGCGACAGGATGATGCCGTCGGCCGATCCGGTTTCGACGATGTAGCGGACCGGCTCCATCGGGTCGTTTTCAAGCGCATAGGGCGTGACGACCAGATGGTAGGGCGTGTCGCGCAACACTTCGGAGATGCCGTAGACCATCTGCGAGGTCAGGCCCATGATCTCTTCCTCGGTGTTGAGCACCAGGCTGATCACATTCGTCTTGCCGGTGCGCAGACGTACGCCGGCGCGGTTCGGCCGGTAGCCGATCTGTTTGGCGACGAGGCGTACGCGACGCTTCGTTTCCATGCCGATATCCGGCGCGTCCTTGAGCGCGCGCGAAACCGCAGTTACCGAGTAGCCCGTCATGAAGGCGATGGTCTTGAGGGTGGGAGGCCCGCGATTCAGAGCCGCATCGTCGGGCCGATTGGTTTTTTTCTTCTTTGTCATTATTCCGGCCTTTGGAGTGCCGGCGAAATATAGGCCGGCGCCCTGCGTGGTTTCAACCTGTGCGACGCTTTTTCCGCAATCGTTAAAGTATGCTGCGTTGCGACAATCCGTTTTGCGCTGCCGAACTCATTCACACGGGCGCCGGCCCGAATCTTACGTAAATGCTTGCATTTCATGTACTTATAGTCTGTTTTTGCACGAGGATGCATTTTTTTCACAGCGTGAAGAAATTTTTTGCCGGCCAGTTGCGTGAGATAATGGGCTGTCATACAGTTGTACTGCAACGTTACAGTTTTCAGGGAGGAGAACGATGCGTTTTCGTACAATGATTGCGGCGCTGGCGGCGTCCGCGGCTCTGCCGGCTACAGCGGCTCACGCCGTCGAGCTCGAGGTCACGCATTGGTGGACATCGGGCGGAGAGGCGGCCGCGGTGGCCGAATTCGCGAAGGCATTCAACGAGAAGACCGACCATAACTGGGTGGACGGCGCGATCGCCGGCGGCTCGGGCGCCGCGAATCCGGTCATCGCCAACCGCATTCTCGGCGGCGAGCCCATGGGGGCGACGATGATGAATACCGGCCGCGACGCGGAGGAGATGGTCGAGGCCGGCCTGATGCTCGATATCACTGACGTGGTCGAGGCGAGCGGCGTGCTCGATGTGGAATCCGCTCCGGGGCTTTTCGAGAACTGCAAATTCAAGGGCCGTTACTATTGCGTTCCGGTAAACATCCACTCCTGGCAGTGGATGTGGACGTCGCGGACCGCGTTCGAGAAGGCCGGACTCGAACCGCCTAAGAACTGGAACGAATTCGTGGCCGCCGCGCCGAAGCTCAAGGAGGCCGGGATCATCCCGCTCGCCATGGGACAGCAATCCTGGCAATCCTCTGGCGCCTTCGGTGTGCTGGAAACCGGGCTTGGCGGCGTCGACCTTAAAATGAAGATCTACCGCGACCGCGATATGGAAGCGGCTGCCGGCGAAGAGATGAGGAAAATCATCGAAGCGTTCGGTGCAGCGCGGGAATATGCGGCTGACAGCGCCGTTCAGGACTGGAACCAGGCAACCAACCTCGTGATCACCGACAAGGCGGCGGCGCAGATCATGGGTGACTGGGCGCAAGGCGAGTTCTCGGTCGCGGGCGAAGTGGCCGGCGAGGATTATGACTGCCTTCCGGGGCTCGGTCTGCACGAGATCCTCGATACCGGCGGCGACAGCTTCTATTTCCCGATCAGCGGCGATTCCGAAATAGAAGCCGCTCAGAAAGAGCTTGCCGCTCTGCTCATCTCGCCGGAAGTCCAGGTTGCGTTCAACCTGAAGAAGGGTTCGCTGCCGGTGCGCAACGACGTGGATCTGGAAGCGGCCAATGCCTGCATGAAGAAGGGCCTCGAAATCCTCAAGGCGGGTAATGTCATGCCGAATACCGAGCAGCTGAACGATCCTGACACGGAAGGCCGGCTCGAAGACCTCTGGGTCGAGTTCTGGTTCGACAAGTCGATCACGCCGGAAGAAGCTCACAAGCAGTTCGTGCAGATCATGTCCGAAGCCCAGTAAGGGCAGGAGCAAATGCATCGAGCGGCCGGCGACAATGCCGGCCGCCTTTCCCGGAACATGAGTTCAATGCGCGCAATATCCTGCGGCGACCGGCGATCTGACGCGCATAGGAGATGGTTTCTTGGCTGAAGCTTCCCTGGCGCCGATCGTGCGCGAGAAAGGCCGTCCGATCCGGCTGACACGCAATCTGACCGCGAAAATCGCGTCCATTCCGATGGTGCTGACGGCGTTGGTCATTTTCGTCGGCTGCACGGCCTGGACCGTGGTCTATTCGTTCACTTCCACGCGTTCGATCCCGCGTCTGGATTTCGTCGGTTTCGATCAGTACCGGCGTCTGTGGTCCACCAATCGCTGGCTTGTCTCGATCGAGAACCTGGCGATCTACGGGATCCTTTCGGCGATCTTTTCGCTGCTTATCGGTTTCGTGCTGGCCGCGCTTCTGGATCAAAAGATCCGCTTCGAGAACACGTTCCGGACCATCCTGCTTTATCCGTTCGCGCTGAGTTTCATCGTCACCGGGCTCGTCTGGCAGTGGATACTGAATCCGGATTTCGGCCTGCAGAAGGTCGTGCGCGATCTCGGCTGGGAAAGCTTCGTCTTCAATCCGCTAAACAATGCCGACACCGTGATCTACGGCGTGCTGATCGCGGGCCTGTGGCAGGGCACGGGGCTGATCATGTGTCTGATGCTGGCCGGCCTGCGCGGCATCGACCAGGATATCTGGAACGCCGCCCGGGTCGACGGCATCCCCAAGTGGAAGACCTATGTGTTCGTCATCATCCCGATGATGCGCGCTGTGTTCGTCACCACCCTGGTGTTGATCGCGAGCGGCATCATCAAGGTCTACGACCTCGTGGTGGCGCAAACCTCCGGCGGTCCCGGCATCGCCTCGGAAGTGCCGGCGAAATATGTCTACGACTTCATGTTCGGCCGCACCAATCTCGGACAGGGTTTCGCGGCTTCCACGATGATGCTCGTCTCGGTCCTGGTGGTGCTGATCCCGTGGGCTTATCTCGAATTCGGAAGCAAGCGCCGTGACTGACATGACACTCCATTCCGGCCTTCAGGGCCCGACCGGTCCGAAGCCCCGCCGGGCCATCTCCCGACGTAATATCTTTCTTTACGGCACGCTGATCGTGGTCTCGGTCTACTACCTGCTGCCGCTTTACGTGATGATCGTCACCTCGTTGAAGGGAATGCCGGAAATCCGCCTCGGAAACATCTTCTCGCCGCCGGTCGAGATCACCTTCGAGCCGTGGGTCAAGGCCTGGTCGTCGGCGTGCACTGGGCTCAATTGCGACGGGCTCAGCCGCGGGTTCTGGAATTCCGTGAAAATCCTGGTCCCGTCGGTGGCGCTTTCAATCGCAATCGCTTCCGTCAACGGTTATGCGCTGGCGAACTGGCGGTTCCGCGGAGCGGACTTTTTCTTCACCATCCTGATCTTCGGCGCGTTCATTCCCTACCAGGTCATGATCTACCCGATCGTGATCCTGCTCCGGGAGGCGGGCCTTTATACGGATCTTTCCGGTCTCGTGATCGTGCATACGATCTTCGGGATGCCGATCCTTACGCTTTTGTTCCGGAACTATTTCACAACCGTGCCCGAGGACTTGTTCAAGGCCGCACGGGTCGACGGAGCGGGATTCTGGGGCATCTATTTCCGGATCATGCTGCCGATGTCGCTGCCGATCTTCGTTGTCGCGGTAATTCTGCAGGTCACCGGAATCTGGAACGATTTCCTGTTCGGCGTCGTCTACACCAAGCCTGAAAACTACCCGATGACGGTACAGCTCAACAACATCGTCAATTCCGTGCAGGGCGTGAAGGAATACAACGTCAACATGGCGGCGACGCTGCTGACCGGTCTCGTTCCGCTCGCCATCTACTTCGTCTCCGGCAAACTGTTCGTGCGCGGCATCGCGGCCGGCGCCGTGAAAGGCTGATTACACATGGAAAGCGTATCAATCCGCGATGTGAGTCTGAACTTCGGGGCCGTAAGCGTACTCGAGAAGCTCAATCTCGATGTGGGGCAGGGCGAATTCCTGGTTCTGCTCGGGCCGTCCGGCTGCGGTAAATCCACGTTGCTCAACTGCATTGCCGGGCTGCTCGATGTCAGTGACGGGCAGATCTTCATCAGGGACAGGAATGTCACCTGGGAGGAGCCGAAGGACCGGGGCATCGGCATGGTGTTCCAGTCATACGCGCTTTATCCGCAGATGACCGTGGAGGGCAATCTCAGCTTCGGGCTGAAGAACCAGGGCATGCCGCGTCCGGAGATCAAGGAACGCATCGATCGGGCGGCCGGCATCCTGCAGATCGAAAACCTGCTGCAGCGCAAGCCGGCGCAGCTGTCAGGCGGTCAACGCCAGCGCGTCGCCATAGGACGGGCGCTGGTGCGCGACGTCGACGTGTTCCTGTTCGACGAGCCGCTGTCCAATCTAGATGCCAAGCTGCGCTCTGAATTGCGTGTCGAGATCAAACGGTTGCACCAGAAGCTGACCAACACGATGATCTATGTGACGCATGACCAGATCGAGGCCCTGACGCTTGCCGACCGTATCGCGGTGATGAAAGGCGGAGTCATCCAGCAACTCGACGAGCCGCACACGATCTACAATCGTCCGCGCAACCTGTTCGTGGCCGGTTTCATCGGTTCGCCGGCAATGAGCTTCCTTGACGGGAATGTCGTGGCAAAGGGCGGCGGCTTTGCGTTTCGTATCGGAGAGCATGAAGTTCCGTTGGCGGGCTACGTTGCCGACGGCAAGATCAAGGCGACGGACGGCGCCATCTTCGGGGTCCGGCCTGAACATGTCGAAATCCGCCATGGAGACAACGATCCGGGCAACAATTTCTATCCGGGAACCGTCGACCTGGAGGAGCCTATGGGCGCCGACAGCCTGGTGTGGATATCGTTCGGTGGCCAGACGCTTTCGGCGCGCGTTGACGGTTCGAAACGGTTCCGGCCTGGCGACAAGGTGTATCTCGGCTTCAATCTGCCGATGACTTCGCTGTTCGATAGGCAAACAGAAACCCGCATGTAGGGTATTCGCGGCTCATGGACGTTTCCGCACCCATCGCTGCCATCGCGGCTGCGGCACCTGCCGGCGTGATCGATCTCGCCGGTTCGTGGTCGCTTGTCGACGGCAGCGGGGAGCACGCGGCGGAGATTGCCTTGCCGGGTGACGTCCATTCGGCGCTGCTTGCAGCGAGATTGATCCCCGATCCCTATTACGGACGGAACGAGTATGACGTGCGCTGGGTGGCGGAGCGCGACTGGGTGGTTTCGCGCGAATTCGTGCTGGACGATCCGGCAGTGGAGCTCGTAATCGAGGGGCTCGATACGGTTGCCGAGGTCCGCGTCAACGGGATCCTCGTGCTGGAGACCGCAAACATCTTCCGCCGGTGGCGGGCGGAACTGTCGGAAGCGGCGATTGTTGGCACCAACAAGATCGAAATCACTATTCGCTCGAGCGTCGCGGAGGCGGCAAGGCGGCAGGCAGCGCAACCGTTCCATGTGCCGTGGCACAAGGGCAATTGCGCGATCCCGAACGGCAACATGCTGCGCAAGCCGCAATGCGATTTCGGCTGGGATTGGAACATCGCGCTGGCACCGCTCGGTGTTTATGGCGCGATCCGCCTCGAACCGAAGTGTTCCGCGCGGCTGGCCGACGTTCAGCTCAGCCAGCATCATGAGAATTCGCGCGTGACTCTCGAATTGCTTGTCAAGATAGTTGGCAAACCAACTGAAAAACAAGTTGAAATCCTGTTTGACGGCTGGTCCTACGAAGCCCGGATCAGGGATGGAATGGCACAAGCCGAGATTGTTGTCGATAATCCGGCATTGTGGTGGCCGAGCGGCCTCGGCGAACAGGCGCTGCACGATCTCGAGGTGCGGTTCGGCGAGCAGATCCTTCGTCGCCGCATCGGACTGCGTTCGCTGGATGTTGTCGTCGATGACGATGGCGGATTCACGTTCCGCATCAACGGGCATGATGTCTTTGCGCGCGGCGCCAACTGGGTATCCGCCGACGCGTTGCCGGGCCGGATAACGCCGGAAAAAACGCGCGACCTGCTGCAATCGGCAGTCGATGCGAACATGAACATGATCCGTGTCTGGGGCGGCGGGCGCTACGAGCCGGACTGGTTCTACGATCTGTGCGACGAACTCGGGCTGATGGTCTGGCAGGATTTCATGTTCGCCTGCCACCTCTATCCGTCAACGCCGGAGTTCCTGGCGGAAGTCGACAGGGAAGTGCGCGATGTGGTGGCGCGGATCGCCCACCACGCCTGTATCGCGGTGTGGTGCGGCGACAACGAGTTGCTCGGAGCGCTGACATGGTTCGAGGAAAGCCGGGCCAATCGCGACCGCTACCTGGTCGCCTATGACCGCTTGAACAGGACAATCGAGACAGCGCTGAAGGAAACCGCGCCGGAGGCCAATTGGTGGCCGTCCTCGCCGTCGCCCGGCTATCTGAATTTTGGCGACGCCTGGCACGACGACACTTCCGGCGACATGCACTTCTGGTCGGTCTGGCATGAGGGCAGGGATTTCGAGCATTATCGTGACGTCTCCCCGCGGTTTTGTTCGGAGTTCGGCTTCCAGTCCTATCCGTCGCTGGAAGTGGTCCGAACGTTTGCCGAGCGGAAGGATTTCAACATCGCGGCGCCGGTGCTGGAAAGCCACCAGAAGAATGCGGGCGGAAATGCACGTATCGCCGAGACGATGTTCCGTTATTTCCGATTTCCGGAAGGATTCGAGAACTTTGTCTACCTGTCGCAGGTTCAACAGGGATTGGCGATCAAAACGGCGGTGACGTATTGGCGCAGCCTTAAGCCGCATTGCATGGGGACGCTTTACTGGCAGCTCAACGATACTTGGCCGGTGGCGAGTTGGTCGTCGCTTGATTATGGCGGCGGCTGGAAGCTGCTGCATCACATGGCGCGGGACTTTTTCGCGCCGGTGATCGTTGCCGTCGTGCCCGAAGAGGGCGGTTTTGCTTTCAAGGGCGTAAACGACCGGTTGGAGACCGTCTCGGTCGACCTGGAAGTGATTGCGCTATGTCCGTCTGGCGAAACGCGCATGATCGCTTCCGCCAACGGAGATGTCGGCGCCGACCGGGCGAAGACGCTGATCGATATTGCCGTAACGGATATCGACGACGGCGAGTTACTGTTCTGGCGCTGGAATGCGTCCGATGGTTCGACCGGAGAGGACCTTTTCGCGCCAAAGCCCTTCAAGGCCTATGATCTGGTCGCATCGGAGATTGCGTTGGAAACCGCTTGGGAAGACGATGCCTGGCGATTGTCGCTCTCTGCCTCGAAGCCGGCCTTTTTTGCCGCTGTCGAGGCCGATTGCCCAGGCCGTTTCTCCGACAACGCCTTCACGCTTCTACCCGGGCGGAATAGGGAAATCCGCTTCTGGCCGAAGAACAACGAGGCCTCGCCGTCCTTCATTTTCCGCGATCTGCATTGTGCAACATACGGTGCCCCATGAAACGTTCCACCATCAATGACATCATTCGCGAAAGCGATGCATTCATCCGCTCGTTCGGCTATGTGATGCCGCCCTATGCTTACTGGTCGCCAGATGAAATGAAGACGCGCACGGCGAGCGACAGCGTGCGCATTCGCGATCACCGGCTTGGTTGGGACATCACGGATTACGGCCAAGGCTCCTTCGAGGATCTCGGCCTGTTCCTGTTCACGGTGCGAAACGGCAACAGCGCCAATGTCGAACGCGGCATGGGTATGCTCTACGCAGAGAAGATCATGATCTCCGGCGAGAACCAGATCTCGCCGATGCACCGGCACAATCTGAAGACCGAAGACATCATCAACAGGGGCGGCGGCACGCTTGTGCTGGAGATTTTCAAGGCCAATCCCGACGGTTCGATCAGCGATACGGCGGATGTGAATGTTTTCACCGACGGTACGCTGCATACGCTGCCGCCGGGCAGCCACCTGAAGCTCGCACCCGGCGAAAGCGTTACGCTGGAACCGGATGTCTGGCACTCCTTCTGGGGCGAGGGCGGCAAGGTGCTGATCGGCGAGGTTTCCAACGTCAATGACGATCTGACAGACAACGTCTTCCGCGATCCGATCGGGCGTTTCTCCGAAGTCGAGGAAGACGCCGAACCGCTGCACCTGCTTGTTTCCGATTACGACGCCTGGCTTCGATGAGCCTGTTTTCGAGGATGTTTGGATGACCGATTTCTCCTATCAATTATACAGTTCCCGCAATTTCCCGCCGCTGCCGGAGACGCTGAAGATGCTCGGCGAGTTCGGCTACCGCCAGGTCGAAGGGTATGGCGGGCTGTTCGCCGATCCCGATGCTATCGAGGAATTGAAGGGCCACCTCGCCGCCAACGGGCTGACCATGCCAACCGGCCATATCGGCCTCGACATGGTGCGCGACCAACCCGAGCGTGTGCTGGAGATCGCCAAGGCTCTCGGCATGGAGGCGATCTTCCTGCCCGCAATCGGACCGGGGGAGCGTAACAAGGATACCGCCGGGTGGCGGGCATTCGGGGAGCAGCTTGCAGCGGTTGCGGAACCCTACCGGAAAGCGGGGCTGATCTTCGGCTGGCACAACCATGCCTTCGAGTTCGTCGAGACCGAGACCGGCGAGATGCCGCTCGACCTGATCCTGGCCGGCGATCCGAAGCTGGCGCTGGAACTCGATGTCGCCTGGACGGTCAAGGGCGGTCAGGACCCGCTTGCCTGGATCGAAGCTTACTCCGACCGGATCGTTGCCGCGCACGTCAAGGACATTGCGCCGGAAGGCCAATGCGTCGACGAGGACGGATGGGCCGATGTCGGCCAGGGCGTGATGGACTGGCCGGCGATTATGGCGGCATTGCGCAAGACGAAGGCGCGCTGGTTCGTCATGGAACACGACAATCCGAACGATCACGTCCGTTTCGCGCGGCGTTCGATCGAAGCTGCACGCATCCTTTGAGGGCATGAATATGGAAAAGCTCGGTGTCGGCATCATCGGATGCGGCAATATCTCGTCCGCTTATCTGCGGCTCGGACCACTGTTCAAGGCGCTGGAAGTGTGCGCGGTGGCGGACCTCGATAGGGACGCGGCGAAGGCCCGCGCGAAGGAGTTCAATGTTCGCGCAGAGAGCGTAGAGGACCTGCTCGCGGCCAAGGACATCGATGTCATCGTCAACCTGACGATTCCCGATGCGCATTTTGCGGTAACGAAATCGATCCTGGAAGCGGGCAAGCATGCCTATTCGGAAAAGCCGCTGGTGCTGACGCTGGCCGAAGGCGAACAACTGCGCGGGCTGGCGGACGGTAAGGGCCTGCGTGTCGGGTCCGCGCCGGACACCTTCCTCGGCGGAGCGCACCAGCTGGCGCGCGCGAAGATCGACGAGGGGCTGATCGGTGACGTCGTGGCCGGGACCTGCCATGTGATGTCGCACGGCATGGAGCACTGGCATCCGAATCCGGATTTTTTCTTCCAGCCGGGCGCCGGGCCGGTTCTCGATGTCGGGCCTTACTACGTCACCAACCTGATCCAGCTGATCGGGCCGGTGAAACGAGTCGCCGCGCTGGCGACCGCGGCAACACCGACACGCACGATCTCCACCCAGTGTCCGCGCAAGGGGGAGAAGATTCCGGTCGAGACACCGACCAATATCCACGCGCTGCTCGACTTTGCCAGCGGCGCGACGATCACGCTGTCGGCAAGCTGGGATGTCTGGGCTCATCGCCACGCCAATATGGAGTTGTACGGCAAGGAAGGATCGCTTTTCGTGCCCGATCCAAACTTCTTCGGCGGTACCGTCGAGCATGCGGGCCATGACGGAAAAATCGCCCCGTTGGCCGAGTGGGATCATCCGTTCGGGATCGCCAATGAAGGGCAGCCGGCCCGCGCGCGGGCGAACTATCGTACGGCAGGGCTGGCCGACATGGCGCAAGCCATCGTCGAGGACCGGCCGCATCGCTGCTCGCTCGGTCTTGCCGTCCATGCCGTCGATGTGATGACCTCGATCCTGAAATCCGGCGAGAGCGGGACATTCATCGAGTTGACGACAAGCTGCGACCGGCCGGCGGCCCTGTCGCCGGGCGCGGCGCGAAAATTGCTGGACTGATCGTCCCGCGTGGCGTGCCCGACAGGCGCGCCGCTTTCATATTGCGACGAACCGAAGGAATAAGTCATGACCTATGTGCCTGCGGAAAACCGCTATGAAAAAATGGTCTACCGGCGCTGCGGCCGGTCAGGTCTCGATTTGCCGGCGATCTCGCTGGGGCTTTGGCACAATTTCGGCCATGACACGCCACACGACACCAAGCGCGCCATCGTGCGGGCGGCGTTCGATCACGGCATCACCCATTTCGATCTCGCCAACAATTACGGCCCGCCGCCGGGCAGCGCCGAGGAAGCCTTCGGAGAAATCCTGCGTACCGATTTCAAGGGCTACCGCGACGAACTGATAATCTCGTCGAAGGCCGGCTACCTGATGTGGCCCGGGCCCTATGGCGAATGGGGAAGCCGGAAATACCTGATCGCATCCTGCGACCAGTCGCTGAAGCGCATGGGGCTCGACTATGTCGATATCTTCTATTCGCACCGTTTCGATCCGGACACACCGCTGGAGGAAACGATGGGCGCGCTCGACCAGATCGTGCGTTCCGGCAAGGCGCTCTACGCGGGGATTTCCTCCTACAACTCGGAGCGCACCCGCGAGGCGGTGAAGCTCCTCAACGATCTCGGCACGCCGTGCCTTATCCATCAGCCCTCCTACAACATGCTCAATCGCTGGGTGGAGCGCGACGGGCTGAAGGACACGCTGAAGGAGCTCGGCATCGGCTCCATCGCCTTCACGCCGCTTGCCCAGGGCATGCTGACCAACAAGTATCTGAAGGGTATTCCCGCAGACAGCCGGGCGGCGCAGCACAAATCGCTGAAGAAGGAGTTCCTCAACGAGCAGGCGATCGCCCATATCAACAAGCTCAACGAGATCGCGCAGCGCCGGGGGCAGTCGCTTGCCCAGATGGCGCTGGCCTGGGTGCTGCGCGACCACGGTATCACCACCGCCCTGATCGGCGCGTCGCGACCCGAACAGGTGGTCGATTGTGCGGGCGCTATCGGCAATCTCGAATTCACCGCCGAGGAACTGGCCGAGATCGACAAGTACGCAGACGAGGAGAACATCAATCTGTGGGCGCAATCGGCCGAACAGAAAAAGGGAGCAGCCGAGCAATGATCCGCAATCCCATCCTGCCCGGCTTCAATCCCGATCCGTCCATCTGCCGGGTCGGCGAGGATTACTACATCGCGACCTCGACCTTCGAGTGGTATCCGGGCGTGCAGATTTTTCATTCGCGCGACCTAGTGAACTGGACGCTGGTCGCGCGGCCGCTTGACCGTGCCGCGCTTCTCGACATGCGCGGCAATCCGGACAGCTGCGGCATCTGGGCGCCGTGCCTGTCGCATGCAGATGGCCGGTTCTGGCTCGTCTACACCGACGTCAAGCGCTACGACGGCAACTTCAAGGATGCGCCCAATTACATAACGACGTGCGAGACGATCGACGGTGCATGGTCCGATCCATGGTTCGTCAACTCATCCGGCTTCGATCCGTCGCTGTTCCACGACGATGACGGGCGCAAGTATTTCATCAACATGCAGTGGAACTACCGGGGCGAGGGCACCGGCGGAAATCCGAAGAATGCCAGTTTCGACGGCATCCTCCTGCAAGAGTGGTCGCCGGAGAAGGGGCTCACCGGGCCGGTGACGAACATCTATGCCGGCACGCCGCGCGGGCTGACCGAAGCGCCGCACATCTTCAAGCGCAACGGCTGGTATTACCTGACGACGGCGGAGGGCGGCACGGTCTACGACCACGCGGTAACGATGGCCCGCTCGCGCGATATCCGGGGACCTTACGAGGATCATCCGAACAGATATCTGATGTGCGCGGCTGATGCACCGGACCATCCGATTCAGAAGACCGGGCATGGCCAGTATGTCGAAACCCATGACGGCCGGTATTACCACACCTTCCTGATGGGGCGGCCGATTCCGGGACCGGACGGCAGAGGCCGGTTCTGCCCGCTCGGACGGGAAACCGGCATCGAGCGCGTCGTGTGGGGCGAGGATGACTGGCTCTATCTGGAGGACGGCGGCATGCTTGCGCGGACAGAGCTGCCGGGGCTTGCCGATATCGAGCCGTCGCTGCCGCACGTCCATCACACCGGTTTTTCGGACGGCAAGCTACCACCCGAGTTTCAGTGGCTGCGTTCGCCGGAGACGGACAGGCTGTTCAGTGTCGACAAGGGCTCGCTCAGCCTGTTCGGCCGGCAGAGCATCGGCAGCTGGTTCGAGCAGGCGCTGGTGGCGCGGCGGCAGGAGCACTTCGTCTATTCGGCGGAAACCAGCGTCGATTTCGAGCCGGAGACGTATCAGCAGACGGCCGGGCTGGTGACCTATTACAACCGCTTCAAGTTCCACGCGTTGTTGTTGACCGACGAGCCGGGCGTCGGGCGTGCCCTGACGATCAATTCATGTCCGGGAGACTATCCCGACGGGGCCATGACCTTTCCGCTCGGCAAGCCGATCGCCTGCCCGGACGGGCCGATCGAGATGCGGGTCGATGTCGATCATGCCTTGCAGCAGTTTTCCTGGCGTCAGCCGGGCGGCGAATGGCAGGCTATCGGCCCGAAACTCGATGCCTCGGTCATCTCGGATGAAGGCGGGCGTGGCGGGCATGGCTCGTTTACCGGCGCATTCGTCGGCATGTTTGCCATGGACATGACCGGTCAGGGCAGGGAAGCCCGCTTCTCGCACTTCACTTACCGGCCCGAGGGGGCATGAGGAGCGAACTGGCGATATTCGACCTGGCGTCGGGCAGGGCCGAAACGGTCTTGGAGACCGATCGCCTGATCGAGGCGCCGAACTGGACGCAGGATGGTCGCGCGTTGATCGTCAATGGCGACGGGCGGCTTCATCGCGTGATGCTGGGCGGCCCGCCGGAATTCGTCGAGATCGATACCGGCTTCGCGGTCAATATCAACAACGATCACGGCATTTCGCCGGATGGACGGACGCTGGTCATTTCAGACAGCACCGAGGAAGGCGCGAGCTGCATCTACACGCTGCCGGTGCGCGGCGGGACGCCCAAGCGGATCACCGCTCATGTGCCGTCTTACTGGCATGGCTGGTCTCCGGACGGTGCGACACTAGCCTATGCGGCGAAGCGCGATGCGGGTTTCGATATCTACGTCTGCCTGGCGGGAGGCGGGGAAGAGGCCTGCCTGACGTCCGGATTCGAGCATTGCGACGGGCCGGACTATACGCCCGACGGACGGTGGATATGGTTCAACGGCCAGCGGGGAGGGCGCATGCAGCTCTGGCGCATGGGCCCCGATGGCGGCGCACTGGAACAGATGACGGATGACGAGCGCGTCAACTGGTTTCCGCATCCATCGCCGGATGGAAAACAGGTTCTTTTTTTGGCTTACGAGAACGGTGTCGACGGTCATCCGCGCGACCGTGATGTCGAACTGCGGATCATACCGCCGGAAGGCGGCAAGCCGCAGGTGGTCCTGCCCCTATTCGGCGGGCAGGGATCGATCAACGTGCCGTGCTGGGCGCCCGACTCCCGGCGTTTCGCTTTCGTGCGATATCAGGTGTAGTACTTCACTCTCTTGCGGAAGATTAAAGTTGCGATCGCATGTACAAGGCTTTGCCTTTTGTGCACGGGAACCCGATTCACAGATGCCGATTTAGGGTGCAGTGCAGCAACGAATGCCGGTTGACGTGCAGAAACCCGTGTCGCATCTTTGGCGCGACACATAGGGAATTCGCTATGCATTTCGAACAGTTTTTCGCCGACCGCCTTTCATCGTTGCGCGATGACGGCAATTACCGTGTGTTTGCGGATCTGGAGCGCCATGCGGGGGATTTCCCCAAGGCGACGCGCTATCGCGAGGACGGCACGACGCAGGAAGTGACGGTGTGGTGCTCGAACGACTATCTGG
>Ga0272444_10001031_pt1 | contig 27772 bp, 25 predicted proteins | sample SSMForm13_FD_201033 | JGI IMG/M metagenome (GOLD analysis project Ga0272444, IMG submission 201033) | Marine sediment archaeal communities from Little Sippewissett salt marsh, Falmouth, MA, United States - SSM-Form-13 | ecosystem: Environmental > Aquatic > Marine > Wetlands > Sediment ...
GGGTCAAACGAACCAAAAGGCCATTGCCGCCTCAAAAAGCGACCTGCGAAAAAACGCATGATCGCCCGCAAAAGAAGAAAAATCACAATAACAACTAAAAGAAACCGTAACATCCTTAACTGTAAGTGTTGTTGATTTACCGACTGTATATTTTTTGAACCGATCCGTCTTCACCCTCCTCTGTCCATGAACCTTTTGCAAGCAGACACAGCAAGAGAAAAAACTGCTCCAATGGAAAAAGCAAATGCAAGGGACTCAACAAATTCTAACCACGAAGGGTTCCCTGCGTCCGTTTACCATTGAGCAGAGCCCGCAGTTTGGATTCATTGACATGATATCGGGAAAACTCGACACCATCAATGGTGATCACCGGAATATACAATCCATATCGCTGCAACAGCTCAGAAGAAGTTGTGATATCAACCACTTCAAGAGCAAACGGTATGTCCGCAAGCACCCGCTCAACCACACGTCCGGCTTTTTCACACAACGAGCATCCAGGCTTTGTATACAACACGACGTTACTCTCATACATGGCGCTCCTCCTGCCTCTTAACCTGAGCCACTCAGCTGCCGAGTCAGCCTCGGCACCTGTTCGCGGCCTCAATCGAGGCCGCCGTCCGGGACTTCAACGTGCTTTGTTGATGAAGCAAGCCTTGCGATCACCTCCCGGATGGAAAGAACATCCTGTTCGGATGTCCTGAGATTTTTGAACCCGTAGGCTTGCGACTCCACCTCACTGCTTCCTACAAACAGAGCATAGTCAGCATGCTGCCTGTTAGCCTCGCGCATCTGCGCTTTCATGCTCCTTCCGCAAAGATCCATTTCGGTTCGTATCCCTGATCTTCGCAACAGATCACAGGCAGAGAGAGCATGGGTTTTCAGCTCCTCGTTCTGGAGTACAATATAGACCCGAGGGCCTGACGGCACGATATGTCGAAGTAATCCCTGCTTTTCCATGGTAATCAATAACCGTTCCATACCAACGGCAAAACCGACAGCAGGAATATCGGATTTACTGCCAAGCTCTCTTGCAAGACCGTCATAACGACCGCCCCCTCCAATTGCATCCTGTGCTCCAAGCTCAGGGCTGACAACTTCAAACGCTGTATGACAGTAATAATCCAATCCCCTGACAAGCAAAGGATCGATCACATACTCTATGGATTTCTGATCGAGATAGAGCACTACCTGATCAAACTCCGCTTTTGCCGAAGGATTGAGAAAATCATGCAGTTTCGGAGCATCGGCAATGACTGACTGTATGTCGGGATTTTTTGAATCCAGAATACGAAGAGGGTTTTTATCAAGACGCTCTCTTGACGGCGCGTCAAGAAGCCCGCTATGGGGTTCAAGATAAGCTCGCAATGCTTCTCTGTATCGAACCCGATCATCAAAATCACCAAGCGTGTTAATCCTCAGCCTGAGCCCGGATACGCCCAGAGAGGTAAACACCTGCATCATCATATCTATCACTTCAGCGACAGCCTCAGGGGAAGAAGCTCCCAGCATTTCCGCCCCGAATTGTGAAAACTGACGCTGGCGCCCTGCCTGAGGGCGTTCCTTTCGAAACAGTTCTGCTATGTAATACAGCTTATGAACCGGAGAAGCAGAAGAAAGATTCGCCTGGAGAAACGCACGCATGACGCCAGCCGTCATTTCGGGACGCAACGTCACCGAGCGGCCGTCAGGCTCAGGCCTGAATGAAAACATCTCTTTGCCCACTATGTCGGTTGTTGAACCGATACTGCGTTGAAACAGATCTGTATATTCAAATACGGGTGTCCGGATTTCCTGAAAGCCGTAGAGCCCGACAACCCTGTGAATGATCCCCTCAATGTATTTCCATGAGGTGATCTCATCAGGAAAGATATCTTTTGTTCCCTTGACCGCCCTGTACTCCGACATAGTAGTACCCGTTCTTTACTTCATGTAGTTTCTTGTTCCTAAGTTGATCGTTTCAACAAATGCTTTATGCAGTCAAATTTATACTATATAAGGCGTTATGCTGAATTTTCTTACAGCGAACATCTCTCCCGATGGGTTGTGCGACCATAAAACAGAAAAATCGCATGTGTTGAAATCCTATGGGATTGTCGCTCAACGTAGGTTGTTAAATCTGGGGAAAGTCTTTCTCTTCTTCCCTGAACAGTTCGAGAACTTCTGATGACACCAGTGCCGACATCAGCTTTTCCCGGATATCCGCTCTTCCTGCAAGGCGGGTAATGCGTCCCAAAAGCTTCAGGTGCTCCGCAAGCATATCTTCAGGTGTGGCAAGAAGAAAAACAACCCCGACCGGCTCATCATCTATCGAGTCGAAGTTAATCCTGTTTTTAAGCGTAGCAAGAGCAAGCACCGGAGCAGATACTGCTTCAGTTTTTGCGTGGGGAAGAGCAATCTGTTTACCTATTCCTGTAGACATCTCCTTTTCGCGTTTCAGTACATCATGACGCAACTTCTTCTGGTTCTGCACGCCCGGATGCAGTCCGGCGATAGAGAGCATCGCATCAATCACCTGAGACTTTGTCGTCAGTTCGAGATTCAATTCTATGTACTTCCCGGAAAGCAGACTTTCGATCTTCATTGTGACAACCAACTTGAAATTTTCCCCAAAAATCAGAATGACATATTTTCTCGCGATGAAACTACGCTACGGATAGAAACCCGCAATCACCTCTTGCCGACGAAAGAAAAAAACGGCAATATAATAAACATTCCCTACAGTCCCGTCCAGATCTCCGCGAAATAAATATACAGGTAGAGCAACGGTGACATGAACATAATCGTGTCAAACCGGTCAAGCACACCGCCATGTCCGGGTATCAGCGAAGAGGAATCTTTGACTCCCGTGTCACGCTTGAACATCGACTCCACCAGATCACCCAGTGGGCTGAAAAGACCTATGCTCAATCCGGCAACAAGCGTAAAAACAGTTGGAAGGCCCAGATCAAGAAACGCAACAGCTGCCGAGCCAAGTACGCTCCCGAAACATCCGGAAATATAGCCCTCCCAGGTCTTGTGCGGGCTTAAACGTTCAAAAAATTTCTTTTTAAACAACTTGCCGCCAAAAAGCCGACCCCCGAAATACGCCAGGATATCAGCTGACCAGATACAGACAAACAGTAAAAAAACATAGGCAAAACCTGACGGTTCTCTCTCCCTGATTACCATCAGCGAACCAAAGGTGATGTTCACATAAAAAATCGCGGTCATTGACGAACCGATGTTGACGATTCTTGATCCCTCTGTCCGGAACATCTCCAGCACAAGAAACGTCATCAGGATCACAAGAAGAAGAATCCAGGGTTCGACAACCACAAAAAAGAAGTTCAACTGCAAACAGAACGAAAAAAACAGAAAAAGCGATCTTGCCGGAGGAGCCGCCCTGACAGAAAGTAACCGGTAAAATTCATTGATTGCAAGCAACGAACACAACAGCATCAATGCAAAAAAATATGCCCCCCCCATCCAGGAAATCCAGATAACCAGCGGAATACCTGCGACACCCACCGCGACTCTCTGCTGTATATTGGACATACCTGTTTCAGCCATAACGATAATCTTTCAAAAAAACGATTGGCACTGCACTGTCAGCACGATGCCTCCAAGCAGTAATGAGGAATACGGCAAACTGTTTCAAATCACTACGGTGAAAACAAATCTTCATCTGCATTCCGATGGCAAAACAGCAATAACGTGCAGGGGATGAATCTACAAAAAAACCACCACAATGAACACCTGAATTGAGCGATTGTCGATCATGCTGTCGATTCGAGGCAGTATGATCGACAATCCCGACAGGATGCAATAAATGCAGATTTCTTATTCTTTTCACCTTCACCCAACAGGTTTGATTTCATCAGATGTGTTGCAACGGAGAACAAGTAACGAAAAAACTCTTATCACCTGAATAATTCACCAAGGGAAGAACAAAAGGGTGCACAATAACGGGAAACATTCCCCTTTCTGTCATTCCCGTGCCTGACCCGTGAAATCTGAGCATCTATTTCACAGGTCTTACACGGGAATCCATCGCCTTTATTTCGAGGTAAGTGAAGCACTATTAAAAAATTTAGCGCTCTTTTTAATCTTCTCTTTGACTTTTGACTTTTTTACCTTTGGCTTTCTTCATTGATGGATGCCGGATCACCCCGTGTAATAACTTGAATAGTACACAGGGCGGCATGACTCCTCTCCACTCCCTGTCATTCCCGTGCTTGACCCGTGAAATCTGAGCATCTGTTTCACAGGTCTTACACGGGAATCCATTCTTGTCCTGTAAAACCCCATGTATGCCACATCAGGTGCGGCATAACCGTCTGTTGAAACTGCGGAGTACCAGAACAAACAGAGGAAGCGAAATCAGAAGAACAGGAAAAAGTGCGCTACCGATCACATCCCGGGATTCAATCACACCGGCACCTTCCTGACCGCCTCGCTGCAACTGCAAAACACCCAAAGCCAAAAAGTTGTTACAGAAATGAACCAGAACCGGAACAAGAAGATTCCGGGTTTTATAGTACACATATCCCAGGTACCAGCCCATGACCGTCAGCGGCACAAGATTGGCCGGACTCAGGTGGAAAAGCCCGAAAACAAAACCTGAAAGAGCTATACCACCGAAAGGAGTCAAGGCTTCCTCATAGTTTTTCTGGATATATCCCCGAAAAAAAATCTCTTCACAAATTGCCGGTATCACAGCAATCACCAGAAGGACGACAAGGAACTCACTCGCAGAATCCGCGCCGGCAAGAAAAATCAGGTAGTGCTCCAGCTGCTTTTGATTTTCGAGGAGATCCCTGCCGAAATCACCGAGATATGGAAGAAGATAACCTGTAGCTTCCATGAGAGCATAAACAAAAGGCTGCAGCAGCAAAACACCCGTAATCGCAAGCAGAACACCCTGCATCGAACCCCGGCGCCCGATGCCGAGAAACGCGAGGTTTTGTTTTGAAAGAAGCCTTTTCTCTCCGGTGATGAAACCTGTCAGAAAAAGAGCCGGCAGGCAAATCAAGACAATCTGACCGATAGCCTGAACGGCCCGGATTTCAGAAAGAACTTTCCTGTCAAGCCATGGCACAGTACCTTCTACACTGGCATCAGGCAACACAAACGACATCATAAATCCACCAAACAGGGGGTACAAGACAAGAACAGCCAGCAAGACAAAACTCGTCCGGTAAAAAACAATGTTTTTCCTTTCCATGGAAGAATAGAGAGCATTCATCTGCGACTTACCGTTTTTTTTGAGTTCCAGTTCCCCGTTGATCAGCCTTTCCTTGATGATTAAGGAGAAGGCTATTTTTTTACCCAAAAGCCTATTCAGCCACAAAATCGTCGAGTTTTACGTATATATGTCTTAAACAGGTGTAAATCTGGCCTTAATATCGAAAAGTACTTGCCATTGAAACGCCCAGCAGAAGACTTGTAAATAATACAGTTTTTATCCTTTTTGAAAAAAATCGGTCAGCACTCCTTCATAAAGACGCTTCATAGCGATTCAAATCAATAAAGGAACGTGACGCATCAACATGTACACCCCTTCCTCCCTTACTGAAACCGGCACCATGATACATAGAATTCAGTCACCTCTGCTGGCCATATTCGGTTTCGTGTTACCACTGTCCGTGGCACTGGGAAACATGGTCGCCATCATAATCACATTGTTATGGTTAGCAAAAGGAGATCATAAAGCCGATTGGGAACAGTTAAAACGCAACCCTGTAGTCATCTCGATACTTTGTTATTATTTACTTCATATAATCGGTCTTGTCTGGACAAAGGACATTGCATCAGGATTGCATATCCTAAAAAAACAATCGATTGTGTTGCTGCTGCCTATTTTTATGTGTTTCACAAAAAAAGAGGACACGAAACGTTACATCTTCTCATTTCTCTTTGCAATAGCAATTACAATCGCCATATCTTTTGCAATTTGGTTCCAGGTAATTCCACCTACCGCAAACGCAAAAGTATCCGATCCAACCCCCTTTATGAGCCATATATCTCACAATCCATTTTTAACAGTTGCATTGTATCTGGTACTGTACCTTCTACTCTTCGACAGAACTATAACAAACAAACAAAAAATCGCACTTCTTATTTTTGCAATCGCACTCAACATTAACATGTTTATAACCGGAGGCAGAGCAGGGCAAGTCATGTACTTTTTTATGCTTGCCATTCTGTTATTCCAATACTTTCATAAAAAACTCATTAAAGCAGTTATAGCAACGACCGTCACAATCCCGCTCATCCTGCTTGTTGTTTATAACACAAGTAATATATTCAGCAACAGAATCAAAGATGCAATAACAGACATAAAAGAGTACGACGATGACAAAAACACCAATGTCGGCTTGAGACTGGCTTTTACCACAAACTCATTTGATATCATAAAAAACAATCCGGTTATCGGAGTAGGAACAGGAGACTTCAACCTCGAATATGAAAAGGTAAATACACGCAAAACCCCTCAACTGCCTGCCACAAAGAATCCTCATAACATGTACGTACTGGAAATGGTACAGTTAGGAATTCTCGGCCTGCTCTCTCTTCTTTCAATCCTTGGCTCACAATTCTACCAAGCCCGAAAGCCTTCAAGTCATCTACAAAAAAGCATGGGTATTGCTCTGCCTTTTCTATTTGGCATCATAATGTTCAGTGACGCGTATCTCAGGGGACACTACACAACAATGCTCTTTGTATATTTCAGTTCTTTTCTATACAAGAATTATGACGAAGAAACGAATTAACAACATACTTATCATCATACAAAGATCTAATGGTGATGTATTTCTAAGCTCTCCCCTGGTGGACGCGCTCTATGAAAATTATGAACATCCCCTAATCGATCTACTTGTCAATGATCACACCCTTGCTGCAGCAAAAACCCTTAATAATATTCATCGCATTTATACTTTTTCGAAAAGCAGCAGTAGATTCACGGAAGCTCTGAAGACAATAAAAGCAATTTATAAAAAGTATGATCTCAGCATCAGTTTGACCGCAAGTGACCGAAGCGTATTTTTTTCCATTGTTTCAGGAAATTTTTCACTAAGCGCAACAGAAGACTCGATAAAAAAATCCTGGTGGAAGAAACTATTCCTGAACAGCAGCTACTATTTCGACACCTCCCGGCATATAGTTCTCAACAACACAAAAAGCCTGGAACTCCTTGGAATCGAAACTGACAGGTTAACTGTATCCCCAAAACGCTTTATACAGAAAGAAGCATCTTTCACCAGAAGTCTGAGCAAATCGGGCATAAATAAATTCATTATCTTTCATCCTTCTGCTCAATACGATTACAAAATTTATCCCGTACATCTCCGAATAAAACTGCTTGAGCTCCTGAACACACTCGATATCCCTCTTATTGTCACCGGAGGCAAAAGTTCTCTCGATATGAAGATAAAGAAAGAGCTTCCCTCGCTAAGAAATGTTTACGATTTCATCGGCATCACATCTCTGGAAGAATTCTTTGCCCTCAGCAATCTTTCGATTGCGTATATCGGATCCGATACGCTCAACATGCACATTGCCGCGTCACAGAATAAAAGAATATTTGCGATTTTCGGACCAACCATTTTACAGACCTGGTCACCATGGTCCAATGAATTACAGAAAAACGCGATATCGGACAAACCTGTACAAACCTATGGCAATATCACTATTTTTCAGGCGGACATGCCCTGCGTCGCGTGCGGACTCGCGGGATGTGGCGATAATCACGGAAAAAGCGACTGCCTTTACCATATCGACACTTTCACAATCTTCAATGAGGTGCAGAAATGGCTGAAAACATCACCGTAACCATTCTCACAAAAAACTCCGAAAAACATCTCAAAGAGTGCCTTGAAGCGCTCGAACTGTTTGATGAGATAGTAGTTCTGGACAATGGCTCAACTGATGATACGATAAGAATAGCCAGAAGTTACCCGAATGTCAGGATAGTCGAGCATGAATTTATCGGTTTCGGCCCTCTGAAAGTACTTGCTACACGGAATGCATCTCATGACTGGGTGCTGTCTATCGACAGTGACGAGATTGTTACCCGGGAACTTGTCGAAGAAATCCGGGCACTTCACCTTGAAAAAAAAACGGTGTATGCAATGCGAAGGGACAACTATTACAACCGCAGTAAAATCATCGGCTGTGGCTGGGAAAACGACTGGGTCAACAGGCTTTTCAACAGACAGGAAACGGGTTTTAACACAAAGCTGGTTCATGAATCGCTGGAGCTCAAGAATGACATGGACGTCAAGAGATTGCAAAACCCGATCAAGCATTATACTTTCGATAATGCATCTCATCTCATCAAAAAGATGGAACACTACTCGACCCTCTGGGCTGAAGATCATAAAGGAAAAAAAACTTCGTCGCTTCTGAAGGCTGTAAGCCGGGGCATATTCACTTTTTTTAAATCATACATACTCCAGAAAGGTCTTTTCAGCGGTTACAGCGGAATGGTCATCTCCGTTTCAAACGCAAATGGCGCATTCTATAAATACATAAAGCTCTATGAAGCAAACAAAACCGCTGAGCTGCAGCCTCATAATAACAACCTATAACTGGCCTGAAGCCCTGGAACTGGTAGCAAAAAGCGCTTTGCGGCAATCGCTGGCACCTGACGAAATCATCATAGCTGATGATGGCAGCGATACTGACACTAAAAAAGTTGTTCGGGCCCTTTCCGAAAATGCATCAGCTCCGATAATTCATTCCTGGCAGGAAGACAAAGGGTTCAGAGCTGCATCCTCCAGAAACAAGGCGATAGCTCTTGCAAAAAACCAATACATTGTATTGATCGATGGCGACATGATCCTGCACAGGGATTTCATTCAAGATCACATGCGTTCAGCAAAAAAAAACCACTTCATACAAGGCTCAAGAGTACTTCTCAATGAACACACGTCAATAAAAACGCTTACCACGAGAAAGATCACTTTCGGTTTCTTCGACAAAGGATTAAAGAACAGAATTAACGCGGCGCACAACAAAGCACTATCCGCATTCTTTACAAGCACCCGTAACACGTTTAAAGGGATAAAAACGTGTAACATGTCATTTTTCCGGGAAGATTGCGTCAGGATAAACGGATTTAATGAGGATTTTATCGGATGGGGCCGGGAAGACAGTGAGTTTGCCGCGAGACTTTTTAACAGCGAGGTCCATCGTATTTCACTTAAATTCGGTGCGATAGCCTATCATCTCTGGCACAGGGAAAACCCGAGAGGTTTTCTTTCGACAAATGACAAACTACTTGACCGAACAATTACCGGGCACCTGAAAAGGTGCAAGAACGGCATTGACAAATACCTAAACAAGTAATCCCATGAAAATCAGCGCATTTACATTTATTAAAAATGGGTCCATATACAACTATCCATTTCTGGAATCGATACATTCAGTCCTTCCGATCATCGATGAGTTTGTTATCAACGTAGGAGAAGGTGAAGACAACACGCTCGAGCTTATCAAAGCAATAAACAGTCCTAAAATCCGGATCATTGAGTCGAAATGGAACGATAATATGAGGCACCGGGGTTTTGTCTATGGCCAACAGAAAACGATCGCACAGTTCAACTGTACAGGCGACTGGGCTTTTTACCTTGAAGGCGACGAGATAGTACACGAGGATGACCTGCAGAAAATTCAGGATACCTGTAAAAAGCACCTGAATGACGAAGGGGTTGAGGCATTAACCTTTGACTATCTTCACTTTTACGGTAACGCAAACAGCTACCTTGATTCTCCGGCATGGTACAGAAGGGAAGCAAGAATCATAAGAAACTCCATCCGTTCCTATGCCCCCGGCGGGCTCTATTGGCATGTACTTACAAACAAGACGAAAATCTGCCGGTATCCGAATGCAGCCCATAGTAATGCAATAATCTACCACTACGGGTGGGTACGGAATGAAGAACAGATGAACCTGAAATCGGAAAAAGTTCAGAAATACTGGGATAAAGCGCACAAACAGATCAATTATAGTGAAATAGATCAGGCAATCATCAAAGAGTTCCGGGGAACTCATCCAAAAGCCATACAAAATTGGCTGCCGAAAGAAGAAGGATTATTTCAAGCCAATCCTGATCACAAACTCACTAAACGGGAAAAAAAGCACCGGATCATGTTGAAAATCGAACAAATGTTCGGGGTCGAGCTAAGCAAAAAGCATTATAAAAAAGCAAAACTATAAACACGTTTTTGACCTGTCATTACTCTGTTATGCCTCCATAGCAGGCTCGGCAAACTGTATAGTATGATACATCTTGTAAATGCCGTTTTTTTCAAGCAATTGCTCATGAGAACCGGACTCTGCAACTCTTCCTTTTTCAAGCACTATAATTCGATCGGCATTTTTCACTGTAGATAGCCTGTGCGCCACAACCAGGGCTGTTCGGTTTTCCATCGCATGGTCAATCGCTTGCTGCACAACCTTTTCAGACTCATTGTCCAAAGCACTGGTCGCCTCATCAAAGATAAGCAGCTCAGGGTTTTTCACCATTGCGCGCGCAATCGCCAATCTCTGCCGCTGCCCACCGGAAAGCTGGACTCCTCTGTCGCCGATAACCGTTTCGTAACGAAACTCTTTTGCTTCAATAAAGTCATGGGCGTTTGCCAGTTCGGCTGCTCGTTTTACCTCAGCAAGTCCCACAGCTTCATGAAGCCCATAGGCGATATTCTGCTCGATCGTATCATTGAAAAGAATAACCTCCTGGCTCACCACCCCTATCATTCGGCGCAATTGTTTGAAATCAAAGTCACGAATATCCAGCCCATCAATTGTAATACGGCCGGAATCAACGTCATAAAACCTCAGCAAAAGGTCAACAACGGTGGATTTTCCTGAACCGGACTGCCCGACAAGCGCGAGCATTTCGCCTTTCTTTATCTCAAAGGAAACATGATCGAGAACGTAGGGTGCTTCAGAAGTCTTGTGGTATTTGAAACATACATTCTCAAATCTGATACTTTCCGAGAAATCCCTGATACTGCGGGTCCCGTTCCTGACCAACGGTTCAGCCTCGATCACCTCAAAAAGCCTTTCGGCAGAAGCCATGCCTTCCTGAATCTTTGAGTTCGCCTCACCAAGCATCTTCATCGGCCCCATTGCAGAGAAGAGACTGAAGGCGAAAACAATCAACTCATTCGCTGTCATCGCTCCTTCAAACACCTGAAGCCCTCCGAACCAGAGCACCATCGCAACCGCTGCGACAAGCAGCGTTTCGTTAAGAGGACTGACAATATTATGCAGCCGGTAAATTTTAAGATCAAGCCGTCTGAACTCATTGGTAAAACTTTTAAATCGCTCCACCTCTCTATCCTCGAAAGCACTGGATTTAATAACCTTGATTCCGTTAAATTTTTCATTGAGCACCGAGTTCATATCACCCATTCTTGCCCTGAAAACTTTTGAAAGTCGCTTGATTTCTTTTCCAATCAACCGGATCACAAAAAAAATGAGCACTGAAATAGCAAACGCGAAAAGTGTGAGTTTCCAGCTCAAAACAAGCAGGACACCAAGATAAACAAAGATCGAAAAGGGATTTTGAATGAAATTGATGAACGCAAGGCTTATTGAAGTCTGCACATTCTGGACATCATTGTAGACATGATTCATCAACCCGCCAACCCGTTGCTTGTTGAAGTAGTCCAGGTGCATTTCGATAATGGAATGAAAAACGTCATCCCTGAGTTTCTTTGTCACCTTTGTCTGTATCCTGTAGATAATCTGCCTGTTGCAGTAGAAAAAAAGATTTTTCAAGGCAAACGCAACAATAAGAAAAACACAAATGTTCAGAAGGGTCTTCTGTTTGGTCGCCGCATAAAACAGGCCTTGGTACCACTCGATAACTCTCTGCTGCATGTCACCAGAAGTAATTACCGTACCTGTCCTTAAAGCCTCCTTTTCATGTCCGGCGACCAATACCTCAGAATTACCGTTAGAAGCCGAAGGGTTCTGAGGCGCACTAATTGTTTTATCAGCAGAAAATATTTCATTCAGCAAGGGAAGAACAGAATATATCGAGACAGCTCCAAGTAATGAAGTCAGGATACTCACCAGCACAACAAGCGCAATTTTCCCTTTTGAAGGAATCAGGTAACGTAGAATTTTTCGAATTATTGTCATTTTGAAGGAATAATCCCACCAATTACCTCAAACATAAAAAGCCTGAAAAGACCCTGTAAATAAGCACCATTTGTACACAAGCTCAAACTTTTCCTCATTTCATTTTGAAATGCAAACGAAAATCAGCAAGAAAAAAAGAATTCATCAGTTTCAGTTTTTCTGAAAAAGCACTTTACATTCGTCAACATAAGACAACAATTCACTCCTGAAGCGATCAGAAGAAAAAAAGGCCGCATTTTCCCTGCAATGAATCGGCAGGATTTTGCTTCCGTCTGCCTCGAAATGCATAATTGCATCAGCCAATGATTCCGGCGTTTGATATTGATAGAATAATCCCGTCGGCTTCTCTGCCTTTAGACCCTTAACAGATTCGAGAACTCCTCCCTTCCCAAAAGCAATCACAGGTGTTCCGCATGCTTGAGCCTCTACCGGTGTAATACCAAAATCCTCCTCAGCGGCAAAAACAAACGCCTTTGCCCGCTGCATATAGTCTTTCAATACTGAAAAAGGCTGCCAGCCCAAAATCTCAACATTAGACCCCGCCAGTTCCTTGCACCTCTTCAGTTCCGAACCATCACCAATAACCACAAGCCTCTTTTCAGGTAGTGACCGGAAAGCCTCTACAATCATCGGCATCTTTTTGTAGGGCACCATCCTTGATGCTGTGAGATAAAAATCTTCCTTCTTTTCCTGCAATGAAAAACCAGAGAGATCGACAGGAGGATAAATCACTTTTGCATCACGACCGTAAGCCTTTCTGACTCTTCTCCTGATAAATTCAGAATTTGCTATAAACACATCAACACCATTGGCTGTTCGAGTATCCCATAAACGCATGTAATGCAATATCATTCGTACAAATCCCGACTTCATGCCCTGTTGAAGTCCAGCTTCAAGCAGATACTGATGCTGCATATCCCAGGCATACCGTATCGGCGAATGCACATAGCTGATATGCAACTGATCAGGACCGGTCAAAACACCTTTTGCAACAGCATGCGAACTGGATATAACCATGTCATAACCAGCAAGGTCCAGTTGTTCGATAGCAAGGGGCATCAACGGCAAATATTTCTGATACGCTGATTCCGATCTCGGCAGGTTTTGAATAAAGGTTGTCATGGCTCGCTTGCCCTGAAGAGCAGCACGATGCTCATCAGAGAGAAAATCAATCACACTGAACAAATCAGCATTGGGAAAACAGGCAATGAGTTGTTCGAGTACTTTCTCAGCACCTGCCCAGCTCACCAGCCAGTCATGCACAATCGCGACTCTCATAGAGTCATTGTATGAAGTACCTGCCATGTCAACTCTGCTGTTTTGTCCCAATTAAAAAGCTTTGCCCGTTTTATTCCTTTTGCCGCAAAATCGGCCCGCATATCAGAGTTTTCCAGCAGACGTAATAACGCCTCAGCAATATCGTCTTTCCGTAACGGGTCCACCATCAAACCCGCATCTCCAACCACTTCAGGCAAGGCTGTCCGGTTACTGGTCAACACCGGTGTGCCTGCCGCCATGGCTTCAAGCGGCGGTAACCCAAACCCCTCATAAAAAGAAAGATAGGCGAACGCAAGCGCACCGGAATATAACGCCGGCAAATGTTCATCAGCAACATGGCCTGTTGTATAGACTCTTGGTGGCAGCGTGCTCATCTTAACATCCTGGAAGACCTGCTTGCGCCCTTTACCCCCGACGATTACAAGCCATACATCATCAGGAATCCTGTCAAGAGTCGCTTCCCATGCCTGAAGCAAGCCATGAAGGTTTTTGCGGGGCTCAAGTGATCCCAGGCTTAAAATATATGATCGTGAAGAAATCCCGAGAACACGCCGCACACTGTCAACTTCTTCATCATTCCGGGGAAAAAAAGAACTATCAATCCCATTGGAGATAACAGTAACTTTTTCTGATGGTATACCGGTATGATATACTATACGCTTTTTTGAATAGGCTGAAACAGCAATAACATGCTCTACCCGTCTTGCCAGACGGGGTATCAGATAACAATACCATGCGGCAAAAGAAGGATTCAGCCATTCCGGATGGTCCAAGGGCACAACATCATGTATTGTCAAGACCTGGTTTTTAACCTCCAATGGCCCTGTATTACTTGGACTAAAAAGCATCCCCCCCTGCAACTTCCGTGGCAGCACAAACTGCTCCCAGAGATGCCCACTCACACCGGACACAGATCCTTTAGGGGCAAGCGTCGCATATTGCTTAGCCGACCATCGCTTTAACAGTTCCAACGTATAGCGTTGCACACCACTCATCGGGTACCTGAGAACTCTCGTATTAATACTCAAATTGTTCATCAGATCATTACTGGGATCGCTATTCTTAAGGTCTTTTTTGAACTAAAGTGCCAATCAACATATCATCGACACTGTTTATTGTGACAACAGCCATCACAAATAGTGCCGCCCAAAAAGAAGGGAAATTCACATCTGGAATACCTCCAGCAAGAGCTACAAGCAATACGACAATATAGTACCGGACAAACCCTGACCTGTCCCATTGCCTGCTGTTAACTGGCAGTCGTTTCCCCCCATATAGAAACAGCAACAGAAATCCGCTGAACAGCAAAAAACCAATAACACCGATATTACCCAGCAGGTATGAAATCAGGCTGGATGGCCGATGACTCCCCAGTCCTCCCCCAAACCCAAGGGTCTCGACAAGAACATTGCCTGTAAATGCATCGGCAGCCAAACGTATTACCGCAGAATCACCACTCAGTTTATCCAGAATCAAATTTTCAAAATAAATAAAAAAACCCGAAAGGTATACCAGGACAAGTACCAGAAGCACAACAAACAAGATCAAAAAAAATGTTTTATTCTGCCTGAAAGTTATCAGCCATCCGAACATAAAAGCTAAAAATCCTGTTCCGGAAAGCGTCAGAAGGAATGCAAGAAATACGGGCACCGCCAACCATGGATTTCCTGCAACCACAAACATCCAGAATGCCGCAGCCAATACTCCCGCAGCAAACGATGGTTCGGAAAATGTCGAATTCAGTCTATCCACACCAAAAGCCGTAGCCTGTGCAAGCTGCGCATAACCTGGATTACTGTAAAAGAACTCATAGGGAAAATAGAACCAGCCAAGTCCTGCTGCAAACTCCCAGAGCCCTGTAACGGCAACCACCAGCATTGCCATGCAAAAAACATGATACACATACCCCCCCCCAATCTGTTTACGGTGAAGATAAAACATGAACAAGGTCATAGCGTTACATAAAAAGTAAAGCAGTTGTATCCATTGACTCAGAGTTCTCTTCAATGGCTCACCACCCTGTGATATGGATGCATCTAATCCCTTTTCTGGTAAAAAAACAGTCGTACCGGCAAAAAAATCCGGGAAAAAAAATACCGAATACGTCACATACAGCACAAGGACAAGCAGAACAAGCACCCACAAAGGAAACATGATTTTTTTGATATTTACCACACCGCGTAGCAAAAAAAACAATTCCGCAAGAAAAAACGGACCAACCCCTTTATCTGCGATATTTATCACAGATGCTGCATGAAAAATCGAACCAATAATCACCATCCCTGCGGCATAACGAAGAGGCAGAAATAATACCGCTATCAGCAAAGGCAACCAGATAAATCCCAGTGAAGTTATTTCCACACCGTCAAGCATTTGTTCATCATGTTACTTCAGTAGCAAGCGTTCATAGAGATTTTCCCAGCTTTTCACCCAGTTCTCCACATCGGAAAACTCTTCCCCACTTTGCCTGATTGATTCCGTTTTTTCTTTCCAGAACAACAAGTTATCAGCCATGTCACGTATGACAGATGAGAGATTGCCCTGAATAGACGGATCAAACAGTTTTCCATTAACATCCTCAGTAATCATTTCAGATATTCCTCCTCTGGAAGAACCAATAACCGGAATACCTGAAAGCAGGGATTCTGCCACCACCATACCCAAAGGTTCTTCCCACAAAGACGGGACAACACATATATCAATTTGAGAGAAAAAATCATACTGTTTACAGTATCCAAGAAACGTAATTCTGGAATCCTGAAAACGCTCCTTCAGATATGATACATATCTCCCATTTCCGTTACCAGCAATGCAGAGTCGCCAATGCGAAAGAGCGCCTTGCATAAAAACATGTAACAGCATCTCTACCCCTTTATTCGGAGCCAATGTACCGATAAACCCAAAAATGATAGTACCATCCTGCTTTCGAGAATGGACGGGCAATTGATTGCGTGAAACATCCCTGATATTATGAATCACTTCCTTTAAACGAGTATCATGGAAATATCCATAGCGTACAAATCTGTCAAGTATGAATTTGCTTATGCCTACAACAGCGCTCACCTCTTTTGACTTTTTTGCATGAGGCAAACGCATTATTCTACATAAAGAACACTGACCGGAGCAAGGCGCAGAGCCTTTAAACATTGTACTTCTTGCACAAAGCAAATACAAATCATGTAAAACCTGAACGACAGGAATATCATGATCTGAAATGGAGTCCCATGCAGCGACTGACCACCCTGTTAAATTATGACAGGAAACAAGATCGGGTTTTTCCGTAGAAATGACGTCATGAATATAGCTGCTCATCAAGGGATTGTAGATATCGAGCACATGCCATAAAAATCGGTGAATTGGAGTTGTATTTGTTGGCTGAAAATGAAAATAGATATTACGAATCCCTGCGCGGTATACTTTAATACCATCAATCTCGTCAACGTGGAGTCCCTTATCAGAACCTATCGACAACACTACCGCCTGATGTCCATGAAGCTTGAGACAGTCAACCAAGGTCTTAAGGGTAATTTCAACCCCACCTCCAATATAGGGGGGATAAAACGTGGAGAGAAAAAGAATCTTCATAAACAAAAGAACACAATAATTAACAACATGAAACCATACCACATTACGCTATCAACCATAAACCTCAGAAAAATATGAGATGAAAGCAAACACACACAACATATTAGGAGGTTATACTCAGCTGAACTTGCTTTTTGATGGTAAAAAAATAAACAATCTATGATAAGGGTTTTCATGAACTCTGAATGTCTTTTGAAGTTCCCAGCCTGGTATCGCGAACAATTCAACAATCTTCTTAAGTGGAAAACCTCTTTTGTTTATTTCCCAGTAGTGCTCACCATCAAACACATGTTTTGGAAGCAAAAATTGAGGTTTAGGCACAAAAAAACACAGGTTACCAAATTTGGGAACATAGAAGGAGACAGGCCAAAGCTTTCTTGCATCCGGAAGACTGATGATCACTGCTTTTCGAGCAACTCTGGTCATTTCATTAAACGCCTCAACACTTTCCTCAAAAGGGAGATGCTCAAGCATCTGGAACGCACAAACTACGTCAAACGAACCATCTTCAAAAGGCATATTAAAAACCGACACAACATAATCAGGGTCAAGTTCCGGATCCAGATCAAGAGTCACAATCTTAATTCCAATTGACATAGCTATGGCCTTAAAAAAACCTGGACCGGGTCCAACTTCAAGCACTTGATCCGGTTTCAATTGTAATACTTCATCAAGTTGATGCCAGATACTCATCCAGCGTGACTTCTGAACATAGCTTGAAAACTCATAGTGGCTTCTATTAACCTGCTTTTGCATAATTATTCAATTTTTCGGCAACCAGAATAACCCAACAAATCAAGACTATATATGCAAATGCACCCGTAAGCGCAAATAGTGAAACCGCAATAAGATCACTATTGAACCAATAATAGCCTACGAATATGCTGATCGCTTTAGTTGCCGTACTGATTATTTCATAAACAAATAGCCCTCTTTCGACCCCTAAAACAGCCACAGCTGAGACACTAGGCTTGTTAATGAAATTAAAGAAAAAAAAGAACGCCAGCCACCTGGCATACTCTCCTGCCATCCGCCACTCTTCACCAAAAACCTCCGCAAATAGTGCTGGACCAAAAAAAACAACTATGCTGAAAGGTATTATTCCCGCTAAAACAAGTCCAAAGGTTGTTTTGACGATTAGTTTTCTGAGATTTTTTCCCTTTCGAGATGCCTCTGCCAGATCTGGATATAAAACATCGCTAACAGACTTACCAAGTAACATCGATGGCATTCCCATTACCATCCTCCCCAAAGTATACCATCCTGCCGATTCTAGCTCAAACAAAGCGGTAAGAAGTATTATTGGCATACTTTGTGACGCAGCATTGATAAACACTTGGGGTGCCCGATACAAAGGAAAAGCAGCATATTTTTTTGCCACGCTTATAAGTGAAATGTGCCGGCAGGATAAGCATTTAGAGAAAACATGATAAGCCCCAAAGCCTAGCAAAAAAGCATGTACAATATATCCAGCTGTTGTCAAACCAATAAGTACTAACGTAAATGGATACCATACCCCTAACATGACCTTTGCTACATTCAGCAAAAATGAATGGACTAACGCTACCCTTGCGATAAGGCTAAATTTATTTTTTCGAATCAGCCATTGCTGTGCAATGTCAACCCATACAAAAAATAGAAGTGAAAGGGGCAAAATGAACGTATATGGCTCTACCTCTTGAATCCCCAACGTCTCAACAAACCAGTCACTTTTTGCCCAGAAAAAACCAGTAATAAGGGTAGTAGTCCCAAAAGAAAGATACACTGATAGACGAAGCAGACCAGCTGCCTCATAATCTGAACGGGGCAAAACAATCGCTAATGGATACGTCATGGTTGCAAGTGGCACCAAAAACATAAGTATCGCCACAAATGTGCCGAGGACACCAAACACCTCCGGTCCATAAATACGTGTAACTAAGGGCGAGAGAGCAATAGTCAACCCTTGTGCTCCTGCAGAACCGGAAGCAACAAGAAATACATTTCGAAGAAACCGATTTGATCGGATGTAGCTGATAATCTGGAATGGGGATTTGATCAGAGAAGCCATTTACATTTTGCCGAAAAGAATCTCAATCATATTGGATGATATGCACTGTTCTGTCACACCTCGATCAATACGCATTTTCATCTATCCAGCCTCTAAGCGCGGAAATGGCGATTATCTTAAGGTCCATCACAAGAGACCAATTATTAATGTAATAACGATCCATTTCGATTCTTTTTGCCATTTGGTCAACGGTACGAGTTTCTCCACGAAAACCTTTGATCTGAGCATAACCAGTCAATCCCGGTTTGATGAGATGACGCTGCATATACTTGTCAACAAGCTGATTGTAATATTCATGATGCGCTACCGCATGCGGCCGAGGACCGACCAGTGACATCTGGCCAAGTAAAACATTGAACAACTGCGGCAGCTCATCTACACTTGTTTTCCGCAATAGACTTCCGAATCGAGTTACTCGCTTATCATCAGGAATTGCTTGAGTGAGAATACCTTTTTCCGAATGAACAACCATTGTGCGAAACTTGAGAATAGTAAATGGCTGGCCATTCCATCCTATTCTTGTCTGACGGTAAAGCAGCGGTCCGCTTGAACTTAACTTTACACCGATTGAAATTAACAGCATCAACGGCCAGAGACAAAACAATATAAGGCAAGTTATCACAATATCTTCAATACGCTTAATAAATCGTGCCAACGTTGAAGACATCGGAGAATCATAGACACTGACAATAGGAATCCCTTTGAGGTCACTCCATTGTGAGTGTAGCAGATCAAAGGCAAAATAATCAGGTACATATTTGACTACAACCGTAGTATCAGCAAGCTCATTAAGTAGGGAAATAATTTTTTCTTCATCACCAAGAGAAAGACACAAATACAATTCCTGAAACTTTCCATTCTGTGCATCCACAACCGCCTGCTTTGTATTCCCACAAAACATCAGGCTCTGCTGCAGTAAATTTTTCTCTGGATTATCATCATAAAAACCAACTGTTTGGTAGCCCAGATAGGTATTTTTCTGCATTATATTAGCTATATAGGATCCTGTGCTTCCAGCACCTACTATAGCAACTTTTCTTGTCCAAAACCCTTGTTTACTGTAATATGCCCGAAAAACACGCAGCAACCCCCTGTAACCCACCAAGGCAATAAATGTGGTGAACACCCAGCTGAACGTAACAAGCCTTGAGTACTCTACAGACTTTTTGAACATCACAGCAAGGATAACCAGCAAAACCCAGGTTATCAACCATGCATTGAAAACCATTCGAATGCTTGTAAAAAACGAACGCCCCCACCAACCGTCATAAATACCTAAAAGTTGATTGAGCGTCACAAAAAGAAAACTTCCCACCACTCCCAGCAGGGAATATCTGTCATGCCAGGGAACTGCAAACAACTGTGTAAGAAATCCTAAAACAAATACCGGAATAATCGAGTCAAACAGTCTATGAAGCCATACATATCCCGATAGCTCTTTTTTGATCCCTGACCGCATATTCTGCACCTTTGTCCATTATTAATCAACGTTCAACCTACCAATAATACCCCGTCCAAGCAATATCACTACGATAAAGAAAAAGCCACCAATAAGACATGCAGGAACAAGAACGATCGCTTTTGGCCACGACCTTTCTTGAAACTCAGGGATTGAGGCAGGATCAAAAACTCTTAAAGCAAACTGAGCACGCTCTGCTTTAGCCTCAATAATAATATTCTTATAAGCCATCATTTCGTCGATAAGATTTTGACGAACCATATAGCCACCAAAATCGTTCAATTGCTCCCTCACATCCTTGGGTGTAATTGGAACCCGATCTTTTTCTGCAACTTCACGTTCTTCAATAGCATCTAAATTATCAGCTACAACAGAAGAAGATTCATAAAGATCCAATTGACGCTGATAATAAGGAATCTTTGCTTCAGCCTCTTTGATAGCAGCTTGAGCAAGCCAAAAGTTAAGCTTTTTTATCATGGTATTAACCACAACCGTTGCTCTAACAGGGTCTGTTGATTTTAATCCGATCACAATATCCCCATTGCTGTTTCCTTTCTGCTGTATCACCACAAGACGTTTTTTTAAGCGTAGTGCGCCTTTGCGTAAACTTGGAATATCATCGATTGGTACCCTCCATTCCTCTTTACCTGTATCCCACTTCTCACTAAAAAGCCATGGAAGTAGATTCTCCTCCTCAATAAATGTTTCAAGAAATTTAAATGAACTGAGCACGGAAAGTGCTTGTACTCCAAGTCTCCCATCCTCTCCCTGCGGTTCAGCTACAAGCTTCAACAAAAAAACAGGTGGAACCACTAACGAATAAATTAATGAAATTAAAGTCGTAATGAATGTAAAAGCTGTTATTATTCGCCATTTTCCTCTGAATATCTTCACAAGATCTTTCAATGAAAAATCATCACAATCCGAGGAAAAAAACTCTGGATGCAAAGCAATACAAGTATACCCCTTGTCAGGTATATGTTTACTTTGTTCAATATCTTTAGGCATGAAAAAACGTAGTTAAATACAATACAGCTACATGTACACCTTGTAAAGGAATAAAAGCACTGCTAATCGAACCTCAAAACAATTCAGTATCAATTTCTTTCTACTAAACCACCTATTGTTTTACAAGCCAACTGCTAATTTCGACTAATTCATCTTCTGAAAGAACACCAGCCGCCTGCTTCAGAAATATGCGGCTTAAGATATAGTCATAACGCGACTTCGCCAGATTTCGACTACTGAAGTACAATGCATCTATGGCGTTAAGTACGTCGACGTTACTACGCAATCCTGCTGTGTATCCTTTCTTTGTGCCGGTCAGAGCAATTTCACTAGACTTTACAGCCTGCTGATAAGCACGAATTTTTGCAATACTCTGCTCGGTAATTCTATAGTATTCTCTTACGACAGTGGAAATCTCCCTTTCCTGAAAATTCAGCTGCTCATATGCAGCAATCCTATTAGATTTAGCCTGTCGGACAGCAGCACTGGTGTAACCACCAGTGTACAGCGGTAAATTAAGTTGAACATTCAATGAATAGGTATCGTACTTGGAACCAATCGAATAATCATTACCGCTTTCTGAATAACTTTTCGAAGCGACAAGATCCACAGTCGGTAAGGACATATATCGTTGCTTTGCAATTTCTTTGGCTGCAATGGTGATATCATGGTGGAGAGCATCAAGATCATAATTATTTTCCTGTGCCAGTGCAATCCACTCATCAACACTATGCGGTTCTGGTATTTTCAAATGCATTTTGTCTGGATCAAGGACATATGGAATCGCAGGATATACACCTGTGATATTTTCTAATTTATGGCGGAGAATCTCAATGCTGTTTTCACTTTCCAAATGATCAGCCAAAGCCATATCGTACTCTGCCTGAACTTCACTTATCTCTGTAATTGTGCCATACCCTGCTCTGTACCTTTTTTTCGCCTGCTCCAGCTGTTCTTTTAGTGCATCTAAATGAACCACCGAAAAGGACAGCTGATCCTGAGCGTAAAGCATATTAAAATATACATCTGCAGTCCTGAGCAGAAGATCTTTCTGCTCTTTGAGTAACAACACCTCGCTTTTCTTTACCTGGGCTTTTGCCTGACCATAGGCCGCAATACTCTCCATGTTCAACAATGGCTGTTTTGCAGTTATGCTATACCGCTTTGTGTTGTACCAATACTCAGTAGGAGAAGCTGAAAGCGTTGTACTTTCTGTAGCATTTCTGCCTTGAGTTACACTTGCTCGAAGAGTAGGTAATAGATTTGCTCGGGCTTTTGCAATCTCTTCTTTCTTTGCGTTATGCCCTGCCTCAGCCACTTTTAATTTCGCATCATATTCTAATGCCTTTAGATAGGCAGTATACAAATTGACCGGTTCGGCAACTACCGTAGGCGTAAGGAATAAATAGACAGCGACAATTAAGTAAACTAAACGATTCATAGATATTGTTAATCGGAAGTATTATTAATAAAGCAATCTTGAAGAGCTTAAAGATCTGGATTTACCTTATATTCACTTCGCAATTTCACCTACTCTTCTTTCATTGAAGCTGAAACCCTTTTTATCAAAGGATTCATAAGATATGTCAGAAAAGAACGCTCCCCTGTCTTTATAACCGCCTGCACGGGCATGCCTGGCTGCAACTTTCGGTCTGCAAGAACTTTCAAACCCTCCGGTGTTATAGAAATCAATGCAAGGTAATACGACGCTCCTGGCTGAACCGGATTCATACGCGGATCTGTCAATAAACCTTTCGAAACTGATTCAACCTTACCTTCGACAACAAGCTGGGGAGAATGTGAAAAAGAGGTAAAACGCACATCTGCAAACAAGCCAGCATAAATTCGGTCAATGAGATGTGGAGCAACTTTGACCTCAACGAGAAGACTCTCATCGAGGGGTACAATATCCATAATTTTTTCACCAGGCTTAATTACAGCTCCGACGGTTTGTACCTGTAAACCAACGACCTGCCCAGCAACAGGTGACCTGATCTCTGTTTTGTCAAGCTGTTCTTTCAAAGCTATACTCTTTTCAGCATCTGCATCAACTTCAAGCCGAACCTGAGCTAATTCTTGAGCTGTTCTGGCTTCCATTTCAGCAATTTGCTTTTCAAGCTCCCATTGCTGATCAAGAGGCGCATATCCATCTTTCACCAAATCTTTTACTCCTGCAAGTTGCCTCGAAAGAAGATGCATCAATTTTCTTTGCGAACCAAACAATCGCTTTTGATTCACCATTAATGCCTCCGTTAACGATTTGTCAGGATCGTTGAGGAGATCATCGTGAAAAACTATCTTTGAGGCACCGGACTGTTCAGCAATCAACCTGCTTTCAGCGGCTCTTAACCCGAGATAATGTTGATGTACTTCCTCATACCTAGCCTTGACATTGCTACGTTCGAGAGAAATCAGTACCTCACTGACATCAACAAAATGCCCTTCTTTAACATGGACTTTCTTAACCACACCACCATACAGATGCTGTATCACTTTCGCCTTCGTTGCTATTGTAACCACTCCCTCACTTGGCACTCCCTCGTCGAGAGGAGCAAATGCCGCCCAAAAAAGGAAACCGCCAAACCCGATAATCAATACCCATATACCAATCTTCACAGGATCACTTTTTCTCGGAGATGCATCAGTCTCATGAGAGTTTTGAGCATTTGGCCACATTGTCATAAACCGATTTATAACATCACGAATGTTCATTGTATTTTATTTATCCTACTTGCGCAAATTGATATTATCAGACCGCAGATACTGTTTTTAGAACCTGAGATGATTTTTGAAGAGCAGCAAGAATCATGTCACGTGAACCAAAATGAACCATCTTACCTTCCTGCAGCACCAGTAACTTGTCCACAACTGACAATACATTCGTTCTGTGAGAAATGAGAACTACGGTTTTTCCTTGTTCCTTAAGATCTTTAACCGCCTCAATCAGCGCTCGGTCACCGGCTTCATCAAGATTTGCGTTTGGCTCATCAAGAACTACAAGTGAAGGATCACCATACAATGCTCTGGCAAGAGCCAATCGCTGACGCTGGCCTGCAGAGAGCATTCGCCCCGCTTCACCAATCTGTGTATCATATCCGTTGGGTAATTTTAGAATCATTTCATGAATGCCCGTTTTTTTTGCAGCCTCGATGACATTTTCTGAGTCGACATCGCTAAATCGTGCAATATTTTCAGCAACCGATCCACCAAACAGCTCTATGTCTTGCGGTAAGTAGCCAATATATGGCCCCAAAAACTTACGATTCCAACTCGCTATATTGTGACCGTCGAGAAAAACATCACCGCGAACATCGGGCCATACCCCGAGCATACATCGTGCAAGAGTTGACTTCCCTGATCCTGAGGGTCCAGTCACCATTGTCACTTCACCCGCAGCAATAGCGGCTGTAAGATCATGAATAATAGGCTCTTCACGACCTTCTGCTGTAGCGAAAAGTGCGCGCAGATCTATCGCCCCGCTTGGTTTAGAATACATTTCAACTTGATTCTTTTCCGGGTACTCAGAAAGCATGAGTTCCAAGCGCTGAAAGGCTGAACGTGCCTTTACGATCTGCGTCCAAGTAGCAATAAGGATATCCAAGGGCTGCAAAGAACGTGTCATCAAAACACTGGTAGCAATCATTGCTCCTGGAGTCAATGCTCCGTTAATAACCAGTAAAGCAGCAGCTCCAAGGGTCAATGACTGCATGGTATAGCGTAAGAATTTTGTAACAGACTGTTGCCGATTCTGGCTAACGAACGAAGCAGCATTTCTATCAAGTGCCACTTCGTGATGTTTAAACCACTTGTCGCGTATGTTTTTTATCATGCCCATTGAATGCACCGCCTCTATCTGATGCAGCTTGCTTTCTATATAAAACGAACTTTCCCTTGAATTTTTCAAGGAACACTGCATATTATTGAGTGCAGAACGGTGATTGAAAAACGTCACACCAAACTGAATGGCTACAAAAAACAATGCCAACACACCAAGCAATGGATGAAGGAGGAAAATCACAAAAATGTAGACGGGAGTCCATGGTGCATCAAAAAACACCAGAATCCCATTGCCGGTAAGAAACTGGCGAAGTGTCGTAAGATCCGACAACGCTGATGTCGGATTTTTGTGCGTGTTTTTTAGAAATGCCTCAAAACTAACGCTGAATACTCTGGAATTCAATTTTTCACTGATTCGCTCCCCAAGCTGGACCAGTAAACGGGAACGTAAGCGCTCAGAAAACCCCATCACGGCGACAAAAAGTAACAGAATCACTGTCAAAACGATCAGGGTAAGTTCATTACCACTTGCCAGAACACGGTCATAAATCTGGAGCATGTACAGTGTTGGGGTAAGCATCAGCACATTGGCAAACATGCTGATAATCCCTGCCCATACAAAATCTTTTTGAAACAACCATAACCGCCGTCTCAGTTCACTTCGATCAAAATAATCACGTATCATCATGGGAATTTCTCGTTCATGTAGCGGCTTGACCGTCGGCAGAAATCTTGGTCGCTTTTGGATTCAGTTCTGCCAAAACCTCTCTGCACGGACCAAACTTGTGGATCATGCCGTTCACCAAAACAAGCATATAATCCATGACAGAAAGAATATTCCTCCTGTGAGTCATTATAATCACTGTAGAGCCATGTTCCTTCAATTGCCTGATTGTATCCAACAATGCAACATCTCCTGCTTCATCAAGATTTGCGTTTGGTTCATCAAGCACCACAAACTTAGGAATTCCGTAAACCGCCCGAGCCAAGGCAACACGCTGGCGTTGTCCTCCGGAAAGAAATGCCCCATCATACCCAATCTCGGTATCGTATCCCTGAGGTAAACGTTCAATCAATTCCGTAAGTCCAACCATCGAACATGCATTGTGCAGCTTCACATCGTCAACTTCACCAAATCGAGCGATATTTTCACCAATGCTTCCGTCAAAAAGCTCCACGTTTTGTGGAAGATAACCAATATGTGGCCCAAGCTCCGTCTTCTCCCATGTAGAAATATCACTTCCATCGAGCCGAACAGTTCCTGTCATGGATGGCCAGACTCCAACGAGTATACGCGCCAATGTTGTCTTTCCTGAAGCTGATGAACCCACTACTGCAAGAGCACCTCCTGGAGGAACCTTAAAACCGATTCCTTTGAGAATTGTTACTTTGGTTTCCGGAGACATCGCTGTAACTCCCTCAAGCTTTAGAAACCCCTTTGGCGCTGGCAACGACATACTTTTTTGCGGCACAGGAAACATGTCAAGCAAGCGTTCAAGGCGTAAAAAGGACTCTCGAACATCTTCCACCTGCCGCCAACTACCGAAAAGCTGTAGTAACGGAGCAATAACCCTGCCCCCCAGAATCGATGCAACAATCATGAGAGCTCCGCTCAGCTCACCACGAATCGTAAACCATGCCCCTATGCCTAAGAGCAAAGAACCAAGCAATGTCTGTACAACCTTTGAAAACGTCATACTCGACCCGGCAAGATTAGAAGCAGTCGCCTGCTGCTCGACAAATGCATTCTGACGCAATAGCCAACGGTTATGTACTTGATTGAACATCCCCATGGATTCAATGACCTGTGCATTTCGGATGACATCTTCAGCATATCGTCGCGCTTCCATACCATACTGAGTAGCCTGCTCCATTGGCTTGCGTATCCTTGGTTCATTGTAAACCCCAACCAAGATCAATATCAATGCTGCTGCAACAGAGAACCAACCAAGTACAGGATTGATAAGAAAAATAAATACGAGTACAACTAATGCTAATGGGGCATCAATAAATGCAAGAAACGCTTGAGAAGGCAGAAAATCGCAAACAATCTTCAAGTCCTGCATCGCCTTGCTGCCTCCCGCTTTCATATTACTCAGCTGGGCAGCAAACATCGCATGGAGCAATGGCTCACGTACCTGCTCATCGAAGCTTCGAGCAGCATTGGCCATAATCTGTCTCCGCACCCAGTTCAGTGTTTCCATCAGCACATACGCCCCAATCACTACCACAATTAACACCAACAAGGTCTGATAGTTACGACTATTGAGTACCCGACCGTAAACTTCGAGCATATAGACACTGGGTGTCAGTACCAGCAGGCTGGTAAAAACACTAAAAATAATAACCCTCTTGAGTGAAGGTGTCAATGTTGACAACGTGTTGCGTAATTGCGATCGTTCTTTTTTTTGTTTATCCACTGTCTCTTAAGAGTCCTATAAATCATTAAATAATCACACTACACAACACGAAACAT
>Ga0272444_10001032_pt1 | contig 27753 bp, 19 predicted proteins | sample SSMForm13_FD_201033 | JGI IMG/M metagenome (GOLD analysis project Ga0272444, IMG submission 201033) | Marine sediment archaeal communities from Little Sippewissett salt marsh, Falmouth, MA, United States - SSM-Form-13 | ecosystem: Environmental > Aquatic > Marine > Wetlands > Sediment ...
CGTGCCGTGCACGCGATGCCTTGTGGGATACCATGCAATCCGTACTTGACCAGATCACAACATCCGACGCTATCAATTGCTTCGCCCACTGTGGATACACGCTACGAACGGAATAGGTGCGCTCTAGGAAGGATCAACGACACGATGCCCCGGGGGCCTGCGACGCGGTTGCGGAACTATAATCGAGCGCCTCTCATGAGCCGGGAGCCGACGTTCCAGACGTTTCCTGAACTCCTTTGCCGCACTCTCTCTCCGCTGGGGAAGTGATGGGTCCGCGAATCTGCCCACCAAGTCAGCGTGTTTACTGGCAATCCGTGCTGTTTCCTCAAAGCATTTCTCGGCCTGCTCCAGATGCCTGAGAGCCTTGCGTATCTCCTTCACACTGTCGCCGCACTCAACTGCCTTGCGGTAGCTGTCTAGGCCGCGCTTCTGCATGGCTTTGTACCTGGCCGTAACGCCGTCGAGCTTCCCTCTGTGCATCGACCAAAGGGGCTTGCAGGAACAGCTACTCTCCCGCCATTCGGGCACCTGCAGGAGTTCTCTGACGGCTTCGTTGTCATCGGCAACGCCGAGAGCAAGACCGCAGGAAACGGCCTCTATCGCAGACAGTGTAAGTATCCTGCCTTCCTCCTTGAGAACCCTCCCTCTCGATCCCCTGACAATCTTCGGCTTGCCGTCCTTTTCGATAACGCCCAGCGCTATGTCCGTGCGCATCATGCCCTCTACTAAAAGCGGGTCGTGCCCTGCTTGGGCGGAAGCAGAGCGGAACATCGCACGCCCTATTGACTCGAACTTCTCCTCGATGTTCAGGGGTGTTCCGGCCGGGCCTTTCTGATAGATCACGCATGCCCCGAGCGTTGCGCCCGGACACATTACTATCTCCTTACAGGCCATTGCCAGAAAGGCAGCGGCGGAAATTGCCCGCTTCGGCCTGGCAACGATCCGGAGATCGCCATGCTTGCCCAAAGTGTCCAGCATCTTGACCAACTGATCTACGTGCCCTCCGGGGCTGTTGATCTCCAGAATGACTACAGTCGGCTTGGCGACTCTTGCCAGCTTCAGTGATCTCTCGAAGAGTTCGTGCGTGACCTCGATGCCGAAGCTGCCTTCTATCGGGATGACGAAGTAAGTCGGGCCTTCCCACTTCGGTTCCGGATTGGCCTCTACGGGCCGTGAGGCGACGGGGACTTCACCCTTGGCGACAACAAGCACATACTCAGGGCTGAAGGTCTGCGTAGCCTTGATGTTGCCTCTGATTACCTGGAAGACAACGGCCTCCTCACTCTGGCGAAGCAGGCATCCTTCGAGGGTCCGACCATCCCTGAGGACAAGCGTATCGGCTGCGGAGAATGACCCGACCAGCAGGAGGACAGCTATCAGGCAAGTCACGTTGTTCTTCACAGGTAAGCCCCTTCCACCCAGATCTGAACTGATCTCCCGGGCGATGGTGAGGATAGCCGGGCGGTGTCGGGCAGTCAAGGCGACTGTCCAAACGCCGGGCGGTCACGACAGGCAGAATCTGCCGGTTGCCTACCTGTCCCCTTCCATTCCCGTAATCATCAGTTCCCAGCCGGTTGCCACAGTCGGCTCCTGCTTGGGAAGCTCTAAGGTTACCGTAGGATCAACGGTTGTCACGTTCACGTGTGCGCCGTCGAAGATGGTTCCGCAGAAGGCGTGATCTTCAAGGCTGTGCGCCATCATCTCAGCCGCGACGCCGTGAAGGCTGCCTACAGTGAGGTCCACGCGAGTAACCTTGGAAAACCCGTTATCGTCTGCGATCTGCTGAATCTGTGGCCATATCTCTTTGGCCAGGCCATGCTCGTGCATGCGTTTCACTCCTGTCCGAGGCCCTCGGTCCAGCGGACGTAGGACTCCATATCGAACTTCCGCCGGAGACCTGCGGCATTCATATAGCGTATCGTACCGAAGACGGGCCTGTTCTTCCATGGTCGGTCATGCTTTCCGAAACACCATGCAACATTCGCGCAAGAGACAGGGTCCCTTCCGTCCAGGAAGTACTTGTTGTTGATCGCCAGAATTCTCCTAAAGGCCGTGGCGGGCGAGGCGGTCCACTCGATGATCTTCTTGGCCCAGTACATCCGCATGTAGTTGTGCATTTTCCCGGTCAGCCTCATCTCGCGCATTGCCGCGTTCCAGTAAGTATCGTGGGTCAGGCTGTCCTCCAGTTCTCGGCGGGTGTAGATATAAGGACGCTTGTCGCGACGATGACGATCGAGAGACGCTCGCGCCCATGCGGGCAGGCAGGAGTAGCGATCGTAATCGGAGGTGTAACGCACGAAGTTCATACTGAGTTCGCGACGGACGAGAAGCTCCTCGATGTAGGAGTCGATGCTGTCCTGCCCCTTGTCGGAGGCCTTCGTAATGGCCAGCGCGATCTCGATCGGAGAAATCTGGCCGAAGTGCAGATACGGGCTCATGTGAGACTGGATGTCCAATGACGGGTCTCCCCGCCTGTCGGCATACATCGACAGCTTGTCGCGAATGAATCGCTTCAGCAGCTTTCTGGCGTTGGAGTGCCCCCCGGAGTAGTACCGCCCCACCGGCTTAACGCTCCTATCGGTTCTCAGCCCCGCCATCACACTGGAAGTATCTGACAGATCAATGCCCCCAAGCCTCAGGTCGAGGGAATCTCGCTTCGCACGAACTCGTCTGCACCTTACCAGGTACTTGGGCCAATGACAGGCCAGCTTGGGGCGAATGGTTCGGGCTGCGTACTCGGCCTTGTTGCTGGCGACGCGGGTCGGAACCACCACGTCGGACTCCACCTGCAGGACTCTGCAAGGCGCCTTCACCGCAACGCGCCTTCGCCACCGGGTCTGGTGGCGAAGGTAGCCCATATCCGCAACCACAAGCCGGGCCTGGTCGGCCAGCTCAACAGCTACCTCCTCGGGCCGACCGAGATGAACGACGAGCTGAACACCCCTGGCTGCAAGTCTGCGGGCGGTTTCCGCAAGCCCTTCCAGCATGAACTCAAAGTGTCTGGCATTCGCCTGCGGATACTCATCGGTCAGACCAAAGCAGGCAACCGTGGGAACCCCCAGGTCGTTGGCGCGACCGACGGCATACTCGAGCGCATGGTTGCAGTCGGCTCGCTGCGAGGCCTGCATCCAGTAGAGGACGAACTTGCCGGGCCGAACGGGCTTGGAGTTCAGATCCGAAATGCGTTCCCGCTCGACCATTTGCACGCTACATCTCTATCCCCGCCTCTGCCGCCTCCCGCCTGACCAGGTCCCCTGCTGCGTCAAGCAGGCCCGGAAAGGCATCGCCCAGCCTATCACTGAGTTGCCTGCCGAAGTCAATCGTCTCAGGCTGGATTGCCATGATCCTGATAGGCTCGGGGCAATGAGAGAACCGCTCGCACAGGCTGAGCGTTTCCATCAGAGGCACATCGTGCATACTCACGTAGTGGTCCGGCGAGGGTTCGGTAACCTGATCCGGGGAGATGACTCGGAACTGTCCGGGCGGAAGCCTCATGTCGGCAGCGTCGAACACGATGAGACGGTCTGCGCCTTCAATGATATTAAGCAAGTTGAGCCCGCCCGCTCCTCCATCGACGAATTCTATCTGGTTAGGCCAGGTCGCCAAATCGCGCAGCTTCTCGACGAGCCGAACGCCGACGCCTTCGTCGCTCATCAGAATGTTGCCGATGCCGATTACTGTCAGTTTAGCCATGTTCTAGATAAGTCTATGCCTCCCGATCCGATCGGGATAGCTTATCTGCTCAAGTCCATTCCAAGAGCGCGGAGTTCTTGCCTTATTTGTCCGGTAGAGGCGGCCTCGACGCCATGCATTCCAAGTCGGCGAGCGGCGGCGATATTCCCGGAAGTGTCGTCGATGAAAACAGTCTCCTCGGCCCGGAGGCAAAGTTGGTTCAATGCAAATTGGTAACACTCGGGCTCGGGCTTGCGGGTTCCGATTTCATGTGAGAGAAAGACCCTTTCGAAGTGGACAAACGCCTCTCCGTACCTCCGCCTGAAAAACTGTGCATGCAGCACGTTCGTATTGGACAGAACCGCCAGGCGGGTCAGGCCGGAAAGCTCCGAAAGCAATTCGCCGACCTTGGGCAGGACGCCACAGAAGACGCTGTTCCATCCGGTTAGAAGGTCATCATAGGAAATTGAGCGTCCAAGTTTGATGGAAACGCGCTCGTGGAAGGTCTCCGGGGATATGTCGCCTCGCTCGAAAGGCTCTTGGCAGTCAGCCTTGAACCGGCGGCGCAGCCGGTCCGCATCGGTTCCGACAACCTTGGACCAGTGGCGAAAGCACTTGTCAGCCCGCACGTCGAGAATCACCCCTCCCAGGTCAAAAACAACTGCCTTAAGCGACACCTCGCCCGAACAGGACATCCTAGAGCCTGCCCTTGGTGGAAGGAACCTGCCCCTTCCGCCCTGGGTCAATGGCCTTGGCCTGCTTCAATGCCTGCGCGACCGCCTTGAATACCGCCTCGGCAATGTGGTGGTCGTTCGTCCCCTCCGGAACGTTGACGTGCAGGTTGACCCCAGCAGCCTGCGACATCCGCCTGAGAAACTCCTCCACAAGCTGGACGTCGAAGGCGCCGATCTTGTCTCCGGAAAACTGCACCTTGTATGTCACTGAGGCCCGTCCCGACAGGTCCATCGACACGTTGGCGAGGGCCTCGTCCATTGGCACAGAAGCCGAGCCGTACCGGTGTATCCCAGCCTTGTCCGCCAAGCACTTGGCCAGTGCCTCTCCCAAGCATATGCCCACATCTTCGGTGGTATGATGATCGTCCACTTCCAAGTCGCCGCGCGCCTTGACAACCAGGTCGGACAGGCTGTGCTTCCCAAGGTGGTCGAGCATGTGGTCCAGAAACCCGATGCCCGTCTGTGCATCAACGTTGCCTGAGCCATCGATGTCGAGCGTGACCTCGATTTCGGTTTCCTTCGTTCGTCGTTTTACCGTTGCCTTGCGTGGAGGCATCTGAACCTTCTTCACTTCACCAATTCACCGAGCGCATCAAGCAGAACCGCGTTCTGCTCGTCGGTTCCTACGGTGATGCGCAGCTTGTCATCGAGTCGCGGCTGTTTGAAGTATCGAACGAAAATCCCGCGTTGCTTGAGGCTTTGGTAGATGCTCTCGGCATCGCCGGCCGGTGGACGCACCAGAAGAAAATTCGCCTGCGACGGCCAGACCCTGAATCCGAGGTCTTGAAGGCGTTCGGACAGAACCTTCCGCGAAGCCTTTACCTTGTGGACGTTCGAGTCCTTGTGCGCCTGGTCCCTGATCGCGGCGGCGCCGACCATGCAGGCAACGGCATCGACGTTGTAGCTGTCTTTTACCTTGCTGAGACCTTCTATTACATCAGGCCGGGCCACACCAAAGCCAAGCCTGAGCCCAGCCAGAGAGTAGCCCTTGGAGAGTGTCCGCAGGACTATCACGTTCTGAAATCGGCTTACCAGGTCCATCGCGTTGTCGTCGGCGAAGTCCGCGTACGCCTCGTCTATCACGACGAGTCCCCGGCATTTTCCTGCGAGCCCGGCAAGGAGATCGTTTGAGGCTGCCGTGCCCGACGGGCTATTGGGCGTCGCAATGATGGTGACTGCAGCGCCTGCGGACACAAGCTGCTCGCTCGGAACGCTGTAATCCTCGCCAAAAGGAACTTCCAGTACATCCGCCTGCTGTATCTCGGCGAGCGTCCTGTAGAGCACGTAAGTCGGGCTCGGATATGCGACTCTCTTTCCGGACCACAACGCCGAACGCATTATCATCGTCAGCAGGTCATCGCTGCCGTTGCCCACCAGAACCCATTCAGCCGGGACGTTGAGAACATCAGAAACGGCCTCTCTGACGTCGTCGGCGTAAGGCTTGGGGTATAGACGCAGAGATTGCTCGTCAAGACCTCGCAGGACGTCAATCGCCTTGGGGGAAGGCGGGTATGGATTCTCATTCGTGTTGAGCTTGATTACCTTCGTCCCGGGCGGGGGTTGTTCCCCGGGCATGTAGGCCGTCAGTTTGTCTATTTCTTGTCGGAACAGAGACATGTTCTTACCGCACTGGGGCTATTCGCCTTTACCTCTAATTTCGATCGCGCGGGCGTGTCCCGTCAGGCCCTCTATGCTGGCAAATTCGGCCACGCTTGCCGCGTCCTCGTAAAGCGAAGCGGCATCATATCGGATTGTGCTTGTGGCCTTGAGGAAATCATTGCAACTGAGCGGCCCGAAGAACCTTGCCGTCCCACCAGTGGGAAGCACGTGGCTGGGACCAGCGAAGTAATCGCCAACCGGAACAGGGCTGTGCATTCCAAGGAAGACCGCTCCGGCATTGCGGATCTTCGCCAGCACAGCATCGTCATCGGAAGTCATCACCTGCAAGTGCTCGCTGGCAAAGTCGTTTGCAAGGTCGCATGCCGCGTCCAGGTCCGGAACCACGATGATGGCGGAGTAGTCGGCGAGCATCTGGGAGGCAGCTTCTCTTCTGGAGAGCCCCTCCAACTGCTCGTCTATGATCGCGGCGACCTTCTCAGCAAGCTCCGGGGAAGTGGTCGCCAGCACGGCAGAGCCGGGGTTGTGCTCTGCCTGGGCGATCAGATCCGCGGCGACCCACTCGGCAGGAGGCGTCTGGTCGGCAATGATGAACACCTCAGAAGGACCGGCGATGCTGTCTATCCCGACTTGGCCCAAGACCTGTCGCTTGGCTTCGGCGACGAAGGCATTTCCGGGGCCGGCAATCTTGTCCACCGATCTGACGCTTTCCGTGCCATATGCCATTGCTGCGATCGCCTGCGCGCCGCCCATCCGATACACTTCTTCGATTCCGAGTTCCGCCGCCAGCGCCAGCGCCATCGGACTGATCTCTCCACCGGTGGGAGGAGATGCCATGGCGATCTCGCCGACCCCGGCCACCTGAGCGGGAATCACGGTCATCAGGACGGTTGATGGATACAGCGCCCTTCCACCCGGAACGTATATGCCGACCCTTCGCACAGGTGTGTACCGGAGACCCAACTCGCGTCCGCCCCTTTTGACTGGAGGCGGGTCCTTCACAAGGATGCTCTCCTGGTATTGACGGATATTGTCCGCCGCTGCACGTATCACCTCCAGGAATGCGGGCTCCAAGGAAGAGCGAGCCTTCTCGATCATGTCTACGGGCACGCGGATACCGGCTGGCGTAATGTCCGCCTGATCGAGCCTGGAGGTCAAGTCGGAAACGGCCTTGTCGCCCCCGGTTCGCACCTGGTCCAGTATCTGGGCAACTATCTTGCCTACGTTCAGGTCACCCGCCTGACCGGCAGCGGACAAGGCGCCGCCGCGCAGCACCTCCCGCAGCGCAGCTACGTCCCGGTCCCTGAGCGGATCGTCAGTTGTGATCACTCGAATGGCCATCGCTTGCGAGACTCTAAGCCGGGCAAGCGGCTTTTGCAATTGCCGATCCGGCTCGCTGAACCACTAAGCGGGAGGGGCCAGACCGGTAACGGCGTAATAAACCAAGCCGACCACCATCCAGAAACCCGATGCCGCAAGGTTCCCCGCTATTGCCCCGATCATCAAGACCTTGGCTTGCTGGTACTTCTCGTGTCCGCCGATGTGCACCACAACGGTCCTCGCCAGCCAGCCAATGAAGAACGAATGGCTGAGCTGTCCCATCGGCCAAGTCGCCCACACAAGAAACATAACCGGATGCAGAGGCCACCAAGAGAACCTGAGCCTGCAAGCGCTGAAAAGCACCACGGCCGCAAAGCCAAGCCCCGCTGCCCAGAGGAACCTTCGGTCCGGCCTGGCGTTCAGTATTCGTCCGACGGCGCTCAGACCATTCGAGGCGTCCAGTTCACCGGTTGTCTTCATCCTTGTGATGGCTCTCACCGCCGGCTGGAACGACATCGTCGGCGCACGCACCTTGATATCGTAGGTGTCCACGACTTGTCCGAAGTTGTAGCTTGCCCAAAGCGCAGCGACGAGGGCAATGGCCACCCCTGCCAGGTAAGTTGCACCGGTCGCGACGCCAAAGCGCGCAGAACCGGCGCCGAGATCAGAACAGGTCTTGAGCGCGTTGACAAAAAAAGGGGCGAGCTTGTTTCCGGGCGCCAGAGTAAGAATGGTCGAGAACAACCCGATCATGATGATGGACTGCGGCCCGAGCGCGTACACGCCCAGCATTCCCAGAAACACCCCGAGCGGCTGCCACCTGGACTGGATACTGAACAGCCCCGTCTCCGCAGAAATGCGAGAGACTATCAAAAGAAGCAGCCCCATGATTGCAACCGCTAGAACGGCCAGCGGCCAGTCCAGGCCCAAGCGAGCGATTATCAGCACCATACCCACCGATGCCAGAAGCATGATCCGGCACGCCCAGACCTCGTAGGGTGCGACCTGGCCTCGGGCGCGGAGACTGACGGCCTGGACCAGCAGGCCCCAATAGTACCTCCTGCCGAAGTACAGAAGCATCAGCCCAAACGCGAGGTAGCTGCCGAACCTGCCCCAGGCCGTCGCCCCTCCTTCCATGTAGTCGGACTTCAACTCGACGCCCATCGTCAGCATGCACATGCCGATTGGCACGAAGATGGCTTGGCTGAGACCCAGGCTGAGAGAGACGTCAGAGGCGAGGAAGAAGCTGAACGCTATCGCCACGACCGAAATTTGCACCTCCAGCAAGTGGTCGGCGAACGGAGCTTTCAGGAACACCGGCCACTTCCTGTGGAACGCGTAATTCGTCATCCTCGCCAGATTGAATGTCATGGGGATCCTGATGCTGTTGGGCTGCCACTTCTGCAGTCCGTTGATCAAGAAGATGCAGAAGACCAAAGCGAAGCCGGCGAGGAACGCTCTGTTCCGGTATAGCGGTTTGCGCTGCTCGGTGCGGCCGGACAACATCGCCGTCGCAAAAGCGGCAATCGGATATCTGAGCCTTTCCCTTTCAGACCACTGCCGGTGGACGATTAACCCCAGACAAGTCATGCATATGCCCGAAAGGGCCATCATCGGAACCCACGTCATTAGAGGCCCTGACCACTTTCCCCAAGGCACGGCCGATAGCGGAATGTTTCGCTCGTTCCCGCCCAGCCCGCCGAGGAAACCTTCGACCACTTGCGAATCATACTCACCATCGGCGGGAAGAACTGACGGGGGCACATAGCTCAGGACTTCGCTCTTGCGCCAGCCCGCCCTCAATTGATTGTAATGAGCAGGCAGCGCCAATGCCGTCGGAAGTGTCGGCTGAACTTGACCGCCCAGAACACTGACACCGACCATCAGCAATCCAGCTATAGTGGCCAATTCGCCAGCCCTGAAACGCGGACGAATTCTCAGCACACCAAGAGCCCCGACCACCAGCGCGCCAAGCATCATGGGCACGAGCACACCCAACGGAAGCAGCCCTCCGTTGGTGTAACCGGGCAACCTCAGGATGCTGCCGATGACGAAGCCCGAAGAGGTGATAACCACGGCGCCTATCAGCCCGAGCATCAAGGAACGAATCGTCATCGAACTCTCCCACAGCAGGCCTACCCCCCATCGCACCGCCCAAGCGGTCTCTTGCCCTGGCCCGTTCGGTCGGAAAAGAGACAAATGGGCGTTACAGGACTTGAACCTGTGACCTCATCCTTGTAAGGGATGCGCTCTAGCCAACTGAGCTAAACGCCCGTCCTCGCAGTTGAGTATAACTTTGGTGGGCACATTTTCAATGCCTGTCCGCTTCGTGTGCCCCCAAGCCGACCTAGCGGTGGAAAGAAACCAGCCGCCACCAAAGCGGCAGCGGCTGGATGGGGGCACTAATTCCGTGCATGTATCAACCAGGAGCCTTCAGGTCATGCAGCCAGAAACTCGTCATCAAGCGCCTCTCTGATCTTGCGAAGGGCAAGGTTCTGTATCTGCCTGACCCTCTCGTTGGTCAAACCAACCATCTTCCCAACTTCCGCAAGCGTGCGTTTCTTGCCCCTGGAGGCAAGGGCAAATCGCTCCGTGACGATTGTCTGCTCAACGGGGGTCAGATTGGCTCGGTTTTTGGCAAGGACTTCTCTGAGCGATTCTATTGACTCGTCTCTTTCGATTTCATGCTTCTTCACGTCGTAGTCGCTCTTTTCCATATCCGGGTCATATTCCGTCGGAAAGTGCTGCCGGTACCTGCCGGTCTTCGTGGCGAGGCGATTGAAGCCCTTCAATATCGACCTGCACGCATACGTGGAGAACTTGAAACCTCTGGACACGTCGAACTTTTCCACGCTCCGCAGAAGCGCCATATTCCCCTCGCTGACTAATTCTGAGAATTCCACGTTCGCTATCCGAGTGCGTTTTGCCATGGCCAGCACCAGCGCCATGTTCGCTCTCACCAGGTCGGAGCGGCACTTCTGCGCGCGCCTGTACCACAACGCCATCTGGTTGGCCCGAGCTTTGCTGAAACGACGCTGTTGGCTCTGGGCAAGCTTGCTCAACCGGTACCGAGCGTAGTTGTATCGCAGGAAGAGCCCGACCTCTTCTGACTGGTTCAGCGTCGTCCTGCCCCTTCGTCGCGGTTCAACATCTTCAGGCACCTCGGGGAAGCTCGCCCAGTCAGGCACGACGATCTTCTCCGCCTGCTCGCCAAACAGCTCGCTTTCCACTTCAGGCCTGGCAAAAGACGGGTGATCAACAAAGTCAACATTGCCGGACGGGCTATTGCTCGCGCCTGCAACGTTGCCCATCGCGTGCTTTTTCCTCAAGCCGCCGCGCCTCTTTGCAATTGTGCTGTTCGTCGTTGCTGTCATCGTCTCGCCCCTTCCTTCCATTCAAAAAGCGTTCATGCGATGCCTTGAACAGCGGTCAAACAATCCGATTTGGCAGTTCGCCCAATGCCAACTGCATTCGCTTGCATATATGATAGCTAAGTCACGCCACTTTTACTGCTTTTAATTCTCTTGCCGAGGAAATTCCCTTTTCCTGCAACGGTTGAACTCCTTTGCCGGCAGATCCGGGCCAAGCCTGCACAACTGCGCCTAAGACCCGTCTTCAAAAACAGTTAGTTGTTAGTTATGCCCGCGCCCGACAGACAAACCGGCGAACGGGACAAAGCAGTGCCTAAGTTTTGTATTCACAAAGTTTAAAGATTCTGACATAGCTCTCGACTGCAACTGATTCGACTCAATGAGTCCCGTCCCAAGCGCCGATTCACATACAAAGTTCTGCACGAGCGCAAGGCCAACTTGGACACTTGGGCAATCGGACAAATGGCCGATGACGGCAAGCCGAGAGGGGCGCTCGACCTGCCATCTGCGGTCGCCTGGCCCTGCGACAATGCCTTGCAGTTCGTACATTAGGTTCACCTGCGCACAATCCTCTTTGCCTGCGATAGTGCCGTAACCGCCCAGCCATCAAGCCGATGTCTAACTTGCTTCAGCCAGCCGCGACAGTTCTCTTGGCAACGAAACGTCCAGGCTCGCCAAGTATCCCTTAATGGCTTGGTCAAGCATTCTTCTTGTTTCTTCGCGGGACCGCCCCCAAACCACGCAGCCCGGCAGAGATGGGCAGCGCCCTCTGAACGTTCCATCCGGTCCTCGAGTGATACTAATCTCCAACGCCATGTGCATATCCGTCCTTCCGTAAAACCGCTTTTCCGCCTCCTAGAGATATGCCTCAACTGCGGGGACCAATTTACGGGCCACACGGGTGCTCGCACAATTGGGAATCCGGCCGCATATTCCGTTGGTGATACCCGTAAGACCGTTAGGTGAATCCCCTATAAGCCTTGAACTGGCAGAGGTTAACGCCAGGCCAGACAGATCACGAAGCGCCCGCCCTGCTACCCACGAGCGCGCCGCCACCGAAGCTGCCTACCGGCAGAGCAAGCCTATGCATCCCTCTCAAGCTGGGCCCACTGCAGCGCGTACGTCAGCAACTCATTGGCGCTATCCAGGTTGAGCTTCTTCTTGATGTGCTCGCGATGTGCCTCGACGGTCTTGACGCTCAGGTGCAACTTCGAGGCGATGTCCCGCATCTGCTGGCCCCGACCGATCATTTCAAAGACCTCGAACTCCCTGTCGCTGAGCCTGTCTATAGGCGAGACCTCCGGCGCGGACCCGCCCACTATCCCGCTGAGCAATTTGGACGCGAGCTTCTCGCTGACGTACAAATCCCCTTTTAGTACAGTCCGTATACCGTCAACGACCTTGGAAGACACCTCCGCCTTTGAGACATATCCCTTGGCGCCGGCTCTCAATACACGCTCCGCGTAGAAACTCTCCTCGTGCATGGAAAGCACCAGGACAGGGAACCCGGGCCACCGCACCATGATGTCCTTGATCAGCTCGATTCCGCTGCTGTCCTTAAGAGATATGTCAACCACCGCGATGTTAGGTTGGTGCTCGGACATTGCATCGAGCGCCCCTGCCGCGTCCTCAGCTTCGGCACACACGATCATGTCCGTTTCCTGGTTGATCAGTTGGGTCAATCCCTGTCGCATGATCTCGTGATCGTCAACTATCAACACATTGATTGTGTTGTTCCCGTTGGCCTTAGGTGTTTGCATTTCCACTCCCCCATGGGCGCGCCTGCTTGCACACAACAGCAGTGCCGCCGTTGGGTCTTCCGCTCACACTGATGGACGCTCCGATAGTGCCGGCTCTATACTTCATAATCCTCAAGCCCAGCCCTTCCTTACCGTAGGGGTCCTCAGGCAGCCCCACGCCGTTGTCCTCAACCGACATAGTAACTGCGCCATTGTCGGAAGATAGCTCGATTGTGATTTTCTTCGCCTTCCCATGCCTGACTGCGTTGTTCGTGGCTTCCTGGGCAATCCTATAGAGATGAACCGCCGCTATGTCGTCAGACAGGAGAACTGGTTCGGCACAGTTGAATTTGCACTTCACTCCGAACACGCTCTCAACATTGGCTGCCAGTTCCCTGATGGCAACCATAAGGCCGCCAGGCTGCAGACCCACCGGGTTCAGACCCCTGGCCAGCGAACGGGTAAGCCCAACCGAGTTCGATACGAGCATTTCGATCTTCGCCGCATCCTCGGCCTCTGCAAGCTGCTTTGCCGACAACTTCTGGTGAAGGACTTGGCTAAGGCAGGAAATTCCCCCCAACGTCTGGCCAAGGCTGTCGTGAAGGTCGCTACCGATGTGGCGCTTCTCAGTCTCGATAATCCGAACGATCTCGGTCTCCAGCCGCTTCCGTTCCGTGATATCGGTACCCAACTCAAGTATGAGCTTGCTGCCGTCAACATCCTCGAACGGGTACCCCCAGACATGGAAACATCTCCCCTCGGGAGATGTCCATTCCCAATCCTGCGGCGTTGGCTCACCGATCACATGATCCATGACACATGGATCGCAGGGCCTGTGGCGACCTTGTATGACCTCGTAGCAGTGCTTGTCGCTAAAATCACCGAAGATCTCACCAAACGTGTCGTTTGCGAAACGAATAGTCTTGTCCGGAGCGATGAGCACGACGTATCCGGGAAGCATCTGCAAAACAGAAAAGAGACGTTTCCTCTCCCTGTCCACTTGCTCCTCGGCCATAATGCGGCAAAGGGCCGTGCCCAGATGAGCAGTGACCCGCTCAAGAATCTCGACCTTCTCAAGTGAAAGCTTGTCCCTTCCGGGGTCCGCCACGTGAACCAGTCCGAGCACCTCGTCTCCATATCTGATGGGCATGAGTGCAACGGACTCAAAACCCGACACCTTGCACACATCGCGAAGTTCCGCCTTGGCCCCGTCGCCCGCGGCGGAAAGAAAGTCGGTGGCGCTTCCGACGAAGAACGACCCACCCTTGGTGCAATAGCCTGAATCCCGGTCCAGCCCGCTCTCCATAGCGCGCGTGCACATCCGATGATCTGTACCCAGGGCCACAGCGCTGGCGGACTCACAGAATGTTTTCGGGAAGCCCTGGTAGGACTTGTAAGGCATGTTCCCTCGGTCGTCGCTCAGGCGTACACCGGCTGCGGCACAGCCCGAGACGGCGCGCACCTGCTCGATGAACTCATCCAGAAGCGGTTTGACCTGCTTATGCCGGAATCCGATCTCCAGAAAATCATGAGATATCTGAAGGGTCCTTTCCGCTCGAATCCGATCACGGGCCTCTCCCTGCAACTCCTCGACGGTCGTCTTCAGGTCTGCGGTTCGCTCCGCCACCATCAACTCCAGATTGTCCCTTGCGCTTCGCAGCGCTTCTTCAGCTTCCTTCCGGCGAGTAATGTCACGCAGAATGCTGGTGAAGAAGACCCCCTCACCCGTGCGCCAACCGGCAAGGGACAACTCCACAGGAAACTCCTGTCCGCTCCTCCTCAAAGCCGTCAGCTCCACCGTCCTATCGGAGGCCCGGGACTGCTCGATCTCGGCAGCGCTTGCCATCGCTCCGGTGTAGATATCCCTGAACCTTTCAGGAATGATAGTGGTTACCGACTTGCCGATCATTTCCTCCGGCGAATACCCAAACATCGCCTCGGCTGAGTCGTTCCAGAGAACTACATTTCCGTCTCTATCTGAACAAACGATCGCGTCGCTGGCGGTTTCGGCCAGGACCCGGAAACGTCTTTCGCTGTATTCAAGAGACTCTTGGGACCTGCTGTTGCGAAGCGCGATTGCGGCAAATTCACTGAACCGATCAGCCAGTTCGACATCACGCTCAGTGAACCCCCCGGGCTTGTTTGCCAGACCCAGTAAACCCACTGGATCGCCATCCAGAGACAGCGGCGCAAACAGGACGTTTTCCAGCCTAACGTGTCCGTCTGGCATCAAGCGAGCGTACGGGCCCTCGGCGAAGTTGTTGTCATAGACCCCTTTCCCGGACCTATAGGCGATTTCTCGCAGCCCTCGAACCGGCATCGGAAGAGAAGTGTCCACCGAGCAGTCCATCCCTCCCGAGTCCAGGAAGACCACTTCGTTGTTCTGTCCCGTTGCGTCAAGCAAGGCGACGTATCCGGCAGCGGCGCCGATGAGGCTCTTGGCGGAATCGAATATCTCCTTCGCCGCCGACTGGAAGTCATGGTGCTCAAGCACCGCTCTCGACGCAGCCAGAAGGGCCGCGTTTTCTTCCCGCCTCCGCCGAGACTCCGCAACCGCCGTTCGCAGGCTGTCTTCTCGACTGCGCAGTTCCCTGAACAGCAGGCTGTACGGGCGTTTCAGGGCGGTCTCGATGACCGCTCTGTATATCAAGTAGAAAGCGGCTATCTTCAGAAGGTGCCCCACCAGGTTGGCCGGTCCAGTGGCCTGACGGTAGAGCGTAAAGGCCAACTCAGAGGCAATGCTCACCGCGATCGAGCACAAAGTCAGCGTCAGAACTGTTCGATCAAAGTGCCTGCGCTTGACCAGCAGCAGCACCGCCGAGAGAACCAGCACGGCGCAGATGGCCCACTCACTGATAACTTTGAAGTGCGTCAGCCCGCCGCCCGACCCCTCAATGAAACAAGTGGGAAAGACGCGCCAGCCGAAGATCGCTACAAGCAAACAAGCAAAGACCAATCCGTAACCAATCAGCAGAATGCGAGCACTGATTCTCCTGCCCAGCAGCAAAGGCGCGATCAAGAGAGTGCCTGCCTGAACGTAACGGGCCGAAACCCACAGTTGCGTGGGAAGGTTCGTTCCGCCTTCCGTGAAGACGCCCATCCCCGAGTAGGCCAGCGTGTGCACAAGGTCCATTGCCCCCGAGAACAGGTACCCAATGCCCAGAACCAGGAAGAAGCTGTTGTCCCAGAATCTACGTGAGTTCCAAACAACCACGAAGATCCCGCAGGCTACAACTATGCTGAACAGCTCCGCGATCGCATGGATCAAAAGGTAATGCTCTCGCACGTATTCATAGCGGAACTGCAGAACCCAATACAGCGCCGCCATAAGCGCTAATCCGGGCGCGAGGTAAAGCCACTTCTTTCCGGCTTTCGAAGCTTCCTGCATGGCCATGCCCCAGAAGTGCGGGTCCATCAAGCCAGACGCCAAGTGCCACCGGCCTCCATGCCTGACATAGAACAAATGATACAGCCCTTGCCCACTTCGGCCAAGGAAAGTGTTGAGTTGATTGCCCTGGCCTCATCTCGTCCTGCGGATGAGCTTGCGAATAAGCATCTCCTCACCCGACTTGTTGCCTTCCACAAGATGACCGATGAACTGAAGGCAATAGCCCCCGACAAACATCGACCCCGCCAGCCACCACTGACGTCCCATTGCCAGCACAGGTGCTGCAACGAAACAGGCGGGTATTCCGATCATGTGAAGCCAGAAGCTTGTCGGGTTCCGGTGTCGTTTCTTCCAGTTCTCAACCGCCTTGAGCAAGGCACGCCCTCCATCAACGGACAATGCATTGGCCCGCGCCGCTACTGTAGAACGATCTTCACACCGTGCAGGAACTCGTCCATCGTGTTCAGCAACATGCCCAGGAAGAAATTCAGCGCCAGGATGGCCATGCAACTTGCCACAAAGCTCTGTGTGCAGGCTCTGCCGACTCCCGCCGCTCCGGGCGCACAGCGAAAGCCCTTCCAACAACAAACCAACGCTATCACCGCACCGAAGAACACGCTCTTGATCGGCCCGTAGAACACGTCGAAACGGGTCACGGTCTCCTGGGCGTGCCTCCAGAACTCGGCAGGATTGACACCATAGACATAGACGCTGATGCCGAACCCGCCCAGGATTCCGGTAGCGTTAGCATAGACGACCAAGGCCGGTATCAGAAGCACGCACGCCAGAAGACGCGGAACGACCAGCACACGGATCGGGTCGGCGCCTATGGCCCGGAGAGCGTCGATCTGCTCGGTAACACGCATCGTGCCAAGCTCTGCCGTCAGCCCCCCGCCGACCCGACCGGCAAGCATCACTCCGGCAAGGACAGGGCCGAGTTCCCGTAGAACCGACAGGTTCACGATCGTCCCGACACGGGCGATCATGCCTATTGCCTTGAATTGCATCACCGTCTGCACCGCCAATACCATTCCCACAAACGCGCCGGTAATCATCACGACAGGGATGCTGCGAGTGCCCACTTCGTAGAGTTGCGGACCCAACAGGCGAAGGTTCCGCCTGCCCAGGCCTCCCTCGAACAGCCACGCCAGCGCCCTTCCGCTGAAGCGGCAGAAGTCCCCGAAGGTCTCAATGCTCCCAGCCGACCTGGCGCCAAGACGGGATATGAGATTCATCGCTTCACCTGATGGAGTTGTATATCCTCCGCATGTTGCAGTCAAGCCGAACAGCCAAGGCCCATCCAGGAACCCTCCACATGCCCCGGAACCTGAGGGATTTACCGCTGGTCTTGGCGCCCGATCCGAAACAAAGTAAAGGCGCTAATCAAGATATCCGGGGAATTTGCCGTATCAGCATCTAGGCAGGGACGAAGTCCCGCGTATGGATGCGCGGAGGCCAAGATGACTGAGTTCGGGTGCAATGTCACGACTGCAATCTGTCGGGAACTAGCGGAAAGAACTTGCAGAACCCCGGTTAGCGCGGTAGTATGGCGTCGCGCAGGAGGAGGCATTGCACGGAGACGAAGGAATCGTATTCTCCGAACGCGGAAGACCTTCGGGCACTTCATCTGCTGCTGCAAGGAAGAGGACCCGGTTGTATGTGCCATCGTTGTGGGCAGACTGTAAAGTGCGCCCCCACTCGGGGGCCGTGCGTATTTCACACTATTCCAATGGCCATTAAAGCCAGCCAAACCGCCAAGAACAAAAGGAGCGAAGAGAAATGAAGAGCAAAGCAGGATTGGTCGCCTTTGTCGCGGCCATGTTGCTGACGGCCGCCAGCGCGCACGCTGCGACGGCCACAGTGAGCATCAAAGAGGGAAACGACGAACCGGTGGCAGCTATCTCGGTCACGTCGGATGGCGCCTATATTCTTGTCGGCGATTCGCTGGATAACTCCAACAACAACAGTTACCCGCTGATCACCAACAACAACGCCAACGGTGACACCTACGTCAGCCTGATCGGGTGGAAGGGAATGTTCGCTGCCATTCCGGACATCACCAGCAGTGGCGACATCGTATCGGCCACGCTGAAGCTATATCAGCGCGGGCCTCTGGGCGGGGAGGTAATCGCCGTTGACCGCGTGACGACGGATTGGCTGGTCAACGACAACGGATCCAACGAGACCGTGGTCACGGGAACCTACATCGACGGTGCTTCCACCGCTTGGGCGGCCGGTGCATCGACAGGTTTCAGCAGTTCCGACTACACCACCGAAGACGAAGCGACCTTCACCATCGCTGAGGCAAATTACAATCGCCCGAACTTCGTAGATGTCACCGAGATGGTCAAAGACATGTACGACAGCGGCAACTACGGGTTCGCGCTCAGGTTGGTCAGCCCGCAAGGCGCCGACCCGTGGTTTCAGGGAGATGAACAGAACGATCTGGGCGACGACGGCTTACAGGCCAGGCCGACGCTCTACATCTCCTACACCACGAGCACGACATACGCCCTGACCGTGGACAGCGGAAGCGGAGACGGAAGCTACGCCCTCGGCGAGGTAGTCACCATCATGGCCGACGCGGCGCCGTCGGGCGAGGCGTTCGATCAGTGGATCGGAGATACCGCCTCGGTGGTCGATGTCTATGCTCCCGTCACGGATATCACAATGCCGGCGGCCAGCGCCACTGTCACCGCAACGTTTGGCGTTTCCTACACCCTAACGGTGAACAGCGGAACAGGCGGGGGAAGCTACCTTGCCGGACGAGTCGTAGCCGTCGCGGCGGACGCGCCCGCAAGCGGAGACGTCTTCGTTGAATGGATCGGGGACACTGCCGATCTCGGAGACCCCGCCGACCCGACCACCAATGTCACCATGCCCGCTGCCGCCGTGGAGATCACGGCGACCTATGCGCCGGCAACCCTCTACACTCTCACGGTAGATAGCGGCTCCGGTGACGGAAGCTACGAGGAAGACTGGGTGGTGGACATAACCGCCGACCCGGCGCCCACCGGGCTGGTCTTCGCAGAATGGATCGGAGACACGGAAGGATGCGCAGACGTCTATGCCGACGTTACCACCTATACAATGCCGGCTGCCAACGCCGAAATCACCGCCGCATACGACACGCTCTACACACTAACGGTCAACAGCGGAACCGGTGACGGTGATTACGTTCCCGGAACCGACGTCAATATTGTCGCCGATGATCCTCCCCCGGCAGGAAAGAAGTTCTATAAGTGGGAAGGCGACGTGGCCACCGTCGATGACATTTACCTCGCCAGCGCCACGCTCACCATGCCGTCAGCCAACGCTGAAGTCACGGCCACCTGGCAGGATGCCGGAGAACTGATAGTTGATTGGGGAGACGAAGAAGCCAACAACGTCTATGACTTCCAAGACTGGAACACCGTGCTCGATCTTGGTCAGTACACTGAGTACGTGTCCGACGGGCCTGCGGGGCTAAAGGCGGGCAGTACCGGCACGGGCATGTCCGGCTGCGTCGGCGGAAGCAGCTACACCTTCCCCGCCAACGCAAAGGTGGTCGTCACCTGGTACAACATCGGAAGCGGCTCACTGACGTTCAATCCGGAGATCAGCTTCACCAGTTCGAGCGACCATCCCTACGGCACGCCCACCCCGGCAGGCTGGTATGCGATGACACAGGTCGTCTGCCCCGGAGGCGAGAGCAGGACAAGCACGTTCACCTTCGATTCCGAAACTGCCGGTAGCTACTCGCTGGTCAACGTCTGCCGATTCAGCAACGGGTCGAACAACATGGTGATGGACAAGATCGAGTATATCGAGTCCACGCCTGTCTATGCATTGACGGTCAACAGCGGCTCGGGCAGCGGAACCTACGCCGAGGCAACCGTCGTTGACATCGTCGCCGATCCAGGCCCAACCGGCGAGGTATTCGACGAGTGGATCGGAGACACCGATAACGTCGCCGATGTCGGCGCCGCCAGTACGACTATCACCATGCCCGGACAGGACGCCGAAGTAACAGCGACCTACAGGGCAATCGAACAATACGGCCTGACGGTCAACAGCGGCTCGGGCAGCGGAACCTACGATGAGACCACGCCCGTTCCAATCGTTGCCGACGCGGCGGCTTCGGGAGACGTCTTCGACCAGTGGATCGGCGATATCGCCGGTGTTGACGACGCATACGCATCCAGCACCACGCTCACAATGCCCCGGTCCAATGCCGAGATCACCGCGACTTACAGGCTCGCGGTCAGCTACACGCTGACAGTGGACAACGGAACCGGAGGCGGAACCTACCTCGAACAGCAAGTGGTTCCCATCGCCGCAGACGCGGCGCCTTCCGGAGAGGTCTTCGACAAGTGGATCGGAGACGCTGCAGGCTGTGCCGACGTGTACGACGCCACAACCGATTACACCATGCCCAGTTCCAACGCGACGGTTACAGCAACGTACAAGCTGGCGAACTGGATCGCCTTCAGAGAGGGCGACACTTCCGTGACGGCAACCCCGTTCGACGACATTCAGATAAGGTTGGACAGCGACTACACCTCCAACAGTTCTTACGCTATGACCGTCGATGACGATGACCTCGTCTTGTTCGGCATCAAGGAAATGTTCGATTACCTTCCGGTGGTCGATTCCGGCGAGGTGGTTCAGGTCGAGAGCGCAACGCTTACCCTGTACCGCTACGGAACCGGCGATGTCGGAGACTCATTCGATTTCTACCGCATCCGGACCGAGTGGCTTTACGATCCGGCCGGGAGCAACGAGACCGACGTGAACGGCCTGTATGCCGAGGTCAGCAGTTCGACCGAGTGGTCCGCGGGCAACTTCGCCTTATCCGAAGATCTGGACCTTGGTTCCAAGGCAACGGACACCGTAAGCGACGCCACCTATAACGGCGAGAACCCGTTCGATGTTACCTCCGCCGTCCAGGCGATCTACACGGCAGGAAGGAACCAAGGCCTCTGCATGCACTCGCCTAACGACCGGTTCGTCTTCAGGGGTTCGGAGCGCACCGAATCGCCAGGCGTGGCCGTGCGACCATTGCTTGAGATCAGCTACAACCGCGTTGCGGCAAGCTTCTACTCACTGACGGTCAACAGCGGTAGTGGAAGCGGAACCTACGCCGAAGGCATGGAAGCGGTGCTGGTGGCAGACACCCCCGCCACCGGAGAATTATTCAGTGAGTGGATCGGAGACGTCGCGGGAATCCTCGATGTCAACTCCGCAACCACATACCTGACCATGCCCGACTCCGACGCGGAAGTAACGGCTACCTACGTCATGGCCTACACTCTGACGGTCAACAGCGGAACCGGAAGCGGAGACTACATCACCGGTGAGATAGTGGACATTGCCGCAGGCGCCGCGCCGGCGGGTCAGGAGTTCGACGCGTGGGTCGGAGATGTCGGAACAGTCGCCGATGTCAACGCGGATACCACGACGATCACCATGCCCGCTTCCGATGCGGAGATAACCGCCACGTACACCGATCTTCCCGCCTATGCCCTGACCGTAAACAGCGGTTCGGGCAGTGGGACTTACTGGGAAGGACAGGTGGTGAGTGTCACCGCGGACGCAGCACCTTCAGGACTGGTCTTCGCCGAGTGGATCGGTGACGTGGCGTATGTCGCAGACGTCTATGCGGCCAGCACCACGGTGACCATGCCGGCCGTCGAAGCGGAGATCACCGCAACCTACGCCGACGCCTACACGCTGACGGTCAACAGCGGTTCCGGCAGCGGAATCTATCCAGAAGGAGTAATCGTAGATGTAGCCGCCGATGATGCGCCGACGGACATGGTCTTCGCCGAATGGATCGGAGATACCGACGGCGTTGCGAACGTCACTGACCCGACCACAACGGTGACTATGCCGGCCGGCGATGTCGAGATCACCGCGACATACACCGATGCCTATACGCTGACGGTCAACACGGGCACCGGTAGTGGGGACTATGCCGAAGGCGCAGTGGTCTCCGTCGTGGGAGATCAGCCCGCACCGAATACGCTGTTTGACCAGTGGGTCGGAGACACCGACTACGTCGCCAATGTGTATTCACGCGGAACAACCGTGACGATGCCCGCACTGGACATCGAGATTACCTCGACCTACAAGCCTGACCTGCCCGTCGGTACGAGGGTCAAATTCCGCGAAGGCGGCGGCAGCGGATACATCGACGTCCTGTTCGACGACACGTACTTCGTACTTGACCCGGCCGACAGCACCGCCCGCGGGACCGAGCAGTTGCTCGGGATCGTTGACGGGCCTGTCACCGGCGAGCAGGAATACGATGAGCGAGCCACGCTGATCGGAGTCAAGGACCTCTTCACCGAGCTGCCTCTCACCAGCGGTGGCGAGGACATAATCATCAATAACGCGCGCCTTATCATCTACCGCTATCAGGGACCGCTGGCCACTCCGTTTGATATCGCACGAGTGACCACGAACTGGCTGCCCGACGATGCGGGTTCCAACGAGAACGATTGCAGCGCGCTGTTCTCGGAAAACAGCACCTATACAGACTGGGCGAACTTCCTTACGGGCTTTGGACCCAATGACTATGACGGAGATAACGCCCTGTCCGTGGAGATTCAGGACGGCGGGTATAACGCCCAGCAGATGTATGACATCACCAGCCTGGTCCAGTCGATCTACAGCGAGGGTGTCAACTATGGCCTGGCGCTGATCGGCGAGCCCGGCCACGTCTCGCCCGATCCGGAGTACTACGGGATCAACTTCAGATCTTCCGAGTACTCGGTCAGCGAACCGGCATACCATCCGGTGCTCCAGATCGACTACCAGTATGGAGTCACCTACACGCTGACGGTCAACAGCGGCTCGGGTAGCGGAGACTACGCCGAAAGCGCCGTCGTCGAGATCGTCGCCGACGCCCACCCGAGCGGAGACCCCTTCGCAGCATGGGTTGGTGACACGGGAGTTCTGACCGATCCCAACGCGGCAACAACCGACGTTACGATGCCCGCATCCGACGTTGAGGTCACGGCGACCTACGCGCCCGCATGCGTACCGCCCAACGGCGACCTGGACGGCAGTGGATTCGTCGGTCAGGGCGACCTTGACATCGTTCTGGATCAGTGGGGCAACAGCGGTGGCGAGATCACCGACCCACGTGCAGATCCTTCCGGCGATGACTTCGTCGGACAGGCAGACCTCGACATTGTCCTGGATGACTGGGGCAAGAGTTGCGAGGACGACTAACACTTAACCGCTAATCGGCGGCGCCGGCCCCCGTGCCGACCCGCCTGATAAGAAGTAAAAGACTCGGCGGTCGAGAAATCGGCCGCCGAGTTCTTTTGTGCGAGATGAAATTCGAGTCTTTGCTGAGGCTCACCTTGACAGGTTGACACGGCTGTGAGAGAATCGCCTCAGCATGTCGAATGGCTACTTGCCCTGTGCCGTGACCAACAGGAGTGTGCAGCGGACATCGGCATGTGGAAGCAGTGTCATGTCCGATCGTCGTAGGAAATCATCATCAATTGACATCTCCCGCTCCGAGCGGAGGACATCTCAGCATTCTATGCTCATTGCGGAAAGCCGCACCCAGGCCAAAGGTTTTACGCTCATAGAACTGCTGGTGGTGATCGCCATCATCTCGCTGCTGTTGAGCATACTATTGCCCTCGCTCAGGCAGGCAAGAGAACAGGCGCGGGCAATCGTCTGCCAGATGAACGAGAGGGGCATCTACAGCGGGCTGATGCTCTACGCCGAGGACTGGGAAGGACACATACCCAAGTGCGGGCAGTCGTTCAACTCCCATCACAAATTCACCGACTATGAATCGAGCGGATGGACCAATGGAGAGGGGATCTACTACACGAGCTGGAACCAGTTCCTGACGACTTACCCCAAGAAGCTTCTAAACGACGCACCGGACTGTCCGAGCGACCTGCAAGGGGTGAACATGTACCGGGCGCCGCGCAGCTATATCGATTCTCCCCAGATGTACCATTGCCCTTCGCGCGGTGAGCACGAACACCTCGGAAGCAATCCCCATCAGCCTTACGGCGGAATAAGCGAATGGAACGCAAGATTGTTCGGCTCATACGGGCTGAACATGAGAGGCTGTGCGTGGATATGGCATCCGCTGCACGAGACGGTTCGCCCGGACATGATGTATTGCATGGCTGATTCATCGTATTCGCACTTCGTGCTGTGGGGCCCGGTAACCGACCCGGTCAACAGCAGCCTGACCTTTGAACCGAGGCACGGCAGTCTGTATGACACCATGAACCTGACTTACATGGACGGGCACGTGGTCTTCATGTCCATGTACGACCTCGTGGACGCCTACGAGACGGAGATGCTCTCGGGATACTACGGACAGGTCCTTCCCTGGCGCAACGGCGACCGCGTATATATGCCTTGAGCCACGCTGGTTAAGAGATAGGGGAAGTCGTGCATCCACAGCCCGTTTCTGGCCATTCAGCCGAGACCATTGAGTTCCCTCGCGATCACGGGCTATGCTCTATGCTATGCTAGTCTAGTCGTGGGCCAAGGCCGGGCTGCAAGGGCCCGGCCGCTTTCTGAATGGGAGCAACGCGAAGTGCTTGGAATATTCGCGATACTGTCGATTGGCTTGTTGGCCGGTTGGATGCTTCGCCGACGGAAGCGACTGATTTCCGTCTGCGAGCTACTGATCACGGCAACGCTGTTGTGCCTGATGGGCGTACTCGGCGCCTGGGTCGGCTGCAACGAAGAGGTGATGGGCAACCTTCCGGAACTTTCGCTTCAAGCAGGGAGCATCTGCCTCTGCTCTGTTGCCGGAAGCATCCTGTTGTTCAGGCTTGCCGGTAGAGTACTTCGAGGGAGGCCTGTTGGTGATTCATAGCCTGGTGATGATTGGTTTCTTCCTGGCCGGAGTGATTGCAGGTCACATAGGTCTTGTTCCCTCCCGGGCGGGCAGCGCAACAGCCGCTATGTGGGTTCTCTATGCCTTGCTCCTCCTGGTCGGAGTCACGATCGGCAGCAATGGAAAGGTGCTATCGCTTCTGAAACGCGCGGGGGCGAAGCTGCTTCTGGTTCCCGCATCGACAGTTGTAGGAACGCTGATCGGCGCGGCAGCGGCGTCTATATTCATCGGTCTATCGCTGGGCGAGTCAATGGCCGTTGGCGCCGGATTCGGCTACTACAGCCTGTCCAGCATATTGATAGCCAAGACGGCGGACGATCTGCCAGGCGTCAGCGGTTCCCTGGCCGTGATCGCACTGTTGAGCAACATCTTCAGAGAGGTACTGACGATAGCGTCCTCACCGTTGCTGGCCAAATATCTGGGCGGGTATGCTCCGGTATTGGCGGGAGGGGCGACAACCATGGACTGCACGCTTCCAGCGGTGGCGAAGTATTCGGGAAGCGAATACGTAACGGTTGCCCTGCTCAACGGGATCGCTCTGACATTCCTGGTTCCGGTCCTAGTTCCGCTGATACTGAGGGCATGCTGCCGGGGAACCTAGCTCTCGAAGTCGATCACAATCTCGTGGGCGCCCGATACAAAGGGAGTCATGGCGACGACTGTGAAGGTGGTGATCTCGTCTTCGAAGCTGTAGTGGCCGTTAGTTTCCGACGGCTGCATCTTCCGACCGTCGCAGGTCACCGCCTTGACCGTCCTCTTGCCCATCGTCCGCAGTTGGACTCCCAGGCCCGCCTCCAGGTCCGGGCCTTCGTAGTCCAGGTGGATTACCTTGTGGTCCGGGAGTTCGGGGACCTCTATGTGTACTTTGTCGAATGAGTCGGCATTGCGCCAAATGCCCAATCGGCTCGCCCGCCTTGCCTGCGCAGTTGTGCCTACGGAAACTTGCCCAAGATAGAACACGCCCAGGGCAAGCTGGTATGGATAGCCTTCGTACTTGAGCTTCGGATGCCTGCGGTTGCCCCATGAAAGCAGCGTCTTCATTCGCTCCAGACCTGCCTGGGCAGACGCTTGGACGGGATAGGCAATCTTGTTGTGCTCGGTGCTCTCGGTGAGATAGACGATCGATTTGAATCGCTTGTACGCATAGACGGTGGTGCTTGGCTCGTCCGGGTTTCGCCCGCCCCATCCCGGCCAAGTCAGCGAATGCGTTATGTGCGGAATCCCGCTTGTCTCCCCGGCGGCAACCATCTGTGCGGCTATCTCGTGCAGGATGTTGTCGTCCTCGGTGTAGTCGCGAGTCCACGGGTAAAGCACCATGTCGAAGTTGCAGCCGGAGCCTCCCTTGGAATGCATGTCAACAAAGACTTCAGGCTGAAGGCGCTCGGCGATGATTTCAACGGCCTGGCCTTCCGGTGTGGTCGCACCTTCCGGACCATGGTCCATGTTCGGTCGGAGTTGGTCGGGGCGCGTCTTGGTATCCAGCTCAGTCGCATCCGGACTGACATTGGGTATCACCGCGACCGCTTGCTTTTGTCGCGTCTCGGCGCCTTCGTCGCTCACCAGCCAGTCTATCAGGCGAAGCGCTACCAGCCTTCCGCGTTCCTCGTTCCCGTGCTGACCGGCAATGATCAGCGCGTGCTGTTTGTCATTCGCTTCCCGTTCCGAGTCGGTTACCGTGGCGCAGTAGATCGGTCTTCCTTCGCCGGAATCCGCAACCTTCTCCAGCGTCACCAAGGACGGGTGTTCGGAGGCGACCTTCTTCAGATGCTGCTCAATCTCTGCCGATGTGGGACTAACTGCTCTTGAAGCACACATTTCTTCTGCTCCGGGTTTCTAGGCCGCCCCTATCCTGACCAGCAGGCCTTTGGCGTTACTGTAGAACACCTTCTCCAGGTGCTCCGCGAAGCCCATGGCGACCAAAGCCTTGCGATACCGCTCGAGGAAGTCCTTGTCGTAGTACATATCCGCGCCCCACATCATCCTGTCCGGAGGAATTCCCGCCGCGATCGAAGGGGCATGCTCAACGACCCAAAGCCCTTGTCCGGGAGATATGTCGGTGAACGTATTGGGCGTTCGAGTGGTAAGCATGACGGTCTGCGTGAAGGCGTCGATCCCACCGGCGTGTGCGAGTATGAAGACAGTCTCGGGATGCCTTCGTATGACCTTCTCGAACCTTCCGGGGTTGGAGTAGTAAGCCGCCGTGACCCCCGCGTGCGGCGCCAGCCAGCCACAATGACTCAGCACAGCCATCCCGACCTCGGCAACCGCGTCGAAGAATGGCTTCAGAGCATCGTCATCGGGATAATAGCCGTAATTGGGAAACAGCTTGACGACCTTCATCCCCTCGCCTTGCCAGTGTTTCATTTCTTCGATTGCAGCATCGCCGCGTCGCGGATCGAGATATGCCCCTCCGACGAACCTGTCCGGATGCTTGCGCATCGCATCCAGTATGTCCTTATTGGAGTGTCCCGCCGTTCCCATGATCAAGGCCTTCTCTGTGCCATGGTTGTCCATTATCTCTATCAGCCTGTCGCCTCCCGGATCGTCGGAGGCGAGGTGGTTGTGTATGTCGATCAGCTTGTTGGGTATCGCATGTTCCTCAGTCATGTGTTGCCTCTCCTGACAGGTGTCAGATCTTCCAGCCGGGCAGTAGTGCTTTCGTTGCCTTGAGCATTTCGTTGAACATTTTCCACGCCTTGTCCGTCGGCAGGGACATCAGCGGGTCGTTAAGAAACGCCTGGAAGGCGAGTTTCTTGTCCTTGTTTAGCGCCGCCTCGACGATTATCTCCTGATTCGATGCCGCCCTGGACACAAGCGCCTCAACGGCTTGGGGCATCCTGCCGGAGAACGCGGGCTTGACGCTGTCTTTGGTGAAGTAGGCGTTGGTCTCGACGACCACATCCCTAGGAATCCCTTCGACTTGTCCGACATTGGGAAGGTTGACGTTTGTGTGCAGGTCGCCCATTCCCAGAAGTGCCATCATCTGCTCAACTGCTTCTTCAGAGGATTTCTTTGGCCTGAATGGGGTCTTGTCGGCAAGCCT
>Ga0272444_10001034_pt1 | contig 27731 bp, 24 predicted proteins | sample SSMForm13_FD_201033 | JGI IMG/M metagenome (GOLD analysis project Ga0272444, IMG submission 201033) | Marine sediment archaeal communities from Little Sippewissett salt marsh, Falmouth, MA, United States - SSM-Form-13 | ecosystem: Environmental > Aquatic > Marine > Wetlands > Sediment ...
TTATTAAAGAAAGCTGTTCCTGTAAGCAGGTTAAAAGATTATCCGGCGAACATGTTATCGGCTTAACACCCGGAAAATCGGCTGTATTATTTTGCCTCCGCTTGACGACAATTACTGGAATTTGGGACAAATCAGCCGGCTGACGTTGAGCCAAGGCCTGTTGATGACTTTTTTCAAAAGTATTCAACAACACCAGGTCAAAACGTGCGACCATCTGGTTTGCAGCACTCAGCCAGTTGAGCATTTCATCAATCGTTCTGGACACAGTGCAGTCAATTCCTGCCAGTTTAAGCACGAACACAAGATGGGGTATCTTTGCCGAATCCGGTTCAAACAACAAAATATTGGTCATTGTTTTCAAAGGTCCTGAGGTATTCAAGAAGTTCTGAAATTCCCTTGTGCTTATCCAACCATTGCTCAATTGTTCTGTCTTCAAATGCTTCTCTTGTACGCTTGTCATTAAAATTAGAACAACTCAGAATGACACGGTAAACGTCCGGATAGAGCCTTTGCACCTGTTGCAGAAAATCGACCCCGTCCATCTCTGGCATACGTATATCACTGACAACGATGTTGACCGGATTGTGCTTAAGATAAGCGAACGCTTCAGTGATGCTTGCAAAGAATTCCGCATGGATTCCCTCTTCAATCAGATCCCGTTGCAGTAAGTTCAAAATATTGATGTCAACATCGACAAAGATTATTTTCTGCTGCATAGTTTTCCTCTTATGTGCAAGACACTGTCGTTTCCTGTCGGTTTCATCAATAGGCAAAGCATAGTTAATGCCAATTAATATTAATGTGACAAGGGCCTGATATCACAGTATTTTATATTCAGAAGTCTAAGTTTGACCGAGTGCACAAATATCAATAAAAGTTGTAAAAAAAATAAGATTTCCACTTAACTAGCCGTTTTAGAACAAAAAAAGAGGGGTTTAACTAAAGTTGCTATCACAACAAAAGTTAAACCCCTTTTATTTGAATTAATTTACTATATTTATTTTATTTTAAACGCTTACTTAATGCCTGAGGTGTCACCCCCAGCAGACGAGCTGCAGCTGACTGGTTCCCCTGCGATCTCTTCAAGGCTTCTGCCACAAGCAATTGACTGACTTCTTTCAATGTTGGCAAAACATCGGCAAACTTAACCTTAGCGCCATGCTCACCGGCAGTTTGATCATTCACTTCAACAATGCTTTCGGATTCTTTTATTGCCGCCCTGAAACGCGCCAGAGATAAAACCCCTTTGACATGGACACTGACAGCATCATACACCATGGCGCGTAACTCACGAATATTGCCTGGGAAAGAATATGACATTAAAAGGGGCATCAGTGCCTCGGGAACCGTCGGCTGCTTTTTCTCCATACTCTGTGCGGCTTCTGTGAGAAAATAATCCAGCAGTAACGGTAAATCTTCTCTGCGTTCTCGTAATGGAGGAACAACCACCTGATGCGAACATAAACGGTAATGCAAATCGCGCCGGAAACTCCCATCTGCCTCTTTAGCCGACAAATCCTGGTTTGTTGCGGTGATGATACGAGCTCTGGATTGACGTGGCTGATCACTCCCAAGTGGATAAAATTGCCCTTCCTGTAACAAACGCAGTAATTTTACCTGTGATGTCGGCGACAGATCACCGATTTCATCAAGAAACAAAACGCCATCTGCGGCTTCTTCTATCATTCCTTTACGTGGACGATCAGCCCCGGTAAAAGCGCCGGCAACATGGCCGAAAAGGGTGTCACTGAAAACCACATCATCAAGGCCGGCAACATTGACAGCCACCCAGGGTTTCTCAGGACAATGCAGATGATGAATTTCTCGAGCAATCAGTTCTTTGCCGACACCACTTTCACCTCTGATAAGAATCGGTTCATAACTTTTGACAATGGCGCGTATATACGAAAAAATATTGCGCATTTTTGCACTATTCGTCACGATGGAAGAAAATACCGGAAGAGTTTCAGCTTCGCGATGTAACAAAGTATCTGCTAAGCGACGATTTTCCCGCACCAGTTGTGATTTTTTCAGCGTTTTTACAATACCGCCGACAACCCGTTCACGCTCATCTGTCTTGACATAAAAGTCATCAGCCCCAGCCTTGACACAACGAATCGCTGTTTCAATCTGATTCATGCCACTGATGATAATAACAGGAGTTTCAGGATAACCTGCCGTGATGGTCTCAAGAAGAGCCTCCCCGCTGAGATAAGGCATGTTGAGGTCAAGAAGAACTAAACTACAGTCGTTATCCTCCAGCAGGCCCATAGCCTCCCGGCTGTCTTGGCAGGCAATGACGTGATTAATTCCCGCAGAAATCTTCAAGGATAGCGACAAACTGTGAGACCAGGCGGGTTCGTCGTCAACCATCAGGATTGGATTTTCCGGAAATTTTGTTTCAGCCATAGTCAATTTATCCTATTGAGGGGCCGCTAGGCTTAACGTCACGGTTGTTCCCTGTCCGGGAGATGACTGCAAATCGAGATCGCCCTGATGTTCCTTAACAATTCGTGCCGACACAGACAGTCCCAGACCGGTCCCCCCTTGATCACGTTTTGAGGTTACGAACGGCTCGAATACCTGTCCCTTCATCGCGTCACTGATTCCACAGCCTTCATCCTCGACAATAATCTTCACTTTGTCTATTGCAGCGTTGTGGAGTGTTTTAACGATGATCTTCTGTTCTCGGCTGTCAAGCGCCTGACAGGCGTTCACCAGCAGATTTACGACAACCTGCTCAAGTCGTCCCTTGATTGCGGGAACCAATGGTAAGTCTTGCGCTAATTCCAGCTCAAAGGAATCCGTCGCATTTTTGATGGCATTATTCACCAGCCGTATTGAGGATTGAACAACATCGTTCAGGTTGACAGACTCTTTCATATCGCTGCTGTCCTGACGGGCGAAATCTCTCAAATCATTGACAATACGCTTAATTCTCTGGGCGGAGTCCTGAATCGCCGGAAAAAGAACACCGATTTCCCCTATGGCGTCCTGATAACTCAAACCACCAAACAGCTGTTCACAGTCATTCGGTCGATGATTCACCAGGTGGGGGTGTAAATCTTTGAAAATATGATCAAGGATATCACTGTTGTACAGTGTCAAAGCATTCGGGTTATTAATTTCGTGAGCGATTCCTGCTGCCAGTTCTCCCAGAGAAGCCAGTCTGCTGCTCTGCTCCGCTTCCTTCTGCAGTTGTTTCTGTTCCGTTATGTCCTGAACTGTTCCTCTGGAAATTATCGGTTGACCTTGATCGTCGTATTGAGTGTCACATTTTTCGTGAACATATTTCACTGCACCATTGTCCAAAAGCAGGCGATGGACAATATCATAGGATTCTTTCTTGGCTAAGGAATCCTGATAACTTCGGCTGACCGTCTCTCTGTCATCCGGGTGAATGAGGTTAACAAAAGTTTCAAGAGAAGGTGAGAATCGTTCTTGATCAACTGCGAAAACACGATAAACTTCATCCGACCATAAGAGGCTATCGGCTTTTATATCATATTCCCAGCACCCTATTTTTGCGATTTTCTGTGCCTGTTTAAGCCGTTGTTCGCTTTGACTCAGTTCACGTTGCTGTTTAACGCGATCGGATATATCCAGCACGGTAAAAATAACACCGGCGGACCAATCACTCTCATCCAGCGGCGTAGATTTGATCACAACATCAATGACCGACCCGTCTTTGGCCACTAATTCAGTATCAGCTGACCCTGTCCCATATTGACTGATCTGTTCATATTTAACCTGTCCGACCCGCTCATATTCCTGTGCGTTCATATAAAGTATTCGTGACTCGCGGTCCAGCAGCTCAGCGTTCGAATATCCAAGCATGTCTTCAAACTGCTGATTGATCCACTTGAATCGCCTATTCACAGTCAAACCGATACCCACTGGTGCCGATTTGAAAATACTCTGAAGATAAGCTTCTTTTTCGACGACCTGGGCCAAGGATTGTTCCAGCTCTTTGTTTTTCTGCCCAATAAGCGATAAAAGTTCATCCCGCTTCATTTTAAGCTGTAAATGTGTCTTCAATCTGGCCTTTAGAAGTGCCGGCTTAAAAGGTTTGGTAATAAAATCAGCAGCACCCAGATCCAGCCCTTTTGCCTCGTCTTCTTCGCTGTCCAAAGATGTCATAAAAATTATTGGAATATCTTTCGTCGTATCATCCATCTTCAAACGACGACAGACGGTGTAACCATCAATTCCTGGCATCATAATATCAAGAAGGATAATATCCGGTCTGAACCCAGTTGCTATCAGCTTCAGAGCAACTTCACCATCAATGGCAAAGCGCGAATCATATTCGTCGTCCAGAAGTGTCTGCAAAACATCCAGATTGAGAACCTGATCATCAACAATCAGAATCTTCTTCTTGGCATTCCATGAATCAATCAAAGCATGTCATCCTTCATCCTCAATTGAGAATTAGCACGATTAATCTTAACAAACTCAAATGATTTAACAAAGCTAATTTTATTTCAAGCACAAAAAAACCCGGCAAAAGCCGGGCTTTTAAATTTACTCCAGCCGTTTAAACCGGATTGACGACACGTGAAAACCGCCAATTCACGGTAAAAATAAACGCCAGAACAACTAACCCGCCGAGATGAATAATCCATGTCGTCGGCCATAAAAGTGCAACGGCAGCTCCCAGAGTCAAAAGTCGAAACAGGGGATTGAGTCGTGACTCCATAAAACCCTGTAACGCTGCCGTAAAAGCGTAGAGTCCAAACAGAGCAAAAAAGAAAATCAAAAAAACTTGCCCCCAATCGTTGCCGATAAAGGGTGTGTAAGCAAACAACAGAGGAACAATATAAAGCCCTTTGGCCACTTTCCACGACTGAAAACCGGTTTCCATCGGTTTGGTTCCAGCTATGGCAGCGCCAGTAAAGGCAGCAAGAGCGACTGGAGGCGTAACATTGGAATCCTGACTCAACCAGAAAACAATCAGGTGGGCTGAGAGAAGTGCGTAGGTCATGACATCGGCACTTAACATCGACTCTCTGACTGTCCCGATGAGATCGACTGGAACGGCGTCTATAATTGCTCGCGCTGCAGCCTGACTCATCGGGCTGCCGATCTCAGCAAGTTTCTCAGGTGTCGCCAGCATGAAGATGGCCTTCGCCGTCTCTGAGACCTGACCATTGGCCAGGGCATCAACCAACAGACCGTCAGCGATCAAGCCATGCAGTGCCGGTGCAGACAGGGTCCCGAGAACAATATAAGCAGCCGTAACCGGCAGGCCCATACCTAAAACCAGCGAGGCCAGTGCAATCAGCACAATCGCGATCACCAGGCTGTGTCCGGCCCACTGGGTAATCATCAAAGAGAACGTATTGCCGACACCAGCCGTTGCAATAACATTGACAATCAGGCCGACGGCACATAAAAGAATCGCCGTCATCACCATATTCTTCGCCCCCAATGCCATCGCTTCGATGATTGCCTTGGGACCCATTTTATTCGTCCCAAACCAGGACGACACAACGACCGCAATAATACTTAAGCCTGCTGCGTAAGTCGGGGTAAAACCATAAATCAATAAGGCAATCAGAACAGCGATCGGAACGAGAAAAACAATCCCACCCTTTTTAAGAACTTCAATAGCGGAGACTTTTTCATCGTCCAGGGCGGTAACAAAGTTGCGCTTTGCCTCAATGCGCACGAAAAATGCCACTGTAGCAAAATAAAGAATCGCCGGAAGAATACTGACCAGCACGATCGTGTTGTAGGAAATTTGGGTATAGGTTGCCATGACAAACGCGCCGGCACCCATGATCGGCGGCATCAATTGCCCACCGGTCGATGCTGCGGCTTCTGTACCGGCAGCAAATTTCGCCGGGAAACCGGCTTTTTTCATCAGCGGAATCGTGATAACCCCTGTCGATGCCGTATTGGCAACGGCAGAACCTGAGATCGTACCCATCAAACCGGATGCCATAACGGCAACCAGGCCGGGACCGCCAACCAGCCGACCGGCGACGGCACGGGCCAGATCAATGACAAAGTCGCCAGCTCCTGAGCGTAAAAGGAAAGCACCAAACAACAGAAACATAAAAACGTAGGTCGAAGAAATCTGAGCGATTGTTCCAAACAGGGCATCATCGCCATAAACACTTCTGAATAAGATCGTTTCAGCACTCAGACCGGCAAACTTGAACACACCGGGGACAAGATGACCCCACCAACCGACATAGGTCAGTGCAATAATAATCAGCACCGGTATAAACCATCCCGCTACCCGCCGGGTGAACTCCAGGACACATAAAATAAGCAGAATACCGGCAACCCACTCACCCGCAGCCAACCGGACACCACGATCATAAATCGCGTCTTCCATACCGATCAGGTACAACGCGGAAAACGCGGCAACCAGTCCCAGGATAATGTCCGTCAACCTCCAAAAGTTTGCACCGCCCTTTTTAAGCGGGTAGAGAAGTGCTGCAATCAGAGCAAAACCGGCGAAGTGTAAAGAGTTCTGCCAGAGAGATGGCAGCACCGCAAAAACATTGAACCAAATGTGCAGAACAGAAACAGCAACACCAAGAACAAGCAGAATTTTTGATTCAGGTTTGAAGCTTTCGCTTTCATCTGTCATGTCAAAACCTATCTCCAGCCCAAAAAAAATACGGCCACTCGCATGGAGTGGCCGCAAGGTAACGACTATTAATCAGCAATCAGGTGAGCAGGGACGTTAACCCCAACCTCTTTGTAATACTTCAGTGAACCTGAATGAAGTGGCATCGGCAGGCCGGCAATCGCCTTTTCAATCGCCATCGCCTTAGTTGCACCGTGGATTGCGTTGAGGAACGGAAGGTTCTCATAGATCGCCTTTGTGATCAGGTAGACAGCGTCTTCATCAACATCGGCACGGACACCGAGGAAGTTTGGCTGAGCAATGGTATTGATATCTTTTTTCTGACCCGGGTAAGTCCCTGCAGGAATCGTGTAACGGGTCCAGAGACCGAGACCACCATCCGCCTGCTTCATCTGCGCATCAGTAAAGTCAAGAATTGCCATTTTGTCGCCCAAATTCGCGACAGCCTTGGTCACAGCGCTGGCTGGGACACCTGCCGGAATACCAAAACCGGAAATCTGACCATTCTGCAACGCATCTGCGGAGGGACCGTAACCCACGTGAATCAGTTTGTAGTCCTTATCGATATCGACACCGAGGTTAGCGAGAATGACCTTGTTGGAACCGATGGTTCCGGAATTTTTCTTACCCATCGACATCGACTCGCCCTTCATGGCTGTCAGATCTGCAACAGTCCCACTCTTGGCAAATTTTTTCAAAACGGCATAGTGCTCAACATTCTGCCACAGCATACTGACTGAACGGAGATTTTTCTGAGGTCCCTCTTTGGCAATCGGGCCGGTACCATTCCAGGCGTAAGAGCCGAAGAGGCCCTGAAGAATGGCAAACTGGACTTCATCTTCACGTAGCAGCTTGATGTTTTCGCCGGAACCAGCTGAGTTAATGGCCGACATACCGATTTTTTGTTTCGGTTGTAGTTTAACTTTGATCAGAGTTGAAAGAGCAACACCAACGGGGTAATAGGTTCCACCGGTTGACGCAGTCGCCAGGAGATAATTTCGCTCTTTCGGAGCTGCTTCGACGTTGGTCGTTGCGCTAAAAACAAAAATTGCGGCCAACGCAACAAAAGCAACTTGCTTGAATCGTTTCATCATCATTTTCTTGCTCCTCCTCAGGAATAGGGTTGAATAGGGTTAAATCCTTTGCTGTTCAATTTAATTCACTAGCTTGTTAACGCAAAGGACATGCCAGCTTTGATTATAACGAAGAGTGTGGATTTGTCTTGATTCAATTTTTATTTTGGGCAGACTTTTGCCCATAGACACATACAGACCGGCAATATCTTGCCGAAAATTACAGATATTTTTTTCGGTCAAGATTGTGTTTCTGAAGCTTTTCGTTCAATGTCCGGCGAGGAAGGTCTAGCAACACCATCATCTCCTGAACATCCCCACGACAGGATGCCAGGGCCTGCTCCAGCAACAAGCGCTCGTGCTGACGCATCAATGTTTGTAATGAAGAGGTCGTAGATGACTCCACGCGACCCTGACTCATTATCGAGCTCAATCTCCTGTCTGGCGGAAGCGATGACAGAACGTAGCGTTCTGCAAGATTTTTCAGTTCACGTACATTACCCGGCCAATCATGACTCATCAGCAAACCGATATCTGCCCCTTGTAATGCCACCTCGGGACGGCTGTAATTCAGTGCAGCCTGAGTGGAGAAGTAATCGAACAGGAAGAGGATGTCTTCACCCCGTTCCCGCAAAGGGGGGACAAAAATTTCGATGACGTTGATACGATAATAGAGGTCTTCACGAAAAGACCCCTCAGCACAGCCTTCGCGCAGATTTTTATTCGTCGCGCTGAGCAGACGGATATCGACCGGTTGCGGATCGTTACTCCCGATACGGACAACTTCACGTTCCTGCAAAACACGCAGAACTTTAATCTGCATTGAAAGTGGCATCGTTCCGATCTCGTCAAGAAAGAGAACACCACCTTTGGCATATTCAAACCGCCCGATACGGCGTTTGTCCGCACCCGTAAAAGCCCCGCGTTCATGGCCGAAGAGTTCACTTTCGAACATGTTTTCTGGAACAGCACCGCAATTAACGGCGACATACTTGCCCTGATTGCGGCTACCGAACTCGTGCAGGCAGCGGGCAACAACCTCTTTCCCCGTCCCTGTTTCTCCACAGATCAAGACAGGCGCATCCGTATCAGCGACGTCTAAAATCTCATCACGCAAACGGCAGATGGCAGCGCTGTTACCGATCAATCGGCGTTCAATAGTTTCCGGCCCGGCCAGCTGCCGGCGAAGCTCACGATTCTCTATAATCAGCCTGCGCTTTTCAGTGCTGCGCTGAACAATTTCAAGCAGGCGCTCAGGATCAAAAGGTTTTTCGATGAAATCATAGGCCCCCGATCGCATAGCATCGACAGCCATCTGTACATCTCCATGAGCAGATACCAGAATCATCGGGATATCGGGATCGAGTTGCTTCAGGCAATCCAAAAATTTCATGCCATCCATTTTGGGCATACGCACGTCACTGACGACAACACCAGGAAAATCAGTATTCAACTGCTCAAGAGCAGATAATGCGTCTGAAAAAACTGCGACCTCATAGCCTGACAATCCCAACCACTGGCTGGTCGCTGCCCGCATTTCCGCATCGTCATCGACCAAAAAAACTCTATTGAATGGCTCATCCACCATGTTAATGATCCTCTGCTCCCTCAATAGGCAGCCTGATATCAAAACAGGCACCCAAATCCTGATTATACACGCGGATCGTCCCTTGCAGGTCACTTATAATACGATATGAAATAGACAAACCAAGACCCAGCCCCTCGCCAACTTCCTTGGTTGTAAAAAACGGAGTAAACAGTTCAGCTTGAGCCTGTTCAGAAATCCCCGACCCGGTATCACAAACCTTGATCATGACTTCTTTATCATTTTTTGAAATCGAGATACTTAACAGTTTGACATGACTCGACTCCATTGCATCGATTGCATTGCGCACCAGGTTGATGAAAACCTGTTTCATGCGTCCACTGACCGCCATAATTTCCAAAGGTTTTTCGGGAACGGAAATTTGCAGCTCGACTGAACTCTCATCAAGTAGAGGACGGGTGATGGCGAGGGCTCCATCAAGTGATTCCTGAAGGACAACCGACTCTTTTTTCATCGGTCCCTTATGAGAAAAACTTTTCAATTGCTTTGTAATGGATCCCATATGCTCTGTCATGCGTGAAACAGCATCCAGGGTTTCCTTGACGCTTTCAGGCTGACCTCGATCAAGCAGTAAACGCCCACTCGCAGCCTGCGTCTTAATCGCCGCAATCGGCTGATTCAGCTCGTGTACAATCCCGGCAGCCATATGCCCTAGAGCCGCCAACTTCCCTGCCTGAATCAGTTCAGCCTGAGTCTCACGCAAAGCATTTTCCGTTCGCGTTCGTTCTGTAATTTCAGCCTTGAGACGTTTATTGACCTTTTGCATCACTTCTGCTTCACGTGCTTGGCGTCGCGACTGCTGTTTTTGTCGCCTTTCCCGCAAGTAAAGGGCCAGAGACAGAAGCAGTAATGTACAAACAACCCCTGTTAAGGCAACAGCCTGTGCCTGTCCTCTTACGTTAGACAGAGAAGACAGATGGTGAATCTTCCAGTCCATCCCTTTCAAAGGTCTCGAAATCATCAGGTAGGATTCACTCTCATACTGAACCAAAACTTGTCCGTCATATATCTGATCTTCTATGCTCAAAGCGATCGGATTGAGCGGCTTGTCACCATACTGCCGCCCGGCCAGAATCATTGCCCTCTGAGCTTCAGAGAGAGGGGCTAACGTCTGATAACGCCAATCATCGCGGCTGGATAGAAACAGAACTCCGTTGCTGTCGCTGACCAGAACCGTTTCTCCGCCACGCCGCCAGTCATCCTGCAATCGAGCCAGATCAATTTTGACAATTGTGGCTCCGAGAAATTGACCATTTTGTTCAACAGGATGAGACAGAAAAAATCCAGGGATTCCTGTTGTCGCTCCAATAGCAAAGAAGCGTCCCTTTTTGCCTTCTTTAGCATCGGTAAAGTAGGGTCTGAATCCATAATTCCTACCCACATAACTCACCGGTTCCTGCCAGTTGCTTGACGCCAGAGTGTCGCCAATAGGCCCCATCACATAAAGAGCTTCAGAACCTGCTTCAGCGTTCAGTTTTTCAAGATACTGATTGACCAGATCAACATTAAACATGGATTTCAACATAATCTGGATGTCAACATTCTGCGCCAGAACAAAGGGAAGATAAGCGTACCGACTTAAAGCTTCATCAAGTGTTGCCTCATACAGGTCCAGACGCTCAGAGCCCGTTTTAACGAGTTCATTCAAAGCCTCCCGATAAGTCCATGTGGTCATTTGCCAGACAATGACAAAAGCCGTCAAAAGCCCGGCTAATAACCACCAGACAAGATTAATATGCTGAAATAGAGTTTTTTTCACGACTTCACGTTAATCACAAATTTGAGATAGCGCCCCTCCGGAAAACTCACGGGACAGGGGAAGTCTTCACACTGACCGGACATGAAGATCGTCCTTAGCTCAGAACCGGCCTGAACAGAACCTTTTCGTAATTCCTTGAGATAATCATCCATAGAAACCCTCTGGTGATTTGATGAGCTAACAAGCAAACCGCCTGGAACCAACAGAGGTAATGTTGCTTCCGTCAGTTTTGCTGTCCCCCCGTGCGTTGAAAAACGACTTTTTTTCGTTGTTGAAAAAGATGGAGGATCAAAAATTATGACATCAAACTGACTTTGTTTTGACTTCATCCGTGCGAGTTCGGAAAAAACGTCGGCGACAATAAATTCATGCTGTTTTGGATTGAGTCGATTCGCTGCAAAGTTGTCTTTAGCCACCTGAAGATACGTCTCTGAGACATCCACGCTGGTCACTTTTTTTGCTCCAGCGGCGGCAGCGGCAACAGAAAAGGCTCCTGTGAAGGCGAACAGGTTAAGGACTTTTTTCCCGGCAACCCGGGCCATAATTTCCTGGCGATTACGGCGTTGATCCGGGAAAAGGCCCGTATTCAAACCTTCTTGCAAATCAACCAGAAAATTCAAGCCATTTTCTCTTATCGTCAAGGGTACGGGAGCGGCAGTCCCTGCAATCAAACGACTGAATTCCTTATTATGGTTTTTCGCCGCCAAAGCACGCGTTTCCTGTGGGCGCATTTTACGATATACCCCTCTCGGCCGAAAAACACGCTGAATGGCTGACGTCAATGGTTCCAGGTGCGGCTCCCATGCACGAGAGTAAAATTGCAGCATCAGATAGTCCCCATAACGATCCAGGGTCATCCCGGGCAAACCATCTCCCTCGGCGTTCACCAAGCGATAGGCATCCGTTTCCGTAAAAAGAGCATGTTCTCGCAACCTGACCGCATTCTTGAACTTTTTTTCCAACCATGCCGTGTTCAGTTTTACCTGCCCGCGGTCGAGAATACGGGCCACAATACGATTCGTAGGATCATAGAGTGCCGTTGCCTGATGCCTCGCCTGTTTGTCAACTAAAGATATGAGCTCTCCGGCAAACCCCGAAGGCCAGTTTTTTGTGTACTGATCCGCTATGACCCAGGGATGTCCCAATTCAATCATCCTCAAGGTTTCGGGCCCGACTGGACATTTTTTCATATGGTCTCCCTAAATCTGATGAATTGTAACCGACTCATGGAGGAAGTCCAAGTCCCGGTTTTTTAGCCCCTCCCCTTGACATTATGCTCCGGCAACAAAATACTGTAACAGATAAATATCTGCTAAATAATTCAATATTCAATGTTATACTACTGAAAATTATTCATGGAGGAGCCTGAATGGATAGTAAATTCAAGAATCGGGTTCGCGAACAGTTCGGTAAAACCGCGACAGCCTACGTCGAGGCTAAACATTTTTCCGGCGGTAAAGACCTTGAGGAAGCAGCCCGGCTTCTGAAGCCGACTCACGACGACAATATGCTTGATGTCGCCTGTGGTGGTGGCCATATGGCTCTGTATTTCTCTCCGATGGTCAGGCAGGTTGTCGCCTCAGACCTGACCATGCAAATGCTGAAAAAAGCCCAGGAGCATATTGCCGAAGAAGGTCGCGTCGATAATGTTATCTTCCGTGAAGCTGATGCTGAGGATCTCCCCTTCCCGGCCGGTTCATTCACTCTCCTGACATGCCGTATAGCTCCCCATCATTTCCCCGACGTTCCTCGTGCGTTAAGAGAATTCCACAGAGTCCTGCGTCGCGGAGGCAGGATGGTGATCATTGACACCCTCATGCCGGCAGATCCGGAAATCGCCGAGTTTTTCCAAACCATGGAAAGAATGCGCAATCCGACCCACATAAAAGCATTCAATGAAGAGGAATGGCGCAATATGATCCTGGACGCAGAGCTCATTCTGCAGGAGACATTGATCATTTCCAAAACTCATGATTTTCAGGAATGGGTCAAAACAGCAGGACTGAATCGCACGCAGATTCAGGAACTGAATAAATTTTTCATAGATGCCTCTCCCAAAATACATGATTTTTTCAAAATTGAGTCATTTGCCGGAGAAGTTGAAACCTATACCGATAAAAAACTGCTTATTTATGCAACAAGAAAAGAAAAAGAAAAAAAATAAAGCTGTCATTGTGCACAATTCAAAGAGATTGTTGTGCCTTCGCAATGCAACATCCCCTTCATGTGCCTGATTCTCCTTGCTTATCAATGCCACTCGAAATACCCATTGATCATTGCAGCAAATCGTGATGAATATTATCGACGACCGACTCAGAATGTGCACTGGTGGCCTGATCGCCCCGACGTTCTTGCCGGAAAGGATCTGCACAGCGGCGGGACCTGGATGGGTATTTCGCGTCAGGGCCGTTTTGCCGCCGTTACCAATATCCGTGAAGGGAAACTTTCAGCCGGGGACTATCTTTCACGGGGACAACTCACTCTAAAATATCTGACAGATCAGATCAACGATACCGACTTCCATCAATTTCTTCAGAACAGTAGACAAAATTTTCGCGGTTATAATCTGCTTTTCGGGACCAGACATAAACTGCAACATTTTTCCAACCGCTCCCAAACCTTCACAGAGTTAAAACCGGGTATCTACGGATTGAGTAACGCCAACCTCGACAGCCCATGGCCAAAGGTTGAAAAAGGAAAAGCAGAGCTCGATCAATTGCTGAGTGCTGTGACCTTAAAACACGAGGATCTGTTTCAAATTTTGGCCAATAAGGCTATCGCAGCAGATAAATATCTGCCCGACACGGGAATCGGTCTCGAAAGAGAACGGCAACTGTCAGCGATTCGTATTTGCGGAGATGACTACGGAACACGCAGTTCCAGTACACTGACAATCGACCGACACAATAAGATAACCTTTCACGAAAAAGAAAGGGCCCCAGAACAGGGCCCGATAAAGAAATTTTCCTTTAAAATTCACTCAACAGATCAATATTGACCGGCATTCTCATTCGGTACGACAAAAATTTCGACCCGGCGGTTCTGTGCCCGGCCTTCAGGGGTTCCATTGTCGGCAATCGGTTGAAGCTCTCCACGCCCTTCTGTTCCCAGGCGCGATCTTTCAACACCATGGACAATCAGATAATCAGCAACGGCATTCGCTCTACGTAATGACAGCTCGAGATTATACTGTTCGGAACCGACACTGTCGGTATGGCCAACCACGGTAATCTGGGTTGCAGGATAACGGCTCATAATGTCGGCAATTTTATTGAGTGGCGAGTAAAAGGTCGACTTGAGCCTCGCGGAATTAAAATCGAAAGACACCTCACTGCTCATCGTCAGTTTAAGGATTTCATTCTGTTGACGCTCAATCTCAATCTGGTGCTGCGCCCTTTCGTTCACCAGTTCTTGCTCAAATTCCGTCTGCTGTTTATCCATATAGGCGCCAGCGCCGGCACCCAACGCCCCACCGGCCGCCCCACCGATCAGTGCTCCCCTGAGAGCCCCACCGGAATGGTCGTTCTGGTAACCGATAATCGCACCGGAAACCGCGCCGACCAGGGCACCGATCCCAGCACCTTTCTTGGTATTCTCATGAGTTGTGTTGGTTGCACAACCACTGAGAACGAGCGCCAGGCCACAGATGAAAACAAACGTTATTTTCCCACACTTCATTGCGATCCTCTCCTTTTCAATTGAGTTTTAACCGTGATGATTATAACTCGACTCAACAAAAAGGCAAAGACATAGACAAAAAAAAGGGAGGTTCCGAAGAACCTCCCATAAAAACATCTCAATAAAACTTTTAAGTTATTACTTGATACCGGCAGCAGCTTCGAGCATTGCCGTGGTGACCGACTTGGGACGCTCGATAGCGTAACCAAGAGCGCGGTCCCAAGTGATGTTGGCCAGGCAACCAAGAGCGCGACCAATACCGAACAGAACAGTGTAGTACTCGTACTCGGTCACACCGTAGTACCACTGGATAACGCCGGACTGGGCATCAACATTCGGCCATGGGTTTTTAGCTTTACCATGCTCAAGCAGGATGTCGGGAGCAGTTTCAAAGATCATGCTGACCAGTTTGAACAGCGGGTAGTCTTTGAGACCTTCGGTCTTGAGACAGAATTCACGTTGTGAGGTGTAACGTGGATCGGTCTTACGCAGAACGGCATGGCCGTAACCGGGGATAACCTGACCGCTGTTGAGGGTCTCCCAGAGAGCTTCCTTGAGTTGCTCTTTGGTGGGCAGCTCACCACCAAGTTTCTGCATGAAGTTTTGCGTCCAGCGCAGAACTTCTTCGTTTGCCAGACCGTGAAGTGGTCCGGCCAGACCGTTGATACCAGCACTGTATGCATAGTAAGCATCGGACAGAGCCGAAGCTACAAGGTGAGTAGTATGAGCGGAAACGTTACCAGACTCATGGTCAGAGTGGAGGATGAAGTACATCCGGGCAACATCTTTGTAAGTCTCGCTTTGACCGATCATATGAGCGAAGTTACCACCCATGTCCAGATCAGGATCAGCATCGATATGCACATCGCCCTTGTACTTCATGCGATAGATGTAAGCACCGATCGGGCCGAGTTTGGCCATCAGGGTGGTGGAATCTTCATACATATCTTCCCAGCAGGTCATCTTGTTGAACTTGCCGGCGGCATAGTTGTTTGAGAAGACGGAATCACGCTGCATGGCAACGATAGCAGCTGAGAACATGGCCATCGGATGGCTGTCACGCGGCAGTGCACGCAGAACATCGATGACGTAACCAGGAATTTGTGAGCGGCTCTTCCAGTCTTCGACAACTTCCAGGGTTTGCTCCATGGTCGGAACATCGCCGGTCAGTAGCAGGTACCAGAAACCCTCAACATAGGGATAATCGCTACCGGGAACTTTGGGCAGAGCATCAAATGTTTCGGGGATGGTCATACCGCGGAAACGGATACCTTCCATCGGATCGAGATAAGAGATATCAGTAACCAAGCACTTGATACCACGAGCACCACCGATAGCCTGACCGATTGTTGCTTCGCCGAGACTCACATCGCCGTATTCTTTGACCAACTTAGTAGTCCGGGGACGATGTTCTGCAATCTTTTGCGCTAAGACTTCTTTCAATGTAGACATACTCTCTCTCCTTTGTGGTTGTTGAAAAACAGTTTTGATGCCCTATCGGGCCAAGAGGGAAAAGCTCCGCAACGCGGAAAAAAACATCAACTGCATATAAAACGCCCGCCCGAACGATTTATCTAGCAGTATTAAAAGTGGAATTATTGCCTTCGAAGGTTTGTTCAAATGGATGAACAAAAAAACCTTCTTTCGCCTAAAATTCCAAATATTGTTCTAACAACATGCATTCCCCTTGTCAAGGCGTAAATTGTATACAGTATCCAAAAAAATTCCCGCATAAGCTATCGGCCTTTCTGACCTATTCGGTTATTTTTAGGTTGCGCAAAAAGAGAAGACCCAATAAAATGCCTAATTATTATGCAGATATTAAATCCTAAAATTCAATCCTTGGTTTTAGACAGCCCTGTCATTCTCGCCCCCATGGCCGGAATTACAAATCTTCCTTACCGGAGAATCATGAAAAGCTTCGGCGCAGGTTTGGTTTTTACTGAAATGATCAGCGCCAATGGTTTGATTCGTGACGGCAAAAAGACACGCCTCCTACTTGACTCTCAACCAGACGAACTACCCCTTGGAATTCAGCTATTTGGAGATGATCCGGACGTCTTGTACCAGGCTGCGGAGATGGTTTCCGATGCTGGAGCACTGCTGGATATCAACATGGGCTGTCCGGTTAAAAAGGTCGTTCGCAGTGGTGCGGGGAGCGCTTTACTGAAAGACACTCGACAGGTAAGCAGGATACTGTCTGCAGTCCGAAAAGCATACCATGGTCCCCTGACGATAAAGATAAGATCCGGTTGGGAAGAACAGGCAATCAACTATCTCGAGGTTGGCAAAATTGCTGAAAGTGAAGGAATTGATGCCATCACCCTGCATCCCAGAACCCGCAGTCAGGGTTTTTCCGGCAAAGCTGCTTGGGCTCAAATTGCTCGACTTAAGGAATCGCTAAATATACCAGTGTTTGGAAGTGGCGATATCTTCACCCCGAGGGATGGCATCAGAATGCTCGAAGAAACCGGCTGCGACGCCATCATGATCGGCCGCGGCGGATACGGAAACCCCTGGATAATCAGCCAGACGCTTGACCTTCTTCAGGGACGATCGATCGACCACCCCAGCCAGGAAGAGATCTATCGAACCGTTCTGAATCACATGGGACTGCATCAAGAACAATTCGGTGCCCACAAAACCCTGCTGGAAATGCGCAAACATCTATGCTGGTATGCACGCGGTTTGTCCGGCGCCAGTCATTTTCGAGCGGCCCTGCAAAAAACGGAAACCATCGATCAATCGCGTCGGCTGGTTGAAGCCTTCTTCACACAAGGTCAGGCCGCATGAATCAAAATCAATTTTCATCACTGAACTACGCCATGATCATGGATAATCTTGACGATGCCGTCATTGCCGTGGATCAGCAGGGCACTATCAATCTTTTCAATCCGGCAGCGCAGCATTTTACCGGAATGTCAGAGAAAAAAAGTCTTGGAAAGTCCTTCTTCAACTGTTTCCGTGATCAGGAAACGCTCTGTTTTCTGACCCGAACTGTTCTTGATGAAGGGCGCTCAATATCGGACCATGAAACGGTCAGCCTCGAAGGGCGCTCGAGAAAACGTAAGAAACCGGTCAGCGTAACCGTCTCCCCGATTTTCTCGACCAATGGCCCTCAACAGGGGGCAGTTATTATCCTTCATGACCTGACTCAGGTCCGTTCGCTGGAGGAAGCAATCAGACACGCAGATCGGTTGAGCATGGTCGGTACCATGGCGGCAGGGTTAGCTCATGAAATCAAAAATCCACTCGGTGGCATCAAGGGCTCGGCGCAGTTACTGGCTATGGAATTCGACAGCAGCAGCGAACTTCAGGAACACACGCAACTGATCGTTCGCGAAGTTGAACGGATCAACCGTATCATCGAAGAGCTGCTCAACCTGTCGCGTCCGCGCAAAGCCGAATCAGAACAGGTCAACCTCAGTCAGCTCTTGGATGAAATCGTCAGTCTGCAGAAACATTCAGTCACTGAGCGTGGCGTGAAAATCAAATTACAACTCGACCCCAGCATCCCTGACATCCCTGGGGATCGCGATCTTCTGGTCAGGCTTTTTCTTAACCTGGTCAAAAATGCATGCGAGGCGACAGGCGATAACACCAATATCCTGGTTGAGAGTCGAATCGAAGCTGAGTATCATTTAAGCTTGCCGGGGAGCCTTCCTACCCCTATGGTCCAGGTTAACATTTATGATCAGGGCCCGGGCATTCCCAAATCGGACCTCCAAAAAATATTCACACCGTTTTATACGACAAAAACAGGAGGAAGCGGTCTCGGTCTGGCTATTTGCCAAAAAATAGTCACCGATCATGACGGCCTGCTGCATTTCAATGAGCGTCCCGAAGGTGGGACCCTGACAAAGGTCTCACTTCCTTTGCGCCAACACACTCGAATGACGGGATAAAAAACACATGTCAATACAACGCATTCTCGTAGCTGACGATGAAGAAAGTATCCGCTGGGTACTTTCCAAAGCCCTGAAAAAACAGGGATTCAACGTCGACCTTGCAGAAGATGGCTCACAGGCGAAGCATCTGGCCAGTAAAAATCACTATGATCTCGCGGTACTGGACATCAAGATGCCTGGTATTCACGGACTTGATCTGCTGAAGGAATTCCGTACGAACCACCCGGACACGCTGGTCGTCATCATGACCGCGGAAGCGACTATGGAACACGCCGTCAGTGCAATGAAGCATGGCGCTTACGACTATCTCACCAAGCCTTTTGACCTGACGGCTCTTGATGCCATTATCCTAAAAGCGGAAAAAGCGGCGGAAATTACGGAACAGATCGACCAACTGAAAGAAGAGCTTCAGGATCAATATAGTTTCGGCCGCTCGATCATCGGCAACAGCCAGCCGATGCAGGAGGTCTACAAAACACTGGGTCGGGTTGCCGGGTCCGATGTCACGGTATTGGTCACCGGTGAAAGTGGCACGGGAAAAGAACTGATTGCCCGGGCAATTCATATCAACAGTCCGCGATTGGGAAAACCGTTCATCGCCCTCAACTGCGCGGCAATACCACACGAACTCCTGGAGAGTGAACTTTTCGGCCACGAACGGGGAGCGTTTACCGGGGCATCGGAGCGCAAGAGCGGAAAATTTGAACAAGCGGACCAGGGAACTCTTTTTCTTGATGAGATCGGCGATATGCCGATGGAACTCCAGGCAAAACTACTCAGAGTTCTACAGGAGAAAGAAATCACTCGGACCGGCGGTCATCAGGCCCTGAAGGTTGACGTACGCATTGTCGCGGCTACCAATCAGAATATCGCTGAACAGGTCAAAGAAAAACGCTTCCGTGAAGACTTGTATTATCGTCTCAATGTCATCCCCATCAATCTTCCCGCTTTGCGTGATCGGCGGGATGATATACCGATGCTGGTTGAATTTTTCCTGCAGAGAGCCCGGCAGGATCTTGGCCTTGAGAACATGGAGTGCACGCCGGATGCGCTCGACCACCTGATGGCGCATGATTGGCCGGGAAACGTGCGCGAGTTGGAAAATGTGATCAAGCGTGCGGCCCTGCTTTCACCAAACCATATTCTAACTCCGGCGGATTTCCCCGGACTCGGAGATGACGGCAAGGTCCGCAGCCAGGACGAATCTCTTGAAGCCCTGGTCGCCCGAAAATTGCAAAATTCTTTGGCACAGATGAACCTTCTGGAGATGAATAATCTCTACGAAATGGTGCTGCACCAGGTCGAACGGCCGCTAATCAATATTGTTCTGAATAAAGCCCGGGGAAATCAGGTCCGCACAGCGGAAATCCTGGGAATTAATCGCAATACATTGAGAAAGAAAATTAAGACGTTAGAAATTGAGATCAAACGCGGTCAGGGAGAATGATGCCGAGTAACGAAGAGAGGGAAAAAACCCGGAGGTACGTCCCGGTGTTTCCACTTTAGCGAAAACTCATGTAGCTTATCCAGGTCACTCCACTTGTGAAGAAGGGGAAGTTGAAGCCCACGCAATAAAGTGTAAATAGATAACCATCAGACTAATAACCCTCTTCCCTCCGTGCCTGGTTTTCGAAACGGGTAAATTCCCCCCTGAAGGTCAGGTGCACGGTTCCGATCGGGCCGTTACGCTGTTTACCGATAATAATTTCGGCATCTTTGTCGTGGCCCTTTTCGCAGGTTTTCTCACGGCTCCTGCAATCTTCACAATAAACAGCTTCACGATAGACAAACATAATCACATCGGCATCCTGTTCAATCGCACCGGATTCACGTAAATCTGCCATCATCGGGCGTTTGTCCGTACGACTTTCCAGGGAACGATTCAACTGCGACAGAGCAACAACCGGCAATTCCAGTTCTTTTGCCAGTGCCTTGAGTGATCGGGAAATTTCAGATATTTCCTGTTGACGGCTCTCAGGATTACTGCCCCTCATCAACTGAAGATAGTCGACGATGATCAAGCCCAGGCCATGTTCCGCCTTGAGACGTCGCGCCTTGGAACGCAACTCGAGGACTGAAATTGCCGGGGTATCATCGATGTAAAGTTCCGTCTCGTTGAGTTGCCCCGCCGCCATAGTCAGCTTCGGCCAGTCAGATTCTCCCAGATGGCCGGTCCTCAGGCGTCCGGCATCAACCTTGGCCAGAGAACAAAGCATTCTCTGCACCAACTGTTCTTTACTCATTTCCAGGGAAAAAATCACCGCAGGGACAGGATTGTCAGCGTGCGCTGTGGCATATTCAATCAGATTCAGGGCAAAAGCAGTTTTACCCATTGACGGACGTCCGGCAACGATAACCAGGTCACTTGGTTGCAAACCAGCCGTCATTTTATCCAGGTCATGGTAGCCCGTGGGAACACCGGTAATCAGTTCCTTGCGCTCGTAGAGTTTCTCGATCGACTTGAATGTGTCTTTAAGAATATCCCGTACCGGAAAATAAGAGGGTCTTGTGCGGTTTTCAGAAATCTCAAAAATCGACTTTTCCGCACGATCGAGAATCTCTTCCATATCACCACCATCGTAACCGCTGGTCGCGATATCGGTCGAAACTTCGATCAGCTTTCGAGCAATCGACTTTTCCTTAACCAGCTTACAATAGTAAGTGATATTTGCAGCCGTCGGTACGTAATCAACCAACGTTGCAAGGTAAGTACTGCCACCGACATCCTCAAGCTCGCTCCGGTTTTTCAATTCAGCCGTCAAGGTGACCAGGTCGGCCGGTTCGCTTTTATCCGATAAGGCCAGCAGCGAGTTGAAAATTTTCCGATGGCTTTCGCGGTAAAAGTCACTGGTCGTCAGGTATTCGAGAGCCCGGTTCATGGCCTCATTTTCCAGTAGAACACCACCAAGAACCGACATTTCGGCTTCAAGGTTCTGAGGCGGCAGACGGTGCGATTGAATTTCAGACATGATTTGACATCTTTCTAAAAAGCGAATGACGAAAAAGGATACCTGAAAGAGAAATAAAAATAAATGCAGATATCAAATCCGACGATACGATCACAACAATATATTTCCCTTCAATCAAAACAAAAGTATCGGTTCGCGGACCGAAAGCCGCCTTCATTTTTTCAGTATCAAAAAAGTAAGCAAAAAGACTTCTTTTCATTTCTGTCTCGAGAGACTGATCTCTTTCGCACATTTATACGAGTAGATAACTGCCTGTCTCAGATTCGGGGGTCAATGGATTGATCTGCGCGGGTGAAGAAAAACACGATTGTTGGCAATGCTTTTTCAGTGTGATGCGCCAACCTCGAAGCACAGCTTCTCACATGGGTGAGAAGCTAAAATCTCATGACCAGCCTTGCGGATTAACTTTTGTCCCATTTGTCGCTGCCGGAACGCAAGTGATTCAAGCTGATGAAAAGAGGAATGTTGAGTCGCAGGCTAGTTTTGCGAGTACAGCTTGAATCATTGGTATAAAGGGAACCCGGAGCGCAAAGCGTCCGGGTACGTTTTTGGTGATTTTTGTTGTCGTATGACAACAAAGTTACGCAGCGCGTAGGACCGAAACACTGCGCTTTGGTTATTTTAGAATTTACACTCGCAGCCTGTGACCTTTCATTCATTGATCGGCCGTTGGATCAAATCATCTCCAGCGAGCGATCCTTAAGATCGGCTTTCCGATAAAAACAAGTCGCACGGGTCTTCCCTGTTTGTGGATCCTTTGTATGACAGGCCCCGCCGCCTTGCGGTTCAACCCGGTAAACCAACGCGTCCTGATCACAATCGGTGAGAATTTCGATAACCTTGAGAAAATCGCCCGAGGTTTCTCCCTTGGTCCAGAGTTCGTTGCGTGAAGTCGACCAGAAAGTCGCCATTCCTTTTTCAAAAGTCGTATCCAGGGCAAGTTTATTGACATAAGCGACCATCAGAATCCGACCATCGGCGACATCCTGAACAACCGCAGGAACCAGCCCACCACGCTTTTCGAAATCAATCAACAGATCGCTACCCTCTTCCAGAACTTTTTTATCCATGACTAAACTCCTTTAAAAACATTTAACCACTGAAGCACAGAGACACTGAGAAAAATTACATTTTCAATTCCGAAGGCGAAAAAAAACAGAATTCAGTTTTTCAGTCTCTCTCCTCTGTGGCTCCGTGTCTCTGTGGTGCAGATAATTTTCTAAAAATGCCTGGCTTTGACCATATCCTGAGTAAAGACCTTGGGTGCCGGAATCGGCACGATGCCATCGACTCCCAGGCGCAAAAGTTTCGGCGCCAGAATATTCAATTGCGATTCACGAATGACCACTGCCACGCTGCGCCAGGCTGCATCAACCACAGGACTGACTGTCGGCGAGATAACAGAAGGCAGCATTTTTTCAACCTCTGACAATACCGACGCAGGAACATCCATGAAAACCATGTATACCGGTTCACGCTCAGCCTGCAATACCGCATCGATACAGATGCGGATATCTTCCATCTTCTCCAGCTTGGCCGGATCTTTGATAGCATCGCAATTGGCAATCAACTGAGGATTAGAAGTAAACAGCTCGGCAACAATGATATTGCCATTCGCCTTAAGAGTCGCACCGGTCTCGGTAATATCTGTGAAGGCATCGCATTCCCCCATATTCACCTTCGCCTCGGTTTTACCCTCACTGCGCATAATCTGGATATCCTCCAGTCCGAACAATTCTGACATTCTTCTCTTAGTCAGGTTAGGCAGCTCGGTGGCGATAATCTTACCGCGACAATCTTCGGGTTTTTCGATACCAAGTTCCGGCCGGGTCGCCAGCACCAGACGCGATGGCTGATTCGTGTATTTGGAGAAGATAAAATCACCCATGACTTCGACATCCTGCTCCAACCCGGCTTCAAACACATAATCCTTGCCGGTGATACCACAATCGACAATACCGTCACGCACCTTCTGGGCCATCTCTTTACGGTCAAGCACGCGAAAGACGACATCTTTATCGTAAGGCCCCATCAGCTCGTACTGACGCCCGGGCTTCAATGGCCGTCCTGACTTGGCCAGCAACCGCAGAACCTGTTCATTCAAACTTCCGGAAGGAATTCCGAAATAGAGTTTTCCGTCCTCTTTTCCATATGGCATGACTGTTCCTTTTTAAAAAGAGCTATTTATTGATAATGACGCTGATAACACTCAAAATATGCATCGATACTTTCTGATGAGACGGGTTTGTCAATCCGCCGCATTCTGCCAATAACGGCTGGAAACTTCAATGGATTATTTAGTGTCATCTGGACCTTGCCCTTTCAAGACCGTTCATGGTAATGTATATTTCTTGAGAATATTTGTGTAGTTTTCTTTGTCTGTAAGATTGATATGGTATCAACTTGATAGGAACACAGGTTCACTTGAGCCTGTGTTTTTTATTTACAGGTACTAAAGCTGCACAAAAATAAACGCTTCCGGAGAGGAGCACGGAGAAAATCAATGGCAGAAGGCAGTGTGAAGTGGTTTAACGAATCAAAAGGTTTTGGCTTTATTGAGCAGGATAATGGACCTGACGTGTTTGTTCATTTTTCCCAGATTCAAGGGGAAGGATTCAAGACGCTAATGGAAGGTGATCGTGTCAGCTTTGAAGTGACACAGGGTCAAAAAGGTCCTCAATCGTCCAATGTGTGCAAAATCTAGGTTATTCGTTACGTTTATATGAATTCCGGGGTCCGGTTATCTTTAAAGGCCCCGGAACTCCTGCAAACTGTCCCGGAAGAGACTCTTCAATCAACCACTAAAAGGCATGCAAATGGCTCAAAAAACCAACCATGGTTATGAAAAACGTCAAAAAGAGCTGGCCAGACTGGCAAAGCAGGAAGAGAAAAGAAAACGCAAACTTGAGAAGAACAACCAACCTTCCTCCGAAAACAATGACGAACACACCACCTCTTAGCAGATTGTCAAACGCCCTTCAAACCAGAGCCTCCATCTGGGAAAAGTCAATAAAAAAGACATTTGTAACCTTCGATATTCCCTCATGATAATCTGCCTGTCGACACATTGAACTTCTTGCAAGACGAACGACTTCGACGATAAATACGTACTGGATTAAAAAAGGAGAAAATTCTGGCTTCCTTAGATTTCGAATTAGAAAAACAAACATTTATAAATTTTTACGATAAAAACAGACAGGCTCTTGAAGAAGTTAAAAATACCTATATCACCGCCATAAGTACACTTCTGCAGACCGTTCATATAGGCGAAGTAACCAAAATCGAGGGGCGGATAAAAAACAAAACAGAGTGCATCAAAAAATTTAAACGTAAATATCAGAGCAAACTGGAAGGAGAGGAACAACCTTACGAAATAAAAGATCATCTTTCAGACTTGATCGGTATCCGTATTGTCTGTCTTTATGAAGATCAGATCAACCTGGTAGCCGGCATCATAAGCCAGTCTTTTAAAATCATTGATGTGACCGATAAAATATCGGCAATTGAAAGTACTGAAGATTTATTCGGCTACAAGGGCTTACATATGGATCTGGAACCAGATACGGATAAAGCTTTTTTCAAGCACTACCCAATTTTGAATGACTGGCCGGTCGAAGTCCAGATTCGCTCCTTAATCCAGGACGCCTGGAGTGTTCTGGACCACAAAATAAAATATAAAAAATCGATCCCGAACGACCTGAAACGCAGAATAAATGTCCTTTCAGCATTATTTGAACTGGCAGATAGGGAATTCAAGGAAATTCGCGATGCAACAGTCAAACTGCTGAGCGAGGAAAAGACTCTGCCAATCAATGACATTGATCCGGAAGACAACGAGACCGTTCGGGAAAATTCGCCGTTGAATAACGAAAAGATCATCAATGCTTTTAACTTCTTGCGCATTGCAGGCCATTTTTTTAATGATTTTGAATTTGAAGATTACAAGGTCGATAATTTTGTTCAGGACATTCTGAAGCTTGACCCCAGCTTTGAAAAATCAAACCTTCACAGAAGTCTGATTTTAAATTTAAAACGGGTCAAAGAATACCGTCAGAGTTTCATGCAGAACAATTCCGACTCAACTTTCAGCCCTTATACATCAATTCGTCACTGTCTTTATCTCTATGAGAAAAAAACTTTTGACCGAATATTGTCGAGAGGGCCAAAGGCTCGCTTTGATGCCTGGCTGAGCAATAGCAAATGAGCTAAAACTTCCCCTGCCTGAACCATTAAAAATCTTTCGAGAAATCGGGTGAACGTTTTCTTTTTAGGTTGGTTGTAGGTTGTTTTTTGTATGCGAGAGGTGGGAAGAAGTGTCGTTCAAGTTCTTCGACTATGGTCATTCAAAATAACCGTTTAAGGAACAAGCGATATCTGATAATTTGTGTAAAGGCGATTTTTACAGAAGCAGGATATATTTAAAGCTTATTTACTTTTACCGCTTATTCAGATTCAGAGGGAGTCCTATGTACAAAAAAACCATTGTCTTGATGACTGCTTTGATGCTGACAGCTGTCTGTGCCTTTGCCCAGAGCGATACCGCCGAAGTGCAGCGCATTATTCAGAAACACTGCGCACAATGCCACACTTCTGAACGGCTGGAACAAGCCATGCTGCGCGGCGATAATTTTGATGAGATCATGAGCAAAATGATTCGTCTGGGAGCCAAGATCGATAGTAAAGAACAGGAAGTTCTGGGTGTGTTCTGGACCGGTCAGCAAAGCCCGATCAGTAGTGACAGCTCCAAAGGAAAAACTGTTGCCAGTGATCCACTGGGGGAATACCGCGCTGTTCTGGAAAGACGTTGCACCGGTTGTCACAGCCTTGATATTGTTGAAAAAGCAATGATGGAAGGGCGCTCACTCGATGAATTGGTGGTGATGATGCGTCAGCGTGGAGCTGTAGTTACTTCGCAGGAAAAGAATGTTCTCGATACCTTCTGGGGTTCACCGTTCAAAGTGGATTTGCCAAAATAAGTCACGATATTTGAGATCGTCTTCTTGGTCTGAAGTGTCAATATATTAATGGGGAGCTGCGTTATGCGGCGATCCCCGTATCCAACCCAACCATGCACTCAGCAGCTTTTAGAGTGACTTAGTTCCCTAAAATTTAAAATTCGATAGCTCTGACGTAATTTCTTGTAACTCCAACCTATTGACGGGGTCTTAAAGCCTACTGGAAGCCATTGTTTGAATCGTCACTAGTATCTGGGACTGTCACGTCTTTGTCAAACATAGCGAATATAGTAGAATACTTTTCTCTAAAGTATGGAGTTTTGGATACAGACTGACCCTTAACAAAACGCCCACCGATTGCATCTCATATGTTGCACCAACCAGTCGCAAAAGCCCTCAGGAGTTCCTTACAGGGTGGTTGGTTGCGTTCAGTTCACAATGACTGGCAGGTTTGAATTCATAACAAGAGGCGGGTTTCATCATAATTAATAAGTAGACCCAGATCGCTTTCTCAGCGTTCCCGATCAACGACAGCGCGTCAATATCAAGTCAGCAAGAGAAGCACAGCCTATAAGGACTATGCCTGCCACAGGGTCCATGCGAAATCATTTTTATTTGTGCTGTGGGTAAACTTTGACTGACAGGTCAGGCAGTGATAGTCCTGTTCTTCATAGACCGACCGCATATACTGACTGAAAATACGTTGATCTCCCATTGTCTCCAGGTATTCGTGAGGGGCTCCGTATTTTGACTTATCCGACTGCTTATTACACAGGTAGCAAATTGGCATTATTGAAACCCTTCTTTAAGTGCAACCAAGAGAACTATAAAAAAAACCACTCATCGGACTTTATTTGCAGCGCATCAATTTCGTGCCTGATTCAAATAAAATTTCGACTTTGCGCACACCAACAATCTGTTGGACGATACCGCATCCGAAGGTGGGATGATTAACCAGGGTATCCGCCTTGTATGTTGCATCCATGGAATAATTTTTGACTGTTTCTCCCACGGAATCTGTGCAGCGCAATTCCCACTTTTTTTGATCAGCAGTCCTGTAACCTGAAGCACTACGAGTTTCCGATTTTTTGGTTCCAGTCGGCGGACGATACTTATGCTGGCGCTGGCAGATATTACACTGCACTTTGACTGGTTTATCATCCAGCATGGCGACAATGA
>Ga0272444_10001035_pt1 | contig 27724 bp, 26 predicted proteins | sample SSMForm13_FD_201033 | JGI IMG/M metagenome (GOLD analysis project Ga0272444, IMG submission 201033) | Marine sediment archaeal communities from Little Sippewissett salt marsh, Falmouth, MA, United States - SSM-Form-13 | ecosystem: Environmental > Aquatic > Marine > Wetlands > Sediment ...
TGGCGATGCTGCGGATTGCACGGGGGATCGAAGAGAAAAACCTGGCTGCCCGGATGATCATGCAGGTCCACGACGAGCTCATCTTTGAGGTCCCCGCGCCGGAGGTGGGGGAGGTCATGGACCTCGTCAGACGGGAGATGGAGGAAGTGATAGACCTGCAGGTCCCCCTGAAGGTCGAGATCGCCTCCGGAAAGAACTGGGACGAGGCGCACTGAGCGTGCCCGTTATCACTGCATACCCGCGGCACCCCCGAAGGGGGGTCGCCGCAATCATACAGACCCGAGGAGGAAGAGGAGACGAATGGCGATTATAGAGTGGAAGAAAGACGGAACGGTTGCGGTTATGACCATGAACACCAGCGAGAACAGACACAACCCCGATTTTACCCGGGCCATCCTGGGTGCCTTTGACGAGATCGAGGCGGACGAGGAGACCTCGTCCGTGGTTATTACCTCGAGCGATGCGAAGAACTGGTCGCTGGGGATCGATGTCGAGTGGATCGCCGGCGCCATGCAGAGGGGCGAAATCGACGCGGTCAAGGCCTTTACCTACGGTCTGGGGAAGATATTCACCCGGATTCTGCAGTTCCCGATGCCCGTGATCGCGTCGATCAACGGACATACCTTCGGGGACGGAACCATCATGGCCTGTGCCTGCGATTTCCGATTCATGAAGGCGGACCGGGGGTACTTCTGTTTTCCGGAGGTGGATATCAATATCCCCTTCCTCCCCTCGATGATCGCCATCATCAGGAAGGCGATTCCCGCCTACAAACTGGATGAGCTGGTCTATATGGGCAAAAAGGCGAACGCGAAGGAACTGGAAGAGAGCCACGTGGTGGTCAAGGCCTGCGAGGATGCCGAGGCCCTCCTCGAAGAGGCGATCGCTTTCGCCCGGACCTTTACCAAGGGGCGGTGGATATTCGGGGAGAACAAGAGGCGTTTGCATAAGTATATCATCGAGATCATAGAGAAAGAAGATCCGGCGTTCATAGAGAACCCCGTCCAATGGGAATAAGGACCGTCATCGTCGTCGGGGGGGGCGCGTCCGGGATGATGGCCGCCGGTCAGGCCGCCTCCGCGGGTGCACAGGTACTCCTCATGGAAAAGATGCCCCGTCCCGGGCGCAAGCTCGCGATCACGGGGAAGGGGCGGTGCAACCTCACCAATATTGCCTCCCCTGCGGAGTTTCTCTCGCACTTCGGCCCCACCGGTCCCTTTCTGAGGCAGGCCTTCCACCGCTTTTCGAACGATGACCTGATTGCGTTTATTGAATCCCTGGGGGTCCCCACCGTCGTCGAGCGGGGGGGACGGATTTTCCCGGCGAGCGGCCGGGCGTACGATGTAGTGGATGCCCTGACGGAATGGATGCGTGGTCAGGGGGTGACGGTACGAAGCGGGATATCCGTGGACAGTCTCCTGGCCGACGGGGGGCGGGTGTGCGGCGTCCGCGATTCCGCGAGGAAGGAACATCCGGCCGACGCCGTCATCGTCGCGACGGGAGGCGTGTCGTACCCCGCGACCGGTTCGACCGGTGACGGGTATCGTCTGGCGAGGTCCGCGGGGCATTCGATCGTGCCGCCCCGACCGGCCCTGGTCCCCCTGGAGACGAAAGGGGACACCGCGCCGCGTCTGCAGGGCCTCAGCCTGCGCAACGTGCAGGTGAGCGTTCTTGTCGAGGGGCAGGAGCGTGAGGGAATGTTCGGTGAGATGCTCTTTACGCACTTCGGCCTCTCCGGGCCGGTCATTCTTTCCCTGAGCCGTCAGGTCGCGGATGCCCTGGGTGCGGGAAGGAGGGTGGACATATCCATCGATCTGAAACCCGCCCTGGACGGGCACAAACTGGACGAACGGCTTCTGCGCGATCTCGATCTCCACGGAAAACGGAAGTTTGAGACACTGCTCAAGGGGCTCCTCCCCGCGAAGCTGATACCTCTGTGTGCCGAGCAGGTCGGCATCCCGCCGGACCGGCGGGGGCACCAGATCACCGCACAGGAACGGGGGCGCCTGCGGGGATGGCTCAAGGACCTTCGCCTGGAGGTGACGGGGGTCCGTCCCATCGCCGAGGCGATCGTCACCGCGGGCGGGGTCGACACGAGGGAGATCGATCCCCGGACGATGGCGTCGCGCCGTATGGAGGGGCTCTATTTTGCGGGGGAGATCATGGACGTGGATGCGGATACGGGGGGGTATAACCTCCAGGCGGCCTTCTCGACCGGGTGGCTCGCGGGGAGGTCGGCGGCCGGCGGATGAGGAGTGAGACCGGCTGGTGACAAGCAACTCCGTGAAAGATTATTGCTCGGATCCCGCCTTTCCGGGCACCTCAACCGCATTCGTTACCCGGAACTTCCCCTTCTCGATCCTCTCGATAATCGTATCCAGATCTATCATAGAGTCTTCAAACTTTACGCTGACCGTGGATGTCGCCGCGTTCAGCCTGAAGGCGATGACATCCGTTTTTTTCAGGATAGAACTTATCCTGGCCTTTCCCGATCAGTTCCAGCACCCGGAGACCTTCAGGTCATAGGTCCGTATGGCGGCGACGGCTGCCTGGGAAAGGGCGACAAGCAAGACGCACACGAACAGTGCGGCGATCGCCTTTTTTGTGATCATCGATTACAGGTCCTCCACGTTCCTGAGTATTTTCAATCTTCCCGCGGTGATCATCTCTTCCTTGGCCCCTTCGAGCCACGCGAGGAAATATTCGTCTCCCTTCTGCCTGATAAGGGAATCCTTCGTTGCATCCTTTTTGGCGATCCAATCCTTTTCGTCCAGCACGCCCTCTTCCTTGAGTCTGATGATGATATAGTCTCCGTCGACAAAAAATACCTCGTCCGGATAGGGATTGTTTTTCGATATCTCGAGAAGGCCCCCCTCCATGTCCGGGGAATAGCCGATCTGGGGTATCTCGGGCCCCGGCAGGAACAGGCCGGTTTCCGACATCTTCAGCCCCTCTTGTTTCGCCAGTTTCGCCATATCGGCCCCGCCCTTCAGACGGCTCAGGATATTACCCGCCTTTTTCCGGGCCGCCTGTATGGCGCTGTCCTGTTTATAGCTTTCTGTAATCTTCGTCAGCACATCCTTGAACTCGGGGATATGGGAGGGCTTCAGCGAGGTCAGCCTGAAGACATAATATCCCGTGCTGTCGGAAAAAATGCGCCCCAGGTCGCCCTCCTGGAGGGTGAACACATATTCCCCCAGGTCCTGAAGCCCGGCAAGCTCACCGGCGGGGGGGACATTGCGGGAGAGCTTCGAGGTCTCTATGCTGAGCCCCTTTCCGTTGACATATGCTTCAAAGTTTTCTTCCTGGTAGATGGTGTCGTGCGCCGTGGTCGCCGCCCTGAAGGCCGCGTCCATACCTTTGATCGATTGCAGCCTGGAGACGATCTCTCCCCTCACCTTTGCCAGGGGCTTCATCTTCCCGTCTTCCTCAAACTCGTAATCGTGGTAGTCGTAGTATTCCTGTATCTCCGCGTCCGATATATCCGCGGTTTCGGCAAAGGATTTCCCCCTGAAGACAACGTATTCGATCGTTGCCGTCTGGGGTACCCGGAATGCCTCACGGTGCTCTGTAAAGTATGCCTCGAGTGCCTCTTCGGAGGGCTTCTCTTTGGCCGTGACGGCGTCGGTGCCTATCTTGATGAAGTCGATATTAACCTTCCTGTTCTGAAGCCGGTAGATCTCATAGGCCTCCTGTTCGGATACCTTTGCCGATCCCTTGATGAGCCGCTCCATCTTCGCTATCCGGAGGGCTCTTCGCTGGATGGCCTCGAAGGCCTCCGGGGTCATTCTCTGATACCGGAGGGTGCGCTGGTACAGGTCGTTGCTGAAGGCGCCGTCTTTCTGGAAGGCCGGATGGGAGAAGATGAATGCCTTCAGTTCGTTGTCGCTGATGTCCAGCTTCAGTTCGTCCGCCTTTGTCAGGATAACCGCCTGGCCCACGACACTGTCGAATGCCTGCTGTTTCAGGTTGATCTTTTTGATCAGATCGTCGGTGAGATACTCGCCGTACCGCTGGCGGTAGAAATCGAGCAGGTTCTGGTACTCGTCTCTGAATGTCGCGTGCACTATCCGTGCCCCGTCTATCGTGGCGATGGTCTCTGTCTGCTGCCTCCCCCGCATCGATCCGAAGTAGAAGACGAAGACGATGATAATAATGCCCAGCACAACCTTCATCAGCCAGTTTCTGGCGTGTTTCCGCATCAGTTGGAGCATATGTTCACTCTCTGCCTTTCAAATTTAGTGAGTTGCATTAGTAGTATAGTACCATTCAAAATGCAATAATTTTCTGGAGAATAGCGGCCGGCTGCCGATACCTGGAATACAGGGAGAAAAACCGCCCCGCCGGGCGGGGGGCACTTCCCCGGAGAATTCGGCGGGAGCCGTCCGCGGGATGTGTCCGGGGAAGTTGTTTTTAATTGATTAGGTTATTGAAATACTGTATAAACGGAGGCCGACCATGACGAATAGGGGGGTGCGGAATTGCTATTTGACTACATTCTGGGCGTAATATCGAACGATCTGGCTATCGATCTGGGAACGGCGAATACCCTGGTGTATGTAAAGGGGAAGGGCGTCGTTTTGAGCGAACCGTCTGTCGTCGCCGTCCACAGGGACTCGAGGGGGATCAAGAAGGTCCTCGCCGTGGGGGTGGACGCCAAGATGATGCTGGGGAAGACCCCGGGGAATATCATGGCGATACGACCCATGAAGGACGGGGTGATCGCCGATTTCGAGATTACGGAGGCCATGCTGCGTCACTTCATACTTCGGGTCCACAACCGGAGAACCTTCGTTCGCCCGCGGATCATCATATCCATCCCCTCAGGCATTACCCCGGTTGAGAGGAGGGCGGTCAAGGAAACGGCAGAGTCGGCCGGAGCACGGGAGGTCTATCTTATCGAAGAGCCCATGGCGGCGGCGATAGGGGCCGGTCTTCCCATAACCGAACCCGTCAGTTCCATGGTTGTCGATATCGGCGGGGGCACGACGGAGGTTGCCGTCATCTCCATGGCCGGTATCGTCTATTCAAAGTCCGTCAGGGTCGCGGGGGATAAGATCGACGACGCCATCGTGCAGTACATGAAGAGAAAGTACAGCCTCCTCATCGGTGAGCGCTCCGGGGAGATGATCAAGACCACCATCGGATGCGCGTATCCGGAGAACGAGCTGCGGACGGTGGATGTCAAAGGCCGGGATATCATATCGGGTATTCCCAAGATTGTTGAAATCAATTCCGAAGAAGTGACGGAGGCGATGTCGGAACCGATCAGCGTCATCATCGAGGCCGTACGGGATGCCCTGGAGAATGCCCCGCCCGAACTGGCGGCCGATATCGTCGACAGGGGCATCGTACTGGCCGGTGGCGGGGCCCTTCTGAGAAACCTGGATGTGCTCCTCCGGGAAGAGACCGGGCTGCCGATCACGATAGCGGATGATCCCCTCTCAGCAGTGGCCAGGGGTGCCGGCAGGGCTCTGGATGAGCTGGACATACTGAAAGAGGTGACCGTTCAGCTATAACCGGGCAGTACGACGGACTGCGTCTCTTTTCTCCTGGAAACCCCTGCCTTCTGTCTGCTGGTAGTCTTCAGTTGTGCTGTTGTACGGATATCGGCGCGTACGAGGGTAAGAAATGGCGTCCCCCAAAAAATCGCACACGGTTATCGCGGCCCTCATCCTTGTCGCCGTCTCTCTTGTCAGTTTTTCCCTCTATTTTAAAACACCCGAAAGAACCGGTTTCTTCAAGAAGATCATCCTGGAGGCGGCGGTACCCCTGGGGAGCGCCGTCAATTCGGCGCTTGGCTCTATCGGGACGACATGGAAACGGTATGTCCTGCTGGTGGGGCTGGAAGAAAAAAACAGGGAGCTCGAACGGGTGGTTGCGTCTCTGACACGGGAGGTCAATGACCTCCGCGAGACGTCCCTCGAATGCGTGCGGCTGCGGAAACTGATGGACATGAAAAATGATGTCTGGTTTCCGGCGGTCGCTGCCAGGGTGGTGGGAAAAAACAGGCTGTCCGTATTCCAGACGGTGCTGATCAATAAGGGGACCGTCGACGGGATAGAGGCCGGGTTCCCGGTAATGGCCGCCCAGGGCGTGGCGGGAAGGATCATAGAGGTTTCCTGGAACGTATCCAAGGTGCTCCTCCTTGTGGATTATAACAGTAATATAGATGCCCTTATCCAGAGAAACCGGTGCCAGGGAGTTCTTCAGGGTGCCAGCAGCTCCGGCTGTGAACTGAAGTACGTCCAGAGATCCGAAGATGTCCAGGTGGGGGATGTGGTCATATCTTCGGGTCTTGACCGTGTCTTCCCCAGAGGACTGCTCCTCGGAACGGTTGCCGCGGTTGAGAAGAAGAATGCCGCTTTGTTCCAGAAGATCAGAGTGGCTCCGGCACTCGACATCGCCAAACTGGAAGAGGTGCTGGTGATCATGAAGAGACGGGGAGAAGGCCCATGATATATTATCTCCTGCTGCCGGTCTTCTCACTCTTCCTGCTCACGATTCAGATAAACGTCTTCGATATCTTTTTCCTGGGGAAGATTGCCCCGGAGATATCGTTGATACTGGTTGTATATGCGGGGTTTTTCTTGGGCATTGCACGGGGGGGCACCCTGTCCGTTGTCCTGGGTTTTTTCATGGATTGTATGACGGGTGTCGTGCCGGGTCTTTTTGTGATCAGTTACCTGCTGATATTTCTGATCTCCAACATCGTCTCATTCAGGGTATATGCGGGGGGGATGATCTTTACCACGGTCTTTACGGTTGTCTGTGTCCTCTTTGAGAAACTCCTGATAATCATGATGTATAAGGCGTTGTACGGGATGGGTGTGCTGTATGAGATACTCAACGATTCGTTGCTTCAGGCTGTCGTTACCGGTATATTGGCACCAGCCTTTTTTGCCTTGTTCCGTCGCCTTGAGGATTTGCTGAGTGTTTGGGAATCGAGATCGTCTAGACAACTATGATCCGAAGAAGTTCAGGAAGAAGATACGTGTCGTTACATGGCTTGTACTGTGCGCCTTCTTTGTCCTGATCGCCAGGATGTGGTATCTCCAGATTGTCCGGGGGGATACCCTCAGACAGCGCTCTGAAAACAACCGGATCCGCATCCAGGAGATAAAACCGCTGAGGGGGTTGATCGTGGATACCCACGGGGATATCCTGGTGGACAACCAGCCTTCTTTTGACATATCCATCATTCCTGAAATCGCAAAAGATGTAGTCGGCATTGAAGACAGGCTGAGGAAACTGTGCGATTGGAAAGAGGGCGGTCTCTTCTTTGAACAGTCCCTCCTCACGGTCGGGAAGCCCTTTGTTCCGGTGAGGGTCGCCAGAAATATCGGCAGGGATAAACTGGCGGTGGTGGAGACCAATTCCCTGGATCTGCCCGGCGTGATTGTCGATGTCGTGCCGGTGAGGGAATATATCTATGGGAAGATGATGGCCCACATCCTCGGGTATGTAGGGGAGATCAGCGCCTTCGAACTGGAAGGAAGTGCCCCCGCCACCTACCGGCCGGACGACATAGTCGGGAAGTACGGGATCGAGAAGTATCTGGACGGGCCTCTCAAGGGTAAGAGCGGCGGGGAGCAGGTGGAGGTGGATGTCGCCGGGAGAAGACTGAATGTGTTGGGAAGAATTGACCCGACCTCCGGGTATCGCATCGTCCTCAATATTGATTCCGACCTCCAGAAGGTGTGCTGGGATGCATTCCGGGAAAAGGCCGGGACGGTGATTGTTATGGACCCCCGTACCGGTGCGATCATGGCAATGGTCAGCAGGCCGTCCTTTGATCCCAATCTGTTTAATCGGGGGATCTCCGCAGAAGACTGGAAGGAGCTGACCACGAATCCCCTGTGCCCCCTGCAGGACAGGGCGATCTCGGGGCAATATCCCCCGGGTTCCACCTATAAAATGATTGTCGCGGTCGCGGCCCTTGAGGAGGGTCTGATAACGGAGGAGACCGAGATATCGTGTGACGGTACCTACCAGATGGGGAACCGAACCTTCCGGTGCTGGAAGAAGCGTGGCCATGGGACCGTGGACCTGCATCGGGCCATCGTGGAATCGTGCGATGTTTACTTTTATCATCTGGGAGAGATGCTTGGTGTCGATAAACTGGCAGAATATGCCCGGAGGCTTGGTTTCGGATCCAGAACCGGAATATCCCTTCCGGGGGAAAAGGCCGGTCTGGTTCCGACAAAGGAATGGAAGCTGAGACGGTTCAAAGAACCCTGGCAGAAGGGCGAGACCACCTCGCTGTCCATCGGACAGGGGTTCGCCCTTGTCACCCCGCTCCAGTTGCTCAGGGCGTATTGCGCACTGGCCAACGGGGGGACCCTCTACCGGCCGCGACTGGTCAAGAGGATTGAAACGGAAGATGGACAAACGATCGGGGAATTTCCGCCCGAATCGGAGGGCTCGATTCCCGTCAGCAGGGAAAATATCGACATCGTAAAGCATGCTCTGTGGGGAGCGGTGAATGAACCCCACGGCACGGGCTGGGCGCTGAAGAGAAAGGAAAAGGATGTGTGTGGCAAGACAGGTACCGCACAGGTCATCAGTCTCCCGGAGGATGACGAGGACCAGAAAGACGAGGTCCCGTATCGATTCAAGGATCATGCCCTCTTTGTCTGTTTTGCGCCCTACGCGGCCCCCACGGTAGCCGTTGCGGTTGTCGTGGAGCATGGAGGTCATGGCGGATCGGCGGCCGCTCCCATCGCGCGCAGGGTCATTGACGGCTACTTTAATCTTCAACAGAAGAGGCACGTAAGATGAAGATCGACCGCAGGTTGCTGATCAATTTCGACTGGGTTTTTCTCGGGGTGGTCCTCCTGATCGGGGTCATCGGGATTCTGAACATCTACAGCGCCAGTCATAACCTGTACGTGCGGGGAGAACCCCTCTACACAAAACAGACATACTGGCTCCTGGCGGGGCTTATGATGATGATTGTCACCTTCAGTGTGGACTATCACACCATCGTACGGCACGCCTATCTCATCTATGCCCTTTCCATCGCGCTCCTGTTCCTGGTGTCCCTGTACGGGGATATTACCCACGGTTCACAGAGGTGGCTGGTCCTGTGGGGTTTTTCCTTCCAGCCGTCGGAGCTGATGAAGCTGGTGCTGATCATCATCCTGGCCCGGTATTTCAGCGATAACGCCCAAAAAGGATACCACCTTGGAACCATTTTGATTCTCCTTGCCATTGTGGGGGTGCCCTTTTACATGGTCGCGCGACAGCCGGACTTGGGTACCGCCATGTTTCTGGTGCTTCTCTTCGTCTCCATAGTGGTTTTTGTCGGGGTCGGGAAGAGGCTCTTCATATGGGCTGTTTCGGGCGGCATGGTTCTGGCCCCCCTGTGCTGGTTTGTCCTGAAGGATTATCAGAAGGAGCGGATCCTCACCTTTCTGAACCCTGAACGTGACCCCCTCGGTACGGGGTATCACATCATACAGTCCATCATCGCCATCGGCTCCGGGAGTCTCTGGGGAAAGGGCTTTCTGAAAGGAACCCAGACACAGCTGAAATTCCTGCCCGAGCAGCAGACGGACTTCGCCTTTTCCGTCTTTGCCGAGGAGTGGGGCTTCATGGGGGTCGTGGTCTTGCTCTTTATATTCCTGGCCTTGATACTGTGGAGCCTGAAGATTACCCGGAATTCGAGAGACCTGCCGGGGGCCTTGCTGGCTTTTGGGGTGACTATGTTCGTTTTCTGGGGTATATTCATCAATATCGGAATGGTCCTGGGTCTGTTCCCTGTGGTAGGCATCCCGCTTCCCTTCTTCAGTTATGGAGGGTCTTCGATGGTTGTCCTGATGATGGGGGCGGGGCTGCTGATGAATGTGAGTATGAGGAGATTTATCCTCCAGCCGTGACGGCTGGAGGTCAGAGAGATTAAGGAGAGTGATTCTCCTGATCCTATTTTACAGGATGGTGAAGAGAGGAGATTCTGGATGACAGACAAGAAAAAAAACATGGGTGAAGACATCAAGGCCTTTCTGGGCAGGGGTGCGGAGTTTAACGGAAAGCTTGTCCTGAATGGTTCGGTGCGGATCGACGGCGAATTCAGGGGAGAGGCGCTGGGGAGCGGGACGCTGATCATCGGAGAGGGCGCCTATGCCGAAGCGGATATCGCGGTTGACAGCATCGTCATCTCCGGCGAGGTGAGGGGGAACCTCAACATCAGGGAAAAAACGGAGATTTCATCTACCGGCAGACTGGTGGGTAACGTAAAGACATCGCTCCTGGTGGTACGAGAGGGGGCGGTTATCGATGGCGCATGCCAGATGCCGGGCGATGATATAGGTGGAAATTTAAGGGACGACATGGTCGAAGAATGAAGCCTGTCTTATTGGAAAACATCATAAAAAAAGAAGCTTCCTTTTCTAGATACAGACCCCGCTGCTAGAATATGACCGCCGGTCAAAAAAAGACTTGACAAGGTCCTGGAGTTATGGTTAGTACTCCCCGGCCTTTGGCGGGTATGAGCGCCCATGCGCCGCGCGCTCCAGCGAGTGCCGAGGGCGGGGTTTTTTTGAAAGGGTTTTTCGTGTGTTGGTAGCTTGTAAATACGTACTTAACTCAAGGGATGGTGAGCGGCAATGGTAGAACTGAATTACACAGTTTGGATCCAAATGGCCAACTTCCTCGTGTTGATCCTTATACTCAATTTCCTCCTTTACAAACCTGTCTTAAAGATCATCGAAAAAAGAAACAATAAGATTGAGGAGTCGAGAGAGAAGGTAAGCTCCCTCGAGGAGACGATTGAGCGCAAAATGGCCGAGTACGAGGAGAAGATACGCCAGGCGAGGGCAGAGGCAGCGGTTCAGAGAGATGCGGTCAAGGAAGAGGGGACGGAGCAGGGCAAAGAGATAATCGGTGCGGTCCGGGATGAGATCTCGAAGAAGATTGACGGCTTTAAGGCCCAGCTGCAAAAGGAAACGGACGCGGCCAGGACTTCCCTTCGAGAGCAGACACGGACGATAGCCGCTGAGATTTCTGAGAAGGTGCTGGGAAGGGGTGTCCAATGAAACGAATTCTTCTTACTGTTCTGGTTTGTACCCTGGTTCCCGCGTTCGCGTATGCATCGGGCGGCGGAGAAGCACATGGGGGCGGTGTAGGCGACCTGTGGTGGCGGATTCTCAACTTTGTCATACTGGCCGCCGTTATCTATAAATTTTCAGCTAAGGCGATCGTGAATTTCTTTGTCGGTGATCGCGCATCCATCAAAAATTCGCTGGACGAAGCGGTGGTGGCAAAGGAAGAAGCGGAAAAGAAACTGATGGAATATTCCGCCAAGCTTGACAAGGCCACGGCAGAGATAGAGGGCATCGCCGATATGATCAAGGCGCAGGGGCTTGCGGAAAAAGAAAAGATCATAGAGGAGGCGAAACGGACCGCTGAGAAGATGAAAGAAGACTCGGAGGCCAGGATTGATCAAGAGTTTAAACGGTCCCTTCTTCAGCTCAGAAAAGAGGCCACGGAGCTTTCCGTTACGATGGCCGAGGAGATTCTCGAAAAGAACATCGAAGCAAAAGACCACGAAAGCATGGTCAACGATTTCTTAGATAGGATGGTGAGCCGAAATTGATTGGAAGCGATATTGCAAAGAGGTATGCCAGGGCGCTGTTTGATATAGCGCAGGAGGAAGGTACGATAGAGGCCATATACGGCGAACTGAAGGGGTTCGCTTCCCTCCTAAAGGGAAGTGAGGACTTGGCGGAGTTCTTTGCCAATCCGGTATTTGACAGTTCCGATAAGGCGGCCGTTATGGGAGACATCCTGAAGCAGATTAAGATGTCGGCCACTACATCGAATTTTCTAAAATTGCTGGTGGACAAGAGACGAATCGATGCCCTCGAACAGATTGAAGAGTGTTATCGAAAGTACATGGATGATGTCTTAAGCAAAGTTCGGGTTGACGTAAAAACGGCATTCCCGCTGTCGAGTGAGCTGTCCGCACGGATCAAGAAACAGATGGAAGGATTGACCGGAAAGAATGTTGAGATGGTTGTTGACGAAGATCCATCACTGCTGGGCGGTGTTGTTATAGGGGTCGGCGACACCCTGTACGACGGCAGCGTTCGAGCTCAACTGAACAGCATAAGGGAACTCATAAAGGAGGATATGTAAGGGATGGATGCAATCAGGGCAGAGGAAATAACACAGGTAATTTCCAAGCAGATCAAAGATTATGAGAAAAAACTGGATGTCAGTGAGATCGGTACCGTCCTGTCGGTCGGCGACGGTATCGCCAGGGTATACGGCGTGGAAAATGCCATGGCTATGGAGCTCCTCGAATTCCCCGGCGGCATATTGGGGATGGTGCTCAACCTTGAGAGAGACAATGTTGGTGTCGCGATTCTAGGCTCAGATATACATATCAAGGAAGGTGATGTAGTCAAGCGGACCGGCAAGATCGCGCAGATCCCGGTGGGAGAGGCCGTTCTTGGACGCGTGATCGACGCCACGGGGGCGCCCCTGGATGGAAAGGGCCCCATAGAGACGGATACCTACAGCAGGATCGAGGTGGTCGCGCCCGGTGTGATCCAGAGGCAGCCGGTCAACCAGCCGGTCTACACGGGGCTGAAATCAGTCGACGCCATGACGCCCATCGGAAGAGGGCAGCGTGAACTGGTCATCGGAGACCGCCAGATCGGCAAGACGGCCATCTGCATCGATGCCATCATCAGACAGAAGGATACCGGCATCAAGTGTATCTATGTCGCGATCGGGCAGAAGAAATCGACCGTTGCGCAGGTGGTTGAGGCACTGAGAAAGCATGATGCCATGGATTACACCTGTGTCGTTTCGGCCTGTGCCAGCGATCCGGGAACGCTGCAGTACATCGCCGCGTTTGGTGGATGCAGCATCGGTGAATACTTCAGGGATAACGGGCAGGATGCCCTGATCATCTACGACGATCTCTCCAAGCAGGCCGTGGCCTACCGGCAGATATCCCTCCTGCTGAGACGGCCCCCCGGACGTGAGGCATATCCCGGCGACATCTTCTATAACCACTCGCGTCTGCTCGAAAGGGCTGCACGGGTGAGCGAAGATCTGGGCGGCGGATCGCTCACGGCGCTTCCCATCATCGAGACCCAGGCAGGGGACGTTTCGGCCTTTATCCCGACGAACGTTATCTCCATTACCGACGGTCAGGTTTTCCTTGAGCCGGATCTGTTCTATGCCGGTGTCAGGCCCGCGATCAACGTCGGTATCTCCGTCTCCCGGGTCGGCGGTGCCGCGCAGGTGAAGGCGATGAAGCAGGTCGCCGGTACCCTGAAGCTCGACCTGGCGCAGTACCGGGAGCTTGCCTCCTTCGCGCAGTTCGGGAGCGATCTCGACAAGGCGACCCAGGCGCAGCTGGAACGGGGAGGCAGGCTCGTCGAACTCCTGAAGCAGCCCCAGTATCAGCCGATGTCTCTGGCCCAGGAAGTGGTGGTGCTCTACGCGGGAGTCAGGGGGTTTATCGACAAGTACCCCATAGAGAAGATCAAAGAATATGAGAAGCAACTCCTGAGCTTTATGGGCAGCAAGTACCAGGATATCCTGGGCGAGATCGATGAGAAGCAGGAGCTAAACCCTGAGCTGGACAACAAAATCAAGGCAGTCTTGACGGAATTTGATTCCGTATTTGCCTCCGAATAGGGAAACAGGCGCCCGGATGGTGATCCGGGCAGCGTATAGGGGAGTACTTTTTAATGGGCGCATCGTTAAAAGATATTAAGAGACAGTCTATAGCCGTCGACAAGACCAGACAGATCACCAGGGCCATGAACATGGTGGCGGCGTCGAAGCTGAAGGCGGCACAGGTGAAGATGGAGAATTTCAGGCCGTATGCGGGCAAGCTGATGGAGGTGTTCAGCAGTCTGGCCGGGAGAGTCGTATCAACGACGAATCCCCTGCTTGCCGCGCGTGATTCCGGCAGGATCAGGGTGATCGCGATGACGTCGGACAGGGGCCTGTGCGGTGGATTTAATGGGAACCTGATCAAAGAGGTCGACAAGTTTACAAAGGCAAAAAAGGCTGAAGGGAAGGATGTCTCGCTGATCGCCGTCGGCAAGAAGGGGAGGGATTCCTTCCGAAAGAAGGTGCCGATGGTCGGTGCGTACGTAGACGAGCTGAACCGTTTCGACATCAGCCTGGCCTCGCGCATTGCGGAAGAGGTGATTCCCCCCTTTATCGCGGAAGAATACGATGAGCTGTATCTCTGTTACAATGAATTTCGGACCGTCGCCTCCCAGAAGCCTGTCATGATCCGGTTGCTCCCCGCGGCCTCCGTCGATTCGGCCGAAGAGGAGGAGCTCGAGGCCGCCGCTGATTACGTCTACGAGCCCTCCGAGGAAGAGCTCCTCGCCCATATCATCCCCATGTATTTGCGGGTGCTGATCTACAAGGGACTGCTGGAGACATCGGCGGGTGAGCACGGCGCCAGGATGGTCGCGATGGATAACGCGACGAGCAGCTGTGAAGAGATGATTCAGAGCCTCACACAGCAGTTTAACAGGGCGCGGCAGGCGGCCATTACCGCGGAACTGATGGATATTGTAGGTGGTACAGAGGCACTGGCGGCAAAGGGGTAGCCGTATACAGAAGGATAAACTAGTGAAGGAGATGGGAATGAATACAGGAAGGATTGTGCAGGTAATTGGTCCCGTAATCGATGTGGAGTTTGAAGAGGGAAACCTTCCCAGCATTATGAGTGCTCTCACGATTACGAATCCGGCCATCAACGATGAAGAGGATAATCTTGTTGTGGAAGTTGCCCAGCATCTCGGTGACAACGTGGTCAGATGTATCGCCATGGAGATCACGGATGGCCTCGTGAGGGGAATGCAGGCCAAGGATACGGGGGCTCCTATTACGGTGCCTGTCGGAGAGGCCTCTCTGGGAAGGATCGTCAACGTGATCGGGAAACCGGTGGACGGCCTGGGGCCGATAAATTCCGAGAAGACCCTGCCCATTCACCGCGATGCCCCTTCGTTCCTGGAACAGGATACGTCGGTACACGTCCTCGAGACCGGCGTCAAGGTTATCGACCTCCTCGTTCCCTTCCCCCGTGGCGGGAAGATGGGGATGTTCGGTGGCGCGGGCGTCGGAAAGACGGTCGTCATGATGGAAATGATCCATAACATCGCCATGCACCACGGCGGTATCTCGGTCTTCGGCGGTGTCGGCGAGCGGACACGTGAAGGGAATGACCTGTACCTCGAGATGAAGGAATCCGGGGTTATCGACAAGGCGGCCCTGGTGTACGGCCAGATGACGGAACCTCCGGGAGCGCGGGCCCGAGTGGCGCTCACGGCGCTCACGGCGGCGGAGTACTTCAGGGATGAAGAGGGCCAGGATGTGCTCCTCTTTGTCGATAATATATTCCGGTTTACGCAGGCGGGTTCCGAGGTTTCGGCCCTCCTGGGACGGATGCCCTCCGCGGTCGGATATCAGCCGACACTGGCGACGGACCTCGGTGAGCTCCAGGAGCGGATCACCTCGACGAACAAAGGCTCGATCACGGCCGTGCAGTGCGTCTATGTCCCGGCGGATGACCTGACCGACCCGGCACCGGCTACCACGTTTGCCCACCTCGACGGAACCGTCGTTCTCTCGAGGCCGATCGCGGAGCTTGGTATCTATCCTGCGGTTGATCCGCTCGATTCCACGTCGCGCATCCTGGATCCGAACGTCATCGGTGAAGATCATTATCAGACCTCACGAGAGGTCCAGATCATTCTCCAGAAGTATAAGGACCTCCAGGATATCATTGCAATCCTCGGTATGGACGAGCTCTCCGAGGAAGACCGCCTGACGGTCAGCAGGGCACGCAAGATCCAGAGATTCCTCTCGCAGCCCTTCTTCGTAGCCGCCCAGTTTACCGGTACGGAAGGGAAGTTCGTGTCGGTCGCGGATACGGTCAAGGGGTTCAGGGAGATCCTGGACGGGGTTCATGATGACCTCCCCGAGCAGGCATTTTACATGGTTGGTGGCATAGACGAGGTCAAGGAAAAGGCTGCTCGACTCTCTGAAGAGTAAGCCGGAGGATTGGTAGATGGCTGATGATCTGGTGTTGGAAATAGTGACGCCCGAGAGACTTGCGTTCAGCGATGTTGTCGAAGAGGTGACATTGCCGGGGAGCGAGGGTGAATTCGGGGTGTTGGTCGGTCACGTGCCGTTTCTGAGCTCTATCAAGGTCGGCGAGCTCAACTATACGAAAGACCATAAAAAGGCATATTACCTTGTCGGTGAGGGGTACGCGGAGATAACAGGCCTCAAGGCGACCGTCCTTGTTGAATCCTTCGAGGAGGCCGATTCCATCATCGTGGAAGAGGCGAGGAAGGCCCATGAATCGGCAGAGGCACGGCTGGCCGGGATGAGCAAGGATGATCCCGATTATGACAAGGTGAAGAAAGCTCTGGACATGGCCGAGACACGGCTGAGGGTCGCAGAGAAGGTATAAACGGTTCTTCTCTGTAATTTTCTGTATGTCCGCTATGTTTAAAGATATTCAGACATGCAAGCCAAGGGGGGTTATCTCGCTTGGCTTGTTTTCTTGCGGGGGGCGGAGGAGGTAGCTCATGAGGAGTGCACGGGAGGGTCTGCTGAACATCCTGACATGTGCTTTGATGTGCGCGGTGTTGACCCTTGTTTTCGCTGATCCCGCCGCTGCGTCCGAGGCCGTTGCCCATGGCGGACATGATATCGGGGGAGAACTTCCCGTCTGGACGGCGATTCCCTTTGCAGGGATCCTTCTGTCCATAGCCCTGTGTCCGCTCCTGATGCCGCATTTCTGGCATAACCACTTCGGGAAGATTTCGGCCCTCTGGGCGGTGCTCTTTGCCGTTCCCTTTCTCTTTTTCTATCAGGGGGTGGCGGTATACCACATACTCCACATATACCTGATAGACTATATTCCCTTCATCATACTCCTGTGGGGGCTCTTTACCGTAGCCGGAGGGATCGTCGTCAGGGGTTCACTGAAGGGGACCCCTGCTCTCAATACCATTATGCTGCTGATCGGAACGATACTGGCGTCATGCGTCGGTACGACGGGGGCGGCGATGGTCATGATACGTCCGGTCCTCAGGGCGAACAAGGACCGTCTCAAGAAGACGCATGTTGTCTGTTTCTTTATATTTCTCGTGGCGAATATCGGCGGTTCTCTCACGCCGCTGGGCGATCCCCCGCTTTTTCTCGGGTTTCTCCATAATGTTCCGTTCTTCTGGGTGACGACGAACATACTCCCGCACATGCTGGTCACGTCGGGGATACTGTTGGTGCTGTTCTTTATCGTTGACACCTTTTTCTACCGCAGGGAGGAGGGGCACGTGGAGAACGGGCCCGAAGAAGAGAAGATTCCCTTCAAGATAGAGGGCGTTATCAACTTTCTGTTCCTCTTGGGGGTCATCGGTCTCGTCCTGATGAGCGGGTACTGGAAACCGGGGCACTTCATGGTATTAGGGGTGCATCTGGAGTATCAGAGTGTTCTGAGGGATCTCGGTATCATAACAATGGGCGCCCTTTCCCTGATATTTACCTCCAAGGCCCTGCGGGAGGCCAATGACTTCAGCTGGTTTCCCATTATGGAGGTGGCCAAGCTGTTTGCCGGAATCTTTATGACGATCATCCCGGCCTTGGCGATACTGAAGGCGGGCAGTGGTGGGGCCCTGGCGGGTCTCGTGTCCGTTGTACAGGAATCGTATCACTACTTCTGGGTGACCGGTGCGCTTTCGTCGTTCCTCGACAATGCCCCCACCTATCTTACCTTTTTTAACCTCGCCCTCGGAAAGCTGGGCATTGCGGAATCAGCCGTGCCTGCCGCCCTCGCGGCGAAGGCGGCCACTGCCAATCCGGAGTTTATCCTGTACCTGAAGGCCATCTCAGCGGGCGCGGTCTTCATGGGGGCGAATACGTATATCGGGAATGCCCCGAATTTTATGGTCAAGTCGATAGCGGAAGAGGCGGGTATCAACATGCCGAGCTTCTTCGGATACATGATAAAATACTCGATTCCCATCCTGGTACCCGTATTCATCCTCGTCACTTTCATATTCTTTTAACGGGGAGAGGAAGGGTATGGAGAGAAAGGCGTCTCCGGCATGAACAAGGAATACTGTGAAGTGGTGGTAGAGGGATCACTTGACCTCATCAGGGGGTTCGTGGTCGGATTTCTTGAGGGGCGGGAGATCCAGGGCGAGGCGATCTTCGGCGAGGATCACCACGTGGAAAATGAGGGCAGGTTCGGCCAGATGATGCGCCTGATCGGTGTCAAAGGGGACCGCTTTCACCTTATCGTCGGCACCGGATTTCACAAACTCCTGGAGGAAGCCCTGGAGAGGCGGAAAGACGAGCTCGCGCTGAAGATCATCTCCGAGAGGAAGATCAGGCAGGCCTCCTTCGGGTTCCGCTACCGGGCATATACCATAGAATTGGGGGATGAGCTGAAGACCCTGTTCGGTGAACCTCCGGAGGGACTTTTGGTGAAGGATTATAAACCCAAGGAGACCGTGCTGCCGGAGGGGAAGGGCGTGGAGGCCTACGCGCCGCTGCACGAATATGAGATAAAGGCCACGGGGACACTCTATGGCCCGGTCGGTGATCTGATCGATTTCTACGGCAGGGCTGAACACCACGACATGGTCGAGCTTGACAGTATCAAACTGGAGTACGACGAGTAGTCCTTCCCCTATCGTTTTTTACGAACCACCTTCTTCCTTTTAACGACTCTCTTGCGAGCAGGGCGTTCGGTCTTGGAATCGCGTGATGCCCGGGGCGATGCGGTGTCTCTGCGATCATCCGCTTCCGATGTGTCGGAAGGGTGCCTCTGCCAATAGAGACAGGTCGCCCTCGGGCATTTGAGGATCACCTTCCCGTCACCGGTCGAGGATTCCACCAGGAAGGGGCTTCCGCAGTCCGGGCATGCCAGGTGGTACGGTTTGCCCCAGCTTATAAAGGTGCAGTTTTTGTCCGAGCACACATAGTAAAATTTACCCGTACTGGTTTCCTGTGACCTGATATCCGCCACCCTGCAGATCGGACACTGCATCGCAAGACCCTCTTCAAAGGCGGCAATCTTTCTCCCAATGGTGTCCTCATCCCTTTCAGGTATTTCTTCTTCTCCTGGGAGGATATTCACCCCTTCCACGCCCTGTTCATCTGCCTTCGCATCCTCTGCCCGAGGCGTTTTATCCGTCTCACCCTTCGGTGTTTCCTCCGAAGCAGATACCGGCGCCGGTGTTTCCGCCTCCGGTTGAGGGGATCTCTCCTGACGGTCCGAGGAGAGATCGTGCGGGGCCTTTTCGGTCTCGGCCGGACGGCTTGTATCGGAAAGGGTTTCCGGACTCATATCGGGGGTGGCCGCATCAATGTCTCCTGTGAGGGGCTCATCCCCTTTATAGGGAATACTCTCCGCTTCCGCTCGGCGGTCTTCCTGAACGTCGCACAGCTGAACCGTGACGGCCTTTTTACCCTTTGTGTCCTGATCTTGCCTTCCCCCGGGAGACGGGGTTGCGTCGGCCGGGGGGGTGGGTGCCCTTTTCTTCCCGGGTATCGACTTCTGATACAGGGCATCGGCGTCCGAGCCTTTTATGACCTTGTTCCGGACAGGTCGCCGTTTTTCCGTGAGGGATGCCATCATCTCACGTTTTAATGCTCTCTGCATGACGGCCGAGGCGGCGGATGAATGTTCCTGCTTCTCCGGGGCCTGCTTCTTTTTGAGAGCGACGCCATGTATCTTCAGTGTCTGGTCGAAATGATCCTTTGCAGTTTCGAGCGATTTTCGTTCTGTCTTTACCTCCTCCATGGCCTGGGCGAGGTACGCAACGAGGTTTATCCCCGGCATTTTGGGAAAGATGTGATCCAGGATCTGGGCCATCCTGACGGTGTCTTCCTTGATGGAGATGTTGGAATCGGAATCGATCTGTATGTAATCCCGCTGAATCATGTCCGGTATGGCCGTATTCATGACCTCATCTGCGTCCAGACACATTTCGGTCAGTCCGGCGCACAGCATCTGACGGGTATACTGCCCGGTCGAGGCACTTCCCCTCTGCTCGTTTTTCCGCTGTTCCGCAAGGAGCATGATGCATGAGATGGCATTGATCGTTACCGGTAATCCTCCGATCCCGTTCCGTCCCCCGAGCAGCCTTTTCACATGCCGGCCGAGTATCTCATCGAACCGGTTTCCAATCCTGTCTTTAACAGTCGCGCTTTCCTGGGTTGTGCTTCCCATCAGATTTTCGGTCTCCAGATCAAGTTTCGGTGTTCAAATGGTTGTGCAATCATCGGAGCAGAGACTTACCCCTTGTTCTCTGCCTGCTCGGTTTCATCCTCAGCCGTCTCGGAGTCCGTTTCCTTCGAGGCCTCATCATCAGATCTCGAATCCGGGCTTCTTTCTTCTTCACCCTCCGGCTGGTCGGGCTCGGATACGGCCTCTTCGAAGCCCCCCTCTTCCTCTCCGTTCTCCCCGACGGGACCCGAATCGAGATCGGTTGAGAGTGATATATAGCTTCCTTCCCGGTCCAGCAGAATGGAGAGGTTGACCTTGACATCAAAATCAAGTTTATATGCGATCTGGTTGTTGTACACGACGATATCCCCGTTCTTGTACTCCACGTCGTCGTCGATATCCAATTTGTGTTTCTCCATGAAGACCTTCCCGATTCCCCCCCAATCCATATCGGCGGTTATGGCGTCGATCAGCTCGCTCTCACCACTCTTGATTACTTCAGGATCTGTTATTTTCATGTAAAGGCTCCTTCCTTATCCGGGGTTCAATACAAACGACACCGATGGCTCAGCAGCATGTCGCTCTTTGATGGGTTTTCGGAGAGCGGTCACGCCGGCCCCATGCGGTATCGTTCGGCGACCGTACCCGGACTGTCTCAATTACCGGCTGATGGTGCAAAACAGTACAGCACCGCCCCCTATCTGAGGTCAGGGCAGCAAAACCCATACCACGACAATCGTTCTCGACTTCCCACTGAGTAATCGGCAAAAGAAGGTCGTTTCGCCAGTCGTACAGGGAACCCGGATGGCATACACGGCACGGTACAGAGAGAGAATCCGTGGAGATTCTTCTTTATCCCCCGGGATAGGGGGCATCCATTCCCCGCTCGGGACAGGGATGAAGCGGGATATGTGGCGCATCGGGGGCGTTGCTCGGAGGGAAATGGTCAAAATATTGACGTATTGCAAAGGATCCAGACAACCACCCCTGCCCATGGATAACCGGAAATGTTCCGGAATCGCGCCGTCCTTTCCGGGGTGTCTCGCCGCGGCATATTTTTTGCCTCCCAATATGACCGTACTGTAGGATCCATCCGGGTTTTCTCTCTTCGGGGAAATGCCCGCGGAGAGTCACGACGGTATCAACATTTTTCAGGAGAAAACCTCCCGACCAGCCGATTACAATGCTGGAGCTATTCCGGATCGGAAGAAGGCGGACAGGGAAGGAGATCACGATTGATTTCTGATGGGTTTCCTGAAGGGATAGAAGCAGAGAGATCGAAAGGACAGTGCAAGTGGCCCTTGCGATAACAATTCAAGGCATCGATGAGGCGTTGTCTCATTTTAACTATCGGAATAAACCGGCACTCAAATACCGGTTTATCAGCCTGATCAGGGGGCACTACGAAAATGAATCGGCTGTCGAGACCGTACAGGGCATCGATGCGGACGAACTGATCAAGATTCTGTGGGATACGGGGGATAACCCCGCGGCTGTCAAAAACAGACGAAAGAATTTCAAGAGCGTCAAGTCCGCAATCAATAACGAACTGAAGAAACTGTATGAAGAGGGGAAAAACCCGGAGGGGGTCACCATCGGGCCTGAGAATACCTTTGTCATGTCCGATGAGGCAAGAAACAATGCCCTCGAGGCCTTTATACGGGAGCCGAAGGAGGACGGAACCGCCCTTGTCGGGCAGGTGAAGGACGTCCTCAAGGTCCTGAATGAGGTGCTCTCAAACTCGCCGTACTTCGATGATACGGGAGAAGAGGATGGGCCCGGGGGACTGCGGGAGATCAAGGCCCTGATTCGTGATCTTACCGAGAAGGCCGGTCTGAGCGGGGCGGAACTCATTCGTGCGGATGCGGGCATAGCTCATGCGGAAGCGGTTGGTGAAGATCAGGCCGGAAAGACCGAGGGAGACGGTGGTCTCGGAGGCGGTACGGACCAGAGAGGACCGGGCGGAGCTGCAGGAGGTGATCCTGGCGGTGCTGAGACGGGGGATATGGGGGCCGGAGAACCGGGGTCCGGTAATTCTTGGGAACAGGCAGGACAGGGAATAGCCCCCGGCGAGGAGATGGAAGAGGCCGGAGGGAACGCGGTCGAGGAGTTTTTGGAAGAGATTGATGATGAGGAAGATGCAGAAAACGCGGAGGAGATAGACGAGAGACTGGAAGAGATCGACGGAGACGAGGTCGACGAACTCCTTGAAGCGGTCGATGATGCGGAAGGTACGGAGGACAAAGGAGAAGGAGCCAACCCCGACGAAGAACTGGAGGAGATCGAGGGTATAGAAGAGATCGACCTCGACGAGGAACTGGAAGGGGTCGAAGAACTCCTGGAGGAGGTCGATGAGACGGAGGATGCTGAGGAGATAGGCGAGGAGTTGGACGAGGTCGACGGAGACGAGGTCGAGGAGGTCCTGGAGGAGATCGCCGGGGGGGAGGATGCGGAAGAGGTCGAGGGGGACGAGGTTGAAGCGCTCTTGAATGAGACTGGCGAGACCGGAGCTGGGGATGCCGAAGGAGAGAGCTCCGATCGGGGAGAAATGAACGGAAGGACAGGTGACAGCAGGGGGCATGGCCTTGAGACCGGAGGTGCGGGACCTGGGGGACCTGGATCCGGTGATTCTCGGGAACGGGTGGGAGAGAATCTGGGAGCGGCAGAAGAAGGAGAAGAAATCGATCTTGACGAAGAGCTGGAAGAGATTGAAGGAGACGAGGTCGAGGAGGTCCTGGAGGAGATCGGTGAGACCGGAGGAGAGAATGTCCCTGAGGGTAGTTCGGGGGCCGGAGGATCCGAAACTCAAGGGCAGCCGGAAGAGGCAGACGGGGAACTGGAGGAGATCGAGGGCGATGAGTTTGAGGAGTTCTTGGAGGAGATGGACGAGACGGAGGATGCCGGGGAGGCGGAAGAGGCAGACGGGGAACTGGAGGCGGTCGAAGAGATAGAAGATGTAGAAGAGATCGATCCCGATGAAGACCTGGAAGAGGTCGATGAGGACGAGATCGACGATCTCCTGGAGGAGGTTGATGGGGAAGAAACAGGAGACGAGGCGGGACTTGTCGAAGGTGGCCCGGATGTCATCCATCCCGGTGAACCGGGCGGTACGATCGATGCAGAACAAAACGCGCGACTATTGGCGGAGAAATTCAACGAAGCCCTGGCCGCTATGGACAAGTTCTATAACCAGTATATCCTGATCCCCAAAGATACCTTTGCCATTGGTTCGGGCATTTCGGGAAAAAGCAGAAATATTGAGCGGATGGTTCGTTTGTCTTCGTTTTATATGGGTAAATCGCCCGTTACAAACGTCCTCTTTGAGATCTTTATCGAGGAAACCGGGTACAAGACGACGGCAGAGACGGTGGGGTACGGGACGGTGTTCAATGGCCGGCACTTTGGGAAAAAGACCGCTGAAACAGGTACAAGCACCACCTTTTCCTGTAATTCCGCCCTCAGTGTGAAGGTGGTGAAAGGGGCGTGCTGGTACCAGCCGTTCGGCCCCGGCAGCACGCTGTATGGCAAGAGAAATCACCCCGTTGTTCAGGTGAGTCTGGAGGATGCCAAGGCCTTCGCGGCCTGGACGGGGAAAAGGCTGCCCACGGAAGAAGAATGGGAAGCCGCCGCCCGCACGGCATCCGGCCATCCCTTTCCATGGGGAGAGGAGTGGATAGATAATAGCTGCAACGTGGAGGGGAGTCTTATCGGCGATACCACACCCGTGGACAAATACGGTGATTTTGAGAACAGTTACGGAATCGTGGATACCTTGGGAAATGTCCTGGAATGGACGGTGACGCTCTCAAAAGAGCCCGATCGGGGAAAAGATGGATCCGGTTTGTATGTCACCAAAGGGGGCAGTTTTATATCGGGAAACGGGATACGCCTGTCCGACCGTACCGTTCTTCAAGCTCAGTACCATTCAAATATCCTTGGATTCAGGTGTGTCGCCTACTGAACAGGGGATGGTTACCGATTTATCCCTGAGGCGAACACCCATGGCGTGCAGTATGACGGTATGTATGTCTTGGTAAACCTGACGTCCGAAAAGAACTTCATCAGGAGCACCTCGGCCGTCTTCAGGGTCTCGTTATCGTAATCCGAGCAGCACTGGACGGTGATCATTCCGGAGGGGTTCAGTCCCCCTTTAATCTTTCTGAAGAGGCTGTCCAGGAAGACCTCCCGGTCCATGTCGATAAAGGCCTCCGGGTGCATCGTCAGGTCATAGATGATGGCGTCGAACCCGCTGTTCCTGTCCAGAAATGTTGAGACGTCCTCATTGACGATCTCGACCCGTTCATCGTCAAAGGCGTCGTGACAGATATCCTTCAGATATGTCCTGCACGCCGTTATTACCTCTTTGTCTATGTCGATCAGGGTGACCTTTTGAGGCCCGTGTCTCAGCAGTTCGTGCAGCACTCCGCCGTCGCCTCCCCCGAGAATCGCCACACGGTGCAGTGGGATGGCGGCATCGACGAGAGGGGATATCATGCTCTGGTTGTACAGGTGGGCGTCCTTCTCGGCTATCTGAAGGTCGTTGTCGAGGAAGAGCATCCTTCCGAAATCTTCATTGTCTATGATCCTGATATTCTGGTATGTCGATGTTCCGCTGAAGATCTCTTTCTCGATGTGATACCGTATATCGAATCCGCTGAGGTTGGTGTCGTCCGTTATCCAGTTCTTGCTGTTTATCTCGAGGGGGTTTCCCCGCGAGATCTCGGCGATTCGAGTGCTGCCCGGCGCCAGTCTTTTCTTGAAGTGATTCAGGAGGTCGAAGGATACCTGGCTGTCGCGCGAGCAGGTGAAGATATCCAGGGATGCGTGACATGCCTCAGGGTAGGTGTGTATGGCGACATGTGATTCGCTTATGACGGCGATCGAGGTGATTCCGATGGGATCGTAGCAGTGGCTGCTGATGCTCACGAGACCGAGTGAAAACTTGTTGATGCCCTCGCGCAGTATCGCTTCGAGCGACTCCCTGTCATTCAGTACGTCCGAAGAGCAGTTGAAAAATTCTGCCAGTACCTGTGTTCCCTGTGGCTTCATGGTGACTCCCATGTCGATCATGCGGCGATCAAGAATATGGCGGCGTCCTTATATAAAAAACCATGCCGGGTGTCAAGGGAATTGAGGCTTGCGGGCGGAAAGGGACGGCAAGCCCCAGTTATTCATTGACAAAGGATACCACTCATTGTACTCCTGTATCCAGCAAAATAAGCGGGGCACGGTACCATGCATGAACGGTTCATCAGGATTGCGGCAACGGGCCTGGGGAGCGGCCTATCGCCTCTTGCCCCCGGTACGGCGGGGACCCTGGTGGGTGTTCCGGTGTACATGCTCTTTTCCCGCTTTTCATGGCCGCTCTACCTGCTGTCGGCTGTCGCCTTTTCACTCCTTGCCGTGTACGTTTCCCGGGAGGCGGAGAGGATATACCGGGAAAAAGATCCGCCCCGGATCGTTATCGACGAGATCGCAGGCTTCCTGATCACCATGTTTCTCGTTGACCCGACCCTCTGGCATATCTTCTGGGGATTTATACTTTTCCGGGCCTTCGACATCACCAAGCCCTTCCCCATACGTCTCTGCGAGCGGAAATTCCCCGGAGGATACGGTGTAGTTGCCGACGACATCGTTGCCGGCGTGTACGCGAATATCGTACTGCTCCTCCTTGTACGGTTTGTGATCTTTTAAGGAAACAGGATGAATATCGGAATACTGGTTATCGGGAATGAACTGACGAGCGGCATGACACAGGACACAAATTCCTCCTTTGCGGCGAGCGAGTTTCATGCCCAGGGGTGGCGTGTATCGGCCGTCATGACTGTCGGCGATGATGCCGGAGCCATCAAGGGGGCGCTTGATCACCTCCTGAGGATCTCTGATGCCCTTGTCGTCACGGGGGGGCTCGGCCCGACCGCGGATGATATCACGACCGTGTCCATTGCCGGGGCGTTCGGCCTTGATCTGTATACCGATGACACGGTTCTCCAGCGGCTCAAGGAGCGGTTCGCCGGATTCAATATCCCCTGGACGGAGAACAACGCGAAACAGGCCCTCTTCCCGGAAGGTGCCGTTGTGATAGACAACCTCGCGGGGACCGCCCCCGGCTTTTTCCTGGAGAGGGACGACAGGCCGGTCGCCGTAGTACCGGGGGTTCCCGCCGAGGCGCGGAGGATGCTTGCGGAGGGTGTGATTCCCCTCTTGCGGGAGCGGTTCGGGTCTCGCGAACGGGTTGTGAGGCGAACGATCAAGATCTTCAGGCTCACCGAATCCCGGATCGACCAGGAGCTTGCCGGGGAGGATCTCGACATTTCCGGAGTGACCATCGGATTCTATCCCCGGTTTCCGCAGATTCGCCTGGTGATTACCTCCCGGGGTGAGGATGCGACCCGGGTGGAAGAAAACCTTAAACTTGCCGAGGAGCGGATCGCCGGCAGGCTCGGCGACTATATATTCGGATATGACGATGACACCATGGAAGGGGTGGTAGCCGCGCTCCTCACCGGCAGGGGGCTGACCCTCGCGGTGGCGGAGTCGTGCACCGGAGGACTGATCGCCGATCGCCTGACCGATGTGCCGGGCAGTTCGGCTTTCCTGGAGAGGGGCGTGGTTGTCTACAGCAACGCCTCGAAGGTGGACCTCCTCGGGGTGCCCGCTTCCGTCATAGAGAAGCACGGCGCCGTGAGCGAAGAGACCGCGACCCTGATGGCCGAAGGTGTCAGAAGACTTGGGGGTACGGACGTGGGCCTCGCCACGACCGGCATCGCGGGCCCGACGGGCGGGACGGAGAAAAAACCCGTGGGAACGGTCTTCGTCGCGCTCTCCTCAGGAGAGGGGACCGTCTGCCGCCGGTATCAGTTCAGGTGGGGCCGCAGGAGAAACAAGGAGATGTCGGCGCAGATAGCACTGGATATGCTGAGGAGGAGCCTGGCCGGAGGTGACGTATTGACATAACGGCGCCGGTGCATTACAAGGGTACCTGTTGCCGGTCCTCATGGTGAAAAGGGTTGTCATGGGAGACACAAAACCCATACGGGCGTTTCTGGCGATAGAACTCCCACGGGATATACATGACCTGATAGAAGGTGTCAGAGAGAGGCTGCGTCCCGCCCTGCAGGGGATACGGTGGACCAGGGCGGAAGGGATGCACCTGACGGTAAAGTTTCTGGGCGATCTCTTGCCGGACGATGTGACTCGTGTCTCGGAGGTTGTCGAAAGAAACACCGGGGGCGTCGCCCCTATGAAGCTGACCCTGGACGCGCCGGGAGTATTCCCCGGTCTGAACAGGCCGAGAGTCCTGTGGATCGGTGTCGGAGGAGAGACCGGCAGGCTGGAAGCCCTTCAGGCGGCGATCGAGGGTGACTTGGAGAGGGAGTGCGGTTTCCCGGGAGAGAAGCGGTCGTTCACGGCGCATCTGACCCTGGGAAGGGCACGGTCCCGTGGCGGGATCATCTCCGGGACCGAAAATCTGCCTGGAATGGTGGGAGACCT
>Ga0272444_10001036_pt1 | contig 27678 bp, 15 predicted proteins | sample SSMForm13_FD_201033 | JGI IMG/M metagenome (GOLD analysis project Ga0272444, IMG submission 201033) | Marine sediment archaeal communities from Little Sippewissett salt marsh, Falmouth, MA, United States - SSM-Form-13 | ecosystem: Environmental > Aquatic > Marine > Wetlands > Sediment ...
GCCGACATTTTAACTTGCCCGCGAATCACAGTCGGCAACGCCTCTATAAGATTGGCGCCCAATCGCCGAGACCACACACAGGCGGCTTGGGCGCACTGTTCATTCGGTCCTCATCAGCATGGTACCCAGTTGCCTGGCATCATAAAAATACCGTGGAGCGCCCGACCAACTGGACGCCTCGTTTCCTTTGGGAGTACATCTGGTGAAATCTATTCCCCAAACCGCACTTCTGGCTTTGGCGCCAAACGATGCCAGGGGAACAGCCATTTCTACGGCCCAGTGGTCGCTGCCTCTGCCCACAGAAACGGTAACCTGTGCGGGCCATGGTATGGCCTCTCCGAGCGGCGGATGGCATCCTATTCCACGCTCGGTGATGACAACTCCATTGGCCTTCACGGCAATGTGGTAAAGTCCCGAGGGGTCCCGAGCGATTCTGCCGGGATCGAGGATAATCTCCACCAGGTCCTCTCCAACGGCCATTAGTTGGCTGTACCTGACCATATTGTCGGACCTGGCAAATAGCGAAGTCGGGTCTAGTTCTTCACATCTCACTGCAATCAGCAACTCATCGGCATTGCGCAACACGAACGCCGCTGTTTGTCTCGACGCGGAGGCGGGGTCCGCGTTCCTCATGCCTCTTCTCCCAAGGAGCTTGAACGCGCCGGCGCAGTTGCCGGCTCTCAATGGCCAATCATCCAAGCTCCCGTCGATGGTCACATTCCCGGAGTACCGCTGACAGAGAATCATCGGCATCTCGACCAGCATCTTCGTCGGGGTGTCTTGCTCGCTTTTAACAATGAGCTCCAGAGGGACCTTTCCCTGGCCTGAGGAAGGAAACGCGGCTCCTCGGGCCACGAGTTCAATTTCCGCAAGCGTCTTCGCCGGAAGCAGCGGAATGCATTCAGAAGCCTTCACAGGTTGCCAACCAGTTGGCAGCTTACCTATCTCGGCAGATACGGCCATTCCGCGATCGTGTTCATTCATCAACTCGACTGATAGCTCCGCCCGAATCGCCTCTCCGGTCTCGGCCGAGTACGCTGCGCCGGGAGACTGGATTGGGGTCAGTCGGGTTCGGACCCTATCTATCCTTATCCTACTAGCTTGTTGGTCAAACTTCTGCCAGGCCAGTTGCTCCGCAATCTGCCCCTGGCCCGTATAGGTTTCGGGGTGCACTGCCGACTGGACTTCCTTTGCCAGCAATGTGGAAGCCTGATCCCATATTTCGGGCCTGCTTACCCACCCATAGAGGCGAGCATCCTGGTAATTGTCCCCTGCCGCCTCAGCCCCTGCATATCGGGCCATGGCATTGACCAGCGCAGCGGCAATACCCGGCCTTTGACGTTGCTGGAGAATCCAAAGGGCCGCAATATCCTGCATTCCGCGGCGGTGTCTCTTAAGGCTTGCGGAAACCACAACGCCGTCAACTCCCACGGTACTGCCTGGATAGAAGAACCTTAGTTGGCCTTCCCCGAACGGCTTGTGGCCTGTACTGGCCCAGTTCAAGACATCAGGGAAAAACAGCCCTCTACAACTGTACTTGGCGACCAGCCAACACATCGCTCGTGTGTCTCCGGGCGATGCAAGCACTCCCACCGGCGGAACGAAGGGAGGCATCCCCGGCGCCAGCCAGAGCCCTGCCAGCTTGTGTCGGTCCACCGAATCCGGTGGCGCCTGCCTAGGATCAAGCCATTGGCCCGGAGGAACGTATGCATCGGCAAGCTGCCTGAAGTCGCTTGGAACCGCGAGCATCTGGCGTGTCGGTGGACAGGCGGGCAGCTCCGTCAGGATCGGCGTGCTTGCGTCAGTTGTGCGGACCATCCTGGAAATGTAGGCATGCAGGTCGTAAGCGTGCTGCGACACCTCTTCCCTGCACGGCCAGTGGAACATCTGGCGCCCGAACTCTCCTAGGCCGTCGAAGTGCTCCTTACAGCTCTGGGCTATTGCCAGAACTGCCCGACGGTATGCCTTGCTGTCAAGCCCACCATAGTCAGCAGGCTCCGGCCAATCCTGCCGTAAAGGCATCGGCCAAGCTGAACAGCCAATCTTGTCATCGAAGGCCGAACCAGTAAGGTAAGGCAAGACAATTGCGTCATAGTCGGCCCAGTTCAGATGCACCGATCCATCCGGGTTGCGACCTATTGTTGGGTGCAGGCTGCGATCGAAGAGATCCAAGCGATGCGAATGAGCTAGCCGCATCATCTGCCGGATGAAGCTAAGGCCCTCCCGGACAGGCTCGTACCTACGGGCCAGATGGCGCGGCACATAGGGTTTGCCATCGACTCGCACAAGCGTTCGAAACACATCTCTGTAGTCAAATCCGCCCACAGCAGCAACGGGGTTGGCGTCTGGAAGGGCGTACTCATGAATCTGGAGCTTGATCCGCCCCACCCAGCGGGCATGCCCATCGGCCGATATCTTGGTTTCACCCTCGTAAAGCCCCGGCCCGGCATCGCGAGGTACGACTATATCCACCCAGAACGCCATTCTCTCGCCCGCAGGAACAGAGAAAGGCTGGCCGACAACATGGTGGTCTATCGGTGTCAGAGGGTCGTAGAATCCTGCCGGTTGCGCTGGAGCATCCGTCAAACGTACGTACCACGCGGGAAATGTCTCGATGCGGATCGGCCACATTCGATAGGCCTGAAAACTGCCCGAAGCGATCCGGCGGCCGTTCGGTCCAGTCAGATTCGAGAAAGCCAACCTCAGGTTCGACAACGCCCGCTCTTCCGCATCTACAGCAATCTGGAAGCTGACGACCTCATTGGCCCCAGCCGGCAACGAGATGACGTGATCGGTCGGACTGTATATCACTCCTCCTTGAGGCTCGGTCCGGTCGGTAAGCTGGACCATCTCGCCGGACACCCAGGCGTTGATGGGCCTACCGACCAAGCCACAACCCGAACACGCAAAAGCCAGGAGTAGTGATACCAGCGCGGCGTATTTGTGACTACCGGTGCGCATAGCACAGTATTTTACACTTCCGGAAGCCTCTTAGGAACCCGAGGAGGTAGCTTGCGTTGACGGCGCCGAGGCCGGCATAGTGTCCGGAGTAATTGCCAACGGCGTCCAAGGCATGGCATAGACTGTCAACTGGGGCCACATCAAAGATCCCTTGCTGATATCCCAGGGCAGATATGCTCTGAATTGGACGTCGTCAAGCCCGGCAAGGCGCTTTGCCCCCATTGCCTCAAACTGATCAAGTACACCCAGACCCGGGGACTGGCCCAAGGACCAATCCTCAAATAGCCCCTCAGTTAGCGAAGCGGGATATCCGTACGTAACTGCCAGCCGCCACAGTTCGCCCCAGCCCACCGCCAAGTGCGTAATTCCTTCTCCCTTCAGCGTGGCGAGCATCTCATCGGCGGTCCGCCCGTCCTCGATCATCTTGGCAATCGGGTGTTCATCGAAGGCAGTGGCATAGAGCGAGTCAATCGGCCAGTACCAGCACCGACTCTCTCCCACGAGCATGAAGCGGGCATCCAAGGGCACTCCGGCATGTGTATGCAGGTACTGGACCATGGCCATTTCGGACCCGCCCTGCCCGTGGAAGGCCTGTGAAGCCGGCAGGTGTTCGGTCCGCTTCTGGTACATCAAGTACGTTGTTATGAGATTAACAGCCAGAGTCAACGAGATCAGAGCCACTGCCACGGGTCTGCCCCATCCTGTGTCCTGGGCTTTGCCGCCGCCTTGCTTAAACGGATTCCTCCGCAGGCAGAATACCTTCGCAAGCGCCGCCCCGGCAAGCAATGAGACAGGCCCCATAGCAGGCGCCAAGAAACGAGTCGGCATCTCATGCGTGAATGCAGTCCAGACCGCAACCTGCAGCCCAAACACCACAAGAAGCGACCAGTCCCACAAGGTGGTGGTGCTTCCTGCGGCAACGAACATACATACCGCCACGCCGGCAAGCAGGAGCGTCAGAGGCGAAAGGTCTTCGGCGACCATCAGATTGTCGTAGAGCAGTTCGATCCTTCCTGGCGTTTCAGCCGACTGCCATCCTTCCGGTGCCGGAACGGGCGCGTGCGAGCCAGGCCGGTGCCCATCGATCCACCGCTGCTGGGACTGCGCCGACCAGTGCCCCCGCCCAAACACGGTTGTGGCCAAGGGAAACACCGGGTTGCCAGTCGTCGAGTAGTTTCTCAGGAGCCAAGGCGCCATCAACAGAACGCACACGATGGCGGCAACCGGAACGTGTGCCATCCTTCCAAGGATAGGTCGCTTAGCAAGTGCCATCACGACCATGGTCGCCAGGATCGGCCCGGCTACCAGTCCAACAGACAGGTACTTCGTGGCACAGGCGGCCCCGATCGCGACGCCAATGCAAAGTGCATTCCCTGCCCGCCCATCGCTCAACCACCGACGCAACCAAAGCACTGCAAGGACGGTATAGAATACCGCCGCAAGTTCCACCATCGCCAGCCAACCCAGGCCGATCACTATGGGCAGCGTTGCCAGTATCCCGGCCGAGAACCTTCCGCGGGGATCGTCATCACGCTTCAGCGCCGCGAACACCACACCCACGGCCAGCACGCCGAACGCCCCGTGGAGCATCTTGGCCAGATACATTCCTTCGTAGGCGCCGTTTCGCAGGCACATCGCCAGCAGGAAAAGCATCTCCACACCTAGAGGATAGTGGCTGTAGCAATTGTGGCGAAGCTGACCGATGTGCTGCGCGGCGAAGAACTCTCGGGGAACCTGAAGATGGTACTCTAGCACATCGTAACGATCCGCGGTGAACATCAGGCCCGGCATCAATGTCGCCCCTGCCAGCCAGATCGCCGCAGCCAGAGACAACGCCACCCAAATAAGTGCCCTTCCGTCGAATCTGTTCGGCATCTGCCAGGATTCCATGGCCTTGCGCCCCTGCCACCCAGCCAGGACAACGCCCAGCGCTACTACCGGCCACCATAGCCATCCCTTGAGCGCGCCGGTGAAGGCCATTCCGACCACCAGTACCGCTGAAGAAAGCATCCACAACCCGAGCCCGCAGCCGGTGAACACAACCAGTGATCTCGGTACCGATCGACCCGCCAACCATCTGGTGATTTTCCACCCATATCCGCCAGCGGCGATCACTACCAGGCAGGCCAAACCCCCTTCGGTAAGAATCGTCAGCAAGGCCCCAATCCAGGCCTGAGACGGACCTGCAAGATGCCCCAGCAGCAAGCCTCCGACCAGCAGGATCATCAACACCAGCACCCGCGCCGGAATCAAGCCATAGGTTCCGTCTGGTTGTTGGCTTTGCTGACCGATTTGGCTGTGTCCGTATTCTGTGAGCTATCTCTAACACCGGACGGTCACTTCGTGGCCGCTCCGAGTTGGGTCTGGTAAAGGTGCTTGTAGAGCCCGCAGCGTTCCAGCAATTGCTCATGGGAGCCCATATCGACGATCCTGCCTTCATCCATCACGACGATGCTGTCGGCCTGGAGCACCGTAGCGAATCTATGGGCTATCATCAGCGTCGTCCGTCCCGCAGTGAACGACTCCAAGGCTTGATGGATACGCTGTTCGGAGTCGGCGTCGATCTGGCTGGTGGCCTCGTCGAATATAAGTATTGCCGGGTCTCGCAGCATCGCGCGTGCGATGGAAATGCGCTGGCGCTGCCCGCCGGAGAGCGTAGCGCCATGCTCGCCGACTACCGTTTCGTACCGTTCGGGCATATCCTCCACAAATTCGTCCACATAGGCCTTCTTCGCTGCCGCTATGACGTCCTCTTGGCTGGGGCGGCGCAGGCCGTAGGCGATATTGTCCCTTATGCTGGCGTGGAAGATCACCGTCTCCTGAGTGACGAGGGATATCTGTCGGCGGAGCGACCGTATGGAAAACTGGGACACGTCGTTTCCGTCGATGAGCACCTGACCTTCCGCCGGGTCAAGCAGCCTCGGAATCAGAGACACCAGAGTGGTTTTGCCACATCCGTTTGGCCCGACTATGGCTATGGTCTGTCCTGCAGTTACCTTCAGGTTGACGTCCGTCAATGCGTTATCGGCAACGGCAGGATACCTGAAGGAGACGTTCCTGACTTCGATGTCTCTTCCATGTCGCCCCAGCATGGGCGCACCGGGCAGGGAGCGTTCCTTGGGCTGGTCCTGCAGTTCGAAGATTCTTCCGGCGGCGGCATCGGCGCGCTGGAAACGGTTGACGACCTTGGCCAGTTTCCGCACGGGGTCGAATATGGCCACCATGCAGGCCATGACACCAACGAAATCCTCGGGGTCCATCTGACCGCTGAATATCCAGTACCCACCCAATGCTCCTGCCCCGGCTGCGGCGGTTATTCCCAAGGCCTCGACGGCAGGGCCAGTCGCTGCATCGATCCAGGCGATGCGCTTCTGTTGCTGGAAAAGCCGCCGGTTGGCACGGAAGAACCTCTGCCTCTCCGTACCCTCCATCGTGTAGGCCTTCACCACACGGATGCCGCTTAGCGTTTCTTCCACAACGCCCAGCAAGCCTGCCCACCCCTGAAGCGCCTTCTTGGAGGCGCGTCTCATCCGCTTTCCGAACTTCCTTATAAGTATCGCCGCAGGCGGGCCAGCAACCATCGCCAGAAGCGTCAACTGCCACGAGAAGAAGAACGCCGCTACCAGAGCGGCAACTGCCTTGGCGGGTTCCGCCATCGTCTTGCTGAACAGCGTCACCTGCGCTCTGGCCAGGCCGTGAGTGTCCCTTATGAAACGGCTCATCGTATCCGTCGTGCCCTTGTGGGAATAGAAGGTCACCGGCAGGCGAAGGGCCGCATCGTATGTGTCTCCGCGGATGTCGATGATTCCCCGGTACACTGCAGTCTCAACGAGGTATTCCTGGATGAACCGGAACAGCCCCCGGACGTAGGTTATCACGAGAATGGTCAGCATCAGCCCCACGAGCACGTGGAACTGGTCTTTGGCAGTTGTGGGCCGGGGGACAAGCTCGACGATAGAGCCAAGCATCTTCTTTGCCCATCCCGGAGGCGCCACTTTCACCGAGACAGCTCGTATACGCCCGGTATTCAGGTCCTTGACCCGGAGCGATAGCGTCGAGCCTTCACCCGCAACGGCAAGGCTCCTCAATAATTCGTCCCCGCGAATAAGCTCTTTTTCGCGCCCCTGGTCCGCAAATCCGAGTATCTGGTGGTTGGCCTGCAGTCCCTTAGGAGGAGCTTCATCCCCTTTCTTGACACCGTTGACAGTGATAACGAACGCCAGCTTCCTTCCCGGCTCGATCCAGGCGTCATTCGGAAGCTTGGTGACGGCAAGGCGTGCGGAGAAATTCGCGTAGGCAAGCTTCCGATAGACCCATCCGTGCATTCCCTGCTCGTCCATGATCACACTGGCACCGGGGCCAATCAACCCGAGTCCCCCGCCCCATAGACTCGCGACCACAACCACGCAGACCAGCGCCAAAGCCAGGCGCTTGCGGTACGGCCACAGGTATTTAAGGGAGCGCTTGAAGCTATGCATGTCCACTCTCGTCTCTGGTGCGCAGGGATTGTATATAAGGTCGGGCGGAGTCCGGGTCAATGGTGCTGCGAGCCGGTCAGACCTCCAGAGGCGTTGCTGTAGCGCAGCTTATCACGACGTTGTCCCAGACAATCTTGCGATTCGCGTTGCGCCACAAGAGTTGCTCGGACCGGCTGAGCGACTGGATTATCTCGGCGATCTGCTCCGGTCGGAATATGGCTGCAATCGCTTCAACCGCCGGTCTCTGGTCGTTGTTGACAAGTGGCCTGTCAGCTCCCGCTGCCAAAGCCATCGCGTCACGATAGGCCGAGGCGATCAGTTCAAGCATTGCGCCAATCGCACGTCGCGATGCGAGTTCCTTGGACATTTCGGCCCCATCATCGGCCTTTTTTACCTCGGCCGTTTCCTTCTTTGCGAGCTTCTCAGCAGCATTGTGCATCTGTTCGGAAAGGCTGGAGTCTCCCCCCGGCGGCTGGGCCGCCAGTGCGTCCACGAATTTGCGTTTCAACTCGTACATCCCTTGCCGTGCAAGGCTCAGGCCCCTGCCGATAGATCCATCCGTAAATGCTGCCCAGAATCGAGCTTCGGCCTCTTCGACGCCCGCCTCCTTCAGTTTGTCCGATACGAACTCGTGAGGAAGCAACGAGAATCGCAGCATGGCGCACCGGCTTAGCGTGGTCGCCAGAAGTCGGTCTGGCTTGCTGCAAACCAGGATAATCGTTGTCCCTTCCGGCGGCTCCTCCAAAGTCTTGAGCAGCGCGTTCTGGGCGGGGATACTAAGGAGTTCGGCCTCGAGGACTACGAAGACCTTTCCCCTCCCGCGCGCCGCCGACCTTGACGCAGGCGCGATCAGGAAACTCCGGATAACCGGTATGCCAAGATCCTGCATGACGCGGGATCGCACCTTTGGGTCCTCGTGGTAGCGGGCAAGCTCTTTGTATATAAGGTGAAAGTCGGGATGCGAGCCCGCCGTCATCATCCTGCAGGCCTCGCACTTGCCACAGGATGCCTTTGTCTCAAACGGGACTGATTCGTCTTCGCGACCTTCGCATAACAGCATGCGTGCCAGGGCAACGGCGGTGGTCCGCCTTCCGACGCCGGCAGGACCTGCGAACAGCATCGCGTGGGGCATCATCCCCGATCTAAGGTAGCGTCCAAGGCGGCTGATCGCCTGTTCCTGGCCGATGATGTCACGCAGTTCGGCCATGCTATTTGGCGAAGTGCCTCTCGATCTTACTCACGATCTCTTGGTGGACCTGATCAATCGGCTTGGTCGCATCCACCACAGTGAACCGTTCGGGGGAAGCATCGGCTTGCGACAGAAATGAATCCCGCACCTTCGCGTGGAATTCCGTACTCCGGGCCTCCATCCTGTCCGGCTTCCCGGTGAGCCTGGCCAAGCCGTTCTCTGCCGGCAAGTCCAGAACCACTGTAAGGTCAGGGTATCTCTCGCTCACCGCCCAATCGTAGATCTGTAGTATCTCACCGGGCTCGTGCACGCCGGCCGCCCCTTGGTAGGCCACGGTGGAAGAAACCCACCTATCACACAGCACGCACCGGCCCGCTTGAATCGCGGGCTCGATCACCTCTCCCATCAACTGGGCTCGACTGGCCTGATAGAGCATCAACTCACATCCGATGGTCATCCCGTCGTGGGACCTGTCCAGCAGTATGTCACGTATCTTGTCGCCGATCACAGTTCCGCCGGGGTCTCGCGCCTCCGTTACCGAGACGCCCTGCCGGCTAATCCACTCGGAAAGCATGGCCATCTGCGTGCTCTTGCCTGCTCCGTCCGGACCGTCGATCACGATGAATTTGCCGGCTAGTTTCTCCGCGAACTCTGCCATGTCTCTCCTGGCGGCTAGTATTGCACCCTCGATCTGATTCTGCAAGCGGAACGGCCTGCAAGGCCACCGGGCTCCCTCAGCGTCGGCATGAATTCCTATGGTCTGTAGGCCTTTCACGGCAGGTTGGTTCCGCCCATTGGCTAACTCTTGATGGCTCAGAGGTTTGTTGACGACCGTTGATGGCGCGCAGATCGGATCCAGCTATTTGCTTCACACCGGGGCTGTTTCTCTGCATGGCGAAGGCTTTCTGCAATCGCGCAAACCATTGACTTTCTGACGACTTGCGGTAGAATTTAGGGTAACTTCGCCAGTGAGGGAAGTCGCGGGTTCGAGCGCCCAGAGAAGGCGTCATCTAGCCATCATGGCCCAGCGACTGGCATCCGAGCCCACCACTTTCAGAAGCTGGCAATACACATGTTGGCCTCTGGCGTCTGGTGCTTGCGCTTGGCCTGTCAATACGCGTGAATCTTCGGCCTAGGCGCTTTAGAGGCGGTCTCGATAGAGGCACAAACGGCCACTTCACTGAAGGAGTTTGGCGATGAGACACAAACCACTTTCTAGAGCATTGGCTGTACTTTCCTGCATGGTAATCAGCGTGGGCCTTGCCCTGCCTGTCCAAGCTGGGGACAACCCGCCCGACCCGGAGGACGTCGGCGATCACTCCACCGTCGCCTGCGCCAACGGAGAGCATGTCCGCGACGATGAGATAGCCGAGACCATCCGTGAGAATCTTCCGGAAGACGACGACGGTATCCACTGCAAGGACGTGAAGATCTTCGTCCAGTGCTGCCATGGCGGCGGATTGTTGGACGACATACACCGTGTGCTTTCTCCCCCTAACACGCCTCCGGGAGGAGTGCCCTGGGTGGGCGGCTCTGCGGCTAACCCGCAGGAATACTCCTGGGGACCCAACGACGCTTGGTGCGACGCCAACCCTCCCACCGGAGACTACTGGACGGACACGCTGACGCCTAACATGGGCGGAGGAACCGTGCAGGGCTCCTGCGATGCGGCAGCCGCCGGCGATCCGGCAGCCGCCGGGGGAAGCGCTAACACGCAGTACGGCATTGAGGAGCACCCGATGTCCAACTCTGGAAACGGCGGGTCCAACGTAACATGGGGCGAGGGCGATCCGAATACAGATCACGAGGTGGTCGTCTTCAGCGGAGACACCGAAACCCGCCACCAGAATGACTGCGATAACTTTGAGTCCGCATGCAACAATATGTGGGGCGCCAATGCCAACGTAAACAAGAATACTGGCGGGACCAAGGCGCAGTTCCTGGCGGCGTTGGCGGCAGCAGCTGCCAATTGCGACGACAACACACAACTGGTGGTTTACATTTCCGGCCACGGTGACAGGGACTTAGACGTCGTGGAGTTCCTGAATGACTTGTTCGGAAACCCGGAAGACGACCCGGTGACTGTCGACCCGCTCGTCGGCCAGACGTTCGACGCGCCTTTGGGACCCGAATGGACGGAAGGGTTCACCATCTCCGCCGCACAAGGCGAAACGCCCGAGCCTTATCTTACACTCACGACAGGCGACGTGCTTGACAGCAGTCTGTGGGAGTTGACCTTCAACGGCATCCTGCTGCCGTTCACGGGAACCGGCACGTATCTGCCAGGAGAGACTATCGACATCGACCTTTCGGCGGCCCAATTCGAGCCCACGGGAGCAAACACTATAACCCTGACTCCGCTAGGACCCGCAGATCCGATCGTGCTTGAGAACATGGAACTCTGCAGCGGAGGACGAAACAACGGGATGACATTCCCAATAGTCGAAGGCGACCTCGACGGAGACCTCTTTGTCGGACAGGCCGACCTGGACATAGTTCTGGACAACTGGGGCGAATCGATCCCTCCGGGCAATCCTGCGGCCGACCCAAGCGAAGACTTCTTCGTCGGACAGGCTGACCTGGACATCGTTCTGGATGACTGGGGACTGCACTCGCCTCCTCCGCCCTACCCGGATATGGGAGCAGGCGCAGGCGGCGGAGAGACCCTGTCATCTGATCAGTCGCTCCAGCCTGACGAACAATCCGAGACGACACCGCGCGAAGATAGGGTAGCCAGACGGGCGGCAAGGCGAGCAGCCCGCGCGGCAAAGAAAGCTGCCCGCAGGGCCAAGTAGCCCCGGTCCATCGGGCCGGACTGTGGCAGTATCTGCAGGGCGGGCCTCCCGGCCCGCCCTGTTTTTCTCATGGGTGAAACCCCTATGTCCGGGCCTCCTCCTGGTCTCGATTGCGCGGGCAGCATCCCAAGTCGGTGTTGTGTTAACACTTGGGAAATGAGTTCAGTGGGAGATTTCCGATGGCCGCTGGAAGCAGCCAGCGCAGGTCATTGCACCCCGCCGCAACTGGTAATTGACGTAACGGCCATTGCCGATAAACTATGTATCAGCGATATCTGTCGGAGGTGATGGCGAGTCGAGCCAGATGGAACTGTGGAGGAACCGACCACACAGGTGGCCCGACCTGCCTCAAGCGCACTACAGACCGTCTTTCTGCTAGTTACTCACGGCGGCGTGTCGAAGCCCGACAGATGACAACGAATCCGAAGGTTACCGCAGGCCGGAGCAAGCCGGCTGGATGCTCCGCGGCCAAGCCCGCCCGCGGGAACCGCAACAGGTGCCACTGGGGTAGAGGCGCCAATGCCGAGGGGGCTTGAGGCGCCTGGCACCGGACCATAAGGGGCGGATCCGCTCGGTCCGCCCCTTAGTACTGCGCAGCTTTCGATAGTTCGACAGACATCATTGGCGACTATTCTGCTGACACCCAAGATGCTATGGCGTATCCTATGGATTGTGCCCTTGGGCACAGTGCCTTCTTGCGCCGGAGGATCTCAAGATGCGAGCATGCCTGACTCTCTTGTGCCTGTTCGTGCTGCTCTGCAGTCAGGCAAGCGGATATGACGTCTATCAGAGGCTGGACGAGGCCACAGAAAGAATCTCTCGCCTTTCCAGCAGGCCCTTCGACAAACTCATAGATGCCAACCACCTCTATCAGTCAGACACATTGATCTTCCATGAAGAGACGACCGGTCGCGAGATATGGTCGCTCAGCATGGAAATCGGAACGGACATGGCCAACGTCGAACGGCGGATGGTCTTTTCATGCGACGGATCGGTGTTCTCCATGAAAGGCAACAAGTCCTGGAAGAAGCTTGACGGGACGATCTACCACACTGCCTGGACCGGCTACAACTATTTGATGAACGCCGATCTGACCAACCGCCGCAAGCTTTGGGTGGATATTGGCGCAGCGCAACAGACCCTCACCAACAAGTTCGACACCTGGGACCGGCAGGTCCCGCGCAGACTCTACTACGCGGTCAACGACAAGCTCTACCGAGTAACGGTCGGTGAGGGAGCCTTCGATAACCTCGGCGAGGTCATCTACACGTTCCCGAACGCGGACGAGAAGTTCATTCAGACAATCAACGACGCCAACATCCTTTGCATCCAGGACAGCAACGGCGACAGCATGGCCGACAACCCGCTGTTCTACGTGATCGACCTGAAGCTGGACCCGTCGGATGCGAATTTCTGCCGTTACCACGGAATGCAGTACGGAATCACAGGCGTCCCCGGCCATGACCCAAACAACGAGTACCATGTGCATGTGATCGGCGTGTCAAGGGGATCGGATCGCGTCGCTTGGAACTATGGGCCGATGACCAGCGCCGGAGAGAGCGTGCACTTCTCCGTTGCGATAGACGATCTGGATTCGATGCCGCAGTGGTCGGATGCGTCCAACGACCCATACGGCCAGTACATGTCGCACCCTGGGACTGGCTTCGACGGAAGGAAGGCCTACTTCGGCGGTCCGACCACTCCGCCCAGCGAGCCGGAGGGATGGGGCATCTGGGTGCGACTCCCGGACTTGGCGCCCCTGTTCACGAACAAGCCCGCCTCCGGCGGGCACGCGACGTGGTGTGGGAACGACCCTGACTGGTATTTCGCAAATATCTCCAGGCGCGATCCGCCATGGTCTGAACTTGACGGGAAAATCGTCGCCGGCAACGCCGATGGGACCGAGCCGATCCTGCTCTGCGAACCTTACGACCGCCACAGGGGAGGAACGGAGGACTGGGCAGGAATACCCAGGCCCAACCAGAGCCCCGACGCGACAAAGTGCTGGTACCACTCCAGCATGCTTATGCCGGACGACAGCCGCGCCGGAAGCTATATTGTCGTTTTCCGCCGGCCCCACGCACCAACGGCACTAAGCTACAGCGGCGGGCAAATCCAATACACTCCGCACGCAGTCAGTCAGGAGGTTAGGAGCTATCTGCTGTACCGTCTGGAGGCCGGGGATTGGCTGTACGTACAGGAAGTTCCCGCCGCGATAGGCACATGTACGCCTCCTGGCGACGGAACGTACATGATGACCGCCCTGGAGTGGTCCGCCCTGGAAAGCGACGTGAGTTCGCCAACGATTACGGTACCAAGCGGCCAGACCGGCGAGACGGTGACGAATTGGGACAGCGATGCGCCCGCTCCGCCAACCAGCCTACAGGCCGTCAACGAGGAAGCGGGGCAATACCGGCTCACTTGGATCGCGCCGGGCGACGGGGATGTCCGTTACTACAACCTGTATTTCTCCAATTCTACCCACCCATCGATAGAACAGCAGCGCCGCTTCGGGTCACCTCCGGCCGCTACTACGGAGTACCTGGACTGGACGGCCCCGACGTCCGGCGACGCTTACTATGCCGTCACCGCCGTGGACAAACAAGGCAATGAGTCCATGCCAGCACGCTGGCCTGAACCGACCTATCACACACTTACGGTAACAGGTGGAACGGGAAGCGGCAGTTATTTCCAAGGCTGGGTCGTGGGAATCTGCGCGGACCCGGCCCCTTCCGGCGAGACCTTCGATACTTGGATCGGCGATACGTCCGGAATAGTTGACCTCCACTTGGAGGACACCACGTTCGTCATGCCGGACTGCGAGACGGCGATAACCGCAACCTACGCGACTGCTCATCTTCTGACAATCAACAGCGGAACGGGCAGCGGCAGCTATCCTGCTGGACATGTCGTCTGCATCTCCGCGAACGAGCCTCCGCCCGGGAAGATGTTCTTCGCCTGGGCCGGGGATACGTCCCCACTGGCGGACGTGTCTGCCGCCAGCACCACGCTGACTATGCCCGCGGGGAACGCGGAGGTCACTGCTTCTTACATTAACATATCGGGAAGAACGCTCCTGATAGACTTCGGTGCATCTGCGGGGGAGAACTTCTTCGGCATGGACGGTTGGGACACCGTCTGGCTCGGCAACTATACTACCTATTCCGACCAGGGACCGGCAGGGATCGTTGGGGGATGGACCGGACAGTGGCATTGCCAGCAGGTTTCTGGCCCACCTCGCCGGTTTTCTGCCGGTGAAGAGGTTGTCGTCACCTGGTACAACACCGGCTCGGAGGTTACGTGGACACCGAAGGTGAGCTTCGACGATCCCGACCACTACAACAATGGAACCGCTGGCACGTGGTACGACCTGACGGAGACCACCGTCCCGGCCGGACAGACGGCTACGTCGCACTTCGTGATAGGTTCCGGCCAGGAGGACTTCTACTCGCTCGTGAACGTGTGCAGAACAGAAAACGGAACGAACCAGCTCCTATGCGACAAGATAGAAATCCTTGAAAACCAGCCTGCGACGGCCAACGACGATGCCTACGAGACTCAGCGGGACACTGTGCTGTCAGTGCCTGCACCCGGAGTGCTGATCAACGACTATGACGGCGAGGGCGATCCGTTGGAGGCGGTCAAACAAACCGATCCAGGGCACGGATCGGTAGTGCTCAACGCTGACGGTGCATTCGAGTACACTCCCGAGGCCGGCTATTCGGGTGAAGACTCCTTCACCTATACTGCCTATGACGGAGAAAAGCACAGCGTCGAAGCTACAGTAACGATAACCGTCGGACAATCTTCATCGCCAACGGGCGATTTGGACGGAGACGGATTCGTAGGACAAGGCGACCTGGACATGATCCTGGACAAGTGGGGCTGGACAGTCGATCCGTCTGACCCCGCCGATGTCAATGGAGACGGGTTCGTCGGACAGGACGACCTCGATACGCTTCTGGCAAATTGGGGGGCTTCGTCCACATAGCAACGCCAGGACAGGTTACTTTCTGCGTCTGCCTCGCATCTTCCCGCGAACGTAAGTGAGGTGGGAATCGATGTTGCTGAGCAGTCTTTCGAAGATGGGGTGGCCCTTTTCCGATTCGGGCAGTGCTGCTTTGAGCCGCTCCCAAGTGTCGCGACTTCGAGGCCAGTCGCCTGCTTGCTCGTAGGCCCATCCGTTGCGATACTCGCGCCTCACCAGTTCGGTCAGACGGTCCAGCGCGTCTTCATACTTTCTCTCATGCTGTACATCTTCGAAAACCCCGCCTGGGGAGTGTGTCTGGTAAAGCTGGAAACTCTTGACACACCTATAGAGGTCTCCGGGCAAGGAGGGAAGATTGGCATAGAGGCTCAGTGCCGTGTTGAGTTCGGCCGCCGCCCGAGCAGGCATCGGGCTTCTGCCAAGAGGAACCTGGGCCAGAATTCCGGCGATCTGCTCGTCCGTAAGCATCCGCGCCCTTATTGCAGATGGGCTGTTGTCGTCCTCTCCCAATGAAGACAAGAAGACCACCAAGCCAACTAGCGCTAGCGCATAGACGGCGGCAAGGGCTACATATACCGACAGCTTGGCTCTTTTCGGGGCCTTCTCTTCTGGGGGCTCGACAACAGCAGTGGCGGGTTCAGGCATCTCCGTCGGGACCGCTTCCGCCTGCTTGGGCGCCTCAGGCTCAGGAACTGTCGCAGGCAGAGGGTTGGCGCGCTGCCAATCGTAAAAGGCATCCTCCGGATCGTCCCCTGCCGAGACAAACAGCACCTGCGTCTCCAGGCCAAGGCCAAGCACGTCACCGGTGGCAAGGATAACCTTCTTCTTGGCGGACTTGATTCTCTTACCGTTGACAATTGTTCCCGCCGAAGAAAGATTCTCCATCATCCAGCCTGAAGTCGTCAACTGAAGCCGAATATGCTTGCGAGAAGCGTGGGCGTCCGACAACTGTACGTCGGCGGAGGCGGACCTGCCCACAGTCAAGACATTTGAGGCAAGCGCCTCCTTGCGTCCCGCATCTTCACCGGTCAGAAAGACAAGCTCAGGCCTGACATCCGTCATTACAGAAGCCCTCCCCTGACAACGCGCACGATCGCCGGCCCGAACACCGCGAGGATCACAGCGACCACAAGCAGCAAACAAGGTACGAGAACCCTTACAGACGCGACGGCCGCCTTGTTCTCGGCGGAGAAGGACCTCCGCAGCCTCAAAAGCGTCGCCTGATCGTGCAGCACATCGCCCATCGGAGTCCCCAACTGCTCTGACTGTATTACGCTGGCGACAATGCTTCGCAGAGGTTCAAGTGGAACTCGCTGCGCAAGGTTTTCCATCGCTTGGCGCCTGGTTGTTCCGAGATCCATTTCGGCAAGCAAGGTTCGCAGTTCCACTTCGAACGGGCCGATCTGCTTTAGCCCCTCCGCCTGCCCTGTCGGCGGCCGCACAACTGTCCGCAGCGCCTCCGTGAAAGTCGCCCCGGCGCCCATGGCCAAGGCTATAAGGTCCAGGGAGTAAGGCAACTGCTTGGAGATCTGCATGATGCGCTTGGACGCCTGGTTGTGGAGCCTGTAAACGGTCAGAAATATCCCAGCGGCGAACCCGAAGGTCAGCACCATCACACTACCACCACCGTAGGCAATGACATGGACGGCCTCACCAAAAAGCCCGCCCGCAAGACCCGCTCCGAGAGAAAGGGCGAGGTACTCATCTACCGTGTACCAGTTGGGGTTGCCCGAGGCGATCAGCGTGCGGCCAAGCCATCTCTTGGCGACCGGCATGGCAAGGCGATGGCTGACGGCAAGTAGCAGTTGCATTAAGGGCCTGCCCATAGGCCTCTCAAAAACCGTCTGCCTGTCGGACTGGCCTGAAGCTATCGCAGCCGCCCGTTCATCCGCTACGTGAACTTCGCCGGGGCTGCGAAACAAGGCGACCACCGCCAGGACGACGGACACGAACAGGCAGGCCGAGAGCAGCACGCTCCAGGCGTCGATGCTTAGCTGCGCCAAGATGGGGTAAACTTGTGACACCTCAGACATCAATCGAGACCACCTTCTTGACCCAGAGGAACCCGACTATGTTCAGGGCGACGATTGCGATTATGATGATCTTCCCGATGGCATCGGCGAACAGCGACCTCACCCCGGCGGGATCAACAAAGAAGTAGAGTATCGCCACAACCACAATCGGCATCGCGCCCAGCCAGCGAGCTGTGGCTCTGCCTTGAGCGGTCAGAGCTTTAGTGCGACTGTTAAGCCGTTGTATCTCTCTGATCGAAGCGGCGATGCGGTCCAGCGTCTGGCCAAGATTCCCTCCGCGCTGGCGATGTGTCTGCAACGCGGAGAACAAAAGACGATAATCGCCCGAGCCTATGCGGTGCGCGGCGTTGTCCATCGCCTCCTCAAGCGGAACGCCGTAATCGTACTCGCGAAGCAGGTGAACGAACTCCTGTTTGAGCGGATCTGGCCCATCCGTGGCGACCATTTCCATCGCCTGAACAAGGTTCAATCCTGCCCTGACGCCCGAAGCCAAGGTCTGTATTCCACTGACAAGCTGATCTTCCAGCTTCCTCAGCCGTCTCGCTCGCAGGTAGCGCAGGGCCGCAGAAGGCAATAGCGCACCACCGGCCAGGCCTATCAACCCCCCAAGCAGGCTGGAGGTCATCAGGTACACAATCAACCCCGCAAGAAGAACAACCACCCCGCTAACCACCATGGCAAACCGGGGATCCACATCGATCATCAGGTTCCGCCTCAGGACAATGTCGAACCGCCTCTGTTGTGCACGGATCATCCCTATGACTGGCCTTCCGGCAAGGCAAACCGCTGCCGCGCATACCAGGAACACGACAGCGCTACCCACAATAATCTCTAGCTGCCCAAGGCCCTGTGGTTGCTGGGCAAGGCACATCATGTGAATACCTCGATGGCGAGCATTCCCTTCGACAAAAGGTCCTGGGCGAAAGTCGGGATGTATCCGGTGTGCCTGAGCAAGTCCCGTTCGGTCGGCGTTGCGCCCGAGTCGGGTCCGCGGTAGATGTCCTCGATGACAACGCTTTCGGTTTCCGGATCAATCCCGGTTATCTCGCTAATATGGGTAACGCGTCGCTCGCCTCCGGGAAGGCGGACCATTTGCAGGACAAGGTCGAGAGCCGCGGAAATCTGCTCGCGAATGGCACGAACGGGCATTTCCACGGCCATGAGGACCATCGTCTCCAGGCGCATCACCATATCTTCAGGATTGTTGGCGTGAATAGTGGTAAGGGACCCATCGTGACCGGTGTTCATCGCCTGCAGCATGTCCAGGGCCTCCGGACCCCGACACTCGCCGACTATGAGACGGTCCGGCCTCATGCGAAGCGCATTGCGCACGAGATCGCGTATACTGTATTCCCCTCTTCCTTCAACGTTGGCCGGTCTGGTCTCCATGCTGACCAGGTGTTCCTGGAGCAGTTGCAGCTCTGCCGAGTCCTCGATAGTCACGATCCTCTCAGCGGGAGGAATGAAGTTGCTCAGCACGTTCAATGTGGTTGTCTTCCCGCTGGCGGTACCTCCGGAAATAATGATGTTCTTCCTGCCAAGAACGCATCCGCGGAGGAAGCTGGCGACCGGCTCGGAGAGTGTTCTGCATTCGACGAGATCGTCGATGGTAAAGGGTATCCTGGCGAATTTCCGGATTGTCAGCGTTGGCCCGGTCAGGCTCAGCGGGTCGATGACGGCGTTGACTCTCGATCCATCCGGAAGCCTGGCATCTACAAGCGGGGTCGAGCGGTCGATTCTCCTGCCAACAGGAGTGACTATCCTCTCGATGATGCTCTGTACGATCTCGCTGGAAAAGAAGCTCCTGCCGGTGTTTTGGACTATCCCGTCTTTCTCTATGTAGATTTTGTCCGGTCCGACAACCATGATCTCATTTACGTTCGGCATCTCCAGCAGATCCTGGAGCGGGCCATAGCCCAGCACAACGTCTTCTATCTCTTTTGAGAGCGTCCGCCGGACGATGTAGTCGCGGAGTTCGGGGGTGATCCTCTTGGAGTACCTGGCTGCCTGCTCCGGCCAGGCTTGCTCCGCCGCGGCAAGGTCTTCGGCCAACGTGTGTGGCTGCAAGCGTACGGGCAGACCGCTGGCCAAATCCCCGATTATCCGCGATATCGCATCTTCATACTTCGACTCCAGAAGGTCGCTGTCCTCAAAGCCGTAGCTATACATCAGCTTGCCCGTCGCCCTTCTGGCGAGCTCGGTGGAGACCATTCTCCAGAGGAACTGCCCCACGAGGTAATCCGCCATCTCCTGATCGATCTTCTCGCGGCGATTCTCGATGATGCTGAGCAAATGCCGCTTTATGAGTGCTGCTTGCTGAGCGTCATTGGAGGCAATGCGTCCCGTCACGCGAAGGTTCAGCTTGCCGAGAAGCTCGGAATGAATCTCCCGCTCAAGTCCCACGACCCTCTTGGCGGCAGTAACGGCCGGGGCTGCGCCCCCGACTCGCCGCGCCGTCGGCTCCATCAGGTAGAGACTGAACTCTCCTATTCGTATCTCGTCACCGTAGGAAAGCTTAAGGCTGGCCTTATACTCGACAGACTTCTTGGCGACCGTCGCCCCGTTGAGCCCGAGACACTCGAAGAAGAATCCGGCCTGGTCATGATAGATACGACCGTGATTGCGCGAGACAAACGGGCTGTCAAGTCTGACGTCGTTGGAATCGTCTCTGCCTATCGTTGCGGAGGCCGCGTCAATGGCAACGACGTTCCTCTCGTCCGTATATTGGTTGTAAACCCAGATTTCCATGGCTAGTCAGTCATTCCCATTGGTCTGGCCGCGCCCGCAACAGCGGCGGTAAGGCTGCGCAGTTCCCTGTGCACCGAAGGCGGTCCGCTCGCGGCGGCGGAATCGGCAGGGTTTCTGACCTCCACCCATGCGCTTCCCCGGACGTGGCTGAGGACATTAGCAAGTTGCAGGGAGACGTCCGGCGGGACCTCTACAGTAATTTTGCGGTACTGCCTGGCCGCCGAACTGGATCCACCGGTCCGCCGCCTCGTGACTCTTCCCGGCTGTTGATAGCTTCTGCCGCCCACGGCAACAACTTTCAGGTTCTCGATTATCCTGTAGGCCCGAACCGATTTGCCCGCAACTGCCAGCATAGCAAGAATGTTCACCCGATCGCCAACATTCAGGATTTCCCCAGGAGTCTTCTGCGGATCAACGGATATGGTGTGGGTAACCCATCGAGGCTGGATTCTCCTGGATGGGCTCTGCTGTTCCGGACTGGTGGTGTACTCGTAGAGAAGCCACTGGCCTTTGGGAACGTCTCTGTTGAGCGTGCTGCTGACGGCGTAGTCCATTCTGTCGGCCGTCAGACAATTGGCCAGGCCTCGGGCAAAGGAAACGTTCATCTTCACGACTTGCAGATCATCTGCAGTTATCCTGTCGCCCGCGCGCATGTCAACAGCCACTCGCAACAGCTCCACCATCTCGCCTGCCTGGGCGTCTCGGTACCTGCTCACTTGCACGTTATAGAGCACAACGACAACTGCGGCCAAGACAACGGCGACTATCAGCAGCTTCTTGTTGGACACGCCCGTAATCGGCGGGCCATTGGTTGTTTCGTCTGCCATCTGAGATTCCTTATGGCTGCTGGACGTGCCGGCGGGACTTACGCCCGCTTGGGCTTTTGTCACATGGTCTATATGTTGGCAATTGGCGCGGGCTTTGGCAATAACTCGAGCGATCGAACCGTCACCATCTCTGGCTATAGAGGTCTCTCAGCGCCTCGGTTAGAGAGACCATGGGTGAGTCGTCTTCCTGATCCTGGCGAATATCAAGCACGGCGCTATCCAAATCCGAAAGAAACTGCTCCCTGACCGGTTCGAGGTAGGACAGCTCACCGCGAGTCCACTGTCCGCCGTCGCGGAAGTGAGCGCTTCTGCGCGGTCCTATGAAGCTCTGCCAAGCACCGATGGAAGATGGGAACTCGGCAGCCACCTCGCCCGAACGGCTGTGCGCTGCCCCATCGCCAATGCACTGGTCGAGAAAGTCGCCTGCTGATTGATCATCGCACCCGACCCAGGTCACAAGTTCTTCGAGAGTCGCAGAAGCCCAGCCTGACTGGCTGGTAACGATCTGGTCGCCCTTAGACGCGAGGAACATCGCATTAAGCTGGTCGTCGGAAGGCGCCGCCTGACCGTACGCCCCGCTCCAGACTGCATATCGGCTGGCCGCAGTTATGTGCTGCTTGTTCGTGAGGGCATATCCGCAGAAGAACGTAAGAGCTATAATCAGCGCCAACATTGGGATCGCCAGAGCGAACTCCACCAGCGCGGCGCCCTTCCGCCGACAGATGTATCCGCAACGCAAAGTTGCCGCAGATCGTAGATATCTTCCGCTATCTTGAGTGGTCTTTCCCATGTCAATGCACAAGGAATTCATCGGCCAATTCGCCGCTCAGCGCTTCGGCGTATCTGACGGCTGCGTCGAGTTCTTCCTGGCTAATAGACGGAGGGAGCACTTCGGCACCGCCTGCCGTATCCGCAAGCAGTTCAGCCCAGCTTTGCCAGTCGGTTACGGGCGACAGTTGACTCTGCCAGTTCTGCGTCCATAAGTCCCAACTCTGATCGTTAAAGACCTTTGCCTGCGCGACTGCCACTGCCGAGTTGGCGGGGCTCTGACTCTCGAACCGCTGCGGCCAAATGCGAGCGGCGTCGCTTCGCATGGCCATACACAGAAACTCAAAGGGCCTGACCCGAACTGCCTGTGTATCCTCGAGATCAAGCCACTCGCACTGCTCGTCTTCGGTTTCCAGAAGGATTGGCGCGGGAAGGTCGATCGGATCGGCCCCGTTGAGCGGATCGGATACGGTGACAGGGTCCCGCACCTCCAAGCCGCCCCAGACATACCAGCTTACCCGGTAGAGGTCGTATTCGTCGTATCCGGTAACGTTGCCTTGCTCGTCGTATATCGGACGTTCCAGCCAGTTGAAGTGCTGGTAAGACCGAACGCGCATTTGGCGGCGGCTGATCCAGACATGGTCTCGCACTTTATCGCCCGAAGGCTGCCACCAGCGGTATCTTCGTCCGCGGCTGTCCCAAGGATCGAACGACCATCGAGACAAGGGCTGTTCTTCAATGGTTCTGTCAGCCGGCGGATGCAACTGCCAGGAGAACCACGTTCTGGCTTGCGGATCGGTCGAATCGCCCTCCATCCACCGCGGATCCGTCCAAGGCAGCCTGGAATCCACCGTCACGCGGTAATAGCGTATGCCGGCTACATCGTCAGGGCTGTCTTCGGCAAACTTCCTGGCAGCGTCGAAACCCACAATCCACTTGTCGGAATACTGAAGCTCCCTCGGCGAATCCAGACCCATCATATAAGCAAGCTTGAGCTTGGCAATCTTCCTGACATGGTGCGGAAACCGCAACGTCCATGCCACGGTGTCCTGGTTGCGCCAGGCGCCCATCTGCCCGAAACCGCTCAGAACCCTCCGCAGCGCGTGCTCCAGCGGCCCGTAGGTCGTATAACCAATCCTGTCGTACTCCCATCCCGACACCCCCCACTGATCGTTCTGCGTATGGACGCCGTCGCGCCAGCGATAGACGCCCGCGAACGGTCCGAGCCGGTGAGGCCAGTCGTAATCGGGTATGGCGCCGCCTTGCACATAGAAATCGGGAATATCCCACCGCCGACGGCCGAAGTAGATTATGTCACGAAGCAGATCACTGGAGCGTTCCAGAGCGCCCGCTAGATCCGACCTCACCACATCCTGTGAATAGAGCCCATGCGAGGGACTGTTGACTATCCGCAGGTGGTCGGAAAAAAGAGGGAGAAAGTCCTCGAAGTCACCTTCACGAGCGGGAAGTTCGGGTGCGACCGGCACGAGGACGGCTGCGGCTGCGCCGTTTTGGTGGCCGAAATCGGCAGCATGTGCCTGCGCGAGCGTTCCCGCCGAGTCCAGGATGGTCCGCGAGAGCTCGCCGAGTGTCGTCGCCGCCTGCCACAGGTTCCCTTCGGGCCAGCGGGTGTCAGCATCCACTACGTACGCATCTTCGTAGAATCGTTCATCTCGCTGGTCGAAGGATTCGTCAACAACGCGGATTGACTCTGCGTGAGGCTCCATTTGCTTGTATATGTGAGTCAAGCCATTCGAGAGAAAGCCTCCCCTGGTGGCCGGAACACCTCGCGAAAGCTGTCGGGCAAGGACCTCACGAATGGAGTCCTGCCCTGTATGCTCGGAAACGGTCATCTCCGCGGCGAGTGGAAGGGAGTCCAACGTTAGCGCCAGGGCCATAAGCCTAGCCTGAGTCACGTTATTCATCGCTATCACGTTCATGCTGCGTGCGATCCAGCCGGCCCCGGCAGCGACGGCGGAGTCTGCGGCGTTTTGTAGCTCCATGCGCCTGTCGATCTGGTCCCCGGCGTTATAGACGTAGAATATCAGCCCCGCTAAAAGCGCCAGCGCCAGCAGCGTAATCACGAGGATCTGCCCGCCCCTTTGGATGCGCCGGCCTTCTCGGCCAACACGTCCTGATAGGCTTGGCCGCCTGCATGCTATCAGTAAATTGGTCAAGCGATGTCCGCTGTGCAAGCCGGGCTACTGCCTGGCCTGCAACTCCTTGTCAGCCTCACCGATGAGAGCTTTGAGCTCCTCGGTGTCGCGATACTTCTTGGCGATCACAAAGTAGCCCTTTGCGCTGCCGTAGTCCTGGCGGGCCATGGCCTGCTTACCCCTGGTGAGGTTCTCTGTGTACTTGGCGTTCTGGATGCGCAGATCTACCTCTGGCGTGGGAATCAGATCCTTGGCATTGCGGAAGTGTCGCAGAGCGTCTCTCCACCTTTCCGCCTTCACAGCATCGTCTCCCTTGATGATCTCTGCCGAGTACTGCTGCGTCAGTCGGGCCTGCGCCTGCCAGGCGTCTATAGCAGGTCCTTGGTCTGACTTAATGGATCGCATCTCCTCGTAAGTGGCAATCGCCTCGTCAAACTTGCCTTCAGCCATCAACCCCTCGGCCTGGGCCTGGGCAATTCCGAAGCGGCATTCGTCAATGCGCAGGTCAACCGCAGCGTCGGGGCGAACCTGAGCCGCCTGGTTGTACTTAGCCAAGGCGTCTTTCAGCCTGCCCGCGTCAAAGTCGCCACTTGCCTGCTGTACCAAGCCCTTCCACTGCTTCGCGGCCTCGGTGTTGACCAACTCGGCCTTGGCCTCGGCGCTATCAGGGGCAAGTTTAAGGACTTCCTGGAATTTCGCCTCGGCCCTGGTGACTTCGCCCACTTCCAGGAGCTTCCTTCCATGGTCCAGCCACACGGTAATGCGAAGGCTTCTGGTCCTGTCCTTCAGTGCATCCCGTTCCGGTCTGGCCTCTAAGGCCTTCTCCAAATGTGCAAGCTCCGCTTGGCTGTCACCAGCATCCCTGGCCTGATCAGCGGAGGCAAGCGCTTTAGCGTAGGCCTTCTCGGAAGCCAGATCCACCAGTGCAGCCTTGAGGCGAGCGGACATCTCCGCCTTCTTCTGGTCGTTCAGCACATCCGCGTCCGACGTGGCAAGCTGCTCGCCGACCGCGTCATAGGCTGCCTGTGCCTGATCGAACGCGCCTTCGTCGATTAGCTGACTCGCCTCAGCGAACAGGCCCTCCAGCCCGGACATGAATTTCCCGTAATCCAGCTCGCGCAGTCGACCCGCCCATTGGGCCTCTTGCTGAGGCGTGGGCGTGAAGCTCATCAGTCGAGTGTTGAGAACTTCCCTGGCACGATCGAATTGCCCGGCATCAGAGGCTTTCCGGGACGCGGACATCGCGTCTGTAAACGTCCAGGTCCGTATGCGGTACTGCTTGAAGTCCTCCAGGTCCACCCCGCGCTGGCGTGCCCAGTCCGCAAGCTGTTTCTGCTGGTTCGAGACTCGGCGGATCTCGTATCCGGCAGCATCTTCGGAAGCCTTCGCCGTAGCCCAATCCGCCTGGCCTACCGCACCATAGGCTCGGGCAAGGTGAGCCATCACCGACGCCTTAATGCCTTGATCCGATTTGGGATAGCTTGCAGCGAGATCGCCGAACTTCTCGGCAGCGGGAAGGTAGTCTCCCTTGTCGTAGCTGTCCATAGCTTCCAGGAAGATAGCTTCGGCAGAGCCAGTCCTTTGCAGTCTGGCGCTGTGTATCTGCTGTCCTATCACTATCCCGACGGCAATCGCGGCAAGACCGCACATTGCAGCCAGGACCAGCTTCGATCTGGCGGACATTGCCTTTCTAGGCAACGGAGCGGTAGGAGGTTCGGGGGCCGGTATGCCCAGTTGATCGGCTTCATCTCCAGGCTCCATTCCGGCAGCGCCGGCCAGGGCGGCCCCTGCCGAAACAACGCTTGCCTTCGCCGCAGCGGGCTGACCGGCCGCACGCCCGCGCAGGGAGAAGTTCGCCTTGATCGTCCTCCCGAGATGCTCCATCGAGGTGAATCTTTCGGCGGGATCCTTGGAGAGCATCTTCTCAACTATGTCGCTCAGCGCCTGGGGCACGTCCGCATTGATCCTTGAAAGCGCAGGTGCCTTTACCGACTTGTCGCCATGCCACTTCATCCAACGAAGCGCCTCGGAATGTCTATCCCTAACAACGTCGGCGAAGACCTCGCCAAACTTCTTTCTTCCGGCAAGCATCTCATAGATGATGAAACCCAACGAATAAATATCCGCTCGCGCATCGGAATGCTCTCCTGCGAATAGCTCCGGCGCCATGTACTTGGTGGTGCCCATCAGCAGCGAAGTCTGCCCGGAAGTCGTCGCGGCAACACCGAAGTCGGTAATCTTTACCTTCAGGCCCTCGGTAACGATGATATTGGCAGGCTTGAGATCTCTATGAATAATCCCGGCGCTGTGAACGGCATAGAGCCCTGCAGCCAGCCTCCAGAGTATTTGCAGAGCTGCCTGGGGGTCGATGGGCCCGTCGGACCTTTTCAGTACTGTCTCAAGGCTGTGCCCTTCGGCGAGTTCCATCACAATGAACAGTCCGGCCTGGTCGGCTACGAGTTCGTGTATGGCGATGATGGCCGGCTGCTCCGCCCCGAGTCTAGCAAGCGTCTGCGCTTCCTTCCGGAAGCGTTCGACGAATTTGGGATCTTCGGCCAGTTTCGTGGATATCTGCTTTACCGCAACGTATCGATCCAGAAGCTCGTCGTAACATCTATAGACGATGGCCTGCCCACCGGCGCCGAGCTTTTCGCGCACCTCGTATTTACCGATCTTCGAGCCTATCGCCAGCCCGACCTTGTCACCTAGATCGTCGCTCTTATTGTCCTTCGCCATATAAAGCTATCCTGCCTTGCACCAGCCGAACCCGGCCTTCCGCTTGTCCCACCACCATCAATCTATCACTGTCAGTCGAAGGTCTCCACCTCGATGTAGTCACGGGCGCCCTCGTTGGTAATGCTGCAAGAGGCACGAATCTCCAGGCCATACTCGCCCCTGCCAAAGCTCAGTTCCGTTCCGCTGTTAAGCGCGGCGAATATTCTGGCCGCGTACGGAACTGCCAGGTAGAAGGCGTGATCCACATCCACCCTCACCTCCTCATGGTCGCCATAGGTGTAAGGTAAGCCCAATTCTGTGTACTCCACGTCCTCACTGGTCGAATCAACGCGCTGCATCAACGTGACATCAGTGTACTGCTCCGCGTAGGCAAACTTGCGCCCGAGATACTCGGCGGAAACCCACCAAGGCGTCGATCGACCGTAGGAGGCAAAGAATTCGTCCAGGCCTTCAGCGAGCGCGTCTCCCTTGCTGTCTGTCCCAACGAACGACTTTGACGGGCAGGTCGGCATAACCGCCCACAGGGCAGCGTCGCGGACCCGGTCGAGTTTAATAGAACGATGGCCTTCATCGAGAAAGTTGGCTGGCTCATCGTCCGACACTTCCAGTGGAATTTGCACGGATGCGCTTCGGGCGGCGCAGCAAGCGGAATAGTGAGCGCAGAAATTCCCCGCCATCAGCAGCGCTGACTGAGCCATAATCAGCGACAGCACCAAGGCAATCGGAAGCGCCAGGGCAAACTCCAGTACAACTGCCCCACCGCTTGCGACTCTGGCAAACCGGTGGCGCCTGCCTATACGCCATAGGACCACGAAGATCGCAACCAAGCAAGCCGCGCAACCAGAAGTGCCGGCAGCGGAGAGCAGCAACGATCTGCTGAAACCGGCAGGCGCAAACCAAGTAACCAGTCCCTGCTGCATAGACGCCATCACCAAGATGACAATCCCCATCAGGACCGCGAAGCAGACAGCCACTGTGCCGACCCAAGGAACTGCCCTA
>Ga0272444_10001038_pt1 | contig 27675 bp, 24 predicted proteins | sample SSMForm13_FD_201033 | JGI IMG/M metagenome (GOLD analysis project Ga0272444, IMG submission 201033) | Marine sediment archaeal communities from Little Sippewissett salt marsh, Falmouth, MA, United States - SSM-Form-13 | ecosystem: Environmental > Aquatic > Marine > Wetlands > Sediment ...
ATATACAGAACGTTCTCTTCCTCGAGAAGCTCAAGATGCATTGGTGAGACCGTGATCAGATCCCGAACAATCGCGATGTCCTCTTCCGTATCGTCCGTGTGGAGTACGGAAAGCGTCACAGACGTTCCGGCTTCGCCGCGGATCCGAACCGACGCCTCCGTCAGGGACATCCCTTCCGTGGATTCGCCATCGATCGCCACAATCCGGTCCCCTGCACGAATTCCGGCCGCTTCCGCGGGCGTGCCCATCAGAGGCGTGATCACGGTGACGACATCATCTTTGACTGTGATCTCGATTCCGACTCCGCTGAATTCACCTTCGATACTCTGGTTGAACTGCTCGTATGCCTCTGGATCAAGGTACTCACTGTACGGATCATCGAGGACCTCGATCATCCCGCGAAGCGCTCCGTACACGGCCTCCTGATCGTCGATTCGGTCCGGCTGATAGAAGTAGCTCTGAACGTATTGATAGATCTGGGAGATCGGCGCGAACAGGGTCGAGGAAGAACTCTGGGCGCCGAGCAATGACATGGCTGTAACTCCAATTGCTATTCCCACCAGCACCAGCCACGTCGATCGAGCTCGCTTGTTCAAGGAAAGTCACCCCGCTTGCATCGTGTTTGGCCCGCGTCTCTGGAACTCACTCGCAAGGAGCCGTAGGCTCGAGTCCCAGATAGACTTGTTGCTCTTCTGACAGCGTGTCGATCATAACCTGTTCGACCAGAAGCTTCATTTCGGCGACATGTCGATCGATGCTCTCCGGAACACGGTGCAGTCCGGGCGGCAGCTTGTTCGCGGCGAGGTATCGGAGCGAGAGCGCTTGGACCGCGAACGAGATATCCATGATCTCAGCGGGATGACCATCGCCGAGAACCAGGTTGACAAGGCGCCCGTCGCCCAAGAGAAACACCGTCCGGCCATCTCGATAGTGAAACGCCTCGACGCCGGGGCGCACCTGCTCCTTCCTTGTGGCAAGTTCATCCAGGCCGCCCTTGCTGATCTCGACGTCGAAATGCCCCGCATTGGCAAGAATCAGCCCGTTGTTGGCCTGCTGCAGCGCATCACGGGAAACCGCATCGATGCATCCGGTTGCAGCGATCAACACATCCGCCGCCGCGATTGCCTCACGAACGGATGCCACACGATGTCCGTCCATCAGAGCTTCCACAGCCCGCACGGGATCCACTTCGCACACCGTGACCCGCGCTCCGAGGCCGCTGGCGCGGCGTGCGATCCCCTTCCCGCACCATCCATAACCGACGACGACCACAGACTTGCCGGCGACGACAAGGTTCGTCGACCGCATGATGGCATCCCACGTCGACTGGCCTGTTCCGTAGCGGTTGTCGAACAGGTACTTCATCCGCGCGTCGTTTACTGCGATCATCGGGAAGCGGAGTTTCCCTCCTCGATCGCGGACGCGCAGCCGGGCAACGCCCGTCGTGGTTTCTTCGCAGCCCCCGAGGACCTCGAACCGGAACCGTGTATGAAGCAGGTCGACGAGATCCCCCCCATCGTCAAGGATCAGATCGGGCTCCGCGGTCAGAACACTGCACAGATCATCGGTGTACTGCTGTTCGCTGGCGCCGTGTTGGGCGAATACGGCGATCCGCTCCTCTGTTGCCAGCGCTGCAGCCACATCGTCTTGCGTGGAGAGCGGATTGCTTCCCGTGACGACGACGTTTGCACCCGCATCTCGCAGGAGAACGGCCAAACACGCGGTCTTCGCTTCGAGGTGAATGCTCATCCCGACGCGGAGTCCGCGAAGCGGCTGTTCCTGGACGAACCGGGGACGAAGCGCCCCGAGGAGCGGCATGTGTCCCCTTGCCCACAGAATCTTCGCTTGTCCGGCCTGAAGATCAGTTGAGCCGTGCTGCATTGGAATCCTCCTTGCTCACGCTTACATAGATCCCTATCAGTATGAGCAGTCCTCCGACCGCCTGCAATGGGTACACGGCTTCTCCGAGGATGAAGTAGGCAAGAACCGCGCTTCCGATCGGCTCACCGAGAAGGAGGACCGATACCGTGGACGCGCGAAGCCGACGAAGCAAGGCGTTGAATGAACTGTGGCCCACAAGCTGAGGGACCAGCGCCAAGAGAAGAAGGTAGATTGTGGTTCGTGGTGCGTATCCGGTCAGAGGAAGGCCGAACGCAAGGCAACCAAGAAGCAGCATGATCGCGGCAGCAGTGTACGCCAACGTGATGTAGGCAAGCACGGGAACCCGTTGACGCACTCCTCGTCCGATAATGAGATACGCCGCCGACATCACCGCGCCCCCCAACGCGAGAAGGTCGCCCAGATGAGCGCCCCCACCAACGTCGACGCGGGCGATGACGACACTGCCGAAGATCGACACGGCTACTCCGAGGATCTGCCTTCGTGAGATTTTCTCCCGAAGCAGAAGCCATGAGCCGAGTGCCACGAAGATCGGGCTCGTGCTGACAAGAACCGTCGAGCTTGCCACCGATGTTGCACCAAGCGAGCGGATCCAGAGCGCGAAGTGCAGTGCGAGGAAACCGCCGCTTGTGAGACTGAGCAGCACATCACGGCGGGACACGCCGCGAAATGCTTGTTGTTGAACGGCGATTGGGAGCAACACAAGCGAAGCGCAACCAAGTCGCCATGCCGCGATCACCAGTGGAGGAGCTTCACCGGCCAGCCGGGCGAAGATGGACCCGAATGAAACGGCGATGATCCCGATTGGGATCAACCAACGGTACGAGTGCGATGGTACGGTCATTCAGACCCACCCGGTCATGCTGGCGAGGGAAGCTGCGGATCGCGTCCAAGAGCGCGCAGAATCTCAGGAACGGCCAGCATCGCTGCCTGCTCTCCTGCTTCGATTCCTTGCTTGACGTCGCTGTAGTTTGGCGGATCCGGTGAGAAGTTGGGGCGGATCAGGACATCTGGCGGTTCGAGCGCCAGCTGCAGCAGGCTGACCTGCTTCTGGAACACGGTTGACATCTGGAACAACACCGAGAAGACACTTGGATGGAAGCGGCGTGAGCCCTCTTCGGTTGCGGCGGCTGTCCCCCCGAGGATCCCGAGGATCCGCTCGCGCGGCTCAAGCGCCGGAATCCCGCCGAGGTCGGCTTCTTCAGGGCAAACAAGAACATCGACGCCGACCACGATGTCTGCTCCAAGCTGGCGTGCCACCGAGACTGGCACCGGATCGGTCACGCCCCCGTCAATCAGGAGCCGCTCGTCCATCCATACCGGGGTGAACAAGCCGGGAACCGACAGGCTGGCTCGAATCGCCTCGGCAAGCGAGCCGTGTGTGATTGCGTAGGGTGTTCCCTTCTGAAGGTCAGTCGCCACAGCGGCAAACGGAATCTCGAGATCTTCGATCAGGCGTTCTCCGACCAATGACCTGACGGTACGGAGGATCTGGCTTCCGGAACTCCACCCAGACCAAGGGACGGTCGGTCGGAGCGTCTTGGCGACCTTTCCGATGTTCATTGAACGCCAAATGGACGCCAGATCGTCGAGCGAAGCACCAGCAGCATAGACGCCGCCAATCTGCGCTCCCATGCTCGATCCCGCGATGACATCCGGTCGAATCCCGTGCTTCTCGAGCGTTCGAAGCACGCCGATGTGCGCCGAACCTCGTGCGCCTCCACTCCCTAGGGCAAGCCCAAGTTTCGGTTGGTTCACCAGCTCTCACCACCGCATCCTAGCACGGCCCCCCACCAACCACAAATCCATTTGGGTGGAGGATCATGTAGGGGAAAGACGCATCGTCGAAAAAGGAAGGCGGAGGGCGTTTTCGCCCTCCGCAAGCTTCGCTACGCGCTAATGGCTCCGACAGGGCACTGGTCGACAGCATCCTGGATGCAATCCGCGTCCGTGTTTGCGCCGTCGAGTACCACGGCTACGCCTTCGGCTCCCATCTCGAAAACCTCTGAGCACACTTGAGCACAGAGTCCGCAGCCGACACAGAGATCGGCATCAACAACAGGGTTTGCCATGGCAGCCTCCTTTTCTACTGGAATGGCTGAACTATACCACAGGGCAAAGCCGGTCCCAACCTGGAACACCGGGACTAGGGATGAAGTGCCGTTGGCCATCCGGTTGCGGTACGCTATAGTCTCGCCCGAGTGCGATCGGAATCAGGGGGGATACGATGCGAAGCAGAACGTTGTGGATGTTGATCCTGTCGATGATGGTCGGGTTGGTTGGTGTGGGGGCAGCCGGGGTTGCGGGTGAGACTGCGATGTCGATCGAGGAAGCGCTGAGCCTGTTCTCCACGGACGATGACATGATGATCTCGTTCAGTGCGGAAGGGCTCGCACAACTTGAGCAAGCGATCGATGCGATCCGCATCGAACTCGGCGTTCCTGACTACCTCGACGAAACCAATGAGGACCAGGTCGGCTCGTTCGCCGTGGCGCCCGAGGATAAGGATCTGGTAAACAAGCTCTCTCAGGCGTACTACACGCTTGCCGATGTCTTCCTCCGACAGCTTCCCAACCAGGAGGAAACGTTCCTGATGGGCAAGCAGTGGGGGTTCAAGAGCCTGCGAATGAATCCGTCGTTTGCCGTGTTCGAAGCACAGGACGGCTTCATCGCTGCGGTCGAAGCCGAGACGGACATCGCGGCGCTGAACTGGGCGTCAGCCAACTGGTTGCGCGTTGCCGAGTTCGACATCATGGCCGCCGTCGTGGGGCGAATCCCCCCGAAAGCCAAAGCGATGGTCGAACGGATGATGGAGCTTGACGACAGCTACATGTGTTACGGAGCCTATCGAGCGCTGGGTGCTTTCTGGCAAGGCCTGCCGAGTGATCCGATCTCCCCGATCCTCATTGGAGGCTTGCGCCAGGACTACGACCAAGTGCTCGCCAACTTCTGCCGAGTGGTCGACGAACCGTCGTTGTGCGTTGAGTGCGAAGGAATCATTGATCCCGTCTGCAACGAGTACTTCGAGAACCGCACGTTCTTTGTCGAATACTACCTGATCCCACTGAAGCACTGGGAAGACGCGGCACGGATCCTTCAGAGCGTGATCGATGCTCCGATCGGCGAGATCTATCCGCTGATGAATGCGCTCTGTCAGCAGATCGCAGCGGAGCTCCTTGTTGATGTGGAGGCCCATCTCTAGCGAGAACGCGCGGCTGCGTCCCACCCGGTTCTTGGCGGAAGCGGTGGCGTTCGGTATAGTGGGCGCACCTACTATAAGGAATAGGAGGGCGAAAGATGAGGAGATTCGTCGCTTGGGGTTTGTGCTTGCTGTTGTTCACGGTTTCGGGGGTTCTCGCCGTGGCGCAGGACGCTTCCGTGATGGATCTGGAAACGGCCACAGGCTATTTCCAGAACGATCTGATCGCCGTCGAGTACAACGATGACGGAAGGGCGACGCTGGAGTCGATCATTGACACACTTCGTACCGCGCTTGGCGTCCCTGATGATCTCAACGAAGGCAACGAGGGTGCGGTCGGCGATTTCGATGTGGCGATCGAGAGCAAGGACATCGTCAACATGCTTGCTCAGGCCTACTATACGCTGGCCAATGTCTTCCTCGAGGAGCCCGAGGACGAAGCGATCTATCTGCGCGGCAAGCACTGGGGGTTGAAGAGCCTGCGGATGAATCCGGAGTTCGTCCAGTTGGAGCGCAGCCGCTTCGACACGGCCGTTGCTGCTGAGTCGGACGTTGCCGCCCTGTACTGGACCAACTCGAACTGGCTGCGGGTGGCGCAGAAGAACGTCATGCAGTCAGTATTCGCCGGCGTGCCGTCCCGCGTGAAGGCGATCATGAACCGGCTGACGGAGATTGCTCCGGAATACGCAAACGGAGGCCCGTACAGACAGACCGGGGCATACTTCTCGGGGCTGCCGGCAGGGTTCGGACGCGACATGAATGCGGCGCTTACCAATCTGTGCCATGTCGTTGACGAGCCGGACTTCTGTGCGGAATGCGATGTGTCGCTCTCGATCGAAGATGCGAACGCGTATTTCGAGAACCGAACATTCTTTGCGGAATTCTACTTGATGCCGTCCGACGAATGGGAAGCGGCAGCGAGGATTCTTCAGAGCGTTCTCGATGAACCGATTGGGGAGCTGTATCCTCTGATGAACGCCTACTCGCAGGAGAACGCGCGTCAACTTCTGGAGGAAGTGAACGAGAATCTGTAGTTTGCGAGCAAAGCACCAGAACTGCTGGTGAATTTCGTGCGCCGGGGCTACCACGCTCCGGCGCTTTCTCATGGAAGGGCCAGTAGCGATCCAGAAGCACCTTGCCTTGCACGAAGGCCGGATCGCGCATGCAGGAACGCTACAACTTGTATCCGATCGTTCTCAGGAACGCCTTCCGTTCCTCGACGTTCTCATCGGACTCAATCCCCTTGGGCGATTCGCCGTCGATCACGCCAAGGATCCCACGACCCTGAACTGACTTGGCGACCACGATCTGAATAGGGTTCGCTGTGGCGCAGTAGATCCGGCAAACCTCGGGAACGCTTTTGATGGCATTGAGAATGTTAATCGGGAAGAGGTCGCGCAGAAAGATGACAAACGAGTGCCCTGCGCCGATCCTCTCGGCGTTGCGCACGGCCAGACCTAGCAAATCATCTGCTGTTCCGCTGCGCCGGATCAGGCAAGGGCCGGACGCTTCACAGAACGCCACGCCGAATTGAGCTCCGGGAACCGTGCCGGCGATCGCTTCGTGCAGATCTTCCACCGTCTTGATGAAGTGGCTCTGACCGCAGATGACGTTGAGGGCATCAGGGTTCTCTATCGTCACGAGATGGAACGCCAGTTCTTGCTGCTGTTCTGATTGCACGTGCATCTCCTCGCCTTGCAGTCCCTTGGGAATGCGTGAGGCCTAGCTGGACAGGCCATTTGCCGCACGGATCGTCTCTTCGGCCATCTCTGCGGCCTGCGAGCCTTTGATCCCCCACTTCGAGCTCGCGCATCCCAGTTGCCGGTATGTCTCGTCATTTCTGTGAACACGGCGTCCAATGAGTGTAGCGGAGGGGGAAACGGCGATCAACGAGACAGTTGCAGTGACCCCGGTACGCCGGTACTCTTCTTCAACGGAGGTATTATGCGTCGAATCCGAATCCGAAGCTTTGCGCTTGGGTTGATCACTTTGCTGACGTTGATCGTGGGGACCACGAGCGTCTGGGCGGGGCAGTTCATGCCCGTGGTGTACTCCGCGGAAGACCGAAACGAAGTCGAGATCGTAACCTCGATCGCGAGCTACGTGTTCGCGACCGATACGGGCGACCTGAAGAGCGTCTTCCTGCATTTCGTTCCCTATGGATCGCAGGTGGAAGAGATTGTCCCCGGCACAAGCACAACCCTGTTGTCCGTAAACGTTGACACCATCAGCGATGATGTTCCGATCCTCAAACGAGATCGCCCGATCCTCCGTCGGATTCTTCGCCTGGATTTCTCGTTCCCGTTGCTCTCGTATACAGGATCGCGTTCGTATGAGCAGACCTCGGGTGGGTTCCCAATGGCACTGCGCGTGGACGGGGAGCCGGGCACGTTCGAGCTTGGCGAGATTCGGGAGATCGAACCGGCGACGGTGGAGCTTGAATTCGTTGGGGAAATCGGCGGGATGGATGTTGTGAAGCGCTACACCATTGTGGATGACCCTTCCTACACCATCTCCCTTGCGATCGAGACCACGAACCCGGGCCCTGAGCCTGTGGAGCTTCGCCTTGCCGTCTCCGAAAATGATGGCTCCCGGGATCTGGCGTACTTGTTTGACGGCGAACGAAGCGGCGTCGCACTTGCTCCGGGAACATATGGCGCGTTTGGCGGCGTGGGTCTGCTGAGCAAGACGTCGACCTTCTTCTTGCGTGTGGATTCGCCCGGGATTACGCCATACATCGAACAGGGAACCGACATCTCGACAACCGCTGGCGTGATCATCGCGGTGGCAAGTGGCAGCAGCACGCACTCCTTTGTCCTTTACGCGGGGCGGAGACGCATGCTGATTATGGAGGACGCTGGGTTGGGCGTGGTCGATAATCCGGGCACAGGCGCTCGACTGATCGGTGCAGCCGTGCGCTTCCTTCAATGGCTGTACGGGGCCACGGGGAACTTCGGCTGGGCGCTCATTCTGTTCACCGTGCTCACCAGGATCATCCTGTTCCCGCTGATGCGGAAGCAGTTTCGCTCGACGGCGAAGATGCAACGGCTCCAGCCGAAGCTGAAGAAGATTCAGGACACGTACAAAGGCCAACCTCAGATCCTTCAGCAGCGGATGATGGAGCTCTACAAGAAAGAGAAGATCAGTCCGCTGGGCTGTTTCATCCCGACCCTGCTTCAGTTTCCGATTCTGATCCTTCTTTGGCGCGCGATCACCTATTCGGCGGAAGCAATGCACCTTTCGCCCGGTTTCCTGTGGATGGCTGATCTGAGTGTGCGGGATCCCTACTACATCTTCATCGTCCTGACGACGGCAGCGATGATCCTGCAGCAGAAGCTGATGACCCCGCAGACAGCAGGCGCCGAAGGTGCAGCGGCAGCCAGCAAGAAGTTTGGGTATATCTTCCCGCTGATGATGGCCGTCATGTTTGCCAGCTTCCCGGCAGGGCTGTGGCTGTACTACTTCCTGACCACACTGTTCGGCATTGGACAGCAGCTGTTCATCAACTGGGAACTCTCCCGGGCCGAGGCAGTAGCGGCAGCGGCGGGCGGTGAAGGCGTTGCTCTGGATCTGGACATTCTGGAAGGCGACGATGTGACGGGAAGCGAGGACGCGGATGAGCGAGGCGACGCAGCACACGAGGATCGAGACCCTTCGGAGTGAGATCGCGGCGTACCTCGATGAGTTCGTCGCGATCCTTGCAGAAGACTCGATTGAGATCGAAGTCGAGCTCGAGGCCGATGCCGAGGGTGAGTTCTACGTGAACCTATCGGGAAGCGTATTCTCCGCCGAGGAAGATCGCTCTGTTCTCCATGCCCTGGAACACCTGTTGAGGGTTTCGATGCGAAGGAGAACTGGACGCGATTGCGACCTTGTCCTAGACCTCAACGGCGCTATCAAGCGGCGAGAGGCTGATCTGATGAGGTTCGTCTTGTCGGCGGCCGAGTCTGTGTGCCGTGAGCACAAGCGAGTTCGGCTGAATCCGATGCCTGCCCACGATCGCAAGATGATCCACATCACGCTCGCCAACTTCCCGGGCGTTCGGACCCGAAGCGAAGGAGAAGGAGACGGGCGCCGGGTTGTGATCGAGCCTGATTCAACGTGAACCACCGCCCAAGAGCCGACGTTGCGGAGAACGATACGATCGCCGCAATCTCGACACCCTACGGCGAAGGTGGAATCGGGATCGTCCGATTGAGTGGCCCTGAATCGATTCACATCACCGACCGTGTCTTCCGCGCCGCGGCCGGGAGGCCGCTCGAAGCCTGCGATTCACACACAATCCACTATGGGATGATCCACAGCGACGGAACGGACATCGACGAGGTTCTCGTTTCTGTGATGCGTGCACCTCGCACGTACACACGCGAGAATATCGTCGAGATTAACGCACACGGCGGGATGGCCGCTGTGCGGTGGATCCTCGAGCTCGTCCTGCAACGAGGCGCCCGGCTTGCCGAACGAGGAGAGTTCACCCAACGTGCGTTCGAGAACGGGCGCATCACACTGGACCAAGCCAAGAGCGTAGCCGACATCATTCATGCTCGAACCCGTCTTGGGCTGGAGGTCGCTGTCCGGCAGCTTCGGGGACGATTCTCCGACGAGGTGGATCTGATCCGCAGCCGGATACAGGCCGCTGTGGCGGTGCTGGAGGTTGGGATTGACTACCCCGAGATCGATCTTGAAACGGATCCCTACAGTGAGCAGCCAGCAACCCAACTCGAAGACATCCTAGAACGGATTGCGGACCTCCGTCATCAAGCCGAACATGGACGCATCCTGCGGGAGGGTTTTGTCATCACGCTGATCGGACGCCCGAACGCGGGGAAGTCCACGCTGTTTAACGCCTTGCTCGCCGAGAACCGGGCGATTGTGACGCCCGTTCCCGGGACCACGCGCGACACCATCGAAGCTGAGATCACCCTTTCGGGAATTCCCGTTTCGCTGATCGATACGGCCGGCCTACGCAGCACGGACGACGTGGTCGAAGCGGAAGGTGTCCAGCGTGCCGAACGTGCGGTGCAGCGTGCCGATCTGCTGCTTCTGCTTGTTGACGCATCCGAGGAGCTCACTGGCGACGATCGATCGCTGCTCGACCGAGCCTGGGAGCGCCCCGTCATCTCGATTCTGGCCAAGAGCGATCTCCCGGCCCGGACGACGCCGCATACTCATACGCTGCTTCGAGACGCGTTACCCCTGGCGGCGGAGAAGAGGGAAGGTCTCGACGTCCTTCGGGATCTGCTCGAAGAGAGGCTTGTGCGAAGCGGTGTTCCCCAACGGCAAAGCACGCTCTACCTCGATGTGTGGGAGACCGACCGCCTCCAGCGGATGCAGCAATCCGTCTCACGTGCGTTGGAGGGACTCGAAATCGGCAAAACGCCGGACATGGTCATCGAAGATCTCCGGACATCGCTTCGCACCGCAGCCGAGCTTCAAGGCATCGACATCGGCGACGAGACGCTAGCCGAGATCTTCCGAACGTTCTGCGTCGGCAAGTGAGGCCGCCGGCGTCGAGCAGCCGTCGATCACATCCACAATGTCCAGCTGCACGGTTCCCTTCCAGTCATCGAAGCTGCAACGGAACACGATGCCAGCATGGTCCATCTCCTCGAGCTTCAGGAGATGACGTCCCTTGCGAAAAGCGATGAACGGAAGTCGATCGCCGTTCTGTACGGCCGATCCTTTGAGGTGCTGTCGACGTGCCCCAACGAGCGTCATATCCGCGAATGAACAATCGGCGAGCAGAAGTAACGGCGCGGGGTTGCCTGCCCCAAACGGAGCTAGCGACCGAATGTTGGTATGGAAACGGTGGTTGACCTCGGACGCCTCGACCTGCGCGTCAATCGTTGACGGAGTCGGGCTATGGTCACTGGGAGCGTGCTCCGCAGCGTACTCGATGATGCGGCGGCGGAGTTCAGGCAGATCTTCAGTCCTGATGGAGAAACCGGCTGCCATCTGATGCCCGCCGTAGTGAAGCAGCAAATCGGCATGAGCCTCAAGGCAGGCAACCATGTCGAATCCACGGACACTTCGACACGACGCTCGACTGACCCGATCACCATGAGACACAATGATCGTCGGAACGCCGAATTGATCGATCAGATTGGATGCCGTCAAGCCGAGGATCCCCTCGTTCCAGTACTTGCCTCCGAGGATTAGAATCCCGTCCTCACGAGGATTGGTGCCCAGTTCTCGAAGCCGGTCACGAGCCTGGGATAGGAGGTCTTGCTGGGCGATCTCCCGGTCGCGATTGTAGTCGAGCAGTACTTCAGTTAGGTAGGAAGCACGATCGCGACGCCGCGTCGTAAGAAGGAGAAACGCCACCTTCGGATCGCCGGTTCGGTTTGCGGCGTTGAGCTTGGGCGCGATGTAGAACCCGATATCCGAAGCTGTCAAGCGATCGGGCTTCAGCGAGAGGCTCTCCATCAGAACCTGGAGACCCGCCGAAGCGCCCTGCTGTTGGGCAATTAGCCTAAATCCTTCCCGCACCATAGCGCGGTTCTCGATCTCAGGGCCGTCGGCGAGCGGAACAAGATCTGCGACCGTGCCGAGCGCAACGAGATCGAGCAGGTGGTACGGCACCGGACGATCGGTCCGTTCGTACAGCGCGTGGATCAGCTTGAAAGCGACGCCGACGCCCGCGAGGTATCGATTGGGATAGCCGGAGTCCTCGCGCAGCGGATCCACCACGGCGACAGCGGGAGGAAGCGTTGCCGGAGGGATGTGATGGTCGGTCACGATGGTGTCGATCCCAGCTGCGGCCAGCTGAGAGATCTCCTCGTGATTGGAGACGCCGCAGTCGGCGGTGATGACGAGTGAGAAACGCTCCTCGATCGCCCGCCTGACAAACGCACGTGACATCCCGTGTCCGGTTTGGCGATCGCCCACTTCGACCTTAAGCTCACCCATCCCGAATACCGGCTGAAGGCCGAGGAAAAGGACTGCAGCGGCAGATAGGCCGTCGACATCGAAGTCGCCGTGGATATAGACCCGCTCATTCGATCGAGCGGCATCCATGATCCGCGACACGGCGGCATCGATGGATGGCAGCAAGAAAGGATCGTGCAAGCAGGACCGGCCGGGATCGATCAGCCGAGACCACTGGGAACCGCCGCGTCGAGCAAGAACGGATGCAAACCCTGTCGAACACGACAACGCCGATTTGATTCCGTCAAGTGTTTGCTTATCCGGTGGGGGCGCGAAGCACCACGACTTCCCCTCCCAGATCAGGGAGTTCATTTGCGCTTCTTGGTGTTTGTCCCAGCTCGTTTGGCCCAAGCCCCAAGGATCGGGCACGCGATGTACATCGAGGAGTAGGTCCCAACAATCACGCCAATGAGCAGCGCCAACGAGAAACCTCGTAGGACGGATCCTCCGAAGACGAACAGGATGATGATCGGAATGAACGTCGTCAACGATGTGTTGATTGTGCGTGACAGCGATTGATTGATGCTGTGGTTGATGATCTCCGCGATGTTCCCGCGGGGATTCAGCTTGAGGTTCTCGCGGATACGATCATAGATGACGATCGTGTCATTCAGGGAGTATCCAAGAATTGTGAGGAACGCAGCGATCGTCGGCAGGTTAATCTCAACCTTGAACAAAGCGAAGATCCCGAGGGCGATCACCACGTCATGGACAATCGCAACCACGGCGCCAACAGCGTATCGTAGGCGGAACCGCCACGAGACGTACACGAGAACGATGAGCAGCGCGAGAAGGATGGCCTGCCATCCTTTCTCGGTGAGCTGACGGCTCACTTGCTGGCTGATCGCCGTGCGGCTGATGTTGGATGAAGCGGGTTCCTGAACCGGATAATCGTCACGCAGCATCTGTTCTACGCGCTCGACAAGAACCTGGTTGTCACGGATGTCGAGAGGCGTCGTGATGATGACGCGATCGGCACTTCCATAGCTCTGAATCCCGCTTTGGGAGAGATCGACTCCCCCCGAAGATAGTTCACTCAGTGAGTCGCGGATCTCTGCAGTATCCACAGGCTCGCTGAACTGAACCGTGAATTCCGTGCCGCCTGTGAAATCGATCCCCAGCTCCCATCCACGAATCTGGGGCACAAGAAGCAGCGCACTGATCAGGACCAATGCGACCGAAAGGGGAACAAAGAACTTCGTCTTGCCGAGGAAGTCGTACTGCCGCATCCGCGCTCTCCCTTCTACAACACCTGTACGCGTCGAGCCCACTGAGACTTGAGACGGTTGGCCTTGTTCTTGTGAATGGCGTGGTGCTTTGCCGCCTTGTCCAACGCCTTGTTCAGCGCGGGGATCAACGCCTGCGCAGCATCCCGGTCTCCGGAAGCAACCTGTGCTTTGAGTTCCTTGACGATTCGCCGGAACGCGGACTTCCTAGCGCGGTTCATTCCGCGACGCTTCTCACTCTGTCGTAATCGCTTCTCTGCAGAACGGATGTTAGGAATTTCAATCACCTCGAACACGATGTCGATCCCGCCTATGGGAAGGACAACGAATGTTATCGGAAGCGCAGGAGCGAATCAAGGAATGTCCTGCGTCAAGGGATCTTCATTCCCGCCTTTGCTTGACGTCTCTCTATCCACTGCCCGCGATGACATGCACTCACGGAGCTTGAGAACGATCGTGTCTGTCAGGGTATCCCTGTTGGAGAGCTTGACTCGGACCAGATCAAGTTGTCGGCGGATATCGTGAATCAGCGGGTGGTCGGTGTGGGCGTGGGTGGAGATCAGCAACGCCTTCCCACTGGCAAGTGCCTGTTCGACCGCTGGAACGAATCTGGCTGAGACAAGCTCCATCGGAGCGATCTCGTCGATCACGACAAGGTCAATCCTTGAATCGGCAACGGCGTTCTCAATGGCGGCGACGCCGATTGTCTCCAGGTCGGCAAGGCAGACCCGATACCGTCCGATCTGATGACCGACGGTTTGATGGATGTGCGCGAGGATCCCTGAACGGTCCGTGGCAAGATCGGTGACCGAGAATCCGACCCGGTGCCCGCACTTACGGATCTCGGACGTCAACATCCCTCCCGCTTTCCGGCATGGGGCGAAAACCACGTCTTCTCGCTCGTTTCCGCATGGAGCGGAAACGACGTCTTCTCGCTCGTTTCCGCATAGGGCGGAAACGACGTTCCGGATCAGTGTGGTCTTGCCCACCCCGGGACGACCTGTGAGTGCAACGCCGCAGTTGTTCATGTTCGCGTAGCATTCTACCCTTTCGCAGAGAGAGGGATTGGGTTGCTTCGGCATCAACGTGATGGGCGCGTTGCCGTGGACGGCTTGCGTCATCGTTTGTGCCTGGCGCCGGCCTGGCGGTAGGAGGGACCTTGAGACCACGCGAAGCGAGTGAGTTCCGGATTGCGCACCTTGACATGGATGCGTTCTTCGCGGCCGTAGAGCAACGTGATGACCCAACACTGCGCGGCCGGCCGGTGATCGTTGGCGGATTGGGGGGGCGTGGCGTGGTTGCGACGGCCTCCTATGAGGCGCGGACGTTTGGGGTTCACAGCGCGATGTCGATGCAGCACGCCCGTAGGCTGTGTCCTCGAGGTGCGTTTCTCCGGCCGCAGTTCGACAAGTATCGCCGAACGTCTTCGCAGGTGATGACCATTCTTCGAGCGGTCTCGCCGTCTGTGGAGTCGATCTCGGTGGATGAAGCGTTCTTCGATCTCACGCTGTCAACGACGACACTGGATGAAGCGGCGAAGATCGCTCGCGAGGTCAAACGACGCGTATGGCATGAAACGAAGCTTTCCTGTTCAGTCGGCGTCGCCCCCAATCGGTTCTTGGCCAAGCTGGGCTCCGAACTCGACAAGCCAGATGGATTCAAGGTCATTCATCCGGATGAGGTCGATGCCCTGCTTGCACCGCTTGGAGTAGGGCAGCTGTGCGGGGTCGGCGACGTCACAGAACGGCACCTCCGTAGCATGGGTCTGCGGACGGTCGCCGACCTGCGAGCTGTCCCGCCGTCGCTACTGGATCGCGAATTCGGTCAGATGGGACGCATCCTCTTCCGGCTGGCGCGCGGTCAAGATCCAACGCCGGTTCGGTCGCAACGAGACTCTCGGTCTATCTCCCGAGAGATCACGTATCCGCTTGACTTGCGAGATCCCGCAGAGATGGCGGTGTCGCTCCGCCGCATGGCGAATGACGTCTGTTCGCAATTGGCAACGCAACGTTTGGCAGCCCGAACCGTACGAATCAAGGTCCGGTTTCCGGACTTCCGCACAGAGACTCGTCAGATCGGACTCGCTGTGCCAACGTCATCTCCGCACCTGATCGGCGAGTTGGCGGTTCACCTCCTTTGCGAGAGAATCCACGTGGGGCAAGATGGTGTTCGGCTGCTGGGGGTTGGCGTGTCGCGGCTCTCCGCGGCATCGATGCGGCAGTTGTCGCTGTTTGACGAGATGGGAGACGGAGACGTGCCGGAGAGAACGCCATCCCCCACTTCCGGCGCGGCATGATTGGCGTTCCGGTTTTCGTGGAATGGTGGAACGTTCATCACCGCCGGGACACAGGTTGCCGTTTGCCTGTTCCACTCGTACTCTAATGGCCGAAGAGGTGATCGACATGGGGCGGAAGATCGGCCCGGCTGTGGGGATGCTGCTTGTCGTTTTGAGTGCGTCGGTGCTGGCGATTCCGCTCTGCGACTATAGCTCGGCCCGTTCCGAGCTCACGGATCTACAACTCTCGTTCTCGTACAACTACCACAACGATCCGTATGGATTCGGGGAGTTCGACATCAGCGCCGGCCACCTCAAGGTCGGATACAGCACGCTGTTCGACTCTCCGCTGTTCGGATACGACTACTCCGTTTCCGGAGACACGACCATCTCCGTGCTTGAGCTGTCGACATACCGGATCGATGCCCAGGGAAGCGTGAAGTGGTTCTTGGAACAGGATGGCGAAGCGAACGCCGTGCGCCCGACGTTCGTGTTCGCAGGGTTGTCGACCGGCGCAACGTCCGGTGCAGAGCGACTCTCGATTTCTGCGCTTCTCGGCGTAGGAACAGGACGATTCACGGACGTCACACCGCTTGCCAAAGCGGTACGAATCGACGAGATCCTCCATACGCACGGGAGTCTCACCGCGCATCTTGCCGATGTAGATCTTCTCTCGTTGGCGCGGGGAATCGACAACATCGACGCCTACTCGTCACGCGCAGAGCTGCTGTCGGTCATTGAGCGGGAGATCCTGTTCAGCAGCGGTGTGGTGGTCGACCAGGGGTTGGATGCGACCGACCTAGCGGCGATTGAGGCGATTCTCGACGACGATCGCTTAGCTCGGTATTGCGGTGGCGATGTGCGGTTGGGGCTCGAATACGAACTGGTCGATCCGGCTCACGGCCCAAACGACCTTCTCGCGACGCTTTCTACGAAGTATGCGTTCACAACGACTCCGAGCTCGCAGTTTCTGATCTCGGCCGCCGTCTCCGGGGCGTACAATATCCGCCAAGCCAACCGGATCGAATTCACGGCGTCGTACAACTACCTTGCCAGTGAGATGTACAGTCTCGCTGTATCGTACGACTACCTGCGCGAGCAGTTCCTGTCGTTCGACGGCAACATCGGCGATCCGACGGCGACTCACGACATCACGATCAATCTGAACATCACGCCTACTTCGAACACGCTTGTGACCATGAGCATCCGGCTCTGTCACGAGGAGCACTACACGGAGTGGTGCGGTGATGTCAGTCTGTCTATTGGGTTGGACTTCTTCTAGCGACGCCCGGTGCGCCTACTCTTCCGTGCGTACAACTTCTTCGACGACGCGTTGCATCAGCCCGTCACCAAGGTAGAGAGCGGCTTCGGGGGCATGGAGCCAGCAGATCTCCGCGATTTCGTCCGGGTCGTGGATCGGTTCGGCTGTGAGATCGACTTGGTAGAACAGCATGATCCAGTGGAAGGGCACCTTGGAACCGATCCTTCCTACGGAACGGATCAGCCGTCCGACGACACAGCCGCACCCGAGTTCTTCGCCGATCTCTCGGCGAACGCCATCCTCGGGCGACTCGCCGTACCGTAGGAACCCACCGGGGAGCGACCAGCGATCCTTCGACAGGCCACGGGACGACTTTACCACAAGGATCTTGCCTTCCGTATCGCGACAAACGGCTTCGACGACCACCCGAGGCATCGTGGCGTGAACTGCGTGCTTCACCAGCGGGGAGACATCGGTTCGCTGAGGAAGATCGTCCTTGCAGGGCCAGTCAGCTGGATGTCGGCTCAGGGATGGAACGACGAACAAGCTCTGTGGCGTGGTCGGAAGCGGCGCCACTACCTGATGGGCGAACGGCAATTCCTGCTCTGTCGGAAGCGTCCACAGATCGCCGTGTTTCACCAGGAAGACGTGCCCGTCAGATTCTGCGTAGTAGTGCATTTCGGATCAAAGGGATCTTAACCGCTACCGATCTGCTGCGCTGCCTTGAGGGGCGTGCGATCGGTTGGGATAATGCGGCGCCGTGCGCATGAGGAACACCGTTGTCTCGTGCCATTGCGAGAGACAGTTTGACCCACCCCTACAGTGCAAGGAGCGATCGTGAGTCGGCTCAAGACGCAGCAACCGAAGCGGCCAATCGACGAAGTGCTTGCCTCGTTTCCTCGGAAGGCGGCAAGCGTCATTCCCATACTCCAGGCGGTCCAGGCGGAGTACGGGTACCTCTCGGAAGAAGCCATCAAGCTCGCTGCGGAGCACGCAGCCGCCCCCGAGAGCGCTGTGTTCGGCGCAGCGACCTTCTACTCACAGTTTCGGTTGGTTCCGCCCGGTGAACATCTGATTCGCGTCTGTCAGGGGACGGCATGTCATGTTCTCGGAGCCGCAGACGTTCTGGATTCGCTGTGTGAACAACTCGGGATTGATGAAGGTGGGACCACGTCCGACGGTCTATTCACGCTTGAGTCGGTGCGTTGCCTTGGCTGTTGCAGCCTGGCGCCGGCCGTGATGATCGATGGCGAAACGTATGGTCGTGTCACGCGTGCGGCGCTTCCAGGGATTCTCGATCGGTATCGGAAGGGGGACTCCGGATGAGTGCGTCCGTTGCCGAATTGCGAGTCGGATTGGCTACGTGCGGGATCGCCGCCGGGGCTGAGCAGGTGTACGATGCCATCTTGCGAAGCCTCGACGAGCATCATCTTGACGTGTCCGTGAAACGCGTCGGCTGCATGGGGATGTGCTACAACGAGCCCCTGGTCGAAATCGTGGACGATCGTGGTGAATCGACCGTATATCGTCAGATCAAACCGGAAGATGCCGAACGACTGGTGCGTGAGCATGTGGTTGGAGGATCCCGCGTTGCTGACCTTGCGGTCGGTGATGACGAATTCCTTCAGCACCAGGTTCGGATCGTGCTGGAGAACTGCGGCGTGATCGATCCCGAGTCCCTTGAGGAGTACCGAGAACACGATGGCTACAGCGGGCTGCACCGTGCGCTTCTGCAGATGACGCCCGCTGCCGTTGTGGACGAAGTCAAACGATCCGGGCTCCGCGGGCGCGGCGGCGGCGGCTTTCCAACGGGCATGAAGTGGTCATTCGGGGCGAACGAGACAGGGCCGGACAAATTCCTGATCTGCAACGCCGACGAGGGCGATCCCGGGGCATTCATGGACCGCAGCGTGCTTGAGGGCGACCCGCATCGTGTTCTGGAAGGGATGACGATAGCGGCGTACGCGATCGGCGCTTCGTCCGGGTATATCTACGTAAGGGCGGAGTACCCACTTGCGATTGAGCGGCTGGACAAGGCGATTGCGGACGCCCGCCGGGAAGGTCTTCTCGGTTCGAAGATACTTGGTACGGAGTTCTCGTTCGATATCACGATCAAGGCTGGTGCAGGCGCGTTTGTGTGCGGAGAAGAGACAGCGTTGATCGCGTCGATCGAAGGGAAGCGCGGCGTGCCGAGGCGTCGGCCGCCGTATCCGACAACAGCGGGGTTGTGGGGCAAGCCCACGGTGATCAACAACGTCGAGACACTGGCCAACGTACCTTGGATTCTTCGGAACGGCGCCGGAGCGTTTGCGGCGTACGGGACGGAAGGAAGCAAGGGCACCAAAGTGTTTGCCCTTGCGGGCAAGATCAAGCGCAGCGGTCTGATCGAGATCCCTATGGGGATGTCGATTTCCGACATTGTCTTCAAGATCGGTGGCGGTGTCCTTGGCGACAAAGCGTTGAAAGCAGTTCAGATGGGGGGCCCCTCCGGCGGGTGCATCCCCACATCCATGGCGGACGTCCCGGTGGACTACGAGTCGCTGAAAGAGACAGGAGCAATCGTCGGTTCCGGTGGGATGATCGTTCTTGACGAGACGACGTGCATGGTGGACGTTGCCCGATACTTCCTCGACTTCACGCAGAAGGAGTCGTGCGGCAAGTGCACGTTCTGCCGTATCGGAACCAAGCGCATGCTTGGAATGCTCGAGAAAATGTGTCGTGGGGAAGGAACTGTGGAGGACATCGATCGGCTGGTTGAGCTCGGGAATACGGTCAAATCGTTCTCCCTGTGCGGGCTTGGACAGACAGCTCCCAATCCCGTGTTGACCACGACACGCTACTTCCGTGAGGAGTACCGCGCACACCTCGAAGACGCGCAGTGCCCTGCAGGGGTGTGTCGCGATCTGATCTCATACCGGATCGATGCCGAAGCCTGTCGCGACTGCAAGTTGTGTGTGCGGCAGTGCCCGGTTGAGGCGATTTCCCAGGGCGACGGGGCGTTCCAAGTGATCGACGAGTTGATGTGTGTGAAGTGCGGGCGCTGCGTCGCAGCGTGTCCCTTCGACGCGATCAGCGTGCAATCCGGAAAGGTGAGGGCATGAGCGACAACGCCAAAGCAATCACGGTCACGATCAACGGCCGATCGGCGGCCGGCCAGTGCGGCGAGACGATTCTGACCGTTGCCCGACGCATCGGGATCGACATCCCTGCGCTTTGCGCGGACGAACGGCTGGAACCGTTCGACTCCTGCGGTGTGTGTGTGGTCGAGGTAGAAGGCAAGGGCATTGTGAAGTCGTGTTCAACCCCGATCGAAGACGAAATGGTCGTGACGACCGACTCCGAAGAAGCGCGCGCGGTACGGAAGGCTGCTCTAGAGCTCTTGCTGTCGAATCACTGGGGAGACTGCGTTGCGCCGTGCCAGACGGCATGTCCCGCGCGCACGGACTGCCAGGGCTACGTCACGCTGGCCGCCAACGGGAAGTTCGACGACGGCCTGCGGCTCTTGTACGAGAACCTGCCGTTCCCCGCGTCATTCGGGAGGATCTGTCCCGCTCCTTGCGAGGATGCTTGTCGCAGAACGATCGCCGAAGAGCCCCTCCAGATTCGCCACCTCAAGAGATTCCTCGGGGACCGCCACGTGGCGTACACACCGTCGGTTCCGGAAGAAACCGGGAAGCGCGTTGCCGTGGTCGGCGGCGGACCGGCCGGGCTTTCCGCAGCGTACTTCCTTCGGCGGCGCGGACATGCGGTCGTCGTGATGGAGGCGATGCGGAAAATGGGGGGGATGCTCCGGTATGGGATCCCCGAGTACCGTCTACCGCATGATGTGCTCGACCTTGAAGTTGACGTTTTCCGGCGGATGGGGATCGAACTCAGAAACCGCGTTCGTCTTGGAACGGACGTCTCTCTCTCCGAACTAGCCGACGAGTACGATGCCGTCTTCCTGGGGATCGGCGCATGGGGAACCCACGATATGGGACTCCCTGGCGAGGACCACCCGGCCGTCGTGCAAGGGACCGACTTCCTGCGCGAGGTCAACAACGGGCACCGTCCCCATCTTCCACCTCGTGTGGCCGTGATCGGGGGCGGGAACACAGCGATGGATGCTGCTCGATGCGCCCGTCGACTTGGAGCTGCCGTGACCGTGCTCTATCGACGCACCGAAGAAGAGATGCCGGCGCTGTCGCACGAAGTTGCAGAAGCACAGGACGAACAGGTTTCGTTCCGCTTCCTGACACAGCCGGTCGGGTTCGTGACAAACGGTGAAACGCTGCGTGGGATCCGCTGCGTGCGGATGGAGCTCGGCCAGCCGGACGAGAGCGGCCGCCGTCGGCCGATCCCCGTTGAGGGATCGGAGTTCATCGTCGATGTGCAATCAGCGATTCTCGCCGTGGGACAGGCGGTTGACTCCGACTGTCTTGCGGAAGGTGGGATCGCCGTAGACCGACGTGGGCGAGTTATCGCTGATCCGCAGACAGGGCAGTGCTCAGATCCGCGGGTGTTCGCCGGTGGCGATGCCGTGTCCGGTCCGAGCATCGCGGTTGAAGCGGTTGGCGCCGGGCGCCGAGCCGCTGATGCGATCGATCGAGCTCTACGGGGTCAACCGACAACGCCCGATCTCATCTACAACCACGTGAAAGAAGATGTCACCTTCTCGGACATCGGGCATCCGGCAACGGCTCCCAGGATTCGGACGTCCGTCCGGGCGCCGAGCGAGAGGGTACTGGACTTCGAGGAATACGAGATCGCGCTCTCCGAGGAAGAAGCTGTGGCTGCAGGGCAAAGGTGTCTTGAGTGCGGCTGCATGTCGTTCAATGATTGCGCTCTTAGGGAGTACGCAAGCGAGGCAGACGCGGACCAACACGCCTATGCTGGTCAACCTCCCCATTTCCGCCGCGACGAAAGGCATCCGTTCATCGTCCGCAAGGTCGGGAAGTGCGTGCAGTGTGGACAATGCATTCGTGTGTGCCGTGATGTATGCGGGGTCGCGGCGATCGAGTTCTCCGGACGGGGTATCGAGACCGAGGTCCAAGCTCCTTTCAACCGAGCGTGGCAGGACTCCGACTGTGTATCGTGTGGTGCGTGCGTGGACGTGTGCCCAACCGGAGCTCTGTACGATAGAACAGTGCTTGCCAAGCAGGTTCCGCTTGATCTTGATCGAACAAGCACTGTCTGCACATTGTGCGGGATGGGTTGCGAGATCGATGTGCTGACACGGCACGGGGAATACATGCGCACCGTTCCAAGTGACGGCAAGAGTGTGCTCTGTGCACGAGGCCGATACGGCTGGCATGCGATCGCCGGCGAGACACGGATCGTTTCACCGATGGTGCGGCGAGGCAGTTCCCTGATTGAGTCCTCGTGGGAGGACGCGCTCCATGAAGCCTCGCTCCTCGTAGGCCAGGCCACCGGCAGGACCGCGGTCTTCGGTACCGGTTTGCTGACGAACGAAGAAGGATGGATGTTGGCGCGCTTGGCAGAGGGTGTGCACGCCGGCTCGCCGATCTTCGATGTTGTCGCCAGCCCGAAAGTGGGGATCGATGCCGCAAGCATGGCCTCGTTGGATGAGATCGATCGGGGTGATGTTCTCGTCGTATTCGGTCCGGGCGTGTCGTACGAACGGGTTGTGATCGACGCGGCGTTGCGTCGCGCGATGGATCGCGGCGTCCGCCTGATTAGCATCGGATCCAGCGTGCCTGGTGCGGCGATGCAATTGCCGGCGCAGTCATCCGCGGCCGTTCTTGGCAGGCTGCGAGGGGAGGGCGCCAGCGCGGCAGATGACCGTGGTGTCTTGGATGCTGTTGCAACGATTGATGGCGCGAAGCGAGCTGTCTTTGCCGTGGGATCGCGAACCGTGGCTTCTGCCGTTCTCGAATCCGTCGGAGATCTGGTTCGAAGGGAGTCCCGCTGGAAGATGCTGCTTGTACCGGCTACAGCGAACGGCATCGGCTTGCGCCGACTGGGATTCGTCGAGAACCTAGCCGGTGCTGCCAGCGTGTGGATCAGCGTCGGCGCAGATCCCGCGAGCACGGCCGCGGGAAGGCGCTTCTTGTTGGATGTGGATACGCTCATCGCCGCGAGCCCAATTCCGAACGCTACCACCGAGCGAGCTCAGATTGTCCTGCCGATGCGTTCACCGATTGAAACGCGCGGTCGGATCGTCGGAATGGGCGAACGAGAGCTGGTCCAAGCCGTACGTGGACCGATGAACGTCGAGACGTGGCAGGTCATCGGACGACTGGCGGGTGCGCTTGGTGTGGCGGGTCTCCCGGAGCACTTCGACACACTAGCTCGTGCAGTGGACACCGAGTTGGCGACAACGATCAGCGCGGTTGCCGTCGCAGGGTCGACGCCTGCTTCTCTATCGGCGAGAATCGACCGAGAGCTTGACCTGCGATTGGGAGGAGCGACGTGAGACGGCAGACAGTAGGTGTCATCGGCGGGATGGGACCGCAAGCGACGGCGGAGTTCTACCGACGGATTGTTGCGATGACGCCGGCTCGCGGGGACCACGAACACCTTCACGTTTTGATCGATAGCGACCCATCGGTTCCCAGCCGACAGGATGCATTGTCCGGGCACGGTGAGAGCCCTCTTCATCAGCTTGTCATCGTTGCGCGTCGCCTCGAATCGGCCGGAGCGACTTGTCTTGCCATGCCCTGCAACACGGCCCATGCATGGTATGACGATCTGCAAGACGCCGTCTCGATTCCGATCATCGACATGATCAGAGAGACCGTCCATGTCGTCGAACACACGCCGTCACGGCCGCGAGCGCTTGGCGTTTTGGCGACCAACGGGGCGTTGCAGGCCGAGTTGTATGAGAAGGCATTCGGAGACGGTGGACCGCGTCTTTGCCTGCCCGACGCTGAACAAGGCCAGGCGATCATGGATGCCATTGCCGGCGTGAAGGCAGGATCGATGATCGGCCGCCGACAAGTTGCCTCCGTGGCGCGGACGCTGCTCGAGCGAGGTGCCGACGCGATCCTTGTTGGTTGCACGGAGGTCTCGTTGCTGATTCGTCCCGATGATGTCGAAGCCGAGGTGATCGACTCAATGAGCGTGCTCGCCCGAGCGACCGTCTCACATGTTCTTGCGCTCAGCCGAAAACGCGCCTGATCGTCGTGGGAAGCGGAGCGCTTCCCTGACGGTCGGAGCGCCCGACATACCTATCCGTGTAGACCCCACTACAAGACATTCGGGATGTACGGATAGGACAACGGGTCCCTATTCATACTATGCCACAGGTTACATTATCCGCACAGACAGCTAGCACCACCCGGTAGAAGACAGCAGGGAGGTTCTCTAACCTTCCTGCGTCTTCTTGTTGTGGACGGAGATGCTGTCTGATGACTGAAGAACGTAACGGCAGCACCTTCCGCAAGTAATCCGCCCGTCTGGTATCTCCGGAGATCGCGGGGTGGGTGTTCGTCGATCCTGACCTCAGGAGGATTTGCCTCCGCCGATCTCCCCCGACCTAACGATCGCCAGCTTCGCGGTGAGCGGACCGATCAGTTCGTGGATCACGGTCGCGCCGATCACGACGTTGACGAGGATCGAACTCAAGTCGGCAAAGACGCTGTTCCTCTGCAGGACCAGCGCAAGCCCGATGACGATGCCGCCCTGAGGGATGAGTCCCCATCCAGCGTAGCGGCGGACGTTCCGCGACGTCCGGCCGATCGTCGCGCCAAGGTAGGCCCCGCCAACCTTTCCCAGAGACCGAAACAAGACGAAGATGAGAACGACAGGGAAGAAGCGGAACAGAACTTGAAAGTCCAGCAGCATTCCGCTGATCGTGAAGAACAGCACGAACACGAGTGGCTCGACGTAGTTCTCGAGCAGGCGGAACACGCGGTCACGGTGGCTCCCGAAATTGACGACCATAACGCCCATCGACATGGTGGACAGCAGCTCATCGAGCTTGAGTGCGGTGGAAAGTCCGTAGGCGAGGGCAAGCAGCCCCACAAGCAACACCAGAAGAAGCCCATCAGCGTCGGCACGAAGAAGCCGCGGAACGAAGTGAAAAAGCAGTCCGCAAGCTATACCCAGACCGATCGCGCCGAGGATCGCGACAAGCGGTTCGACGAACGCGCCGATCCCTCCGGCCGTGTGCGCGACAAGCAGCGTCGCAAACATGGTGGCAAAGCTGAAGTTGAGGATCCCCAAGGCATCATCAACTGCGGCCGATGCCATGATGCTAAACGAAACAAGCCCCTTGGCCTTGTACTGATGGATCACAGCCAACGTCGCTGATGGATCCGTTGGCGATGCAAGCGCGCCAAGCAGAAGTGCCAGGGGAAGAATGGTCGTCAGGTACGTGCCCTCTAGATGGACGAGAAACGGAAGCGTAGCCAGAAGCCCGCCGGTGACCAGGAGCGCCGACATCTCTGATTCGCCGAGCGCGAGAAACAGGATTCCTTTTCCAAGTTCTTTCAGGGAAGCAAACGCGAGCGTGCCGCCCACGGCAAACGTCAACACGGCAAGCGAGAGGTGGGTCAACGTTCCCGTCGAGGCCACAAACGTCTGAGGGACAAACCCCGTGAGGTTCGGATTGAGAGCCAGGCCGGCAAGGATATACCCGCTGACCCGCGGGAGCCCGATCTTGGCCGCTAGTTCCCCAAGGAAATAGCCGGCAACCACCATGCTTCCGAGGATCAATAGCGCGTTCACCACACCACTCCTTGATGTCCTCGAACGGAGGACGCCGGAGTGTACGCCCATGAGCCCGATTCGGCAACCGCGGAAATCCCCGCCCCAACGTTGGTGACTGCGAATTGATCCACAGGATGCGAGACTCCCTAAGGGCGTGCCGAAAGTGGCAAAGAGGAGATCAGGCCCCTGACCAGCGTCAGGTTCCTCACGTCTCCATCCGTTCCGTCTATGGCCTTCTTCGGCGTCTCGAGAATCAAAGGGAGATCCGCCAGGGCGGGGTGGTGGATCAATGCAGACATGCCGGTGAGTCCGATCTTGCCCTTCCCGATGTGTTCGTGTCGATCCCGACGTGACCCTGATGGATACTTGGAGTCGTTGAGATGAACCAGCATGATCCGCTGCAATCCGAGCGACCGATCAATCCCGGCGATCATCGTCTCCACGCCGTCAGGCGTTGACAAGTCATACCCGGCAGCGTGGGCATGACATGTGTCGAGGCAGATCCCGAACCGATCTTGCGGAAGTCCGGCGAGGATCATGGACAGCTCTTCCCATGTAGAACCGATCGCGGTCCCTGCACCCGCTGTATTCTCGACAAGAAGTCGGCAAGCCGTGTCTTGCCAAGCGCTCGTCTCCTGCAGAGCCTCGAGGACAGACCGCACGCGATCAATCCCCCGGCCGATTCCGTCTCCACGGTGTGAGCCCAGATGGGTCACCACAGACGGTATCCCGAGAGAAACAGCGCGGGCACACTCCGTTTCCAGAGCAACGGCCGATCTGGCGAGAAGCCCGGGTTCGGGGCTGGCGAGGTTCAGGAGGTACATGGTGTGGACCACCGCCACCTCGATGGCGGAGGAGAAGAGCGCTTCTCGGAACGCCCGAGCGGTTGAAGCCGAAAGCGGCTTCATCGCCCACGCGGATGGAGCGTGTGTGAAGATCTGAACCGCAGTGCAGTCAAGCTCCTCGGCGCGAGCCAGCGCCTTGTCGACCCCACCCGAAATGGAAACGTGACAACCAAGGGAACGCATCACGACCTGTCATGGTATCCGGTCAGCAGGATTGGGGGCGAGCCGCTATCCGGAAATCGCCGACGCGACTGCTTGCCCCGCGTTGATCAGGCCACTGCCAAACTCAGCATCGGAGCCTGCAATCCCCAGGTCGGTGGCGGAATCCATGAGACAAGCCAGTGCTTCTTGTGGAGAGAGACCGGCATTTCGCGACAGGATCAAAGCAAGCGCTGCACTGACGTGCGGCGCAGCAAACGATGTGCCTGATCCTGCAGCGATCTCTCCGTCCGGGTACAGCGAGATAACGGCGTCTCCCGGGGCACAAACGGCGACGTCAGCTCCGTAGTTGCTGAACGAAGCCAGGCCGTTTTCGCGGTCGGTCGCTGACACCGCGATGACCCATGGGTAGCGTCCGGGATAGCAGACACGATTGCAGCCGTTGTTCCCGGCGATCCCAACCACCAGCACCCCGGCGTCATGCGCACGGCGGAGTGCCTGCTCCAACGTTGCCGGCGGGACACCGTTGCAGTAAACACTCAGATTGATGATGTCGGCGCCGTTGTCAATCGCATAATCGATCGCTTCGGCAAACATCTCCCAGTCGCGCCCGTAGAACTGATTCCGCGTATCGAGAAAGCGAAGATCCATTACCCGGATATCGGGGGCGACTCCGGTTGCCTGATTGGAGTCGGGGCGAGCGGCGATCAGGCCGGCGACAAACGTCCCGTGCCAGTGAATCGGCGTGCCGACGAGCGAACCCGGATCGTTGTCACGGAAGTCCCAGCCGTGGAGATCATCAACATACCCGTTGCCGTCATCATCGATACCGTTTCCGGCGATCTCATCCAGGTTGATCCACAGGGCGCTTGATAGATCTGGAGCGGTGCCGTCGATTCCACTATCGATGATGGCAACGACAATCTCGGACGACCCTGTTGTCATGTTCCATGCGGCAGGCGCGCCGACGCGCTCGATCGACCACGAGATTGCCGAAGGATCGATCGTGGCCAAGCTTACGCTTGTCGCACCCCCTGCGCCGGCCACGTCACGACGGTCTCCAACTGCGGTCGCTCCGAAGACAGCTACTAGCACGATGGCGAGGATCCCAAGGACGGTGAACAGCGCTCGACTCTTCGCTCCCATGTCTGGCAACCCGGCTACCCCGTAGGGCCCGTGGCTTTGCGTCGCCTCCTTACGAAGGGTTTGCCTTTTTGCGGATGGGATCTATT
>Ga0272444_10001039_pt1 | contig 27647 bp, 23 predicted proteins | sample SSMForm13_FD_201033 | JGI IMG/M metagenome (GOLD analysis project Ga0272444, IMG submission 201033) | Marine sediment archaeal communities from Little Sippewissett salt marsh, Falmouth, MA, United States - SSM-Form-13 | ecosystem: Environmental > Aquatic > Marine > Wetlands > Sediment ...
TTCGGGCAGGAGCGCGATGGCCAGCCCGGTTTTTGCTCGGGCGATAGCGGTACGGTCGATCGGACACCGAAAAAGGCCGGTCCGTTACCCGGCGATTTTCGGTATCCTTTGCCCCTCATCTGTCTCATCCCCGGGTATGCCGTTTCGCTCATGACCGCCGAGTTCGTCCACCTGCACGTGCACTCAGAATTCTCGCTGGTGGACGGCACGGCGCGCATCAAGCCGCTGGTCGGCAAGGTGGCCGGGCAGGGCATGCCGGCGGTGGCGCTGACCGACCAGTCGAACATGTTCGCCCTGGTGCGTTTCTACAAGGCGGCAATGGGCGCGGGGCTGAAGCCGATCTGCGGTGTCGACCTGCTGCTGCGCAACCACGAGGAGCCGAACCAGCCGTTCCGCCTGGTGCTGCTGGTGCAATCCAACATCGGTTACCGGCACCTCACCGAACTGGTCTCGCGCAGCTACCGCGAGGGCCAGCACCTGGGGCGGCCGATGGTCAATCCCGAGTGGCTGACCGGCGAGAGTTGCGAGGGCCTGATCGCCCTGTCCGGTGCGCGCGACGGCGATGTGGGCAAGGCCCTGCTGGCGGACAACCCGGCACTGGCCGAGGCGCGTCTGCAACGCTGGCTGGAGATCTTCGGCGACCGTTACTACCTGCAACTGGTGCGCACCGGGCGCGAGCAGGAGGAGGCCTGCCTGCATGCCAGCGTTGCCCTGGCCGCCAGGTGCGACGTACCGGTGGTGGCGACCAACGCGGTGTGTTTTCTCAGCGCGGACGAGTTCCCGGCGCACGAGGTGCGCGTGTGCATCCACGACGGCCGCACCCTCGATGACCCGCGCCGCCAGCGCCTGTACAGCGAGCAGCAATACCTGCGTACCCCGCAGGAGATGGCCGAGCTGTTCAGCGATATCCCCGAGGCACTCGCCAACACGGTCGAGATCGCCAAGCGCTGCAACCTCGAGCTGACCCTGGGCAAGAACTTCCTGCCGGACTTCCCGGTGCCCGAGGGCATGAGCATCGACGAATTCCTCGCCGAGGAGTCGCGCAAGGGCCTGGAATGGCGCCTGGAGCGCATCTTCGACAAGAACGCCCCGGACTTCGCCGAGAAGCGCAAACCCTACGACGAGCGCCTGCAGATCGAGCTGGACGTGATCAACGGCATGGGCTTCCCCGGCTACTTCCTGATCGTTGCCGACTTCATCCAGTGGGCCAAGGACAACGACATCCCGGTCGGCCCGGGGCGCGGTTCGGGCGCCGGCTCGCTGGTCGCCTATGCCTTGAAGATCACCGACCTGGATCCGCTGGAACTGGACCTGCTGTTCGAGCGCTTCCTCAACCCCGAGCGTATCTCCATGCCCGACTTCGACGTCGACTTCTGCATGGACAAGCGCGACCGCGTGATCGACTATGTCGCGCGCACCTACGGCCGCGACGCGGTGTCGCAGATCATCACCTTCGGCTCGATGGCGGCCAAGGCGGTGGTGCGCGATGTCGGCCGGGTGCTCGGCCACCCCTACGGCTTCACCGACCGGGTGGCGAAGATGGTGCCGCCGGACCTGGGCATGACCCTGACCAAGGCCTTGGAGGAATCCGAGGACCTGGCCGCCGCCTACCGGGACGACGAGGAGGTCACCCAGCTGATCGACATGGCGCTGCAGCTCGAGGGCCTGGCACGCAACGCCGGCAAGCACGCCGGCGGCGTGGTCATCGCGCCCGGCCAGTTGACCGACTTCGCCCCGCTGTACTGCGAGGCGGACGGCAGCAACCTGGTGACGCAATATGACAAGGACGACGTCGAGCAGGCCGGCCTGGTCAAGTTCGACTTCCTCGGCCTGCGCACCCTGACCATCATCGACTGGGCGCTGGAGACCATCAACGCGCTGCGCACCAAGGCCGGTGAGAAACCGATCGACATCGCCGCCATCCCGCTCGACGACAAGGCCTCCTTCGACCTGCTGCAAAGTGCCGAGACCACGGCCGTGTTCCAGCTCGAATCCGATGGCATGAAGCAGCTGATCAGCAAGCTCAAGCCGGACTGCTTCGACGACATCATCGCCCTGGTGGCGCTGTTCCGCCCGGGCCCGCTGCAGTCGGGCATGGTGGACAACTTCATCAACCGCAAGCACGGCCGCGAGGAGGTCTCCTACCCGGACGCCAACTACCAGCACGAGTGCCTGAAGCCGATCCTGGATTCCACCTACGGCATCATCCTGTACCAGGAGCAGGTGATGCAGATCGCCCAGGTGATGGCCGGCTACACCCTCGGCGGGGCGGACATGCTGCGTCGCGCCATGGGCAAGAAGAAGCCCGAGGAGATGGCCAAGCAGCGCGCGGTGTTCGCCGAGGGTGCGGAAAAGAACAACATCGACCCCGACCTGGCGATGAAGATCTTCGACCTGGTGGAGAAGTTCGCCGGCTACGGTTTCAACAAGTCGCACTCGGCCGCCTATGCGCTGGTCTCCTACCAGACGCTGTGGCTCAAACAGCATTACCCGGCCGCCTTCATGGCGGCGGTGCTGTCCTCGGACATGGACAACACCGACAAGGTGGTGACCTTCATCGAGGAGACCCGCCACATGGGGCTCAAGGTCGAGCCGCCGGACGTGAACCGTTCCAGCTATCGTTTCACCATCGACGGCGACGACACCGTGGTCTATGGCCTGGGTGCGATCAAGGGGGTGGGCGAGGGCGCCATCGAGGGCATCATCGAGGCGCGGTCACAGGGCGGGGCGTTCCGCGACCTGTTCGACTTCTGCCGCCGCATCGACCTGAAGAAGGCCAACCGCCGGGTGCTCGAATCGCTGATCCGCGCCGGTGCGCTGGACCACCTCGGTGCCAACCGCGCCACCCTGATGATGCAGCTGCCGTTCGCCTTGAAAGTGGCGGAGAAGGCCGAGGCGGACAGGTCCGCCGGCATGATGGACATGTTCGGCGACCCGGTCGAACAGCAGGCCGCGCCCCTGCCCGGCGTGGTGCCGGAGGACACCGAGGAATGGGACGACCAGCTGCGCCTGCAGGGCGAGAAGGAGACCCTCGGCCTGTTCCTCACCGGCCACCCGATCGATCGCTACAGCGCCTATCTCAAGGAACTGGTCGGCACGCGCATCGCCAATCTCTCGCTGGACGACGTGCGGCCCACGCGCAACCGCCGCGGTGGCGGCAAGAAGGTCAAGGTCGCCGGGCTGGTGATGGCGGTGGCACGGCGCAATACCCAGCGCGGGCAGATGGCCTCGGTGCTGCTCGACGACAAGAGCGGGCGCATCGAGTGCACCCTGTTCAGCGAGGCCTACGAACGCTTCCGCGATGTGGTCGCGACCGACGCCATCCTGGTGGTCGAGGGCTCGCTGGTGCCCGATGAATACCGAGGTGGCCTGTCGATCCGTGCCGACCATGTGCAGACCCTCGAATCCTATCGCCAGGAAAGCTGCGTCGGCATGCAGTTGCTGATCCGCGAGACCTGGCTGCGCGAGCACGCCTATACCGCGGTCGATGTGGTGCAGCGGTTGCGCCAGATTCTCGAACCGCACCGTGGCGGCAACTGCCGTATCGGCGTGCGTTACCAGCGCCTGGATGCGCAGGTGCGGCTGCGCTTCGGCGACGACTGGGCGGTGAATGTCGGCGACGAGCTGCTGCGCGAACTGCAGCGCTGGCTCGGCGAGGATGCGCTCAAACTGCGTTTCCGGCCGCCGGAGCGGCAGCCCGAGCCGCGCCGCGAGATGGCGTATTCCGGTTAGTGTCAGCGGGTCTGATCAGCCGCCGAGTCGACCCAGCAGGAACACCAGGCCGCTGGTGATCGCCGCGATCAGCAGGGTCAGCAGGCCCGAGGCGAGCAGCGAGCTGCGGCGGATCTGCCCGAGCAGCACGCCGAGCAGGAACAGCAACAGTCCGGCGACCAGCAGTGCCGCCTCGATCGCACCGATGCCCAGCGGGATCCCGGCGTGACTGAGCAGCAGCGGCAGCATGATCAGCAGTCCCATGCCCAGCGGTGACAGGCCGTTGGCCAGGGCCACCAGGATCGGGGCCAGGGTCGCGGCCTGCGAATGCGCGCTGTCGGCCATGTCACTGACCATGGCGTCGCGCAGGTCCTGCAGGGATTGTTGCTGTTCCGCCGATTCGCTCAGGTAGGCGCTGCTGATGCCGCTGACCGCCAGCGCCACCGATACCCCCAGGCAGGCATTGATGATGGTGGTCAGCTGCTGATCCGGGCTGATGTAAAAGCCCAGCAGCATGCCGAGCATGGTCAGCGCTCCGTCGAAGCCGTTGACCACCGCATAGCGGCGCACGATGGCGTGGGTGCCGGTGATCCCCAGCAACCACTGCAGGCGCTTGCCCAGGCCCGTCGTCACCGGCCGATGCTCAATCGTCGTTCGCGTCGTTGACCGCACACACCTTGTCGATGCTGTGCAGCGAGGCGCCCATCGACGCAATCAGCGCATTGATCGCCGGCAGGTCGATGTCATTGCCCTCGAGGCTCACGTTCAGGCTCTCGGTCTTGTCGTCGATCTCGATCACCTCCACCGTGACCTTCAACTCGGGCGCCTGGTTGGCGAGCAACTGTGCAAATGCCGTGACCGGTGGGTCGTGCGGTTTGAGAACGTCGAGCACCAGTTGCTTGATGCGCGCCATGGTGACCTCCTGAGAGCCTGTTTTCGTTAAATACCCGCATGTCGCGGACCCGCTTGCCGAGCGGCGAAACTCGCCGGAAGCCAGTTGGAGCCTGTGCGGCGCCGAGGGAGCGACGAGTATCGCAGATGGCGGCGGAAGCGCCGACGAAGCGGTCACATTGGCGTAAATTCCCGTTCTTTGGCGCCCTTGTTGCGTTATCATATCCGGCCCGGGTTCAGTATCAAAACCAAACTCATGAATCTCGATTTTCTGGATTTCGAACAGCCGATCGCCGAACTGCAGGCCAAAATCGAAGAGCTGCGCCTGGTCGGTGACGACAACGAGATCAATATCCAGGAGGAGATCGAGAAGCTCGAAGGCAAGAGCCGCTCGCTCACCGAAAATATCTTCTCCAAGCTCTCGCCCTGGCAGATCTCGCAACTGGCGCGCCATCCGCTGCGCCCGTACACGCTCGATTACATCGAGTTGATCGTCGACGATTTCGAGGAGCTGCACGGCGACCGTGCGTTTGCCGACGACCATTCCATCGTCGCCGGCCTGGGGCGTATCGACGGCCGCGCGGTGATGATCATCGGCCACCAGAAGGGCCGCGACACCAAGGAAAAGATCTTCCGAAACTTTGGCATGCCGCGCCCCGAGGGCTACCGCAAGGCGCTGCGCCTGATGAAGACCGCCGAGCGCTTCGGCATCCCGGTGGTGACCTTCATCGACACTCCCGGCGCCTACCCGGGTATCGGTGCCGAGGAGCGCGGCCAGAGCGAGGCGATCGCGCGCAATCTGCTGGAAATGGCCGGGCTGCGTACCCCGATCATTGCCACCGTGATCGGCGAGGGCGGTTCCGGCGGCGCGTTGGCGATCGGCGTGGCCGACCGGGTGATGATGATGCAGTACAGCACCTACTCGGTGATCTCGCCCGAGGGCTGCGCCTCCATCCTGTGGAAGGATGCGGAGAAGGCCTCGCTGGCGGCCGAGGCGATGGCCATCACCTCCGAGGATCTGAAAGGCCACGGTCTGATCGACGAGATCGTGCCCGAGCCGCTGGGCGGGGCACATCGCGATCCGGAAACCACCGCGCGCAACCTGCGGCATGCCCTGATCGAGGCGCTGGACAACCTCGCCTCGGTGCCAGTCGACCGCCTGCTCGACACCCGTTACGAACGCCTGATGGCGTACGGCGTGGTCCACGACTGAAGGGCACCTCTAACAATCCGTGAGTACGCATCTTGAACGACACCAAGCGTGCTCTCTACGTTGAAGACCTTCGCAATAGCTTGCTATTACGTGCGGTCTTCGCCTTGATAGCCCGCTTGGTATCGCCCAATCTGCACACCCAGGACCGTTAGAGGTGCCCTGTGACCTTCAGCAGCGCCGACCTGCTCGCCAGCCTGCAGTCTCTGCCCGTTGCCCGGGCCTACTGGGTCGCCTTCAGTGGCGGCCTGGATTCGCACGTGCTGCTGCATGCCATGGAACGACTGCGCGACCGCTTGGAGGCGCCGCTGCACGCGGTGCACGTGCATCACGGGCTGCAGCAGCAGGCCGACGCCTGGGAGGCGCATTGTCGTTCGGTGTGTGCCGAGCTGGATGTGCCGCTGCAGGTGCGCCACCTCGATCTGCAGCCGGCGCCCGGCGAAAGTGTCGAGGCGATCGCGCGTGATGCCCGTTACCGCGCCATCGGCGAGCTGCTCGGCGAGCAGCACATGCTGTTGACCGCACAGCACCGGGATGACCAGGCCGAGACGCTGCTGCTGCAGTTGTTGCGCGGCGCCGGCATTGAAGGCCTGGCGGCGATGCCGATGTGCAAACAATGGGGGCAGGGCTGGCATGCGCGGCCGCTGCTGCCGGTCGCTCGCGCTGATTTGCACGACTATGCGAGGCGGCACCGCCTGCAATGGGTCGAAGACCCGAGCAACCTCGATATCCGTTTCGACCGCAACTACCTGCGCCGGCAGGTCATGCCCGTGCTGCAGCAGCGCTGGCCCTCCGCTGCCGCAACCATCGCCCGCAGCGCCGCGCACCTCGCGGCCTCGTTGCAGACCATCGCCGGCCAGGCAGCCGCGGATCTGCAGACCTGCCTGGGCAGCGGCCAGCGCCTGCAGATCGCGGCCCTGCTGAGTCTGCCCGAGGCGCGGCGACAGGCGACTCTGCGCGCCTGGTTACGCGCCGAGGGCCAGGCGCTGCCGGACCAGGCACGCATGCAGCAGATTGAGTACAGCGTGCTGCGTGCCGGCGCGGATGCAGCACCTGTGGTCAGCTGGGCGGACATAGCGGTGCGTGCCTACCGCGGCGAGTTGTGGCTGACGCGCGCGCGCCTGCCTGAGCCACCACAGCGCAGCCTGGCGTGGGGCGACACGCGGCAACTCGAGCTGCCGGCCGGGTTGGGTAGGCTGCAACGCCAGGCGGCCGGGGCGGGTATTCCCGATCGCCTGTGGCGCGAGGGCCGGGTCAGCGTGCGCTGGCGTGGTGGCGACGCCAGCTGTCGTCTGCCCGGCCGTCAGGGCACGCGCAGTTTCCGGAAACTGTGCCAGGAACTGGCGATTCCGGGTTGGCGGCGGCCGTACCTGCCCTTGCTTTACGTGGACGACAGCCTGGCGGCGGTGGCGAGTTATTGCGTGTGCGGCGATTGGCCGTGCGGGTCCGGCGAGCCTTGCAGCAGCATTCAATGGGATCGGCCTGAATTGCTGTAACTGGGGGGCGATCGGGGCGCTGTGTTAGGCTGCTCGGCCGGTCCGTTTCGCAAGCTTGGCTAACCGCAGGGGTCGGAGTCGGCGCTTGAGAGGACGAGCTGTTGCCCTGCCCTCGAATAGGCCGACTCCGACCCCTCATCTGAGACCTGCGTGAACAGGCACTGACACTCGGGCTAATGTACCTACAGGCAAGACATGAGCATTCGCAACAGTTACGCCTTCCAACACCCGCTGCGCGGCATCCTGGTCAACCTGTTGTTGCTGACGGCTTTGGCGCTGCTCATCTACGGCCTGCGCGCGCCGATCCTGACCCTGCAGAAGTTCTATGTCTTCAGCAACACGGTGAGCCTGTGGTCGGCATTGCAGCAACTGGCGCAACAGGCGGAATGGGGGCTGTTCGTGCTGGTCGGGGCATTCAGCGTGTTGTTCCCTTTGCTCAAGATCCTGATGCTGCTGCTGATCTGGAACCTGGAGCCCTCGCACGGCCGTCGCCACCGCCGCCACCTGAAGTGGCTGGCCGAGTACAGCAAGTGGTCGATGCTGGATGTGTTCGTGGTCGCCCTGCTGGTGGTCTCGGTCAAGCTCGGGGCCTTGGCGCAGGCGCAGGTGGAGGCGGGGATCTACGCCTTTGCCGGCAGCGTGGTGCTGACCATGCTGGTGTCCAACTGGGTGGGCCGGCACGCCGCTGATCATTGATGGGGCGGGTGATCGAAGCGGCCTGATTGATGTACAATTGCCCGCTTGATTTTCGAGGTGGCTATGCAGGACATCAACCCGATCAACAACCAGATTGCAGACCTTCGGGGGCGCGTGGAAGCCCTTAGGGGGTATCTTTGACTACGAGGGCAAGAAAGAGCGCCTGGAGGAGGTTCTAGGCGAGCTGGAAGACCCGGAAGTGTGGAACGACCCGGAGCGCGCGCAGGCGCTCGGCAAGGAGCGTTCCATGCTCGAGGGCGTGGTGGTCAATGTCGACGAACTGAGCGCGGGCCTGGCCGATGCCGGCGACCTGCTGGAGATGGCGGTCGAGGAAGGTGACGCCGACACCGTCGATTCGGTGGCCGACGATGTCGGGGATTTCGAAAAACGCGTCGGCGAGCTGGAGTTCCGCCGTATGTTCTCCGGCGAGATGGACGCCAACAATGCCTTCCTGGACATCCAGGCCGGCTCCGGCGGCACCGAGGCGCAGGACTGGGCCGAGATGCTGTTGCGCATGTACCTGCGCTGGGGCGAGGCGCACGGCTTCAAGACCGAGTTGATGGAAGCCTCTGCCGGCGACGTGGCCGGCATCAAGTCCGCCACCGTCCGCTTCGAGGGGCCGTATGCCTTCGGCTGGCTGCGCACCGAAACCGGCGTGCACCGCCTGGTGCGCAAGTCGCCTTTCGATTCGGGCGGTCGGCGCCATACCTCGTTCACCTCGGTGTTCGTCTCGCCGGAGATCGACGACACGGTCGAAATCGAGATCAACCCTGCGGACGTGCGTACCGATACCTACCGTGCCTCCGGCGCCGGAGGTCAGCACGTCAACAAGACCGACTCGGCGGTGCGTCTGACCCACGAACCCACGGGCATCGTGGTGCAGTGCCAGAACGACCGTTCGCAGCACAAGAACCGTGACCAGGCGTGGAAACAGCTCAAGGCAAAGCTGTACGAGTTGGAGATGCAGAAGCGCAGCGAGAGCGCGCAGGCGCTGGAAGACACCAAGTCCGACATCGGCTGGGGCAGCCAGATCCGTTCCTACGTGCTCGACCAGTCGCGCATCAAGGACCTGCGCACCGGTGTCGAGACCGGCAACACCCAGGCGGTGCTCGACGGCGGCCTGGACATGTTCATCGAGGCGAGCCTCAAGAGCGGGCTTTGATTTTTTGATTTGAACCGCCAAGTACGCCAAGGACGCGAAGTTGCTACGGTTCAGATCGTGATTGAATCGAGCATCCAAGTGCGATTAAACGAGTTGAAGAACCTATTGCCGTAACCAACATTGAAACCCTTGGCGTCCTTCGCGTCCTTGGCGGTTAATTGAATTCCATGACAGATCAGCAGCAAGACGAAAACAAACTCATCGCCCAGCGTCGCGAGAAGCTGGCGGCGCTCCGTGAAAACGGTGTGGCCTTCCCCAATGTGTTCCGCCGCGACGCGCTCGCTGCCGAGTTGCAGGATCGCCTCGGCGACAAGAGCAAGGAAGAGCTGGAGGAGTTGTGCCAGCGCGCCAGCGTGGCCGGACGCATCATGGCCAGGCGTGGCCCGTTCCTGGTGATCCAGGACATGTCCGGGCGCATCCAGTTCTATGTCGACAAGAAGAACCTGCCCGAGGATCTCGCGGCCAACATCAAGGGCTGGGACATCGGCGATATCGTCGGCGGCGAGGGCCCGGTGCACAAGTCGGGCAAGGGCGATCTGTACATCTACCTGGACGATGCGCAACTGCTGGTCAAGGCATTGCGCCCACTGCCGGAGAAGTGGCACGGCCTGGCCGACCAGGAGCAACGCTACCGCCAGCGCTATGTCGACCTGATCGTCAACGAGCAGGCGCGCCACACCTTCAGGCTGCGCTCGCAGATCATCAACTACATCCGCAGCTATTTCACCGATGCGGGCTATCTCGAGGTCGAAACCCCGATGATGCAGGTGATCCCCGGCGGCGCCACCGCACGTCCCTTCGTCACCCATCACAATGCGCTGGACATGTCCTTGTTCCTGCGCATTGCGCCCGAGCTGTATCTGAAGCGCCTGGTGGTCGGCGGTTTCGAACGCGTGTTCGAGATCAACCGCAACTTCCGCAACGAGGGGCTGTCGACCCGGCACAATCCTGAGTTCACCATGATCGAGTTCTACGAGGCCTATGCCGACTACGTGACCATGATGGACCGCACCGAGGAACTGCTGCGCGGCATCGCGAGCGACGTGCTGGGCAAGGAGCAGATCGAGTATCAGGGCGATACCTACGACTTCGGCAAGCCGTTCGCGCGCATGACGGTGAAGGAATCCATCCTTCACTTCAATCCGGATATCGATGCCGCGGACCTGGATGACCTGGAGAAGAGCAGCGCCATCGCCGAGGGCATGGGCATCGAGATCAAGCCAACCTACGGCCTGGGCAAGGTGCAGATCGAGATCTTCGAGAAGACGGTCGAGCACCGCCTGATGGACCCGACCTTCATCACCGCCTATCCGACCGAGGTGTCGCCGCTGGCACGGCGCAGCGACGAGGATCCGTTCGTCACCGACCGCTTCGAGTTCTTCGTCGGCGGGCGCGAGATCGCCAACGGCTTCTCCGAGCTCAACGACCCGGAAGACCAGGCCGAGCGTTTCCGCAGGCAGGTCGAGGAGAAAGAGGCGGGCGACGACGAGGCCATGCACTTCGATGCGGACTACATCCGCGCCCTGGAACACGGCCTGCCGCCGACCGCGGGCGAGGGCATCGGCATCGACCGCCTGGTGATGCTGTTCACCGACGCACCGTCGATCCGCGACGTGCTGCTGTTCCCGCACATGCGACCGGAAGTCTGAAGCCGTCCACGCGTGCTAGCCGAAAAGGTCATGTGCTGCCGAAACTGGCAGCCGTGCGCAGCATTTGTTCCATGTGTTTAACGTAGCTCAATTGCTGGGTAGCGGGACTGTGGCAGGTTGAGGCAAGGGAGCATGAGGATGTGGACATGCGTAACTACCTTTGCAGATATCTGGTCCCGTTGATTGTCGCACTCAGTCTGCTGCCGATCACTGTGGCTGTCGCAGAATCCGGCAATGCGCTGAAAGGCAAGGAAATCAAGGCGCTTATTGCCGGTAACACGGTGGAAGGCCATCGCCGTAAACCCGGTAGAGGGCTGTTGGAGACCGTACAACAGGCGGTCACATTCCGTACCTATTTTTCGGCCGATGGGCAGTTGGTCGAAACCTCCAGGGGCGGCCCGCAAAGTGCCGGTGATGTCCCGGCCCATGGAAACTGGCAAGTGAAAAAGGGCAAGCTGTGTATCCAGTTCAGCGATTCCCTTACCGACGTGGGAAAGCAGAAGTGTTACCGGGTCCGCGCCAAGGGCAACGGCACCTATGAGCTGCTCAAGGGCGGTAAGCTGAATCGGACTTGGGACCGCGTGTTGCCTGGCAATCCTCATGGTCTGAAATAGCCGGGTATCTTCCCGGGCCGGGGCAGCGTCGCCGGTGAAAAGCATCTCACCGGTGATTTCCTTTGTTGATCTGTAGTCGGTCGGCCGAATGCGCTGATCGTGAAACGGCGTTCGGCGGCAGTGAGTGGTGCCGTGGCAGAGAGCGTTGCTTTCGGCGGCCGCCGCTCAGGCCAGATAATCCTTGCGTCGTTTGAATCGGTCCTTGGGTACGCCGAACTGATCCCAGTACGGCTTGTCCGCCATCAGTGTGGCCATCGCCTCGATATCGGCCGCCACCAGGGTCGGTTGCACCTGCTGGCGTGAGCGCGGGCGATAGTCGCCGCGGTAGCGCAGGTCGATCACCAGGTCGCGCATGCGCGGGTCGAGTGAGGCCCAGTCGGTGGCGCCGTATTTGGCGACCACGTCCGCCTTGTTGCAGATGCGCAACACGTCCGCCTCCATCTCGCGGTAGGTGGTGACAAACAGCGCCTTCTGCTGCTGGCGGGTGATGGTCTCGTCTCTCAGGCCGTTGTCCTTGATGAACGCCTTGGCACGTGCGCCGGCAAGCCCTGCGCCGGCGGCCAGGCGTTGCGCCTTGGCCTGTCCCACGCCGGCCTGTCGCAGGTCGTCAATCACCTCCTGCTCGGATCTTTCCTTCATGTCGTAGCCGCGGCCGATGGTCACGCCCGATGTTTCGCTGGGCACGTGCGGCCGGCGGCTGAAGTAGATGCTGTTGGGATTGTCGTTGCCTTCGGCATCGAAGGTCAGTTGCCCGGCGTCGACCTGCAGGGGATCTCCCTGCTGCGCTCGCGCCTTCTTTTTGCTGACCTTCTTTTTCGCCTGCGGCGGGCCGCCGGGGATATCCAGTTTGTCGCCGACCCGGATCAGGTTCGGGTTCGGCTTGTAGTGCGGATTGGCGGCCAACAGTTGGCTGAGGGTGACGGAGAATTTGTCGGAGATTTTTGCCAGCGAGTCTCCTCGGACGATGGTGTATTGCATGGCGTGCTCCTGCGATGTGCCGAAGGCAAAGGCAACTGGTTCCTTCAATGGCTAAAAGGGTAGTGCAGTCGCCGCGCAATACAATGCGAACGCTCAATGCTGTGCAGGCTACAATCGGGCGATGCAAACAAACGCGGCGACCAGCGATCCAGCAATCAAGGCTAACCGGAGCATGCGTCATGGGATCTTGCCTGCCACTGCCTTGCGCGGCGCGCAACGCGGCTGGACCTGGTTCAAGCGGGCAGGGGTACGGGGCTGAGCGTGGCAGTCAGTATTCCTTATACAACAGTGCCGGGCATCCTCTCCCCGGCGATACCGGGCGAACAGGCGGGAAGCTTGCTGGCACTGCAATTCCAGTTGGCGCAGAGCCAGTGGTGGACACCGGATGTGATGGCCGACGTACACCGTGCGCAGCTCACGGTCCTGCTGGAGCATGTTTGGCGGCAGATACCTTATTATCGTGAAAGGCTTGCCGGGATCGGCTGGCAGCCCGGTCAGTTGCTCAGCAGCGAGCAGTTCCGTCGCATACCGATCCTCAGCCGCGAGCAGGCCATGCGGGCTGGCGAGGCGCTGCGTGCCGCCGCCTTGCCGGAAGGGCATGGCAAGATCAGCAGCGGCACCACTTCGGGTTCCACCGGGCGCGCGCTGAGGTACTGGAACAGTGAAGCGTTTCGTCTCATGCAGGACGCGGGCAACCTGCGTTTCTACCTGTGGCATCGCTGGGACCTGGTATGCGACAGCGGCGGTATCCTGGTGGACATGGAACGCCGCGCCGAGGCGCCTGACGGCAAAACGTTCGCGCACTGGGGCGACTGGGTGTCGTCCATCTATCCGACCGGTCGCTACCACCTGTTGAGTGCCCGTTCCTCTCTGCAGCAACAGCTCGAATGGCTGCAGGCCCGGCGTCCGGCCTATCTGCACATCTATCCGAGCAACCTCGAAGCCCTGTTGCTGGCAGCGGACCGGCAGCAGTCGGACCTGTCGTTCATCCAGCGCCTGTGCACCTTGGGCGAGACGGTCAAACCGGCACTGCGCGCCATGGTGCGCGAGCGTTTCGATCAGCCGCTGCTCGATGTCTACAGCGCGCACGAAGTGGGCTATATGGCGATCCAGTGCCCGCGGCACGAGCACTATCACGTGCAGGCCGAGAGCGTCGTGCTCGAGGTGCTAGACCAGCACGACCAGCCGTGCGCGCCGGGGCAGGTCGGTCGGGTGGTGGTGACGCCGTTGCATAATTTTGCGGCGCCCTTGCTGCGCTATGAGATCGGCGACTATGCGGAAGTCGGCGAGCCCTGCGACTGCGGCCGCCAGTTGCCGGTGATTCGGCGCATCCTCGGCCGCACCCGCAATATGTTGCGCAAGCCCGATGGCAGCGTGAGCTGGCCGCACTTCGGAACCAAGAAGATGCACGAGCGGGCACCGATCGAACAGTTCCAGGTGGCGCAGACCGCCATCGACCGGATCGAACTGCGCCTGGTGGTGAAGCAAAGACTCTCCGCGGAGTTGGAGGCGGAACTGATCGCGATCCTGCGTGACAACCTCGACTACCCTTTTGCCATCGGGATTCGTTACTTCGACCGACTCGAGCGCAGTGCCGGCGGCAAGTACGAGGATTTCATCTCCCTGCTATGAAAAAACCACCCCGAAGGGTGGTTCCCGATACCTGTGCAGCAACCTGACCGATGGTCAGGTCGGCTCGGCCGGCGGAGGCGGATTATCGTCGTCTTCGCAAATCCAGGTCTCGGTTGCACACAGCACCCCACCGATGACCACGGCGCCCAGGGCGATCGCCTGCTCGTTGCTCAGCTCGGTGCCACCGATGTTCAGCTCGTTGGTTTGTTTGTCACGTGCCAGCAGCGTCACGCCATGGAATCTCATGTCCTGCAGTTGCTGATTCTGGAAGCGGAAATCGATCAGCGTACGGTGCAGCGGATTCCGGTTGCCGAAGCTGCCTGCAGAAATGTCATAGTTGACGGCAAAGCCGTAGCTCGACTCGCGTTGATGAGATGCTCCGCCGAACGGAAGCTTGTAGTACAGGGATGCGGTTGGATTATCGAACTCGGCGGCAAAACCCGCGCCACTCATTGCGGTGGCAACGCCGGCTGCCACGGTTACCAGCTTTTTCATTGTCTTCTTCCCCCTTTTTTTGACACCCGTCGAAAACGGGCTTTTCGACCCTACCGCAGTTTTTGTCGCTGTGTATAGGACGAATTAATTTCGTGTTGGGGAAATCCCGCGGATGCAAGCGCGGCGAATCACAGCCCGCGCAGGGCGCTGGCGAACATCAGCAGCTCCCACAGGGCCGCACTGTTGTCACGCAGTCCACGCTGGTGCTGATCGATCAGCTTTCGCACGTACTCACCGTTGAACAAGCCTGAATCGAGCAGCCTCTGGTCATTCGCCAGTCGCTCCAGCCGCGGACGCATGCTGCCGCGGAACCACTCGGCCAGCGGCACCGAGAAGCCCTGCTTGGGGCGATACATCACCGCGTGCGGCAGGTGTGGCTCGAGTGCTTTCTTGAAGATGTACTTGCCTTCGCCGCCCCTGAGTTTCCAGGATGCCGGCAGGCCGGAGATCCATTCCACCAGCTGGTGATCGAGCAAAGGCACCCGCACCTCGAGCGCGTGCGCCATGCTGGTACGGTCGACCTTGTGCAGCACCGCCACCAGGAAGGTCTTGAAATCCAGGTACTGGGCGAGTGCCAGGGGATCGTCGGTGGGCGCGCGTTCGGCATGCCGGCGCATCACCTCGCTGGCGTGATAACCGCCCAGCTCGCGCTGCAGGCTGTGGCTGAACAGGCGGCTTTTGTCATCATCGGACATGCGTGAGACGCTGTGCGACCAGGCCGCCGCGGTATCGCGGGCCAGTGCCTGGAAGGTGGTCTTGGCGCGCAGCACCCGCGGCAGCCAGTCGGCTTTCGGATAGAGTTGCCCGAGCGGCCCGAACAGGGCGCGGCGCAGGCCGGCGGGCAGCCGGCTGCGGATTTTCTCCTCGGCCAGGTGCAGGCGGTAACGGCGGTAGCCGGCGAAGTTCTCGTCACCGCCATCACCGGAAATGGCGACGGTGACGCGTCGGCGTGCCGCCTCGCACACCCGGTAGGTGGGCATGGCGGAGGCGTCGGCGAAGGGTTCGTCGAAAAGGTCGGCCATGCGGTCGACCAGGTCGACCTGGTCCGCCTCGAGCATGTCCAGCCGGTGATCGGTGTGATAACGATCGGCGACCTGTCGGGCGAACGCTGATTCGTCATAGTCAGGTACATTGAAGCCGATGGCGCAGGTCTTGACCGGCTCGCTCAGCTCCCCGGCCATCAGCGCCACCATGGCGCTCGAATCGACCCCGCCGGAGAGGAAGGCGCCCAGCGGCACTTCCGCCAACAGGCGCATGCGCACCGCCTCGCGTGTGCGTTCGATCAGTTCGTGCTGGGTTTCCTCGAAGCTGCCGGTCGCGACCGCGCTGAACGGAATGTCCCAGTAGCACCTGGGCTGGGGCAGTGAGCGTGTGCGCTGATCGCATAGCAGGCTGTGTCCCGGCTCCAGCTTGAACACCTTGCGCAGGATGGTGCGTGGCTCGGGTACATAGCCGTAGGTGAAATAGTCCTCGACCGCGAGCGGGTCGAGGTCGCGCGGCAGTGCGGGATGCGCCAGCAGGGCCTTCAGCTCGGAGCCGAACAGTAGTTGGCCGTCGTCCAGCAGGGCGTAGTAGAGCGGCTTGATGCCGAGCCGGTCACGGGCGATGAACAGCTGGCGGCGATTGCGGTCCCACACCGCGAAGGCGAACATGCCGCGAAAGCGTGTGACGCAGTCCTCGCCCCATTCCTCCCAGGCATGCACGATCACCTCGGTATCGGAATGGGTACGGAACTGGTGGCCGAGATTTTTCAGTTCCTCGGCCAGGGTATGGAAGTTGTAGATCTCGCCATTGAACACCACCACCACGCTGTGGTCTTCGTTGAACAGCGGTTGCTGGCCGCTGGCGATATCGATGATCGACAGGCGCCGGTGGCCGAGCGCCACGCCCGGCTCGATATGCACGCCCGCCTCGTCGGGTCCGCGGTGGCTGAGACTGTTGTTCATGCGCTCGAGCAGTGGCTGCTCGGTCACCGTATCCGCTGCCAGGTGCAGGATGCCGCTGATGCCGCACATCTTCAGGTACGTCCCAACAGGCTGTCATACAGGGCGGCATAGTTGTCGAGCATGCGCTGCAGGCTGAACTGGGATTGCACGCGGGCAAGGCCCGCATCGCCATGGCGACGCATCAGCTGCGGTTCATCGACATAGCGCGCCAGCGCATCGGCGAGTGCTTGCGGATCGCTGGCCGGCGGCAGGTAGCCGGTCACGCCGTCCTGCACCAGGTCCGGGTTGCCGCCGACGTCGGTGGCGACCACCGGTAGCCCGGTCGCCATCGCTTCGAGAATGGTGTTGGAAATGCCCTCGGCCTGCGAGGGCAGGGCAAATACCTGCATGCCACGCAGCATATCAGCAATGTCGTCGCGGGCGCCGGGCAGCCAGGCCTGGTTGTGCAGGCCGGCGGCGTTCAGTTCCTGCTGGCACTGTTCGCGCAATGGCCCGTCGCCGATCATCACCAGGCGCAGGCCTTGCGACTGCTGTGGCCGCTGTCGGCACAGCAGGATGAAGGCCCGCGCCAGGTTGAGCTGGTCCTTGACCCCGTGCATGCGCCCCACCGTGCCGATCACCAGCGTGTCGCTGCCGCAAAAATCGTCCGGCAGTGCATTGCTGTCACCCGGCCGGAAGCTGTGGGTGTCGACACCGTTGTAGATGCGCGTGATCTTGCGCGCCGGGATGCCCACGCGCTGCTGCAGATAGTCGTCGAGGTGCGAGGACAGGGGCACGAAACGTTGCACCAGCGGCGCATGCAGGCGGCGCAGCCAACGATAGGTGTTGTTGCTGCCGTCCTTGTCGTGGATGTCCCAGCCGTGCTCGCCGTGCACCCGTCCGGGCACGTGTGCCAGCCAGGCCGGGATCTGTGCCTCCAGGCAACCGATATTGCGGGTGTGCACGATCGCCGGTCGCCAGCGGCGCAACAGTCTGTACAGGTGCCACCACATGCGCAGGTCCTGGCCAGGGCACTTGTGCAGGGCGATCACCGGCACATCCGGCTGGCGGATACGCGCGCGGAAGTCGGTGAAGTCGGTCAGGCACACCACGGCATGGCGGAAGCGTTCGGCCGGCAGGTGATTGATCAGGTTGACCACGCCGTTTTCCAGGCCACCCACCTGCAGGCGGTAGATGACGTGCACGATCAGCGGGCGCGTGTCGGCTCGGTCCGGTTTTGCAACTGGGGCAGGGGGGGCAGGCACCGCTGGTGTTCCGTGGCGAGAAAGTGCGGATTATCGCAAGAGCCCGGCAGGCCGCCTAGTGTGCAGCCCGACGGGCGGGCTGGGTGTGAGCAGTGGCTGCTAGCTGGAGAGCATATTGCGCACCTCGGCGATCTCCTCCGCCGGCCCTTCCATGTCCAGCACGATCACCTCGGTCTCCAGGCCGACCTTGGCAAAGGCCGGGTAGTTCGGCCAGTTTTCCATGGCGTCGGCGCCTGCCAGTTTGCCGTCCGAGGCGAGGTGTTGCAGGCGTGCCACCAGCACCAGGTCTGCATAGTCGGGCTGCTCGCTGTCGCGGGCCAGATCGATGCAGTCGGTGGGAACCCGCACCAGTTCGTCGGTGAAATGCCAGTGTTCGAGGATCAAGCGGCCAATGTCCGGCGACAGTGTCTCAGTGGCGTCGTGGAGCATGCCTGCATCGACTTCGAAACCGTATAGCTCGTCCAGTTTGGTGAGTATCGGCAGGCAGCCGATATTGTGCACCAGGCCGGCGAGCATGGCCTGTTCGGGCTCCAGCCCGGCCACATTGTTTGCCAGTACCCGGGCGATGGCGGCGACCTCAATGCTGGTTTCCCACACCTTGCGGAACGCGGCATCCAGGGCATCCGAGGTGGCCTGGAAGATCTGTTTCATGGCCAGGCTGATCACCAGGCTCTTGACCAGCTTCAGGCCCATGCGGGTGACCGCCATCTGCACATTGTCGATCGGCACGCGGCCCCGGTACAGAGGGCTGTTGGCGACCTGGATCAGACGCGCCGACAGGGCCGCGTCATTGGTTACCAGCTCGGCTACCTCATGGGCATCGGCGGCTTCGTTTTCCACCGCGTCGCGTACCCGCAGAGCGATTTCCGGCAGGGTGGGCAGTTGGATATGGTTGTCCGCGATGTCCTGTCGCAGTTGTTCACCGAGGTCGATGGGGCTGATGGCGTGCATGCATGATTCCGGCTGCGGGATGATGAATCCCGTATCGGAAGCTGCGGAAAAATCTTGAGTGGAACAGGCCGGTTCTGTGCCTGTTCCGTGGGCCTTTTCTCACTCGAAGGAATAAGGCATTGACAACAGCTGCAGGACAGGCCCGTTGGCGTCGCCGAGTTGCAGGTCGCCGGCCTCGGCACTGCTGATCGGGGTCACCACCAGTGCCTCGTAGCCGCCGTCCGGCGAGGGGGCGGCATCCACCACGCGGCCGGCGCCCTGGCCGGATTCGCTGCTCGCGGAAAACAGTTCCTGACCCGGCCGCGGGGCGTGCTCGCTGTCAACATGGACCCGGTACATGCGCCGCTTGAGCTTGCCCAGGTACTGCATGCGCGCGACCACTTCCTGGCCGGTGTAACAGCCCTTGGTGAAGCTGACGCCGTCGACCAGTTGCAGGTTGGCCATCTGCGGTACGAAGGCATCGCTGGTCGCCTCGTACACACTCGGCAGGCCGGCACGGATATCCAGCAGTGCCCAGGCGCTGCGGGCGGTCGGGGTGGCGGTCTGTGCCGCCTCCTCCCACAGCGCCTGCATGGATTCGGCATCCGCCAGCACCTGGAAGCGCGGGCGATCGCCGGGAATCTTGATCACTATGTAGCGGTCCTGGCTGACCACGCCGTTGTCATTCGCGGGAGGATCGATCGGCAACAGGTCGGCGGCACACTCGCCACTCAGTTCGATACGCGCCAGCTGAGCGCTGGCATCGTCCAGCGTGGCCTTGGATCTGAGTACGAACATGCGCAGCCGCTTGAGCGTGGCCTCGAGCCGCTCGATCGGCAGGATCAGCAGCAGCTCGTCGCCATCGGCCAGGATGCGGAAGCTCGACAGCATGCGCCCCTTGGGGCTGCAGTAACTGCTCAACTGGCTGCTCGCGTCGCTGACCTTGCGGATGTCGTTGGTCAGCTGGCCCTGCAGGAAATCCAGGCGGTCCTCACCGCTGACCCGGATGATGCCCAGGTGTGAAAGGTCGCTGATCGCGCAGTCGCCGATCGGCGCGTCGCTGAGGGATTGGGTTGCGATAAAGTCCTGCCAGGCCTGCATGTGGGCTCTCCTCGTGATCGACCGCCGGGCCGGGATGGCGGTCGCGGGTTATCATAACCAAATCATCATCCCAAAGTAGTCGCTGTATTCCCGGGGGAAATCATCCGTGTCTGATTCGTCGATCCGTGCCGGCAGCCTGGTGCTGTACAAGATTCATCCTGCGCTGGTGCGTGCTGTAGGGGACAAGATCGAGATCGATCTGGACGGCGGCAAATCCAAGAAGGTGCGGGACAAGGACGTTAGCCTGCTGCACCCCGGGCCCTTGTCCTCGCTGGGCGCGCTCGGCGGTGTCGAAGGCAATGTCGAGGAGGCCTGGGAGCTGTTGCAGGGCGAACAACCGACTCTGCCGGAGCTGGCCGAGCTGGTGTTTGGCGACTTCACCCCGGCGAGTGCCTGGGCGACCTGGCGGTTGCTCGACGATGGCCTGTACTTCAGCGGCGACCTGCAGGCCATCGAGGTGCGCGACTCAGAAGCGGTGGCGGCCGAGCGCGAGGCGCGCGACAGCAAGGCGCGCGAGGCCGAGGAGTGGGAGGGTTTTCTGCAGCGGGTGAAGGCCGCCGACCTGCAGGAGGAGGACCGCAAGCGCCTGGCCGAGGTGGAGCGGGTGGCACTGGGTACCGCCGAGCACAGCCGCATTCTCAGCACCTTCGACGTGGCCGAGACACCGGAGGCGGCACACCAGTTCCTGCTGCGCTGCGGCTATTGGCCGTTCGAGGAGAATCCCTGGCCGCGCCGCGCCGGCCTGCTGCTGGACGAGGTGCAGATCGGGGTGCCGGAGCTGTCCGAGGAGCCGCGCCTGGACCTGACCGGTCTGGCGGCCTGGGCGATCGACGACGAGGGTAACCAGGACCCGGACGACGCGATCAGCCTGGACGGCGACTACCTATGGGTGCACGTGGCGGACGTGGCGGCGTTGGTACGGCCCGGCGGGCACCTGGACCAGGCGGCGCGCGAGCGCGGCAGCAACCTGTACCTGCCCGAACGCGTCTACACCATGCTGCCCGAGTCGATCACCCGCCAGCTGGGCCTGGGCCTGGCCGAGCAGTCGCCGGCCCTCTCCATCGGCTTTCGTTTCGACGGCGAGCAGTTCCACGATATCCGCGTAGAGATCAGTCGCGTGCGGGTGACGCGCGATACCTACAACGCGGTCAATCAACGCATGGGCGAGCAGCCTTTCGCCGCTATCGCACGCATCACCGATGCCTACCGTGCGCGCCGTCTGCAGCGCAATGCCGCGCGCCTGGACCTGCCCGAGGCCTCGGTCAAGGTGGTCGACGGCCAGGTGCAGATCCGCCCCTTGCCCAAGCTGGCCAGTCGCGACATGGTGACCGACGCGATGCTGATGGCCGGCGAGGCGGTGGCGATATTTGCCGAGCACAACGGCATCGCGATCCCGCACGCCATGCAGCCGCAGCCGGAGGAGATCCGCGAGCCTGCGACCCTGTCCGAGATGTTCGCCTACCGGCGCCTGTTCAAGCCGAGCAACACGGTGCTGCACCCGGAGGCGCATTTCGGCTTGGGCCTGGAGCGCTATGCGCGTTCCACCAGCCCGCTGCGCCGCTATGCCGACCTGCTGGTGCACCAGCAGCTGCGCGCCTTCGTCACGGGTCGCGAGCCGATGAACCGCGAGCTGCTGGCCGAGCACATCGCCGGGCTGGACATGCTCGGCGGGCGGGTGCGGCGTGCCGAGCGCCAGTCCAATCTGCATTGGAAGTTGGTGCACCTGAGCCGCCACCCGGAGTGGCGCGGCGAGGCGATCGTCGCCTCCCTGGAAGAGCGCAAGGCGGTGCTGGTGATCCCCGAGCTGGCGATGGAGGTGAAGGTGCGCCTGCACGAGAGCTTCGCGCTGGATGAACCGGTGCAGCTGCAGGTGCGCGAGATCGATATCGCCAGCCAGAACGTGTATTTCCGCGTTGTCTGATCAGGCCGGTGTGGCGGCGAGGCCGAGATCCGCTGCAGCTGTCGGCAATGTTTCATACGAGAATTCGCTGCGAATCGATATACTGCGCAGTTCCGGACAAGAGGACCCGCTGGAGATAAGGCATGTCACAGCCCGATGAGCAATCGCAACAACAATCCACACCCGGTACGCCGTCACAGGAATTTGCGGCCTTTTGCGAGGCGGAGTTCGAGCGCCGTCTCAACTCCGGCGTGGATTTCGACGAGTACCAGTATCGCAAGGCGATGGCCCTGGTCATGGACAAGCTGGCCTCTATCGAAGGTGAGGGCGCGGCATGATCATCACCCGTCTCAAGGCGAGCAATGTACTCAAGTACCAACAACTGGAACTGCAGTTGCCGGAGCAGGGGCTGATCGCGATCAGCGGGCAGAACGAATCGGGCAAGAGCAGTATCGGCGAGACGGTGTGCTTCGCCCTGTTCGGCCGTACTTTCTCGATCGCCCCGCAAGATTTGCAGAAGGTGGTGCGCTGGGGCGAGAACCACTGCGCGGTCACGCTCAACTTCAAGGTGGCCGATCAGGAATACGAGCTGTCGCGTTTTCTCGATCGCGACGGCAATCACAGCGCCAAGCTGAGCATTGCCGGAGAGCCCGAGCCGATCGCGCGCGGTATCGCCCAGGTCGGCGAAGTGCTGACCGATCTGCTGGGATTCGAATACGAACAGTTCGTCGAGTCCTTTTACCTGGCTCAGCGCGAGATCACCACGCCGCATCCGCACAGCCAGGCGGTCAAGATCATGGCCGGCATGGCGCCGCTGGAGCGGGTGGTGCGCGAGATCGAGAACGAGATCGACGAACGTAACGAGCTGCTGGAAGAGGTGCAGACCGAGTGCGATTCGGTGGACCGCGAGCTCGATGAGCTGGGCATCGAGGAGGGTTATCTGCAGTCCCTTGAGCAGGACCGGATCGAAACGGTCGATCAGGCCGACCGGGTGCGGGTGAGCGGCGAGGAAATGGCGCACCGCCTGGATGTGTATACCGCAAACACCCGGCACATCTACAAGGCGATGTCGGCGCGCTCGCGCGCCAGTTTCTTCCGTTTCGTGTTTTTCGTGCTGGCGCTGCTCGCCGTCGCTGCCTGGTGGCTGCTCGGCGAAGGCGCCGGGATGCCCTTGGCCGCCCAGTTGCGCGGTGTGCTGGATCAGCAGCTGCCGCAATGGCAGCAGATGCCGGTGATCTGGTTGGCGTATGCCGCCGCTGGTCTGTTCGCCCTGTTCCTGCTGATGTGGCTGCGTGCTGCGGCCAAGGGCGCGAAGGTGCGGCGCCTGCAGGCGGAGTCCGGGCAGCTGGCCGATACATTGCAACGGGCGCGCGACATCCAGGTGGAGTTCGAGCCGCAGGAACTGGAACAGGAGCCGCAGGCCGATCCGCAGGAAGAGGCGGATGACGAGGTCGAGGACCTGGCGGTCGAGCAGATGCCCGAACGTCCGGAACTTGAGGAACTGACCGCCATCGTCGACAAGGTCGCCAGTGGCGAGGCGACCGCGCGCCAGGTGCGTGAATACACCGAGCGCGAACTGACCTGGCTGGGCAGCGTCGGCGAATTGCTGAATGCCGAGGTGGCGCAGCTGGACGAGGCGATCAGCGAAGAGCAGGGGCGCCTGCGCGAGGCAGAGGGCCTGAAAGAGATCCTCGCCGGCATGCGTGACAAGCGCGACGAGGTGGCCGGGCGTATCGAACTGCGGCGCAAGGCCCTGGAGTTGCTGCAGGGGGCGATCGCGCACTTGTCCAACAACTTCAACCGCGACATCAAGGACCTGGTGGCGCGCATGCTGCCGCTGTTCACCGATGCGCGCTACGAGCACCTGCAGATCGACGATGACCTGAAGGTGCGCGTGTTCTCGAATGAGAAGCGCGACTTCATGGATCTCGAGGAGGTCTCCAGCGGCACCCAGCGGCAGATCATGCTGGCGCTGCGCCTGGCCCTGTCGCAGAAACTGCTCAGCCGTGCGGTCAAGGGCAAGCAGTTCGCCTTCCTTGACGAGCCGTTCGCCTTCTTCGACGAGGAGCGCACGCGCAAGGCCCTGTCCGCCCTGACTCAACTGGGCGACGACGTCAGCCAGGTGTGGATCGTGGCGCAGGCCTTCCCACAGGACGCCGATGTCGGCTTCGATGCCAACCTGGTGTGTGAGCGTGGGCAGAATCGTCTGGTGCTGGATGCCGGTTGACGCGGCTGGCGCCAGATGAAGCCAGCGAGGCCACTGCCGCAGGCATAAAAAATCCGCCGAAAGGCGGATTTTTTGTTGGCTGGTCTTTCCTGTTCGGACCTTGTCAGTGGGCCTTTTTGATTTCCTCGAACGGATCGGTTTCGTCGACCGAGGGGTCGACATGGTGGTCCTTGGGGCTCCACAGGTCGTGGCAGCGATCTGCCTCCACGCCTTTCAGCGTCAGCAGGGTCCAGACCGCGGCGATGCCCCACATGGCGAAGCCGAGGCCGACGGTGTACCAGCTGATGCCCGGTTCGTTGGTCGGGCCACCGAGAAAACCGAAAATCACGCTGATCACGCCGAACAACCAGAACACGGTGATCGGCGCGGCGCAGTTGGTGCCGCATCCGTAACGGCAGGCGCCTATCGGTGGCATAAGCGTCGAAGTAATGTAGCTCTTCATCCTCTCCTGACCTTCGCTATTAATATGTTTTATCGATGGTGATTCGATATAAGCACACAAGGACAGGCAGCGGCAACGAGGGAAAACCCTTGCCGAAAGCGCGTCAATTCAATGCCGCAAAAGGGGAGATGTCAGTAGCGCATCGCCTCGGGGACGTGCGGCTTGATCGTGGCGACCATCTCGCGGTGCACGCGCACGCCGCCGGCGATCACGTTGCCCGATTCGAGGAAGCGGTCGCCGCCACGGATGTCGCTCACCGCGCCACCGGCCTCGCGTACCAGCAGCGCACCGGCGGCGAAGTCCCAGGCGGACAGGCCCAGTTCCCAGAAACCGTCGATGCGCCCGGCGGCCACATAGGCGAAGTCGAGCGCGGCAGAACCGGGACGACGGATGCCGGCGGTGTCCTTGACCATGGCCTTGAGCATGCCCAGGTATTCATCCAGGTAACGCTGGTCGCGGAACGGAATGCCGGTGCCGATCAGTGCGCCCTTGAGCGACTTGTGGTCGGTCACGCGCAGGCGCCGGTCGTTGAGCAGGGCGCCGTTGCCGCGACTGGCGGTGAACATCTCATCGCGCAGCGGATCGTAGACCACCGCGCTTTCCAGCTGGCCGCGATGCTGCATGGCGATGGAAATGGAGAACTGCGGAAAGCCATGCAGATAGTTGGTGGTGCCGTCCAGCGGGTCGACGATCCACTGGTACTCGTTGCCGTCGTGCTCGCCCGATTCCTCGGCGAGGATCGCGTGGTGCGGGTAGGAGCGACGGATGGTGTCGATGATCGCCTGCTCGGCGGCACGGTCCACCTCGGAGACATAGTCGTTGGCCTGTTTCTCGGCGATGGCGAGTGTGTCGATGCGCTGGAAAGAGCGCATGATGATGTTGCCGGCCTGGCGGGCGGCACGTACGGCAATGTTGGTCGTGGGATTCATGGCGCGCGAAGGATACGGCAAAAGCAGGGTACAGAATACCATCTTGCCGTGCCTCATGTGGCCTGCCTGCTGTTAAACTGAGCCGATGCAGTCGAATATTCGTATCGTTCTGGTCGAGACCTCGCACCCCGGCAATATCGGCGCGGTCGCCAGGGCCATGAAAAACATGTGCCTGCACCGCCTGGTGCTGGTCAATCCCAAGCATTTTCCGTCCAGCGAAGCGGATGCGCGCGCCTCCGGTGCGCAGGATGTGCTGGGCGATGCCCAGGTGGTCGATTCGCTGGAGAAGGCGGTCGGCGACTGTCGCGTGGTGGTCGGCGCCAGTGCGCGCAAACGCTCCACCCTGTGGACCGCACTCGATCCCCGCGAGTGTGCGGGCCTTTTGCACACGCAGGCACAGGACGCGCAGGTGGCGCTGGTGTTCGGTCGCGAGAGTTCCGGCCTGACCGCCGAGGAACTCGACCGCTGCACCCACCTGGTACACATTCCGGCCAACCCGGACTATTCCTCATTGAACATTGCGATGGCGGTGCAGGTACTCAGCTACGAGTTGCGCATGCGCGCCCTGCAGCAATCGCCGGGGACTACGCAAGCCGAGCCCGGTGACACACCTGCCTCCGTCGAACAGATGGAGGGTTTCTTCGTCCACCTGCAGCAGGCGCTGAACGATTTCGGTTTTCTGCAGCCGGGCAGGGAAGGCAAGATCATGCAGCGTCTGCGCCGCCTGTTTCACCGTGCCGCGCCGGACGAGCGCGAGGTCAACATCCTGCGTGGCATCCTCAGTTCCGCGCAGGGTGGCAAATCCATGCGCAAAGACGGATCGGCTGTCTCTTCCGACAACTGAGGGCCGTTGGGTCTAGAATGTGCCCACTTTCGGCTGAGTGATGTTCGATGTTCCAGAATCTACGTGACGATCTGCGTGTGGTGTTCGACCGCGATCCGGCGGCGCGCAACACCTTTGAGGTGCTGACCGCCTATCCCGGCGTGCACGCGTTGATTTTCCATCGTCTTGCCCACGGCACCTGGAATCTCGGGGCCAAGTGGCTGGCGCGCATGATCTCGCATATCGCTCGCTGGCTGACCGGGATCGAGATCCACCCGGCGGCACAGATCGGCCGACGTTTTTTCATCGACCACGGCATGGGCGTGGTGATCGGCGAGACCGCGGTCATCGGTGACGATTGCACCCTGTATCACGGGGTGACCCTGGGCGGCACCAGCTGGCAGAAGGGCAAGCGCCACCCGACCCTGGGCAATGGTGTGGTGGTCGGCGCCGGCGCCAAGGTGCTCGGCCCGATCGACATCGGCGACGGCGCGCGTATCGGCTCGAACGCGGTGGTGGTAAAGAGCGTGCCGGCCGAGAGCACCGTGGTCGGCGTGCCCGGACGCCTGATCGAGCGCACCCGGAAGCCCACGGACACCCAGCACCGCGAGCGCATGGCCAGCAAGATGGGCTTCGATGCCTACGGCGCCACCCAGGACGCCCCGGACCCGGTGGCGCACGCGATCAACTGCATGCTCGACCACCTGCACGTGGTGGAAAGCCGCATGAAGCTGATGTGCGAGGCGATGCACGAGATGGGCATTGAGGCGCCGGAAGGTGTGGAGATGCCGGATCTGCCGTCTTGCGAGATCATCTCCACGGCCGAAGAACTGCAGCGAATGCACTTCGACGAGGACGCACAGCAGCCGGAAAAAACCGCACAAAACCCCGAATAACACCGGCTTGGGAATTCTTGACTAATTTAGTCGACAATGTATAGTTCCGCGCATTCGCAAACGGGAGTCGAGTGCTGTGAGGCTGACTACGAAAGGCCGCTATGCGGTAACCGCCATGCTGGATCTGGCCATGCACCATGGCAACGGGCCGATAACCCTGGCCGACATTGCCGGACGCCAGGGGATTTCACTGTCCTACCTGGAGCAATTGTTCTCGCGCCTGCGCAAGCAGCAGCTGGTCAGCAGCGTGCGCGGCCCGGGTGGCGGCTACACCCTGGGGCGTCCTGCTGAAGAGATCTTCGTCGCCCAGGTGATTGCCGCGGTGGATGAGAATGTCGACACTACCAAGTGCGGTGGGGCGCACAATTGCCAGGATAATCAGCAGTGTCTGACCCACGATCTGTGGCATGACCTGAGTGACCGTATCTACGATTATCTGAACCAGATCAGCCTGCACGAGCTGATGAACCGGCGTGGCGTCAAGGAAGTTGCGCAGCGCCAGGAAGACGAGGCGCCGGCCGTGTCCGCCGAGTCTCTGCGTACCGGCAATCTCCGTGCCTGATGGCCACCCAAGCAGTTTAGGTCGAACATTATGAAACTCCCCATCTACCTTGATTATTCTGCGACCACCCCGGTAGACCCGCGGGTGGCCGAGGCGATGTGTGCCTGCCTGAC
>Ga0272444_10001040_pt1 | contig 27639 bp, 27 predicted proteins | sample SSMForm13_FD_201033 | JGI IMG/M metagenome (GOLD analysis project Ga0272444, IMG submission 201033) | Marine sediment archaeal communities from Little Sippewissett salt marsh, Falmouth, MA, United States - SSM-Form-13 | ecosystem: Environmental > Aquatic > Marine > Wetlands > Sediment ...
TTCCCTGTGCATTGAGCTTGGCGCATATGCTGCCGCATTCGCGTGAGGAATTGAAGAGAGCGGCATGCAGCGACACGCCGGATCAGCACCGGCGGGCGCGCTTTTTGCGAAACCCGATCAGGCGGCAGGTGCGCGGGCAGGCTCACTGGTACTCGTAATGCTTGGACTCGCGTTTGCCGCTGGGGCTCTGATGACGGCGCAGGGTGCGCTGCACGACGATTCCCTCGACCTTCCATTGCAGGCCGTCCAGCGGAATCTCCGGGTAGATGTCGTTGAGCGCCACCAGGCGCTCGCCCTTGTCGTCTTTCAGGTACTGGCGGAACCAGCGCGTGTCCTCGACCATGCACATGATGTACATGCCGTGGATGCAGTCGTCGGCCGGTTCGATGGTAATCACGCAGCCGTCCGGGAATTCCGGTTCCATGCTGTCGCCGAGTACCTGCAGCGCGAACGGTTCGAGTTCGCTGCACGCGCTGCCGCTGCTGAAATCACCATCTGCCATTTCGGGGTCTCTCTGGGGGAGCTGTCTGCTATGCTGGGCGGGCCCGCCGGGCCCTCAGGATACCCACCGCAAACTCACTGAAAATCAAGCAGTAATTCTATCATGGTGCATGCCGTCGGGGAGACGCCCCAAGTCCACAAAGATCGCCGGGATTGGTACAACCTGCGCAGCATGCTGCCGTTCCTGTGGGAGTTCCGTGGGCGTGCCCTGTTCGCCCTGAGCTGCCTGGTGCTGTCCAAGGCGGCGAATGTCGGCGTGCCGGTGGTGCTCAAGGAGCTTATCGACTATTTCGAGCAGGCCGGGCCGGAGCAGCTGGCGCTGGCCCTGCCGGTTTCGCTGCTGCTGGCCTATGGTGTGCTCAAGCTCGCTGCCAGCCTGTTCAACGAACTGCGCGACGTGGTGTTCGCCAAGGTGCGCTACCGGGCGATGCGCCGCCTGTCGACGCGCGTGCTGTCGCACCTGCACCAGCTGTCGCTGCGCTTCCACCTGGAACGCAAGACCGGCGCGGTCAGCCGCGACCTGGAACGCGGCACCCGCTCGGTCAGCCAGATCCTCAACTACATGGCGTTCAGCATCCTGCCGATCGTGGTCGAGTTCACCCTGGTGGCGATCATCCTGCTGCAGCAATACGACCCGATCTTCGCCATCGCCATGTTCGGCTCGGTCTGCCTGTACATGCTGTTCACCTTCGCCATCACCGAGTGGCGCATGGATTTCCGCCACCACATGAACAAGCTGGATTCGCAGGGCAACTCGATCGCCTTCGACAGCCTGATCAATTTCGAGACGGTGAAATACTTCGGCAACGAGAAACTGGAACTGGACCGCTACGACGACACCCTGCGCGACTGGGAGCACTGGGCGGTCAAGAGCCAGACCTCGATGTCGATGCTCAACTTCGGCCAGGGCGCGATCATCGCGCTCGGCGTGACCGGGGTGATGGTGCTGGCGGCCGGGCAGGTGGCGAGCGGGCAGATGAGCATCGGCGACCTGGTGCTGGTCAATGCCTTCCTGCTGCAGCTGTTCATCCCGCTGGGCTTTCTCGGCATCGTCTACCGCCAGATCAAGTATTCGCTGGCGGACATGGACCTGATCTTCAAGCTGCTCGATACAAAGCCCGAGGTGCAGGATGCCGCGGATGCCAGGCCGCTGCAGGTGAGTGCCGGCAACATCCGCTTCGACGCGGTCGACTTCGGTTACCAGCCGCAGCGGCGGATATTGCACGACCTGAGTTTCGAGATACCGGCGGGCAAGAAGATCGCCGTGGTCGGCCACAGCGGTGCCGGCAAGTCGACCCTGTCGCGCCTGATCTACCGTTTCTACGACGTGCAGTCTGGCAGCGTGCAGGTTGACGGGCAGGACGTGCGCGAGGTGACCCAGGAAAGCCTGCGCGCGGCGGTCGGCATCGTGCCGCAGGACACGGTGCTGTTCAACGACAGCATTTTCTACAACATCGCCTACGGTCGCCCCGGGGCCACGCGTGAGGAGGTGCAAAAGGCCGCGCGCATGGCACACATCGCGGATTTCGTCGAAGGGCTGCCGGATGGCTGGGACACGGTGGTCGGTGAGCGGGGCCTGAAGCTGTCGGGCGGGGAGAAGCAACGCGTGGCGATCGCCCGCGCGATCCTGAAGAATCCGCGCATCCTGATCTTCGACGAGGCGACCTCGTCACTCGACAGCCGCACCGAACAGGCGATCGGCGTGACCCTGGCCGAAGTGGCTGCGGATCACACCACCCTGGTGATCGCGCACCGCCTGTCGACGGTGGTGGATGCCGATCGCATCCTGGTCATGGATCAGGGCAGGATCATCGAGCAGGGCACGCATGCCGAACTGATGGCGGCCCAGGGGGCCTACTATCACATGTGGGAATTGCAGCGCGAGGAGCGCGAGTCGGCCGAGCTGGCGCAGGCAGGTGGGGAAGAAGCGCCGGGGTAACGGCGGGTCAAAAGGGCTTGAATGGGCGGCACCCGGCCTCCCCCAGGCAGGGGGAGGCGGGATCGGCCTCAGTTGACACAGGGCACATCACGGCACAGTTTCTCGCTCAGGTCCTTGCGCTGGGCCCATTGGGCGAACTGGCACGGGAGACATTCCCAGCTGATGTTGATGGCGGAAACCGCTGCGCCACTGGCGATCAGGGTCCAGAACACCACGTCGACCCAGGCATTGGTCAACAGGGCTTCCGGGCCCAGAGCGGCGGTTGCGCCGATTCCAAAAAGTGCTGCGGCTACTACGCCGATGAATACAGGTAACATGATTAAACCTCTCTATAAATACAGCTAATATGCTCATTAGATTAGCAGATGCTAATGTAGTTCCAAGTGCTGTAACGACCATTTTCGTGGAAACATTAGAAAAAACTTATATTCATGCTTTTCGTTCATGAAACCAGCGCGGTAACAATGTGTTATGCGGGATGAACAGCCTCCTTTCAGAACTCCCGGGCGCCTCTACCTGGTTGGTGGCGCGGTGCGTGACGCATTGCTGCACCTGCCGGTGACCGAACGTGACTGGGTGGTGGTCGGTGCGAGCGCCGAAGAAATGCTGGCGGCGGGGTTTGCTCAGCTCGACCCCGAGTTCCCGGTGTTCGTGCATCCGCACAGCGGCGAGGAATATGCGCTGGCACGTCGCGAAACCAAGGTCGCTGACGGCTACCGGGGGTTTGTGGTGGATACCGCGCCGGATGTCACCCTGCAGGAGGACCTGGCACGCCGCGACCTGACCATCAACGCCATCGCACAGGCGCAGGACGGCGGTTTGATCGATCCGTTCGACGGTCAGGCGGACCTGCAGCAGGGCCTGCTGCGCCACATCACCCCGGCATTCGCCGAAGACCCCTTGCGTATCCTGCGGGTGGCGCGCTTCGCCGCGAAACTGGGCAGTGGTTTCCGCGTCGCGCATGCCACTCATCGCCTGATGAAGCGGATGGTGAGCGAGGGCGCCATGGCGCAATTGCAGCCGCAGCGTATCTGGCAGGAGATGTACAAGGCGCTCGGCTACGAGCATGCCTGGCGCTTTTTCGAGGTGCTGCAGGCCTGTGGTGCGCTGCAGGCACTGATGCCGTCCCTGGCAGCGGCGATGGGCGGCACGCCGCATGCCGACCAGCGCGAGTGTGCGGCGCTGGCCGCTCTGCGACGTGCCTGTGCCTTGTCGCCTGCGCCGGAGGTGCGCCTCGCCGCCTTGCTGCTGCAGTCCGGTGAGCTGCCGCACGAACTGGCCGGGCGCATCGCCCTGAGCCGGCAGGCCGCGGATCTGACGCAGGCCGCCGCTGCGGCCTGGCAGCAACTGCAGGCACTGGATCTGCACGATGCGGCCGCGGTGGTGTCGTTTCTCGGTGCGATCCGTGCCTGGCAGCAGGGAGCGCGCTGCGAGCAGGTACTGCTGGCGCTGCAGGCGCAATTGCCGCAGGCGCAAACCATCGACTACCTGCGGGCCGCACGGCGTGCGGCACAGGCGGTCTCGGTGCAATCGTTGCAGCAGCAGGGACTGCAGGGCCGTGAACTGGGCGCGGCGCTGGCGCAGGCGCGCGCTGCGGCGGTAGCCGCGCTGTGCTGAGTGCCTTGTCATCGCTGATGCCTGCCCGCAAACTGCCTGCGCAATGCGAAGGGATAGCTTTTGGCCTCGAATGATCTGAAAACCGCCCGCCTGGCGGACGGCAACCGCTCCGACGGGTCGGTCTCCAACCGCGTGCTGCGCATCCTGCTCAGCGCGCGCCTGGTGGCGCCCTTGAGCGTGCTGGTGCTGGGCCTCGGCAGCACGGTGCTGATCGCGGCCCTGATGCCGAGCGGCCTGGTCGAGCCGCAGGTGTCGATGCGCGTGCTGCTGGTCAGCGTGCTGGCGACCTTCGTCGCCCTGGCGATCACCGCGGTGCGACTGCGCCGCCAGTTGCTCGAGCCGCTGGCGCGCCTCGAGGCCTCGGTGGCGCAGGTGTGCCAGGGCGAGCCGGGCGCCACCCTGTCGCGCGAGGCGACCGGGGTGTTGGGCAATATGGTCGAGGACATCGACAGCCTCAACGAGGAGCTGACCGACCTGTACGAGGACATGGACAGCCGCGTGGCACGCCACACCACGCGCCTGGCGCAGAAGACCGCCTCGCTGAAGATCCTCTACGACGTGGCGGCGAGCATCAACCAGGCGGACAACCTCGACGAACTGCTGCTGCGCTTCCTGCGCGTGCTCAAGGAGATGCTCAACGGCATGGCCGCCACGGTGCGCCTGGTCCAGCCGGACGGGCGCATGCGTCTGGTCGGCTCGATCGGTCTCAACGACGCGGTGCTCACCGAACAGGAGATGCTGCCGCTGGATCTGTGCGTGTGTGGCACCGCGCTGTCGCCCGGCGATATCCTGTGCGACAAGGCGGAAAAACACTGCTCGCGCCAGCTCGGGCGCAACATGTTCGGCGGCGACGAGGTGGAACTGGTCAGCGTGTCGCTCGACTACCACGGCGAGGTGCTGGGCCTGTACCACATCTTCGTGCGCAAGCCGGGCATCTCCGGGCGCGAGGACATCATCGAGCTGCTGCACACCATCGGCAGCCACCTGGGGGTGGCGGTGGCCAAGCAGCGCTCCGACCTGGAGGCGCGGCGCCTGTATATCGTCGAGGAGCGCACCGCGCTGGCGCACGAACTGCACGACTCGCTGGCGCAGACCCTGGCCAGCCTGCGTTTCCAGGTGCGCATGCTGCAGGACTCGATCCGCAGCGAGGGCCTGGAGGCCGCGTGCCACGATGTGGATCGCATCAGCAATGGCCTGGACGAGGCGCACACCGAGCTGCGCGAACTGCTGCACAGCTTCCGTGCGCCGGTCGACCAGCGCGGCCTGGTGAATGCGCTGGACAAGCTGGTCAGCCGCTTCGAGCAGGAGAGCGGTATCCACAGCTTCTTCCACAACGAATGTCGTGACCCTGTACTGACCTCGGCCGAGGAGATGCAGATCCTGCGCATCGCCCAGGAGTCGCTGGCGAATATCCGCAAGCATGCCAAGGCACACACGGTGCGCGTGCTGTTGACCTGTCGCGGCGACAACGGCCTGAGCCTGTTGCTGGAAGACGATGGCGTCGGCTTCGAGAATGCCGCCAAGATCGGCCAGCCCGGGGAGCACATCGGCCTGTCGATCATGGAAGAGCGGGCGCGTCGTCTCGGCGGACGCCTGCGTATCGAAAGCGAGCCCGGCGAGGGCACGCGGGTCGAACTGAGTTATAAACCTGCCGGCAGGAAGAACGATGCCGAGAGGCGCTGGATAACCTGATGAAGATTCTGATGATCGACGACCATGCGCTGTTTCGCATGGGCCTGGGTGAATTGCTGGAGCGTCGCGGCATCGAGGTGATCGCCGCGGTCGGTGACTGTGCCGAAGGCATCCAGATGGTGTCCGAACGCGCCCCCGACGTGGTGCTGCTGGACATGCGCATGCCGCAGATGAGCGGTATCGAGGTGCTGCGTGCGCTGCGCGAGGCCGGTGCCAGCATGCCGATCGTGATGCTCACCACCAGTCGGGATGAGCGTGATGTGATCCAGTCGCTGCAGGGCGGGGCGAATGGCTACCTGCTCAAGGACATGGAGCCGGACGAACTGATCACCGCGCTGAACGACATCGTACGTGGGCAGACGGTGGTGGCGCCGGAACTGGCTGCGGTACTGGCGCGCGCGGTGCAGGGCGACAACCAGCCGGCGAATGCGCAGCAGAAGAGCCTGGGCGATCTGACCAAGCGTGAGCGCGAGATCCTGTGCCTGCTGGCGGAAGGTCAGAGCAACAAGGTGATCGCGCGCAACCTGGGGATCAGTGACGGCACGGTCAAGCTGCATGTGAAGGCGATCCTGCGCAAGCTCGAGGTGCACTCGCGCGTCGAGGCGGCGGTGATCGCGGTCGAGCAGGATCTGTGCGGGCGCAACAGCGACTAGTGACTGAAGCCGCCGGCGGCGCTCAATCCTCCTGCCAGTCGGCGGGCTTGCGCTGGTAGTCGAGCAGCTTGTTGGCGAAGTACTTGTCGCCCAGTTCCGGGTCGATACGCTTGCCTTCCATGTCCACCAGCGGCAGGTCGTATTCGTTCCAGCCGCGCAGGCCTGTCTTCAGCGAGGTGACGTGCCGGTAGCCCATCTGCAGCAGGGTGAAGGCGGCGAACACGCTGCGGCTGCCGGAGCGGCACACCACCACGATCTGCCGGTCGCGTGCCTTGACCAGTTCCGGCTCGGTCTCCTCGTGGTCCCATTCGACCGCGGTCTCGAGAATACCGCGCGGTACGTGCAGCGAGTCCTCGATGTGCATGGTGTCGTATTCCTGATTTTCACGCACGTCCAGGAACAACAGGTCGTCGCCCGCATCCATGCGTTCCTCGACGTCCCAGGGAAAGCATTCGTTGATCTGCGGCGCGATCTCCGCCACCAGGTCTTTGTAGGTGCGTCTTTTCATCGGTCTGTTCGGCTCCGGGTTTTGGGCTCGCTCATGCGCAAAACATCTTGCGCGGTCCACCTTGGCGGGTCATTGATATTTCCCGGCTGGCCGCGGCAAGGCTCTCTACAGCTCCGTCCCCGGGGTCACCGGCGAGGTCGCTCCCTGTTCCGAGTGCTCCGGTGCGTTGAACCAGGCGAGTTTCTCGTGCAGCTGTACCACCGGCCCGACGATGATCAGGGTCGGCGGCTTGGGCTGTTCGCGCTCGGCCAGTGCCGGCAGATCGGCGATGGTACTGGTGAACACCCGCTGTTTGTGGGTGGTGCCCTGTTGCACCAGGGCGGCCGGGGTGGTGGCAGGCAGGCCATGCGCCTGCAGTTCGCGGCTGATCACCGGCAGGCCCTTCAGCCCCATGTAGAACACCACGGTCTGCGCCGGCTGTGCCAGCTGCTGCCAGTTGAGGTTCATGGTGTTGTCTTTGAGGTGACCGGTGACGAAGGTCACCGACTGGGCGTAGTCGCGATGGGTGAGCGGGATGCCGGCATAGCTGGCGCAACCGGCGGCCGCGGTCACGCCCGGCACCACCTGGAAGGGCACGCCCTGCTCGGCCAGGGTGTCGATCTCTTCGCCGCCGCGGCCGAAGATGAACGGGTCGCCGCCCTTCAGGCGCAGCACCCGGCGGCCCTGCTTGGCCAGATCGGCGAGCAGCTGGTTGATCTCTTCCTGGCGCATGGCGTGGTTGTCTCGCTCCTTGCCGACATACACGCGCTCGGCATCGCGGCGGGTCATGTCCAGGATCGGCTTGGCGACCAGGCGGTCGTAGACCACCACGTCGGCCTGCTGCATCAGGCGCAGGGCGCGGAAGGTGAGCAGGTCCGGATCGCCGGGCCCGGCGCCGACCAGGTACACCTCGCCCATGCCGGCCAGTGAGCTGGCTTTCTGCAGCTCCTTTTCCATCATCAGCTCGGCCTCGTGCATGTGACCGCTGAACACGCGCTCGGCGACCCCGCCCTGCAGGATGCAGTCCCAGAAGCGGCGGCGGTCGTTGGGATCGCCGATCGCCTGCTTGACCTTGCCGCGGAACTTGGCGGCCAGTTCCGCCAGGCGCCCGTAGCCGGCCGGGATCAGGGATTCGAGACGGGTGCGGATCAGGCGTGCCAGCACCGGCGAGGCGCCACCGGTGGAAACCGCCGCCACCACCGGTGAGCGGTCGATGATCGAGGGCATGATGAAATTGCCGTCGCTCGGGTTGTCGACCACGTTGACCGGGATCTTGCGCTGGCGCGCGGCCTCGGCCACCTGGCGATTGACCTCCAGGTTATCGGTCGCGCCGATCACCAGCACCGCCTCGTCCAGGTCCGAGTCCTGGTAGCTTCGGGCAATATGTTCGATCTTGCCGTTGCTCAGCATGCTCGCCAGGCTGGCGCACAACTCGGGAGCCACCACGCGCACCCTGGCCTGCGCGCGCAGCAGCAGTGCAACTTTTCGGGTGGCGATCTCACCACCGCCAACAACGATGCAAAGTTGTTGTTTTACATCAAAAAATATCGGGAGATGTTGCATATCTTGTGAGGCCGTCCGGCGAACGTGAATCGGTTAAATCTAGGCGAAAACCGAGTCTATACAAATCTGTACAGGTTCAGATCAGTTGAATATATGAGGAAATAATAATATACTATCCAGATTGGTTTTTCCGCCAGAACTTATTCTGAGAGGTGAGCGAATGCTGGTAAAAGAGATCGAAGCGACAGAATTGCAGTCGCGACTGGCCGCCGGTGAGGATATCGCGCTGATCGATATTCGCAGCGACGCCGAAGTGGCTCAGGGCATTCTGCCGAATGCCGACCATCTGGCCATGCACCTGATCCCGCTGCGTCTGCAGGATCTGCCCAAGGACAAGGACATCGTGCTTTATTGTCGCAGCGGTGCTCGTTCCTACCACGCCTGCAACTTCCTCAATCAGCAGGGGGTGAGCAATGTCATCAACCTGCGCGGCGGCATCATCGCCTGGGCCCGCCAGGGCTACGAGATTGCTGCGCCGCAACAGGCGCGTGCCAACGCATTCTGAATTCCCCCAGGTTCCTTGCATTTTTAAGTCGCTTGGAATATAAGAATTCACCGATTTAACCCACCCAACAACGATTGAGCTTCCTGGAGGTTGCTAATGGCTGATTTTGACGAAGAACTGGACGCATCTGGCCTGAACTGCCCGCTGCCCATCCTGCGTGCGAAGAAAACCCTGGCTGGCATGGAGTCCGGCAAGGTACTGCGCATCGTTGCAACCGACCCGGGTTCCGTTAAGGACTTCGAAGCTTTCTCCAAGCAGACCGGCAACGAGCTGATGGAATCCGGCGAAGAAGGCGGCAAGTTCACCTTCCTGATCAAAAAGGCCTGATCCGGTCTTTAAGGCTCACCTCCTGATAAAGAGGGCGTAAAGATGGAAGAGAAAAAGTTTGCCATCGTTGCAACCAAGGGCACGCTCGACTGGGCATACCCGCCGTTCATCCTGGCCTCCACCGCTTCGGCGCTGGGCTACGAAACCGAGATCTTCTTCACCTTCTACGGCCTGCAGTTGCTGAAGAAGGACCTGGACCTGAAGGTTTCCCCGCTGGGCAACCCGGGTATGCCGATGCCGATGGGCATGGACAAGTGGTTCCCGACCCTGCTGACCGCACTGCCGGGCATGGAAGCGTTGATGACTTCCATGATGAAGAAGAAGATGGCCAGCAAGGGCGTGGCCACCCTGGAAGAGCTGCGCGAGCTTTGCCAGGAGGCGGAGGTTCGCCTGATCGCCTGCCAAATGACGGTCGACCTGTTCGACATGGACTCTTCGCAGTTCGTCGACGGCGTTGAATTCGCCGGTGCGGCACGCTTCTTCGAGTTTGCCGGCGAATCCGATATCTGCATGTACATCTGACATCCCGAGACGTACAAGCCAAAGAAAAACACCGCCCACAAGGCGGTGTTTTTTTATGCGCGTTTGCCTGGGTCGGTCACAGGTCGAAACGCTTGCTCAGGCCCACGCCGAGCAGGTGCACGGTGGTCTCGTAGGTGCCGTTGTAGGCACTGGTTCCATTCGGATCGGAACCGTAAGTACCGAACGGCACAGTGGTTGCCAGGGTGCGGTCGTCAAATTTGACCAGCATGTAGGAAGCCTCGATCTGCAGGCCGTCACCCAGGTCATGGCCAAGGCCGATGCTGAACAGGTGGCGGTCTGAATCCGCGGTACGTGCGCTGAAGAAGTCATCGCCTTGGCCTGTCATGTCGCGCGTGTAACCAAACCGCAGCTGGGTCTGCTCGGACAGGTCGTAGCTACCGCTTAAGCGGTAGGCATTGGCGTCATCCCAGTTGTTGACGCTGCTGATGGTGCCCAATGAACCGGGGTGACCGTTATTGATATTGAGTGCCTGGAAGCTGTTCCAGCCGGTGCGGCTGATATCGGCTTCGACCGCCAGCTGTTTGTTGACCTGGTATCGAACCCCGATCTGAGCGCGCCACGGTACGATGAACGTTGCACTCGCCGGGCTGCCACCGAGCAGCGGCACAGTGGTAGTCCCTTCAATATCGATTTCCGAACGCGAGTGATAGCTGGCGCCAAAGCTCCAAGGACCCGCGACATGGCTGATACTGGCATTCCAGCCATAACCAGTGCCGTCACCTTCATTTTGGATGTCCTGGGTGTCGAAAATCACTTCGCGCAGCCAGTAAACATCTGCGCCGATGGCGACCGCCGTATTGTCACCGATCTTGAAGGCGACGGTAGGCGCGATGTCGATGATCTCTACTTTGCTTTCCGTCGGTTGAAGAGCACCTGCGCTCAATGGTGCTCCGGGATCTAAGGCAGCCAGGATGCCGAATGTGCCAAGCGGGTACTTGGTGCTCAAGCCAAAAGGCACTGAGGTGCCAAAGCCAAGGGTTACGGCGTCGTTCAGTTGGTGGGTCACCTGGACCATGGGAATGAACACATTGTCCATCCCCTGGAAGTTGTTGCTGGTACCGATGGCCGGGGTCACTTCCGACTCAGCGTGCACCACGTTGATGCCACCGGAGACGGTGGTGCCGCTGTGAAACGCCGCCAGCGAAGGGTTGTAGGGAATGGCGCCGAGCAATTCGTGGTTGGCGACCAAGGCATTCGACATGGCCGTGCCCGCGATGGAAATCTCCGGCACACTGAAACCGGACGCCTGCGCGCCGCCCGTGCTGAGTGCCAGCAGCGTGGCGACGGCCAATGAGCGATAAGCAAACTTCTTTTGCCCCATGAAACAGACCCTCCTGTTTGGTAATTGTCGGCGCCTTGTTGTGCTCGACGGCCAGTCGCTGCGGCACCAGTTGTAATTGCCAGCCAAGGCTAAGGGAGATTGCCATAAAATGCCAGCAAGAACAGGCAGCTAGTGGATGAAGTTCATGGTTCGTAGAAACGCTGCAAGGCACTTTGGGTGGATCCTTGCCTGCGCTCTGGTGACAGGCGTGCACGCCGCCGGGGAACTGCGTCCTTACGTGCTGGCCTGGGAGGGCGAGGCGCAAATCGCCACGGTGCTGGACAACACGCGCCGTTCCCTGACTGCGGTCGGCTTCGAGTTGCTCGGAGAGTACCGGCCGTTTGCCGACGCGCATGTGCTGGTCGTGACGGCACCCCTGCTGCAAAAACTGGTGGCCGAGGACCGCAACGCGGTGTTCATCGCGGCACTGAGTGTGGCGGTGACCCGCGTCGGTCAGCAGGTGCAGGTCAGCTACCCGAACCCCGCCTACTATGCCAAGGCCTATCGCTTGAGCGCGGATGTCGCGCCGTTGGTCGAGGCGCTGCATGCCAGCCTCGGCCAGGTGCGCGCGTTTGGCTCGCAGGAGGGTGTGCCGGCGCAAAGGCTGTTGAAGTACCAGTACAGCTACGGCATGGAATATTTCGACGACCAGCTGCGGCTGGCTGAGTATGCCGGCCAGGCGCAGGCCCTGAAGGCGATCGAGCAAGGCTTTGCGGCAAACCCGCAATCGTTCGAAAGGGTTTACCGTCTGGACATGCCGCAGGCCGGCGTGAGCGTCTTTGGCGTGGGCATCCTTGACGGCAGCGGGGCGGACACACGGGTCCACGCGGTGCTCGACCATGGGCCCGAGCGGCATATCGCGCAGCTGCCGTACCGGCTGGTGGTCAGCGACGGGCGGGTGAGCGCATTGCACCCGCGCTTTCGCCTGGCCCTGAATTTCCCCGACATCAAGATGGTCGGGGCGCACAGTTTCATGCAGCTGCGCGATGCGCCCGAGGCGATCCAAGCGGTGTTGCAACGCCTTGCCACTGGCGGCTGATCTGGCGGGGAATCTGGTGAGAATCGCAGGGGAAGACGTTTAAGTATTAACTGGATATAATATAAAGCTTATTTATCCAGGCAATTATAAAAATCGAGGGGGCTAGGCAGCATGGCTGATCGCCGATTACAGGTATTTCATACCGTTGCTCGCCTGTTGAGTTTCACCAAGGCGGCGGAAACTCTGCACATGACTCAGCCGGCGGTGACCTTCCAGGTGCGCCAGCTGGAAGAGTACTTCAACACCCGCTTGTTCGACCGGACGCACAACCGCATCAGCCTGACCGAGGCCGGCGAGCGCGTCTACAAGTACGCCGACCGCATCTTCGAACTCTATACCGAGATGGAGAATGCGGTACGCGAGATGACCGGTGAGATCAGCGGCTCCCTCACCATCGGCGCCAGTACCACCATTGCCGAATACATGTTGCCGGCCCTGCTCGGCGATTTCCGCAACCAGTACCCGGACGTGAGCATCCACCTCAAGGTGTCGAACACCGACGGTATCGTATCGATGGTGGAGAACAACACCATCGACCTGGGTGTGGTCGAGGCGCCGGTCAGCAACAAGAACCTGGTGGTGGACAAGTGTCGCGATGACCGCCTGGTGGCGATCGTGCCGCCGAATCACGAACTGGCGAAAAAGAAGATCACCAGCATGGAGGCGCTGCTGGACTATCCGTTCATCTGCCGCGAGGAAGGCTCGGGCACCCGCGAGGTGATCGCCGACTACATCTGCAAGACCGACGAATGCCGCCAGGCGATGAAGATCGCGATGGAACTGGGTAGCCCGGAGGCGGTGAAAGGTGCGGTGGAGGCAGGCATGGGCATCTCGGTGGTCTCCAATGCCACCATCCAGAAGGAACTGCGCCTTGGCACCCTGGTGGCGCTGCAGCTCGACCCGCCGCTGGAGCGTCCGTTCTCCTTCGTCCACCAGAAGCAGAAGTTCCGGGTGCGCGTGATGGAGGAACTGCTCGAGTTCGCACGCGGTTACTGCCAGGAACACCAGACCGACTGATCGGCAGAGCCTGGCCATGCTGCCACCTAAGAAAACCGTCTCCCCGCAGCAACGCGAATTGCTCGATCTGTTTGCACGGCTGGATGCGGACAACCGTGACTCGCTGCTGGCCTTTGCCGCTTTTCTGCTGCAACGCCAGGGTGAGTCGCCAAGCGAGCCGGCCGCGCTGCCGACCCAACCGCTGCAGATCCCGCGCCCGAACGACGAGTCGGTGGTCGCGGCGATACGTCGCCTGTCACAAACCTATCCGATGCTCAACAAGGACGAACTGCTGCACCAGGCCTCCAACCTGATGAGCGCCCACGTGCTGCACGGCCAATCGGCGCAGCAAGTCGTCGACGAACTGGAAGCATTGTTTGCCAAAGCCTATGAACGTTATGCTGCCGAAAATGCCTGACGGGTACCCCGTATGCGACTGATCACCGACTGGTTCAAGCGCACTTTCTCCGATCCGCAGATCGTCTTTTTGACCCTGGTGCTGGTGTTCGGCTTCGCCATCGTGTTGAGCATGGGCGACATGCTGGCCCCGGTGCTGGCCAGCGCGGTCATCGCCTATCTGCTGGAGGGGCTGGTGGTAATCCTCGAGGATCGCGGTGTGCCACGCCTGCTGGCCGCCACCCTGGTGTTCATCGTCTTCGTGCTGTTTCTCACCGCGGTGCTGTTCGGCCTGTTGCCTGTGGTATCGCGCCAGGTGACCCAGCTGGTGCAGAACCTGCCGAATATGATCGGCGAGGGACAGCGGGTGTTGATGACCCTGCCGGAACGTTATCCTGAGGTGGTCTCGCCGCAGCAGGCGCAGGAGATTATCGACAGTGTGCACCGCGAACTGGCCGGCTTTGGTCAGCAGGTGCTGTCGATCTCGATGTCTTCTGTGGTCGGTGTGCTGACCCTGGTGGTTTACCTGGTGTTGATGCCGATGCTGGTGTTCTTCTTCCTCAAGGACAAGGCCCTGATCCTCGGCTGGTTCAGCCGCTTCATGCCGGGCGAGCGCGGCCTGGCCAACCGCGTCTGGTTCGAGGTGGACAAGCAGATCGCCAATTATGTGCGCGGCAAGTTCTGGGAGATCGTGATCGTGTGGCTGGTCAGCTTCATCACCTTCTCCTTTTTCGGCCTGCAGTACGCGATGTTGCTGGCGGTGCTGGTCGGCCTGTCGGTGGTGGTGCCGTACGTCGGTGCCACCGTGGTCACGGTGCCGGTGCTGATGGTGGCCTGGTTCCAGTGGGGCTGGGGGCCGGAGTTCGTGTGGGTGACCATCGCCTACCTGGTGATCCAGGCGTTGGACGGCAACCTGCTGGTGCCCCTGCTGTTCGGCGAGGTGGTGAATCTGCACCCGGTCGCGATCATCGTGGCGATCCTGGTGTTCGGCGGATTGTGGGGATTCTGGGGAGTGTTCTTCGCGATCCCGCTGGCGACCCTGGTGAACGCGGTACTGCGCGCCTGGCCGAACCATGCGGTCAGGGTGCCGCAACGCGCTTGAAGGCACCCCGCAGGGTGCCTTGCCAGCTCAGTCTTTCTTGCAGGTGCTGATGCCGAGCAGCGGGTAGGCCGGACACCAGCTGATCAGCGCGGTGAACAGCGGGATCACGCCGATGGCGCCCCACCAGTTCTGGGTGGCGACACCCCAGCCGATGATGGCAACGCCGGCAACGCCGCGCAGGATTCGATCGATTCCACCAACGTTCTTGGTCATTGTGCGTTCCTCGTCAGGATTGATTGTGTGACGCGAGTGTACGCCAGCCTGTGCGCCCAGGTCGGTGACTTAGTCACACAGCGCGAGCAGGGCCTGCAGTCCGTGCGCATCGTCGATCCGCACCTGGCCGCGTCCCAGGCTGAGCAGGCGGCGCTGCTCCAGGTCCTTGAGGATGCGGCTGACCACTTCGCGCGAGGTGCCGACATCGTCGGCGATGCGCTGGTGGGTCAGGCTCAGCTGCGGCTGCGCCTGTTGCCGCAGCAACTGCAGCAGGTGGCGGATGATGCGCTCGTCGACGCGGCGGAAGGCCACTTCCTCTAGCAGGCACAGCACGCTGGACAGCCGGTCGGACATCATGGTCCAGACGAAGCGTCGCCACTGGGCAAAGCGTCCCATCCATTCGTCGACCTGCGGCGCCGGCACCAGCAGCGCCTGCAGGTCCTGCTCGCACACCGCGATCGCCGGAAAGCCCTGGCGGCTCATGATGCACGAGGTGGTGAGGATGCAGCATTCACCCGGGCCGACCCGGTACAGGGTGATCTCGCGTCCGCTCTCGGCCAGCTGGTAGACACGTGCGCTGCCGCTGAACACCAGGGCCAGGTGGGTGCACGCCTGTCCCAGCTGACACACAGCATCGCCGGCCGCCAGTCGCGCCGGGATGCCGGTCTGCGCCAGTTCCGCGAGCAGGGCGGGCTCGTGCAAGGCGGGGAAATGCGCGGCGAGGGCGTCGGTAGGCGAGGTCATGCGGAGGCAGCGGTGTTCAGATCACCACCTGCGAAAAATCGTAGTCCATATTGTCCAGCGGCCGCTGGATGAAATTGCCCTGCAGGAAGTCGGCACCGGAGGACCAGTGCAGGTCGATACTGCGCGGGTCGTCGATGTTGGACACGATCACCTTGGCGCCGATCTTGTGCGACTTGCCGATCACATCGGAAATCACCTGGCGTTCCGCCTTGAGCAGGCGTGGCGCGATGCTGATGTAGTTGGCGCGTACGAAACGCAGCACCTTGAACGCGGCATCCTTCTCCGGGAAGCGTGACAGGCACACCTGCACGTCGAACTCGCGCAGGGCGGCGATGTTCTTCTGCGCCGCGCGGATGTCGGACGACAGGTCGGACAGGCGGAAATCCAGTACCAGTCCGGTGCCGACCATCTGCTGGGCGCGCAGTCGGCCGAGCAGCCAGGCCGGGTGATTGGGATCGATCAGCGAAGCGCCCGACTGGTGCACGAAGATATGCGTCTGCCGGCCGGCGTTGCGCCGCTGGCGCAGGATCTCGATCGCCCGGTCGAGCAGCCAGCGGTCGATCTCGCCGGACAGCCCGGCCCGTTCCGCCGGTTCGCGGAAGTCGCGCTCGCGTATCTGGTCGCCGCTGGGCAGGGGCATGCGCAGAATGATCTCGTAGTTTTCGCTGCCGCGTGTCTGCAGGTCGAGCAGGGGCTGGTAACGCACCACGAAGTTGTTGTTGGCCAGGCACTGGCGCAGGGTGGCGGTGATATCGTCGTCTTTGTCGACCCGGGCACTGTCGACCTCATCGGCGAAGGTGTGGACATGGGTCTGCCCCGGACCCGCGTTCTGCGCCTGCTGCAGGGCCGCCTCGGCACGGCTGAGCAGGCCTTTCGGATCATCCAGGTTCTCGTCGAACAGGCACATGCCGATGCCGACCGTCACTTCGATCGGGGTGCCGTTGGGGTTGAAGGTCTGCGCCGCCAGGTGCTGGTGCAGTTGCTCGCACAAGGCTTCGATCTGCCGGTTGCTGTCGCGTCGCAGCAGCAGTCCCAGGCTGTGCTCGCCGAGGCGGCTGGCGGCATCGGTCTGCTGCAGCGGCGCACGTACCTGCTGACCGAGTTCGGCCAGCAACTGGTCGAGGCCGCCGATACCGAGCTGCTCACGCAGTTGTTCGATATTGTCCGGCGCCACCACCAGGATGCCGGTCGGTTGGGTGTGCGCCGGGTCCACCGCCAGTGCCCGGGCAATCTGTTCCTCGAACTGCTGTGCCGAGAGCAGCCCGGTCACCCGGTCATGGCACACCCGGGTGCCGATCGCCTTGAGCAGGCGACGCGTGCGGCGCACCCGGTTCTGCACCACGGTCAGCAGGTGTTTGGGGCGGATCGGCTTGGCGACAAAGTCGTCACCGCCGACGCTGAGCGCATCCATCTGCTTGTCGGTGTTCTGCTCGCCGGACAGGAACACGATCGGAATGCCGACGAATTCGTTGTACTCGCGGATGATGGTGGTCAGCTCGATGCCGTTGACCTCCGGCATGTAGATATCCATCAGGATCAGGTCGGGGGTGAACTCGCGCAGCGCTTCGAGCACCCGCATCGGATCGGTGATCACCATCACCTGCATGTCAGCCTTGCGCAGGATGGAGGCGGCAAACTCCGCCTGGGTGGGATCGTCTTCCACCACCATCACGCGGTACGGCAGCTCCTTGCGCGCGCCACTGAGGGTGAGCACACTCTGCGCCACGTCCTGCGCGTCGATCGGGCTGACGAAGTAGGCGTCGCCGCCGGCACGGATCGCGTCCACGCGCAGCTGCAGCACGCTCGAGGTGCTGAGAAACACCAGCGGGATGTCTATCGCTGCCTGGTGCTTGAGACGGGCCAGTTCGTCGCTCAGGCGCGACAGCTTGGGCAGCAGGCTGGTATCGGCGACGATCGCCCCGGGCAATGCGCCATCCATCGAGCCGAGCAGCCCGTCGACATCCTCGAAGAAGTTTATCGGCGCACCCTGCGCGGCAATCGCCTCGGCCAGTTCGGCCATGTCGCCCGCGTTGGCGCCGAGCAGGAAGATGCCGCGGCCGCCGCCTTCCTCCTGCGCCTGCAGGCCGGCGTTGCTGGCCTCCGCTGCGGCCTTGAGGTTGCGCAGCAGGCCCTCGATGGCGGTCAACTGCTCGGCAGCCGGGGTCTCGTCGATACCGACGAAAGAGCTGAGGTAGACCTCCAGGGAAAACACGCTTTCATTCAGCTGATACAGACCGAAGCGCGACGACGCTTCGGAGATCTCACGCACCCGCCCGTACAGCCTCTCCAGTGAGGCCGCGCTCCAAGCCTGGTTGCTCAGGCTAGACCAGTTCTCCTCGATCGCGGCAATGCGTTGCGGCAACTGGTGGATGAAGCTGTCCCGGTCGCCGGGAAGTTCCAAGATCGACTCAGGCGATGCTGTGGGCATGGGCTTTTCTCGTCGGACTAGATCGGGTCGGGGGCAACTCCCTGATGCTCGTCAGGGAGCCTGCCGGCACGGGCCGCGCGAGATGTGCGGCCGGATTTTTTTTTGCATACTGACATATTAGCGCCACCAAACCGTTCGGTGTACATGCCAGATCCACAAAAACAACAATTGCGCGAGGCCGAGGCCCTGCCGCAGGTCCCGCTGGACGTTCGTCACCTGTTGCGCCGCAAGACGCGGCCCGGCGCACAGGCGCAGGGCGGGCATGCGCTGTTGCCCGCGGTCAGCGAATTTTCCGCGGCAACCGGCGTGGCGCTGTTCACCTCGGCAATGTTGCTGGCCCTGGCCGTGCTGCTGCACCTGTCCGGCCAGCTGCCCGAGTCGCGCCTGCTGCTGCTCGCGTTTGCCGCGGGCGGCCAATTGCTGTTGTGGTTTGCCGCGCGCCGCCTGGTCATCTCGCGCAGCCTGCTGTGGCAGTGGTGGTTGGCGCTGACGTTGCTGTGTGCCACCCAGCTGTCGCCCTGGTGGGAGCTGCTGCTGGCGTCCAGCGAACTCGACCCGTCGTGGTTGGCGGCATGTGCCGGCGTGGCACTGAGCCTGTTGCCGCTGCTGCTGCTGCTGCCGGTGTACATCCTGCTGACGTTGGGGCTGCTGGCCACGCCGCTGATTTTCGGCGAGCTGCCGCAAAACTGGCTGCTGCCTGTGTCCATGGTGCTGCAGTTGTTGATCATGGGCGCGATCGTCGGCGTCTTCGCGCGTCGCAAGCGCACTGCCGAGTTGCGCGAGCAGCGTGCCTTGCAGGCGCTGGCCGGCCTCAAATCCGAGCTGGCCGACCAGGTCGAGCGCGTCAATTATGAACAGGACCAGCGCCACAGCATGCAGCGTGACCTGGTGGCGGTGCGCGAGCTGGCCGACAGTGCCGGGCATGCCAAGACCGAGTTTCTCGCCACCATCAGCCATGAGATCCGCACGCCGCTGAACGGCATCCTGCCGATCCTGGAGATCCTGCAGGAGACGCGCCTCGACGAAGAACAACAGCGCTATGTGCGCACCGCCTTCAGTTCCTCGCGGCACCTGCTGCGCATCATCAACGACATTCTCGACTTCGCCAAGGCGGAGTCGGGCAAGCTGCAACTGGAAAGCATCGAGGTGGACCTGCGCGAGCAGGTGAACTCGGTGATCGAACTGATGGGCAGCAGTGCCGAGAACAAGGGTCTGCAGCTGCAGGTCGAGTTCGATGAACAGGTGCCTAGCTCATTGCGCGGTGATCCGATCCGCCTGCGCCAGGTACTGATCAACCTGCTGAGCAACGCCATCAAGTTCACCGACAACGGCGAGATCCGGCTGTCGGTCGAGCGTCGTCGTGCCAGCCGGCGCGAGGTCGAACTGATGTTCAGCGTCAGCGACACCGGCATCGGCATGTCGCGCGAGACCTCGCGCAAACTGTTCCAGTCGTTCACCCAGGCGGATGCCTCGACCACCCGCAAGCATGGCGGCACCGGCCTGGGCCTGGCCATCTGCAAGCGCCTGGTGGAATTGATGGGCGGACGCATCGGCGTGCGCTCGCGTCTTGGCGAGGGCTCCACCTTCTGGTTCGTGCTGCCGATGCGCAAGTCGGTGCTGGAGGTGCCGACCGCGCGCAAGAACCTCAACGGGGTGCGCCTGCTGACCTGCATTCCCGATGCCGACACGGCGCAGGGCATGTCGCGGCAGCTGCGCGAGTGGGGCGTGGTGGCCGAATCCTCGCCGATCGGCGAGGTGTATTCCAAGCTGCATGCCTCGGCGATGCTCGGCCAGAGCTGGTTGTTCGAGCTGCTGCTGGTCGATACCTGGGGGGTGGAACAGCAGATTGACAACCTGTTGCGCCAGGTACGTGGCGATCCGCTGTTGCGCAGCCTCAACGTGGTGCTGGCCGGCCGCTCGGAAGCGCTGCTGGAGCGCCTGAACAAGGAATACGCGGTGTTCACCCTGTCCGGGGTGTTGCGCAGCGCACCGCTGCGGCGTGTGCTGTATCGCCTGTTCGACGTGGAGACCGGTGCGGGTTACGGCGACGCCTCGCATGAGACCAATGATTACCGTGACCTGAACCTGGAACGCGAGTTCGCGCTGCACGATACCGACCTGCAGCCAGTGATCGGCTCCTCGTCATCGAGCGGCGCGCGCGGGCGCATATTGCTGGTGGAGGACAACCCGGTCAATCTCGGGGTGGTCAGGCGCGTGCTCGAGCGCCTGGGGGTGCAGACGCTGGTGGCGCACAACGGGCGCGAGGCGCTGGAGCAACTGCAGGCGCAGCCGCTGGACCTGGTGTTCATGGATTGCCAGATGCCGGTGATGGACGGCTACGAGGCGACCCGGCAGTGGCGCAAACAGGAGACGCAGCAGGGCAGGCCGGCGTTGCCGGTGATCGCGATGACCGCCAACGCCATGCAGGGCGACCGCGAAAAATGCCTGCAGGCAGGCATGGACGACTACCTGGCCAAGCCGGTCAGCATTGCCGATCTGCAGGCCATGTTGCAGCAGTGGATGCCATCCGGTTTCGCCTCGACCGGCAGTCTCCCCGAGAAGGCCAGCCGCCCCGAACCCGATGCGCAGGTGGTGCTGGATGACGAGGTGATCGCCGAACTGCGCGAGGTGATGGAAGAAGAGTTCGAGCAGCTGATCGGCACCTACCTGGACAATACCCCGCAATTGCTCGAGCAGTTGCAGCGGGCGGCCGCGGCCCGCGACCTGCCGGGGATGGTGATCCCGGCGCATTCGATCAAGTCCAGCAGTGCCAACCTCGGTGCCATGCAGTTGTCCGGCCTGGCGCGCGAGATCGAGATGGCGGCGCGCGAGCAGCGCCTGGACGCTGCCCTGGCCACGTACCGCCGGCTGGATGCCAGCTACGCCGCCACGCGCGAGGCCTTGCGGGCGCAGCTGCAGGCGGGCTGAGTCACAGGGTGTCGGAGGCGTAATCCGCCAGGCGCGAGCGCTCGCCGCGCATCAGGGTGATATGGCCGCTGTGCGGCCAGTGCTTGAAGCGATCCACCACGTAGGTCAGGCCGGAGGTGGTCTCGGTCAGGTAGGGGGTGTCGATCTGGCCGACGTTGCCCAGGCACACGATCTTGGTGCCGGGTCCGGCGCGGGTGATCAGGGTCTTCATCTGCTTGGGTGTGAGGTTCTGCGCCTCATCCAAAATGATGTACTTGTTCAGGAAGGTGCGGCCGCGCATGAAGTTCAGCGAGTGGATGCGGATCTTCGAGCGCAGCAGCTCGTCGGTGGCGGCACGGCCCCAGTCGCCACCGCCACTGGTCTGGGTCAGCACCTCGAGGTTGTCGGTCAGTGCGCCCATCCACGGGGCCATCTTTTCCTCTTCGGTGCCGGGCAGGAAGCCGATGTCCTCGCCGACCGGCACGGTGACCCGGGTCATCACGATCTCGCGGTAACGGTTGGTGTCCATCACCTGCGACAGGCCGGCGGCCAGCGTCAGCAGGGTCTTGCCGGTACCGGCGGTACCGAGCAGCGAGACGAAGTCGACCTCCGGGTCCATCAGCAGGTTGAGGGCGAAGTTCTGCTCGCGGTTGAGCGCGTTGATGCCCCACACCGAGTGCTTGCTGGCGCGGTAGTCACGGATCCATTCGATCACCGCGTCACTGCCTTCCTTCTTGCGCACGATCGCCTCGAACGGCTGCGGACCTTCCTGGTAGACCAGCTGATTGATGTGCCATTCGCCGGTGGACGGGCCGGAGACGCGGTAGAAGGTGCGGCCTTCCTCCTGCCACGACTCCATGTTCTTGCTGTGCGTGTCCCAGAAGTCGGCCGGCAGCTCGGACTGGCCGCTGTACAGCAGGTCCATGTCCTCCAGCGCCTGGTCGTTGTGGTAGTCCTCGGCATGGATGCCGACCACCGCCGCCTTGATGCGCAGGTTGATGTCCTTGGAGACCAGGATCACCTGGCGGTTCGGTGCCATCTCCTTGAGTGCCAGCGCGGTGCCGAGGATATTGTTGTCCGGGATGTTGCCGGGCAGGGTCTCGGGCAGTTCGGCGGCATGCAGCTGGGTCTGGAAGAACAGGTGGCCGGCCTGTTCCTCCTCGAGTTCGCTTTCGACATTCAGCGCGCCGGTCAGCGGCAGCCCGGCACTGATCTGTTCCGGCGTGGTGTGGCACATCAGGTCGTCGAGGAAGCGGCTGACCTGGCGCACGTTGCGCGCCACTTCCGACATCCCTTTCTTGCCGCGGTCGAGTTCCTCGAGCACCACCATCGGCAGGAAGATATCGTGCTCGGCGAAGCGGAAGATCGCAGTCGGATCGTGCATCAGCACATTGGTATCGAGGACGAAGAGTTTCTTGCCGACGCGAGATTTGATGCCCATTGGCTTATGGCTGCTCCGCTGCTGGGTTTGTGGGTGCGCCTGTGCTGTGCGCAGGCGGCTTGAGTATTTATGACTTGTTGAGTGCCTTTAGCGCTTCGAGCACTTCATCGACATGCCCCTTGACCTTCACGCCGCGCCATTCCTGGCGCAGCACGCCGTCGGCATCGATCAGGAAGGTGCTGCGCTCGATGCCGCGCACCTGCTTGCCGTACATGTTCTTCATCTTGATCACGTCCATGGCCTGGCACAGGGTCTCCTCCTTGTCGGCGATCAGGTCGAACGGGAAGCCTTGCTTGGCCTTGAAGTTCTCCTGGGCCTTGAGGCTGTCGCGCGAGGCGCCGAGGATGCGGCAGGACTGGCGGCGGAACTTGTTGATCGCCGCCGTGAAGTCCAGTCCCTCCTGGGTACAGCCCGGAGTGCTGGCCTTGGGATAGAAATACAGTACCAGCGGCTTGCCGCGGTAGTCGGACAGCCTGGCCTGCTGGTCGCCGGTCAGGTGCAGGGCGATATCGGGAACCTTCTTGCCGATCTTGGGTGCAGCCATGTTTTCCTCCTCAGCCTTTCACCGGTTCGAGCACGGCATCCAGATTGAGGCCGTCGCAGAAATCCATGAACTCCTCGCGCAGCGCGGCGATATGGATGTTGGCCGGGATACCGACCGTCATGCGCACCGCGAACATCGGCGTGCCGGTATGCGCCGCGGCATAGCTGCTGGTGGTCATGTCTTCGATATTGATGCTGCGCTCGGCGAAGAAGCTGGCGAGGTTGTAGACGATACCCGGCTGGTCGAGTGCCACCACGTCCACGCCGTAGGGCAGCAGGCGCGAGGTCTGCTCGGCCGGTTCGCTGCGCTCGGTGATGATGGTCAGGCCGAGTTCCTTCTGCAGTTCCGGCAGCTGCGCCTCCAGCCGTGCCAGCTTGTCCCACGGCGCATCCACCGCGAGCAGGATGGCGAACTCGCCGGCGAGCACCGCCATGCGCGTGTCCTGGATGTTGCATTCGGCGTCGAGGATGGCCTTGGACAGGCGGTCGACGATGCCCGGCTTGTCTTTGCCGAGCGCTGAGATCACGAGGTAGTTGTTCTTGGCAGGCATCGAAGGGTCTGGTGGTTGAAACGATCGGCCTCAGTGTACTGCCAGTTGCGCGACTTGTCGCCCGGGCCGCAGCCCCATTGTTGTCGCCGTGGGGCGGGCGACCAAGGCTAAATTGATCGATTGTCACATCATTTTGTTTTATTGGCCTTGGGCACTTTGGCGCGGCCTAAAATGACAGGCTTCCCGCCAGACAAAGATAAAGGTGCTGTCATGCAGATCGGCCCGCGCGAGATAGTCACGCCGTTCCGTCCCATCCCCCTGGACGTGCCCGAGGGCATGAAGCCCAACGAGTTCTTCAACAGCACCGAGAACCTCGACGACCTGGTCAACAACAACGGCCTGCTGGTCAACCCGGAGAACCTGCTGCTGTATCGCAAGGCGCTGGGCCACAGCACCACCTTCGATACCTCGATCATCTACAACACCTCCAAGGTGGTGCTCAACCCGCTGGGTCGCCCGGTGCGGCGTACCCAGGTGCCGGAACATGTGCGCCATTCCTGGAACCGCATGAACCAGATCATCATCGAGTACATGCTGGAAAAATACCCGGACCCGGCCGAGCACCTGGTGCTGGCCGGCGAGGCCAGCCTGGATGCGACCTGGCCGCTGACCTCGCCCGGGGTGCCGAGTATCCGCATGCTGCACAACCATTTCATCGTGTTCCCGATGCAGCAGCTGCGCCAGGCCAGGCTGGCCGATGTCGACAACCCGAACCTGACCGACGGCGGTCAGCACAGCCTGTTCCAGGCCTATATGCGTGACGTGTACCGGCAGTTCTTCGAGCGAGCGCTGCAGTTCGAGATCCTCGCGCCGGCCAGTGCCAAGGACTCGCGCATCGAACTGACCGGCTATCCGCAGGGCCTGCCCTGCTGGGAGATCCAGGGCGGGGTGGAGGCGCTCAAGGAAGTGCGCTTCTGGCAGGAGTACGACCTGATCTTGAAGGGCTTCATCGACTTCTACCGCAGCTTCTTCTCGCAGGTGTCCACGCGCAATGCTCCGATGCCCAAGGAGATCTATTTCCCCGAACAGGTCGAGAAGACGCTGCTGTTCAACAACGATTTTCTCGGCGCGGCAAAAAAGGTGCGCGACCGCTGCATCAAGGACGCGGCCTATGCCAACGCCATCCGCTGGCAGCCGGCGTTCAAGCAGCTGATCTACCGCAACGACGACGGCAAGCTGATCGTCACCATCAGTCAGAACTCGATCGGTAATGCCATCACCGAGCTGCTCGGCGTGGTGGTCAACCGCACCCCGGATACCGATGCCTACGAACAGGCGGAGCCGGCCTTGATCGCGCAGTTGCTGGAAGTGCGCCGACGCCTGGTCGAGGCGGACCTGGGCGAGCCGATCCGCACCGACTACTGGCCGTCCTGAGGCGGGCGTGGGGCGACTGCCGAGCGGACGCGGCCGACGTTACAACAGGTGGCGTCCGTCGAACACGTCGAACGGCAGATTGACCACGTCGATCTGGTCGCAACAGCCGAGGTTGACCCGGTACTGCCCGGGGCTGCGCACCGTCTCGTGGAACGGGTAGATGCCGCAGTGTTTGCAGAAGAAGTGCTTGGCGCGGCCGTCGCCGAACTGGTACAGGCCCAGCGCATCGTCGCGCACCCGGATGTTCAACTGCTCCGGGGCAAACACCTGTTGCGACATAAGTGCGCCCTTGCGCGCGCAGATCGAGCAGTTGCAGCGCAGTCCCTTGTCGACCGCCTGCTCGGTGTCGAAGGAGAAGCTGATGGCACCACAATGGCAGCTGGCCTGGTAGCTTGGCATGGATGTCCCCCGCAGTCCGTGTTGCCCCGAGCATAGACGCTGGCGAGGGTTTTTGCGCCGCGCTCCCCGGGGCTTGCTGGTTTTTGTCGCTTTTGGGGGATGCGAACTGCGCCAGATCAACAAGCCTGCAAAGTGTGATTCCTATACTAGTCTCCTGAAGGGGAATCCCGACCACTCATGCAGATGCAGCTCGAGTGCCCGGATATAAGAAGTTCCCGAAAGAACAATTCCCACTGCTCAGGATAAGAAATGGAAGATACCCTCAAGCGCCTGCTCGCCGCCGAGCAACGAGCCAGTGAGATCACCCGCCAGGCCGAGCAGCAGGCCGAGAACATCGTTCAGGGTGCCTTGAACGAGGCCAAGGTGCAGCAGGAGCGGTTCGAGAAACGTCTGCCGCAACTGCGGACCTCGCATATGGAAAAGGCGGCCCAGCGCGCCGAACAGACCATCAAGGAAATCGAGCGGCGCTATGATGAGCGCATCGTCGCGCTGCGCGAGGCGGCGGAGATGCACGAAGAGGAGGCACTGGATGCCGCCTTCGCGCAGTTGCTCAATCCCGGAGGCCGGAGCGCCTACTGATGCGTGCCGGCGAACAGGCCTATCTGCGCACGCGCCTGGCGATTCTCAACTCGCGTCGCCGTCGCCCTGCCCAGTTGCGGGCACTGCTGGAGCTGCCCGAGGACGAACTGTTTGCGGAATTCGGCCTGGACTCGATGCAACTGGATCAGCACGCGATCGACCTGTTCGAGCAGTCGCAGATGCAGGCCTGGCTGGAAGAACTCAATACCCTGCTGCGACCGCTCAACGGTGCGGAGCGTGCCCTGCTGGTGCAGTGGTCGCGGCGTTACGAGGTGCTCAATCTCAAGGCCCTGGTACGTGGCAAACTCAGCGGGCTGTCGCGTGCCGAGATCGAGGCCTCACTGTTCACCCTGCCGGGCTTTCTCACCCTCGATCTCGAATCACTGCTCAACACCGATGACGTGATGGAACTGTTGCGTCGCCTCAAGGATACGCCCTATCACCAGTTGGGGCGGCTGGCGCTGCGGCGCTTCGAGGAGCAACAGGACCCGTTCCTGCTCGATGCCTCGCTCGACCAGCAGTTCTACAGCGGTCTGAGTGCGCGCGTTGCCCGGTTGTCCGAGCCCGACCGCACCGCCATGCGCAACCTGGTCGGGCGCATGGTCGATCGCCACAACCTGATCTGGATGCTGCGCTATCGCCACAACTACCGGCTGCAAGCGGCCGAGGCGCTGTTCCTGTCGATCAGCGGCGGCCTGCAGCTGACCGGCGCGCAGCTGCGCCGGGTACTCGAGGTGCCGACCCTGGCCGAGGCGATCGAGCGGGTTCCGCCCGGCATGCGCGCCCTGATCGGCGATGCGCACAACCTGGTGGAGATGCGCGACATCCTGGTCGACGATCTGCAGCACCAGGCGGAACTGGCGCTACGCTCCACGCAGAGCGCACTGACCAGCGTGTTCGCCTATCTGCTGTTGCGTTATTACGAGATCAAGACCGGCAACGCCATCGTGCAGGCACGCTTCAAGCACCTGCCCGAGCAGTTGCTGCACGATGCCTTGTTCGGCATGCAGCAGGAGGTGGCCTGATGCGCGCCGGCCAGAGCATACGGCATGTGACCGTGCACCTGATGCGCGAGGACCTGCCCAGCGCCAGCCTGGCGCTGGCCGAGTTGCAGGCCTTCGTGCCGGACAACCGGCCCTTGCTCGGCGACGGTCTGCCCGAGGTGCCGGGCGAGGGCTTTCGCGACCGCATCCGGCGGGCGCGCAGTCACTTCGAACGCCTGATGGCATTGCAGCAGGAACTGGATGTGCGGCCGGCAGCGGATATCGGCGAACCCTTCCTGGTGTTGCGGCGCGAACAGTTGCTGGAGATCGACAACTGGCTGGCCGATGCATGGCAGCACTGTGCGCCGATCGAGGCCAAGCTGCACGAGATGCAGGAGCAGCTGCAGGAACTGGAGCAACTGGAAAAATCGCTGGACGATTTCGCCGACCTGGATGTCGACCTGGGCAAGCTGCAGGGCGGCAACAAGTATCTCGATCTGCGCATCGGTACCATCCCCGCCGCCAACCTGACACGGCTGCGCGATTCGCTGGAGATGGAAGGCTACCTGGTGGTGCGCGTGCTCGGCGAGGGCGAGACCCTGCGGGTGGCGCTGGCGGGCCTGCGCCACGAGCAGTCCGCGCTGGACAACATCCTGGTGGCCGCCGGTTTCCAGACCCTGGAGATCCCCGGCAAGTTCCAGGATTCGCCGGCCAAGGTGCGCGACGGCCTGCAACGCAGCCGCGCCGCCCTGGAAAAACTGCGCGAGCAGATCCGCAACCGCCTGGCCAACTGGGT
>Ga0272444_10001041_pt1 | contig 27624 bp, 17 predicted proteins | sample SSMForm13_FD_201033 | JGI IMG/M metagenome (GOLD analysis project Ga0272444, IMG submission 201033) | Marine sediment archaeal communities from Little Sippewissett salt marsh, Falmouth, MA, United States - SSM-Form-13 | ecosystem: Environmental > Aquatic > Marine > Wetlands > Sediment ...
CCGTAAGGCATCGTCAGGTTCGTCGAGGAGCTGCCGGCGCTGGCCAGGCAGGCGGTGTCCCCAACCCACTGGTCAAAGTCCTGTCCAGAAGGCGCAGCGTCGGCGGAGATCGGCACGACCGTGTCAACCGCGTAGCTGCCGTCGCCGGTCCCGCTGTTGACAGTCAGCGTCCACGTCTTGTCGGTGTAGGTGGCCGTCACCTCGGCATCGGAGTACGGCATTGTCAAAGTGGTGGACGCGCTGGTTACCGAAGCCACCTGGCCGGTGTCACCCGTCCATTCCTCGAACTCCTGCCCGGATGGTGCCACGTCAGCATCGATATCAACTATGGTCGCAACAACGTAGCTGCCGCCGCCCGTGCCGGAATGGACCGTGAGCGTCCACGTCTCGTCGGTGTAGGTTGCGGTTATCTCTGCGTTGGCAGCCGGCATGGTGTAGGTCGTCGAGCCGCTGTCGATGTCGGCGATACCCGCAGTGTCTCCAGCCCATCCGTCGAACGTCTGGCCTGACGGCGGGCTGTCCGCGGCGATGTTCGCCACCTGGTTCTCAATGTAGTCTCCGTCGCCCGTGCCGCTGTTGACAGTCAGAGTGTAGAGCGGCTGTTCGGCAAGATAGGCGATCTCGGTACTGCTTAGAGCGCGATTGTAGAGGCGCACGTCGTCGATCATGCCGTCGTAGTGCGTCCCGTCAGACATCGCGCTAAGCGCCTCTTCGCTTCTGTCCGAAGTCAGCGTGTCCACGGAAGTGGAGGTAGAAGTGCTCTCCTGACCGTCGAGATAGACGCCCTTGTAGTCCTCGCTCGCGCTGTAAACAAAGGCAAGATGCTGCCACTGACCGGAACTCAGGCTCGGAAGGGACAGGTCGTTGTCGCGAGAACCGGTCGTGCCGGTGGAGCTGTCGCGCGTGTACCAGGTTGACTGGCTTATGGCGAATTGCCAGTACCAGTTGTAGTGCGCGTCGTAGAGCATGTTCGTGCCGACTGTTTCATCAGGTTTGATCCACATCGACAGCGTCAGCTCGCTCCTTCCCGCGGTCACGCCGCTTGTCGGCAGATCGACGTAATCATCCGTGCCGTCCAGGCTCACAACCTTCCCGCGCGTCCCGTCGTTTGTCACCGAGGCGCCGCTCAACGTCCCGTCGTTGGTGCCGTAACTGTCCGAGGCGTCCACGTCGAAGGTGTAGCGGCTGACGAGCCCGCTTACCACCCAGGTGTACTCGGCAGTGATTTCGGTATTGGCGCCGGGCATGGTTATGGTGGTGCTGGCGTCATTGATATCGCCTATATTCGATGTATCGCCTGCCCACGCGTCAAACAGCATTCCGGACGGGGAAGCGTCGGCGTCGATATCCACCACTGCGCCCTGACCGTAGCTTCCATCTCCCGTGCCGCTGTTGACGGTGAGGGTGTAGGTGATGTCCACATACGTTGCAGTTACCTCAGCGTTTGCATAGGGCATGGTCAGCGTCGTGTCGGCGGTTGTAACGCTGGCTATCCCGGATGTGTCTCCTGCCCACTGGCTGAATTGCTTGCCCGAGGCGGCGGTGTCCGCGTCGATATCGACCACCGTGGCCACAACGTAGCTTCCGTCGCCGGTTCCGCTGTTGACCGTAAGCGTCCAGGTCTTATCCGTGTAGGTAGCCGTGATCTGCGAATTGGATGCGGGCATGGTAAAGGTGGTGCTGGAGGAGGAGACGCTTGCTATGTGGGAAGTGTCGCCCGTCCACTCGTCAAAATCCTGCCCTGAAGGCGCAGCATCCGCGGCGATATTGACAACGGTGCTTTCCTGGTAGTTTCCGTCGCCCGTGCCGCTGTTGACCGTCAGTGTGTACTCGGCCGCTGTCCCCGCCTCTCCGGAGACGTACTCGATCTTGTCGATAATCATCTCGTCGGCGCCGTTGGTGTAACGGCAAACGTTGACCACATCGTAAGTGCCTGCCGAGTTGGAATCGAAGGTGTAAGTCGTCGTCCCGCTGCTGGAAGCCGAGCACTGCAGTTGCGTCATGTCGTACCACGTCCCGGAAGTGCCGGAATTGTACCAGTCGTCGTCGTCGAAGCTGATCTTCGGCGTGATCGTGTGCGAACCGGTGTCGCTGTTATACCAGGTCACCTTTATCTGGTCGTTGACGGCGAATGACTCATTCGATCCACTCACGCTTCCGGATACTCCCGAGCCCGACCAACTGCCTATCAACCCGTCCGGGCCGGTGGAAGTGTAGTTTGTATAGCTGCCGAGAAAGACGGTATCCCAGTCCGAGAAGTCATAGACGTTGTTGTTTGCAGAATCTCCCCAGTTGACGATCAAATACGTCGTGCCGGATGGAGTATCCTCATAGGTCGCCGTTATCTCGGCGTTGGAGGCCGGCATTGTGATGGTCGTGGTCGGGTCTTCCACATCGGCTATGCCTGTAATCTGGCCGGTCCACTGGTCGAACTGTTTGCCCGATGCTGCCGCGTCGGCAGCGATGTTGACCGCAGTACTGGCCGCATAGTTTCCGTCGCCGCTTCCGCTGTTGACCGTAAGCGCGTAGAGCGTAACGCTCGAGTAAGTCGCCGTGATTTCCGCGTTGGCAGCGGGCATCGTGATCGTCGAACTGGCCGCGTTGACGTTGGCTATTCCGGCAGTGTCGCCTTCCCAGTCGTCAAAACTCTGACCGGAAGGAGCGCTATCCGCCGTGATGTCCACCACCCAATCGGCTTCGTAGCTTCCGTCGCCTGTCCCGCTGTTAACCGTGAGGGTGTAGAACGTGGCGTCAGTGTACGTGGCCGTGATCTCCTGGTTCGATGCAGGCATGGTCAACGTGGTATCGGCGGTGGCCAGGCTGGCTATCTCGTCGGTGTCGCCGATCCACTCATCGAAGGCCTTCCCCGAAGCTGCGGCGTCGGCAGAGATATTGACAACGGTGTTCTCGGCGTAGTTTCCGTCACCGGAGCCGCTGTTGACAGTCAAGGCGTATGTGCTGGCCGTGCCCAAGGTGATCTGGTGTCCGCTGGAGTTCACATCCCCGTTGGAATCCACCACGTACAGGTAGGCGGTTCCGTTGGACATGCTGCCCTTGTTGACATCGATGGTGACCGAGCTGCTCGACCAGGATGACGGAACCTGGTGCTCTCTGTGCGTGCATCCGCTCCAGGTGGAGGCATTGCCGATCTCGACGCGCGAGAGCGTATCGTCCACATAAACGTCGTCGTAGAAGATCTCGTGTGGCCCGCCCGGGTCATGCGCCACGTAGAACGGCAGAACCAGGCAACGATAGCTGTCCCTGTCCGTTGCCGTCTTATATGTGGCGAAGGTATCGTCGTAGTCCACCTCGCCCAGATCCAGCCACCAGCCTCTGGCGCCGTCGTCCTGGTTGAGAGTCGAGATCTTCCCGTACATCTCGATCCGGTGCCACGAACCGCTCGATACGAAACTTCCCCAGACCTGAACGTCGTTGTCGGGTCCGTCATCGTCACCGTTGAAGGCGTACCAGATTGAGCTGCTCGTGTAGAAACCCGTATAGCCCAGACTCGGGGTTCCGGTCTTGTAATTGTCGGTATTCGATGTGAACCTGGCCAGCTTGATGTTGCGCGAGTCGTCCCCGGAAATCTTCCGCCAGTACACCCAATAGGACAGGTACACCTCATCCAGATCGTAACCTGTCTTATAGGCAGTGCAGTTATATTGGCCGTCGAAATTTGCGATAGCGCACTGGTCTGAGTTGTGGCTGCGCGTATCGGAATACTTGGGGTAATCTCCGCTCGATTTGCTGAGAGACCACCAGGACAAATCGCTGCCGATCTCGCCATCATCGAAGTCGTCGTAGATCACCGGGGAAGCTGCCGACTTGCTGCCGAATCCGCTTCCGCTGATAGTCACGCTGCTGCCGTGTGAGAACGTTCCGGAGGTGGAACTGATCGAAGGCGCCGCGTGGATTTGGGCGGTTACAGCTATCGCAAGCAAGCAGACAATCCAGGCTATTCGAGAGATCTTCATCTTCGTCTCCTTATCTGGGGTTGCGACATGGGCAAGGCAAACGCCAAGCCGGAAGCATCCTCCGATCCGGGTCGGCCAGATGTCAAGCAGCGCCGCCTAAACGTCCCACGATGTTGTACGCCCGCCGGAAAAGCTCCCCGATCAGCGCAGTCCGACCCGAAGAAAACGCTTATTGACTCTGCCTGCCTTGGGCGTATAGACTCACGGGCAGTCTAGCCTTCAGTTCTCCTTCACCGGAGAACCTCTCATCAACCGGTCGAGGGTTGCCTCTGGGCTCTTGAGCGCCTATTGGGCCGTGTGCCCTCTGTCCAAGGACCCATGGATGGAGTTTCGCATGTCCGGCTACAAACAGATAAAGTCGGTGCGCCTTGCTCTGGACCTGCTGGAGTTGGCGGGGACGTGTCCGAACGGGCTGTCTCTATCTGAGATGGCCACAGGGATGAGGCTGAAGAAGCAGACCCTCTACAACATCCTGGGCACGCTGACCGACAAGGGCTTCCTCGTCAGGCAGGGCGACCGGCCTCGCTATGCGCTAGGCGGGTGTATGAAAGCTCTAAGGAACAAGCAGGGGTTGCGGAACCGGGCTCTTCTACCGGCAGGAATCCGCATCGCTTCCCGGACCGCAAAACGGACCGGCTCAACGGTAAGCATTTGCCAGTGTATCGGAGAAACCGTTATCGCCCGAGTCCGCGGCTACTGCGAGCCGGATTCCCCTCCGAGCGTATGGTATCACTACCCGATGTTTCCGCATGGTTCGGCCATCTTGTTTGAGGCATACATGTCTCAGTCGGAGAGGCGGACCTACCGAAGAAGGTATCCCTTCAGTGAAGAAGACGCCGATTACTGGCAGTCGTACGAACTGCTCGACGAACTGCTTGAGCAAGTCAGGAAGACAGGCTATGTGGCCTTCTCGAAAGGGAAAGATTTCCGGGCCGCCGCTGCCGTGTTCGGGCCTGATTCCGCCCTTGAAGCTTCCGTAACATTGGCCAAGCCATCCTCCCAGACTCAACCGGCCGGCCATGCCGAATGCCTGTTGGCCGTGCGCCAGGCGGCAGAGGAGCTTTCCGCCGTCCTCAAGAACCCGCCCGCAACTGCCCACTCCTTTCCACCGATGTGAGAGACTCAAGCAATGCTAGGGGCTTTGCCTGCCAGGTCCGTCAGGGGGTGCACTGTCCCTGCCCATAAGCTGGAGCAGTTTGCGCCGGTTCTGTCTGGCCATGTCGAAGCCAGGATTCAGCTCGATGGCCTTGTTGACGTCGGCAAGCGCCCGTTCCTTGTCGCCCTTGCCCAGATAGGCAGCCGCCCTGCTGTTATAGTCATCCGCCGCCAGAGGAAGAATCTCGATCGCCCTGGTGAAGTCGGCGATAGCCAGATCCCACTGCTTGTTGCGGAGGTATAGCAGCCCGCGATTCCTGCGAGGAGCGTGGAAGCCGGGGTTCAACTCAATGGCCTTGGCGTATGACTTCAGGGCCGGCTCGTCGTTGCCCGCCCTGTCGTGCGCCCAGCCCAGATTTCCATGGGCGCGGAAGTTGTGCGGAGCGCTGTTGACCGTCTCGGACCAGATGCTGACCGCGCTACTGTAGTGTCCGTTCCGCACATGGGTCCGCCAGCCCAGAACCGCCGCGACCGCAGCCGCGACTACAAGACCAGCAACAACGAACACGGTCTGCCGCTTGCCGGCGATCCTTCGCCCGATCGCATACGCAGCCAGCGGCAAGGCGGTCGTGACAGCAGCCAAGGACAGATACATCCTGTGCTCGAAGGCGAGGTCATCGATCGGCAAGAAGCTGGAAGTCGGCCCGAGTATGACAAAGAACCAGAAACCGAGAAAACCCACACCAGGCCGGCGATACAGGGCTAATGCGGTGGCCGCCAGCAGAATCCAGATGCCGACTGCGGGAAGCAGGACCTCGCCAGGACCGGACGGAACCGGCCAGTTGTAATCGAGCACGAGCGGATGCGGCCAAAACGCAAGCCTAAGGTAGTGCATGATGACTTCGCACTGCCCGCTGGCATACTGAAGCGGAGTGATCTTGATCGCGAATCCGGCAGTCTGGTTGCGCGGACCCTGGGAAACGATAAGCGCCAATACCACCCATGTCGCAGCCAGGCCGGCGTACAGCTTCCACCTTCGGGCGAAAATTTCGCGGAATGACCTGCCGGCGAACACTCGGTCATAGACCAGAACCATGATCGGCGCGGTTACCATGACCTCCTTGGTGGCCATACCGACCGCGCAGAACACGACGGCGCCGATCTGCCAGAGACCCTCTCGCCGGCCCGCCATGCCGCGGATCGCGCAGTACAGAGTCAGCAGATAGAACAGGCCCATCATCGTCTCCGCCCGCTGGATCATGTAATCGACCGCGCCGGTCTGGAGCGGATGAAGCACCCACAGAAGTGCGCAGACCCCCGCCAGAATCTCTGCCGCGCCACCGAAGGCCCCCACCAGACGCTCGCAGCGCAGCGTGCGGCGAATGATCCCGAACAGCGACAGACCCGCCAGCAGGTGAATCGCCAGGTTGAATGCGTGATAACTCCACACATCAAGTTCGCTTATCTGGTAGTTGATCGCTAGAGACAGGCACACAATCGGTCGCCCGGCAACGGTCTCTTGCGGAGGAGCGGTCATCGCTTCGCTGATCGGCCAGAGACTCCGGATGTGTGGGTTCTTGGAGATCGAGGCAGGGTCGTCCAGTATCTCCGGGCCACCAAAGCTGTTGGAGTAAGCCAGCATTCCCGCTGCGAGGATGACCGCCGCAGCAACAATGGCAGGCCGGCGTGACAGTCGCCGTTGTGTCGGGTCAGGCGCCTGCGGCGAGACCCTAACGTCCGACGGTACCTGCGGCCGCCTTGCTCTGGCCCGTCGTGATGGTCTAGCTGCCGCCATGGCTGGATATCTTAGGCTCTCAAGGCGACTTCGATCCAGCGTTCGCCATGCTCACCGGAGCTAATCTGCCCGGCGGACGATTGATCTCATCTGGCGATTCTGGTAACATCGCTTTGCTGCCGCAACCATAGCAATGCAAGTTAGTCCTCTTCAAGTAAGGTACATGCGCATGTGTGATCTCTGCCACAAATCCGCCTTGGGGAAATTGTGCGCGTTGGCGTTGATGGGCGTGCTGGCGTGCGGCTCGCAAGCGCAGGTTCAGCGGCGTCCGCGCCCGGAAGAAAAGGCCGGCAAGACGGTAATTCTCGATACGACAAGCTTCTGGCGACTTCATTACACCCTCCGCAAGCCCGCATTCCGCGTCGGAGACCGCATCGAGCCGTCAGAAGTCGGCTACCGCACGCCGCTTCCCGCCGAAGGCTGGACGAGCAGCGACTTCGACGACAGCGGATGGCGCCGCTGCCCGGGCCAGCCCCTTCCGCCAATACAAAGCAGTTGGGCGGTGACCTTCAAGAAGAACGTCGGTTTCATCCACACGCATCGCAGCACAGCAAGCCTTGCCCTGATCGCCATGAGAGGCAAATTCGAGGTTGTCAACCCCGCAAAGGTCGGCAAGCTCAATCTTGATGTCGAGTACCGCGGAGGTGTGGTCGTTTACCTCAACGGGAAGGAACTGGCGCGCGGTCACCTGCCGGCGGACGGGGATATGAACTCGGTTGCCGAAGATTACCCCATAGAAGCATGGCTGGACGGTGACGGCAAGCTGCTGACGGCCGACCGCGGCGAGAAAGACGCCGAAAGGCTCAGGCGATGGGACCTACGCATTCGCAGACTTGAGGGTGTCAACGTTCCCACCAAGCTGCTGCGAAGGGGAACGAACGTCCTTGCCGTCGAGATACACCGGGCCGCTTACCCGAAGGAAGTGATCGACAAGATCAAGTCATTGCAGCATTCCCGCAGTTGGGGACACAACAATTGGAACACGTGCGGACTGAGGCATTGCAGGCTGACATCCGGAACTTCCGTGGGGATCATCTCGAATGTCCGCAGGCCTGAAGGTCTGCAGGTTTGGAACAGCCCAGCTATGGCGCCCGACTACGATCTCGACTACGGAGATCCCAGCGAGCCTGTCAGGCCCATTCGGATAGTCGCCGCGAGGAACGGGACTTTCTCCGGAAAAGCTGTGATCGGCAGCAACAAGCCGCTTACCGGACTTAGAGCGTCTGTGGGGACACTGGCGGGACCGGGCGGCGCCGCAATCCCCGCCTCCCAAATATCTGTCCGCTACGCTGCCCTTCTCGGCGCCAACGGCGAGAGCGGAGCTTCCAGCCACTATCGGTCCGCCCCGAGCAGATTCGACGCTCTGCTGGGCAAGCCTGCTGCTGTCATAGAGGTCCGCCCGCCCCGCTCCGACCGGGCCAGCACATCTTTGAAGCGTAAAGGCCAACCAGACCAGCGCCCCGGAGCGGTTCAACCCGTCTGGGTAACGATTCGAGTGCCGAAGGACGCCTGCCCAGGCAGCTACAACGGCGCCCTGACAATAGAGGCAAAGGGGCAGCGCGCGATCTCTGTTCCGATAGACCTCCAGGTCGCCGGATTCGTCCTTCCCGACCCTGGCGACTATCGCACCGTTGTGGACCTGGTCCACTCGCCTGAATCGGTCGCGCTTAAGTATGGCCTCCGCCCGTGGTCGGACGAGCACCTCGCGCTTGTGGCCAAGTCCCAGAAGCTGCTCGGGCGGGTCGGAAACTGGAGCATGTACGTGCACCTTTCCGCCGAGACCAACATGGGCAACGCCGAGAGCGTCGTCCGGTGGATTCCCATGCCCGACGGGGGATACGACTACGACTTCAGCGCCTTCGACAAATACCTCGACGTTGTGGTCGAGAACATGGGTCCGCCGAAGATGGTCGCTCTGTACCTGTGGGACTACCATCTTGCCAGCCGCAAAAAAGTCCCCGTCACGAGCCTGGACCCGTCCACCGGGAAGACGTCAACGATAGAACTGCCTCTTCCTGATTCTCCCGCCGGGGCCAAGCTCTGGAAGCCCGTCGCGCAACACATAATGAAGCGACTGAAGGACAAGGGCCTCTCCGAGACGGCAATGCTCGGGCCTATAGCCGACACGGCCCCTCCCAAGAACGTCGCCGACCATCTGATGGACCTGTTCGGAAACGTCAAGTGGATGCGACAAGGCCACAGCCTGCGAAGGAACATCCACGGCCACCCCATCGGATACCAGGCCGTCGTCTGGTCGCCGCACTGGCCCAACGACCCGTTGGGCAAAAGCATGCTCGGATGGAGCCGCAAGGAGACGATCGTTCAGTTCATGCGCAGCGGAGAGGGAACGCCCATAACCATCCCCAGACTGCTGGCGGAGATGAACGTCATCGGGCAGCAACGGGGCTTCGGGAGAATCGGGGCGGACTTCTGGCCGGTGATCGTAAAAACCGACAGGCGAGGAAGACAGACACACAAGGGCATCATAGGGCGTTTCCCCGACAGCACGTGGCGAAACCTTGAGTGGATGACGCGGTTCATGTTCGCGGCTGGTCCGGACGGGCCTGTCTCCACCGCCAGATACGAGATGATGTGCGAGGGCATCCAGGAATGTGAGGCGAGAATCTACATCGAGCAGGCCCTCAATTCCGGCAAGCTCCCCAAGGAGCTGGCCAAGCGATGTCGCGAAATGCTTGAAGAGCGTCTGTGGGCGATCATCACCGCCCTGGACAACCATCAGAACTCCGGGCTGGAACGTATGAACGGACATAGCTGGTGGTCGGACCCCAGCATCGTCGGAAGTCAATGGTACCTCGGTTCGGGATGGCAGGAACGTTCCGACAAACTCTACGCCCTCGCCGGTGAGGTGAGCACAGTTATCAACAAGGAGAGCATCGGTGCACACGCCAGTAGGTAGAAGCGAAGCGCATATCGTTTGCATCTTACTCGTTCTGGGAGCGCTTGCGGGCATGACGCCTGCGGCGAACCTGAGAGTCTGGAACGGGGACATCGCGGCTGCTCACCTGGACTTGGCCTACGAGGACGCCAAAGCCAAGAAGCTCCAGCCGGTGAGGATAGTCGCCGCTCGCAACGGCACATTCTCCGGGAAGATCGTCATCGGGTCGGACGCACCCATCAAGGACCTCCGCGCCTCGCTTGGCAGGCTGTCGGGCGACGGCGAGAGCTTTATTCCTGCCGACCGGGTGACGCTTTCGTACCCACAGTGGAAGCAGCAGGGAGAATGGAAGGTAGTCCCCGACGCCATAAGCCAGTTCGACACGCTGCACCCCGCGCCCGCAGATGAGATTCCCCTTATAGTCAAGTCCGTTCGCCGCAAGCCCGTTCCTCTAGGCTACGCCTGCCAACCGATCTGGATCACCGTCCGAGTCCCGGCAGATTGCGCCGCCGGTCATTACAAGGGCGTCCTCACGATCACTGCTGCAAAGTCCAAACCAGTCCGGGTAGCAGTGCGGGTCGAGGTTCTGGACTGGAGACTCCCGGACCCCGGCGGATTCCAAACCTTTGTTGAGCTGATCCAGTCTCCTGAATCGGTGGCGATGAGGTACGAGGCGCCTTTGTGGTCGGACAGGCACTTCGAGTTGATCGGCAAGTCTCTGCGGCTGACCGGGCAGGTCGGTAATCGCTCCGCCTATATCCCGCTGATATGCCAGACGAACTTCGGCAATGAAGAGAGCATGGTCCGCTGGATACCCCGCCGCGACGGGACATACGCCTACGACTTCACCGTCATGGAGAAGTACCTGGATGTTGTGCAAGAGCACATGGGCCGGCCCAAACTGGTGGTCCTTTACGTGTGGGACCTGTTCCTTGAGGGCGGGCAGTTCGCCGGGGACCTCAGGTTCTGCCCGAAGGAAGTGCAGGAGGCCCGCCTGGCATACAAGGGCAAGGGCCCGATGGTCAGCGTCGTCAAGGGGCGCAGCGCCAAGTGCGAGCCGGTCATGCTCCCACAGTACAGCGACCCGGAAAGCAAGAAGCTCTGGAAGCCCCTGCTTGAGCAACTGCAATCACGCATTGCCGATCGAGGACTGACAGACGCGGTCATGCTCGGGATATCCACCGACGCGATTCCCTCGCCGGAAGTGGTGGGCTTGTTCGCCGAGCTTCTTCCCGGCGTGGAGTGGGTCCACCATTCTCACGGCTTCTGGGGAGGAAGGGACAAGAAGATCGCCGCGGCTGGGTCCAGGATCGGCTATGCCGCCATCGTCGGCGGGCACTGGGCAACGGACCGCCCAGGAAAGCATTCATACGGATGGCAGAAGCCCTGGGTGCACTTCCACAGGGCGCTGCGAGACAATCACCCCGTCCACATGTTCAGAATCCTGGGCGAGGTGAACCTTGCCGGCGAGCGCAAGGGATTCGGAAGGCTGGGTGCGGACTTCTGGCCGGTGCTGAAGGATCGCCGCGGTCGCATGCGAGGAAGGCTCAATGGAAGATACCCCAAGAGCATGTGGCGAAACCTGATGATACTCACAACCCTTCTGGCGCCGGGAAAGAACGGGGCGCTCCCAACGGCGAGGTACGAGCTCTGCCGGGAAGGAGTGCAGGAATGCGAGGCCAGGATATTCATCGAGCAGGCGATTGTGGACCCGAAGCTGCGAGCCAAACTCGGACCCGAACTTGCGAGCAAGGCGCAGAAGGTGCTCGACGCGCGCAGCGATATGCTCCGCAAGTCCATAGCCGGAGGCGTCGGCGGGGTGCAGTTCAACTGCCCCAAGCAGGAAGGCTACGAAGCCTATCTGAAGTCCGATTGGCCGGCGCTGTCGGAGCATCTGTACGATGCCGCTTCACAGGTAGCCAAGGCAATCGGCAGACAAGGCGGGGACGAACCGCTGGAAGTAGCGGCAAACTGATTCGTCTCCAATGTGTCCGAGAGTCTGACAGGACAGAAGAATGAAATTGAAGAGCATTATGTTTTTTGTGCTGGCGGCAAGTTGCGTACCCGCCGGCGGATTCATCAACCCGGATTTCACGCCCGTTCACCTCTGCCGTGAGGCCGACGGCATATACCTTGTCGCGTTCAGCCCAGCCGGAGAAGACGGAAAGGCCGCCGCAAAAATCGAGACTACCTTCAAGGGCAAGGCCGACGCCGACTGCTGCACCTTCGACCTCCTCGCGGGCGCCTTCGAGACTAAGGGACGAAAGGTAATGAAGATGATCGCCGGAGAGCACAGGCAAGCCTTGCTGTTCACCGGCGCTTTCCAGGCGGGTTCGGAGGATATGGAGATCGACGAGGACCTGCTCGCCAAGGCCCTTCTTCACGTCGGGAAGGACTGGGTCGTCCTGAGTTGCTACGAGCCGGGCCTCTGGGAAATGGACGATATCGACGCCCGCCTGCTCGGAACGTGGGCGGGCAGCACGGAGATGCTTACAGGGGCGGTCAAGTACATCCTGTCCGACGCCGACGCGGACGTTCCGGTGAACTCCGGCGTGCGCTGGTCCAAGCCCGTCAAACTCGCACAGGTCTCCGGAGAGGTGACCGGAATTCGTCCCGTCGATACGACCGGAAACGGAAAGGCGGCGCTGCACGTTTCCTGCAAGGCCGGGGATCGCCTGATCTTCCGCAAGGCAGACAAGTTCGACTCGGTTCCTCTTGCCGCCAAGTCCCTCAATACCGCATGGGCCGATCTCGACGGCAACGGCCGCGTTGACCTGGCCAGTTGGGGTGAAGGCGGACTGACCGTGAACCTGCAACAGGCCGATGGAAGCTTCAAAGGCAAGCTCGTAAATCTCTCCGACGTGCTCAAAGGCAAGTGCCTCAGCCTGGACGCCACAGACTCCGGCCAGGGCCGTGCTGCTCTGCTTGCAGGGACTGATTGCGGACCCGTTCTGATTGCCTTTGCCGAAGGGCTCAAACCAGAGGCAAAACTCCTGGCCGGGAAAAGCCCCTCCGGAAAAGACGCCGGCAAGGCGAGCCAGTGCGTGGTTGCCGATCTCGACGGAGACGCGGTTACGGACGTGCTGCAATTCTTCGAGAACGGCGGAATGTTCTACAAGGGCAAACCCGACGGCAGTTTTCAGACGCCGGCGAAAGTACATGTTGCAGCCGGAAAAGCCCCGAGCAGCTTGTCAGTCGGCGATTTCGATATGGACGGCATGCTGGATGTCATCGCCTGCGCCGCCGACGGGAACCGCATGTGGCGCAACCTGGGGGCGGGTAAGTTCGTCGAGATGCTCGCGATGTCCGGAGAGATCGAATACATCTCCCGGGCCGGCGCGATCGGCGCCTGGGCGGGGGACGTCAACAACGACGGCAGACAAGACCTTCTGATGATCTACCCCGAAGGAACGCCGCAGGTGTTCTTCAACAGGGGGTTCCACAGCTTCGGGCACGCTCGCATGCTCGACGTGGTCGAGGGAAAGCGCCTTCCCGCTGCCGCCAAGGGACAGCAAGCCGCTTGCCTTTCCGACCTGAACGCAGACGGCGCGCTGGACCTGGTGCTGGCGCTCAAGGACGGATCGATCTGGATGCTGCCACGCCAGGTGTCAGACGGCGCGCTTTCCGCATGCGTAGCGATCAGTCCGGACCTCAAACGATCCGGGCCGGTCACCGTCACAGGCCGCCAGGAAGAACGCTGCTTCGGCGCATACCCGCTCCGGGCGGGCGATCCGGGCGTGCTGTTTGGCCTGCGAGAGCCCGGGCCCGTAGCCGTCGCCTGGAAGCTTCCAGGCGGCAAGCGGGAATGCGACGAAGTGTTTCTCGAAGCCGGTCCGGTTAGAATCCTTCTCGGCAAGAAGAACTGACGCCGGACCCCTGCCCTTCCGGCTTCTCACCAGGTGAGGCGATATCGATGCCCATCATAAGCGTGGTTCCCGTACTTGTCGGACCGCTTCAGGCGCTGCTGGCGATCCTTCCTGCCGTGCTCGTGGCGCTTGGGGGAGTGGTGCTGGCTGCGCTGAAGCCTTCGGCGATAAAGAAGCTTCTGCTGCTGGCATGGTCTCAGAAGCTGGTCGTCGTCCCGGCGGCGATACTGATCGTGCTTGCGGTTCACTACTGGCCGGCCATATTCCCCCCTGCACAAGGCGCGTGGCAACTAGGTCAGAGCGACTGGCCAATGTGGCGGGGCTCGCCTGACAGGCGGGCGGTCGCAACCGGAGAGAACTCCCAGCCCAGAAGCGGAAAGGTCCAGTGGCGATTCTCCGACGGCTCGCTCAAAAGCTTCTACAGCTCCCCCGCCGTAGTGGGCAATCGCGTCTATGCAATCGGATCGAATTACGTACCTCCGATTTCGGACAATGGCGCAATCTACTGCCTCGACTCCGAGACCGGTGAGATTATCTGGCAGTTTCAGGCGGAAGGCTACCGAGCCAGCTTTTCCTCCCCTTCCGTTTCCGGCAGATACCTGGTGGTCGGGGAAGGACTGCACTGGACGGCCGACTCGCGCATCTTCTGCATCGACCTCAAACGCAGCGCCGAGGAGGGGCGAGGCGTCAAGGCGTGGTCCTTCCGAACCGCCAGTCACGTCGAGTCCAGCCCGTGCATCCACGACGGGAAGGTTTACGTCGGCGCGGGTGACGACGGTTTTTACTGCCTAAGCCTGTCCGGCCGGCAGGACGGCGAGGCGGAAATCATCTGGCATGTAAAGGGCGCAAACTTCCTGGACTGCGAACCGTCGCCCGTCGTGCACAAGGGCAAGGTCTATTTCGGGCTCGGGAAGGGCGGAAAGGCCGTTGTCTGCCTGGACGCGACCACCGGTGAGCAGCTCTGGCGAAGACCCGCCCCCTATCCGGTCTTCGCAAGCCCGGCCATCTCTGAAGGAAAGGTGGTCGTGGGAATGGGCATAGGAAACTATGTCAACTCCGCCGAAGAAGTCGCCGCCAACATCGAGCGAGAAATGCTCCGCCAGGGCAACACTGCCCGGCAAGCCGCCGAGGCCACCAGCGAGATCGTCCCGGTAGGAAGCGTCTGGTGCCTCAATGCCGATACCGGACAGATCATCTGGAAGTGCGAGGAGATGACCCGCACCGTTCTCGGCTCTCCGGCAATCGCCGACGGAACCGTCTATGTCGGATCGCGAGACAAGCACCTCTATTGCCTTTCGCTTGCCGACGGAAGCGTTCTCGGCAAGTTCAACGCTCGCGGGCCCATCGTGAGCGGTCCTGCCGTCGGACCCGACAACGTGTTCGTCGTCACCCAGACGGGAACGATGTTCAGCCTGAACCGGCAGACGCTGGCTGCGGATTGGGCGGCCTCGCTCAACGCCGACACCATGAGTTCGCCTGCCGTCGCCGGCGGACACGTCTATGTGGGAACCAACAACGGCCTGCTATGCGTCGGGACCAGCCAAGGCGAGCAGCAACGGAGCATATGGGCAGGACCAGGCGGAGGACCCGGCAAGTCCGGCTGGACTGACGGAAGCATGATCCCGGAAAAGGCATCGCTGAATTGGTCCTTCGCTGGCGAACTCGACGGCGAGGCAGCGAAAATAAGCTCACCGCTGGCCTATCTGGACGGTGTGATCTACGCCGGTACGACCGGTAACGAAGAGTCCGCACTTGTCGCCTTGACATTGCAGACCGAAGCCGGGAAGGTCGCCTCTCCAGAAGTCAAGTGGGTCACCCGTGCGGTTAGCCCGATAGTCATCTCACCGGCGGCGACGGACCAGGCAGTGCTCTTCGTGGACGGCAAGCCCGGTGACAACGGACGCAGCCTCCATTGCCTGGACGCGGATACGGGCGTACCAGCCTGGAGAATACCCGTATCCCCGGATGCGAGCGGCAAGTTCCTTATGACATTCGACCGGCTTTTCGTAGCCGACAGGCCTGACGGGCTGAGTTGCATGGATCTGTCGGGACACCGGCTTTGGTCGAATTCATTCGGTCCTCTTTCCGGGATGCCCTGGATCGAGGGCGACCTTCTGTTCGCCGCGCAGGGCTCGCCGGCCAGGCTGCTCGCGATCGACGCACCCACCGGCCGGGCGCTCTGGTCCGCTCCTCTGGAAGAGATGCCGTCTGGAGGAGCGGTATTGCAGGCCGGGAGAGTCTGGATGGGATTCCGCCAAGGCGCTTCAGGCTACGACCCGACCAACGGCCTGCAGACAGGCAGCTTTGCGTGCGACGGGCCAGTGATCAATATGCTTCTTGGCCCGAGCCGGGTCGCGTTCATCTCCGAAGGCAAAGCAACGGTCGCAGCAGTCTTGGAAGACGGCACGTTCGCCGAAGTCGCTCAGACCGCCGAGACCGTCAGGGCAGCCATGCTCGCCGGAGCAAACCTGCTTTATTGCGACGGCGCTTCCATAAGGCGTCTGGACACCTCGACCGGGCAGGCGACGCTTGTCCGCAAAAGCTACCCCAAGTATGAAGGCAACATGATCACCCCGATGATTGTCGTCAACTCCCACATACTCTACGCGACAGACAAGAAAGGCCTGGTTTGCCTCAAGCCAAAACGGAAATGACAAGCCGCCGACGCTGGGTGTACTCCTTCGGTAACGGAACAGCCGACGGCGACCCGAAGCGCAAGGACATCCTCGGAGGTAAGGGCGCCAGCCTGGCCGAGATGTGCCTTGCGGGTATGCCCGTTCCGCCGGGATTTACCATCTGCGTGGACGCCTGCAATGCCTACCACGATAGCGGAGGCGTCTGGCCCGAAGGGCTGGAAGACCAGCTTCGTCAGGGACTGCGGAAACTGGAAGAGACCACAGGCCGAAAGTTCGCCGCCCCGGACAGTCCCCTTCTCGTCTCGGTTCGCTCAGGCGCAGCAGTTTCCATGCCGGGAATGATGGACACGATACTGAACTGCGGCATGGACCCCGCCCAGGCAGCCTCCGCGCCCGACAAGGAGCAGTTCTGGAAGGAATACGGGGACTTCGTCGCACAACTGGCCAAGTCCTTGGCCGGCGTTGATCTGGCCAAGGGGCCACCGGCGGGAAATGGCCTCCCGGACGAGAAGAAACCCGAGCGATTGGCCCGGCTCTATGAGTCTGCAACAGGGTCGCCGCTGCCAGCATCGCCCTGGGATGCCCTGAAGCTCTGCGTCGAGGCGGTTTTTGACTCCTTCAACAGCGAACGGGCGAAGGCCTACAGGCAAGCCCACGACATCCGCGGTGTCTGCGGAACTGCGGTTACTGTTCAGTCGATGTACGCATCCGAAGTGTCCGGAGTGGCGTTCACCGCCAACCCGGCGGCGCCGGATGCCGATGAGATCGTGATCGAGAGCACGCGGGGCCTAGGCGAGCTGGTCGTCTCAGGGGAGGTCACACCGGATCGCTTCATACTGGATCGCAAGTCCCTGGCGATCAAGCAGAAGATCATCGCCGACGAGGGGACCGGGAAAGGCCCATCCCTTGACGATCAGCAGGTCAAGGAGCTGGCCGGATTGGCCCTGAAAGTGAGAAAGCTTTTCGGCTTTCCGGTTGACGTAGAATGGGGCCTGGTGGAAGGCAAGTTCGCCCTTCTCCAGGCGCGTGGAATCCGCGGACTTGACGTCGCCGAAGACGTGGAAGTGGGAAGGCAGGACCAGATCAGCAGACTCAGGCAACGCTGGTCGGGACAGCGCAAACTCTGGGTCATGCACAACCTCGCCGAAACTTTGCCAGCACCCACCCCGCTGACATGGGACATCATAAAGAACTTCATGAGCCCTTCCGGCGGGTTCGGGCTGATGTACCGCGACCTGGGTTACATTCCGAGCAAGCTGGCCGATCGCGAGGGCCTGCTTGACCTGATATGCGGAAGAATATACGTCGATCCGGACCGGATGGCGGGTCTGTTCTGGGGCGAGATGCCGTTCGAATACGATTGTCGGGAAATTCTCGAAGACGCGTCCGTACTTGAGGCAGCGCCAACCAAGTTCAATGCCGACAAGGCGGGAAGCGCATTCCTGCTGCATCTGCCAAGGGCGCTCTTTGCGGCAGTGAGGTCCGCCCGACGAATGAAGCGGGCAAAACGACAGGCCCAGTCGCGCTTCGAACAGGATGTCTTGCCGGACTACCTCGCTTACATCGATCAGGCCCGCAGCACCGATCTGGCGGCACTTACCACCCGGCAACTTCTTGCCGAGCTGGATAACAGGATCGAGCGCGTGATGAACCGCTTCGGACCCGAGTCGCTCAAGCCGGGACTGGTCGCCGGGCTTGCCGAATCCGAACTCGCAAGGCTCCTGGAGCAACTGCTCGGCCCTTCCGAAGGGAGGGCTCTCTGTCTGGCGCTGACGGCAGGACTCGACGGAGACACCACCGTCGAGCAGAACATAATGCTTCACAAGGTGAGCCGGGACGAGGCCCGCCTGGAAGACTTCCTGGAGGCCTACGGCCACCGGGCAGTCGGGGAGATGGAGCTGGCAACGCCTCGCTGGAGGGAAGACGCCTCCTTCATCGAGAAGATGCTTGCCGGATACAAGCGCCGCGGACCCGGTGATCCGGAAGCCCTTCACCGCGACAAGGCCAAGGCCCGAATGAAAGCGCAGGAGGAGCTTCCGGACATCCTCGGAAAGTGCGGGGCGAGCTTCCTTTTGCCCAAGGTGCTTTCCCTTGCCGAGAAGGCGCAGAAACTCCTGCCTTACAGGGAAGCCGGCAAGCACTATCTGATGATGGGATACGAGCTGGTGAGAGCCACACTGGTTGAGCTCTCCGAAAGATGGCGGATCGGGCGGGACGTCTTCTTCCTCCACTTGGACGAACTGGGCCGGTTCGAGCAATCTCGCGATCGCCTTCTAGCAGAGGTCGCCAAGCGAAAGGTGCGGTGGCAGTCGCTTCAGAAGCTGGATGCGCCTCGCATAATCGACTCAACCAGACTCGATGATCTGGGCATTGCCGAAGAGCTGCCCTCTGCTGAACAGATGGAGGCGGTTGCTCTGGCGCCGGGAATAGCCGTAGGCCTGGCCATCATCGCCAGCACTCCGGAAGAGGCGGTCGAACTTGGTGAAAACCGGATCCTGGTCTGCCCTTCCACCGATCCGGGCTGGGCTGCCGTCTTCCCGTTCATAAGCGGGCTTGTGGTCGAACGGGGAGGCGTGCTCAGCCACGGAGCAATAACCGCCAGGGACTTCGGAATACCCGCGGTCACATGCGCCGGCGCCACCGGTCGCATACCCGCGGGCGCGAAGGTTCGCGTCGATGGTCATCTTGGCAGTGTATCGATAATCGAGGCAGTGGAATGATGATCCTCGCATGGTCCGTCAACGACGCGATCGTCTCGGCAATGGATGTTGTGCTGGGCTGGTCGCTGAGATATTCGCAGGGCGCCTCGCTGGTCGTCGTTGCCCTGGCTACTTCGCTTGTGCTGACCTTCGTAAGAGTGGTCACTACGGACCAACGGCGCCTGAAGCTCTGCCGCAAGGACAAGAAGCGGCTCAAACAGCTCCTTCGCCAGGCCAAGCGAGACAAAGACAAACCTGCAGTCAGGCGCTATCGCGCGACTATCGGAATGCTCGGCATCGCGACCATGAAGGCGGAATTCAAGCCTCTCCTTGCTTCCATCCTTCCGATCATCCTCCTGGCGACGTGGGCATTCGCGAGGCTGAACTTCGTTCCCCCACAGCCGGGAGAGAACCTGACAGTCAAGGCGTACTTCCCGGTGCTGTCGGTGGGACGCCTGACGCACATAGTTGCCCAAGAGGGCCTGCAGGCCGGGGACGGATGGGTGAAGGTCGTTTCCGAGGACCTCGACCAGGCGGGCAACGCAACGAACGGCTTGGCCAGTTGGGCGATAAGCGCCGAAGCTCGGGAGCAACCCTACAAATTGGCGATACGTCACGATGGGCGAACAGTTGACTACGAGATACTCGCCGATGGCGAAAGGTACGCTCCGCAGATTGTTCAGTACGCCGACGGACCCGTTCTGGCCGTTGAGCAATCACTGGAAGCCTACAAGCCATTCGGGGCAATCCCCGGCATCGACGCCATCGGCATCGCCGGGTGGGTTGTCGGGTATCTTGCAATCGCCATAGTCTGCACGCTTGGCCTCAAGCGTGCTTTCAATATCTGTTAGGAACAACCCGAGCGGTCACTGGGCCATCTTCCCGGCCACCTTCATTCCCAGGTCGTAGCAGCGTTTCAGGTCGTCGTCGGTTGGCAGGTAATTTGCGCCTACCGGATCGGAAACCGGCTCGATGTCCATCTCGACGAGAGCCGCTTGGATATGCTTAACGGCCTCTCCGCTCCACCCGGAAGAGCCGAACGCCCCACCGATGAGCCCCTTGGGCCTGAGCCCTTTGACGTAGCTGAGCACATCCGCCAAAGCGGGAAACACCTGGTTGTTGATCGTGGGCGAGCCAACCACCAGCGCTCCGGCGTCGAGCAGTTCGGTGGCGACGTCGCTTCGGTGACAGCCGCTCAGAGGCATGAGCCTGGTGACGGCGCCCCCGGCGGAAAGGCCTTCGCCGACCGCCCGTGCCATGAGATCAGTGCTCTTCCACATCGTTCCGTAAACAACCACGGCCTTGCTTGTCCGCTCTTGCCTGGCCCAACGAGCGTAGTCGTCGATGATCTTTCCGGGCACCTGCCTCCAGATCGGCCCATGATCGGGGGCGAGCACATCCAGCGGAAGGTTCAGGCCGTTCAGCTTGTCCAATGCCTTGGTCACGAAGTTTGACAGAGGAAGCAATATGTTGGCGTAGTACTTCGCCGCCTCGGCGTCCAGCAGCGCCTGGTCCAGCTGGTCGGCAAATCGCTCGTAGCCGGCAAGGTGCATGCCGAATCCGTCCTGCGAAAACAGCAGCTTATCCTCGTGCAGATAACCAATCATGCTGTCAGGCCAGTGACACATGCGCGTTTCGGCGAATGTGATTGTCATATCTCCCAGCGATACCTCGTCGAGGTCGGCGACCTCGGTCACCTCCCCGATCCGGTAAAGGTTGGCCAGGGCCTTGGCGCCCATCTTCGATGCGAAGACCTTCTCCGGCTTGACGACCCGGATAACGTCGGCCAGGCCTCCGGCGTGGTCTGGCTCGGAGTGGTTCGAGACAACGTAGTCGATCCTGCCCGGTGCAATGACGGATCCGATGCGGGCAAGCAACTCGTTGGTGAAGGGCGCCTTCACCGTGTCGATCAGCGTTACCTTCTCTGCCATGACCAGGTAGGCGTTGTAGGTCGTTCCCCTGCTGGTCAGGTATCCGTGAAAGTCGCGAACCGCCCAGTCTATGGCGCCTACCCAATAGACCCTGTCGGTGACCTTGACCGCCTTGAACACTTCCTTCATCTTGCTTCCTCCGCGGCATGGCCGCTGCCGGTATGGTCAAAGGGATGACCGGCCGGTTGCGACCGGTCATCCCGCTTCGTTCATGTGCTATGGCTCTGCGTCGTCACTCGCCGGCTTCGGCCTCCCCGGCAGCGCCGCGCGCGCCCAACTCGCGATCGAGCACCAACAGTCCCTGCGAGGACTCGCCGACCATCTTGAGCTTCTCCACAATCAGGTCCGCGTTGGCCTCCTCTTCGACCTGCTCGGTGACGAACCACTGGAGGAATATTCCGGTTGCGTTGTCTTTCTGCTCGCAGGCCACGTCAACGAGCTTGTCGAAGCACCCGGTAATGTGGCGTTCGTGACCCAGCGCGGCTTCGAACGCCGCCAGAGGGGATTGCCACTCGGTTGGCGGCTCCGCTATGGCTGCAAGCGAGACCTTTCCCCCCCGATCGAGGACGTACCTGTAGATCTTCATGGCATGGACAGTCTCTTCCTGGGACTGCGCCTGCATCCACACCGCAAAGCCCGGCAGGTTAAGTGAATCGAACCATGCCGACATCTGCAGGTAGAGATAGGAAGAGTACATCTCTTCGTTTATCTGCTTATTGAGAGCATCCTGTATCGCCTGGTTTATCATCTTGCTTCCTTTCTACCTCTGGACCGGATGGCGGACTAAGACTTCCAGAGCCCGTGCAGGTTGCAGTAGTCTCTTGCCATCTCAACGTCCGCCCTGGATATCCTGAAAGTGGCTTCCGGCTTGTCGCCCGGAGACAGGAATTGCCTCTCGGCCTTTCCGCCGGAGACGATTTCGATCCACTCGATATAGTGTTCTTCGGCCATCGGATGAGCGGCGCTTCCGACCTTGACCGTCACTCCCTCTTCTGTCTCCTCGATAACCGGGACGTGCTTCTCGACAGCAGCGTCTGTGGTGTTGGCCGTGATAAGTTCCATCGGTTCGTTGCAGCAGACCAGTTGCCCCACGCCGGCGTCCAACACCTCGGCGACGATTCCGCACTTGTTGCACTTGTAGATCTGGAGTCTTTCGGCGGCCATCTTTCTCTCCTTAAGTCAGTGGTTCCTGTTGCGGTTGACTTCCCGGTTACGAGTCAGGTCCATCATTGCGCAGCCGCTTTGCGGGCGGCGGCGATTGCCGCGTCATAGTCGGGCTCGTCGGCGATTTCGGCCACAAGTTCGGCGTGGCTGACGGTTCCTTCCGGATCGACGACCCACACCGCCCTGGCCAGAAGGCGAAGCTCCTCAATCAGGACTCCGTAAGCCCGCCCGAAGGCCTCATCTCGGTGGTCGGAAAGGGTTTTGACGTTTTCGATCCCGGCGGCGCCGCACCAACGGGCCTGGGCAAAGGGCAGGTCCATGCTGACGACCAGAACCTGAATGTTCCGGCCCAGAGCTGCCGCTTCCTCATTGAACCTCCGCGCCTCCGTGTCGCAGACGGGTGTATCCAGCGAAGGAACCGAGACCAGCACAATGGTCTTTCCGGCGTATTCCGAGAGCTTCACTTGCGATAGATCGCTCGCCAACGCAACGAAATCGGGGGCTCTCTCGCCGACCCTTACATAATCTCCGACAAGCGTTAGTGGCGATCCTTTGAAGGTTACTGCTCCTGATTTCTCGCTCATACGGCTTCCTTTCGCCGGCGTTACATCCACACCCTTACTTCTTAGCATCCTGCAGACAACGGAAGGCATCACGGTGATCGTCGAAGCCTTCGCCCGAATTATACGCACCGTCGATCCGCCCGCGCGGAAATGCCTGCCTCTCCGGCCCGCGCTCAGCGAATCCGCAAGGCAGCTTCCAGCGATTTGCGGTAATCATCGCCCGGATAGACGCCGATCCATCTGCGGACCTCCTGCCCATCGACAAAGAGCAACACTGTGGGAAGGGCCCGGATCCGGTATCTACTCGCCAGTTGGGGCGCCTGATCCACGTCTATCTTGACGACCAGTATTTTTCCGGCGAATTCGGCCGTAAGGGATTCTATCGTCGGCGCCAATTGCTTACAGGCGCCACACCACTCGGCATGGAAATCGACTAGCACCGGCGCCTCGGATGAAAGCACCTTCTGGTCGAACTCCTGGTGGCCGGCGATTGCCTGGACCTCCTTCGGCCCAGCTGCGGCCAATGCGCCTATCAAGGCGCCGATAAGGGCCCCGGCAGGGGCGTAAACGAGCAAGTTCCGGCGTTTTCCGACAAGTCCTGCCGCCGCGCCTGCGATCAGGCCAAAGGCAGAGCCGATTGCTATAGTCCACAACATATTCATTTACCTCCTGAGACGCGCAGCATCGTCAAGAGCATCTTGAACCTCTGCGAGGCCTCAACAGAATGTGGCACGTCGGCAGGCATGGCCGCGGCCTGTCCGACGCCGACGGATATTGCCTCGCCCGCGATGGTCAGTTCCGCGCGGCCGTCAAGCACTACAACAAGTGCGTCAAACGGTGCGGAATGCTCACTGAGAGCCTGACCGGCATCGAAGGCAAAAAGCGTGATCGTGCCCGCGTCGCTGTCGGCGAGAGTCCTGCTGACTATCGAGCCTTCGGCGTAGTCAACAAGCGAGCCAAGCTCTACGGCTTGTGCTCGTGGAAATTCAGCCGAAAGCGTCTTGTTACTACTGGGCATTTCCTTTGACATCTCCAGTTCCTTGATTGCCCGCGGTCTTCTCGGCTTCGTACCCAAGTTTTCTTACAGCGCCCGTCACTTCATCAATATCGATTCGGTCGCCCCATATGTCGGCGCAGCGTTCGTGGAGATTCACCCGCGCATCAGAGACTCCGGCGCATACCAGAAGCGCCACGCGTACGCTCTCGGCGCAGTGCTTGCAGGTCATTCCGGTCACGTTCAGTCTCATAGCCTCGCCGACAGAATGTGACTTACTTATCAGCTTGGTCAAACGCAGGCCGATTACGGCCCATATGAGCAAAGCGCCCAGCGCAACGGCAGATACGTGCTTGACCGGCTGAGGAAGCATCCATCCGACCGATCCGCCCGCGACTACCTGCGGACCCGTCACGAGTTGATCCAACAGCGTACCTCCCGCAAGCGCGCCGGCGATCATCGTGGCCAGGTATATCAGCGTCGTCCGTCTGCCCAGAACCTTCCAGATAGTCGCGATGGTTGCCGCATTGGTCGCCGGGCCTGTCATCAGGAACGCGAACACGGCCCCAGGAGAGACACCGGCCAGTATCAGCGCATAGGCCAGAGGCACCGATGCGGTGGCACATACGTAGATCGGTATTGCCACCAACATGAGGACCAGCATCTGGCCGATTCCCTGCGGAATGACATCGGCGAAGTAGTTCCTCGGGATCACTGCCGAAACCGCTGAGGCAACGACCAGCCCCACTATCAAGGCCTTTCCGATATCTTGCGGCAGATGCACGAACCCATATCGAATCGCCTGAATTACCTTGCCGTGCAACTGCCCTTGGCGAACCGCAGGAGTTGCGACGCGCTGATCCGCGGAGGTCCCGTTCCGCTCGGAAACACTGACCAGCCCCCCCGCTATGACCCCGGTGACCAGCGCGAATATCGGCCTGAACAGTGCGAAGACCCCTCCCAGAAGGCCATAGGTCACCATCACGCTGTCAACCCCATCCTGGGGAGTGGCTATCAGAAAAGAGGTGGTCGCCGCCTTGCTTGCGCCGTGTCTTCGAAGAGATGCCGCCACCGGTATTACCCCGCAACTGCACAAAGGTAGGGGCACTCCAAAGGCCGCCGACTTCACGATCGGCCAGACTCCCCTGCCCCCCAAGTGCCTTTCCACCGCATCCGCCGAAACCACCACTGACAGCACGCCCGCCACGAAGAAGCCGAACAGAAGGTAGGGCGCCATCTCGCTCAGCACCATCCAGAAGTCGCCCCCGATACCTGTCAACCATTCAGGCATCTCCGCCTCCCGCCCGGCACAGGCCCAGAAAAGCGCCCAGATCGGCGTCGTCTCTTATGCCAAGCCGTGTAAGGGCGAAGTCGTACCTGACAGGATCGTCAGGGCAGACTCGCCTGAACGCTTCGGTAATCTCCAGGGCGGTGGTCATGTCGGCGGATTTCCTCCGAGTCGCTCGAAGGGCCAGTGCAATCCGGTGCATGTGCGTGTCCAACGGAATGATGAGCCTAGAGGCGGGCACGCAGGCCCATCCGCCCGGATCGACGCCGTCCTTCCTGACCATCCACCTCAGGTAGAGGTTAAGTCTCTTGCAGGCACTGCCCTTTGCCGGATCGGCCAGCAGAGACCTGCCGTCACCCACGCCCGATAAACTCAGTTCACCCACGAAACGGGTCAATGAATCGATCTCCGTCTCCTTTTCCGCGCAGGCAGCGAAGCAGCGCCCGAGCGAACCGTAACGCCGGACAACCCCGCGCGCCCCCGCAAGCAAGGCCGCCAGTTGCCTGCCCGTCCATATCCGGTGAACGAAGTCCGCAAACCGTCTCTGCATTTCGGATGGGCGCGCGTCGCAGACATACCTGGCCGGGCTATCGCTCATCCGCGAAAGAACGCGATCTACGCTGGCGAGTATCTGCTTGACGTTGCCGAACGCCAGGGACGCCGCGATCAGCCCGACGATCTCCCTGTCGGCTGGGTCGTCATAGCGATACACGAACTCCAAGGGATCGGGATGAACGTACCGCCGCTTGTTGTACCTCCTGTACAGGTCCTCCAGCGATCCGGAATGTCGGACAAGTGGCATTGAGGATTCTCACTTACGGGCTTGGGCAGCTCCGGCCGATGCGGAGGTCCGGCCAACTCCAGGGCCTCGCCTCTGCCTGGCTGCACAGGCTGGGCAAAGCCCTATAAACTCAAGCCTATAATCCAGGATTTGGCATCCGCCTGAACACTTGCATTTCTCTTCGAAGTCTTCGGACATCTCGACGCTGACGTCACAGACCCTGCCGCACTTCAGGCACCTTACGTGGTAGTGGTCCGGCGGACCACCGTCAAAACGCCTGGGACCCTCAGCGAACTCAAGCTTTTGTATAAGACCTTGTTCAGACAATACTTCCAGGTTTCTATAGACGGTGGCCAAGCTGACATGCCTGCATCTTCGTCGCACGGCAAGATAGACTTGTTCAGCAGTCGGGTGGTTTGTGCTGGACTTAACGTGTTCCAGGACCACCCTCCTTTGGTGGGTCATCCTGGATGCCTGTCGATTTTCTGTTGCTGGTCGCTTATCCATATTAGTAATCATTACTAATAATAGCTGACCTGTCCACCTTTCTCAACTGGACCGGACGTATATGCCGATTCCGCCCTTTTCGTTCGCGTCTCCGCGAAGGAAGGCTCACCCGACTACCGGGCAGGTTCTTTACAGAAGCCTGTTGACCTTTGCGGACGACAGCCTAAGTTATCTCTCATGCGCATTGACGCGCCTTTATTGTAGGAGAGACTTCCGTGCCCAAGAAACTGAAAGTCGGCATTATAGGTGTCGGAGGAATCGGGAACGTTCACGCCAAGAGCTACCTGGCAATCGGACAGGCCGAGCTGGCGGCCATCTGCGATATTGACGCCGATCTGCTCAAACAGAGAGCGGACGAATACGGAGTCGCAAGTTGCCACACCGATTACCGAAAACTGCTTGCGAGTGATGTCGAAGCAGTAAGCATCTGTGTTGGGAACGCGCTTCACAAGAAGGTCGCCATCGCAGCCCTGAAGGCCAAGAAGCACATCCTGCTCGAGAAGCCAATGGCCATGAACGCCACTGAGGCCAAGGCAATTGTCGAAGCCGGCAAGAAGAGCCGCAAGGTCGTCCAGATAGGAATGGTCAATCGCCAGAAGCCCGATGCCCAGGTACTGCGTCAATACGTAGAGTCCGGGCATCTTGGACACATCTATCACATGCGATGCGTACTGATTCGCCGACGAGGCATACCGGGCCTGGGTGGATGGTTTACCACCAAGAGCGCCTCGGGCGGAGGCCCGATGATAGACCTCGGCGTTCACTGGTTCGATATGGCTATGTGGTTGAGCGACCACTGGAAACCCACATCCGTCAGCGCCATGACATACGCCAAATTTGGCCCGGACATGAAGAAGTACAAGTACGTTGGCATGTGGGCCGGACCACCGAAGTTTGACGGAGTCTGCGACGTGGAGGATTACTCGACTGGCTTCGTGCGATTCTCGGACAAGGCAACGATGAGCTTCGAAATCTGCTGGGCAGCAAATGCCGAGGAAGAAAACTACGTCGAACTGCTCGGAGACAAAGGCGGGGCCAGGATACTCAGCGGAAAGCCACTCACGATATACACCGAGCACAATGGGCGTCTTGCGGACATCCAGCCGAAGTTCGACGCCAAGGACAACCGTTTCCAGGTCCAAGCTGATAAGTTCATCCAGGCCTGTCGCGGCAAGCGCCCACCGGCAGCCACGGCCCAGCAGGGACTGGTGACCATGAAGCTCATAGATGCAATCTATGCCTCCGGCACCCAAGGCAGGGAGGTCAAGATCCGACATTAAGTCATCCCCGTAATCGCGGCAAAACGCTGGCGATGCAGGTGATTGGGACACATATCAGTCCTGCCATTCGCGGTGACGCCCGCTTGCCAGAATGGGGGAATTTTGGTTGACCGTTGCGCGCGAGGCTCTATAATCTCAGAGGTCAATGTATGTTG
>Ga0272444_10001042_pt1 | contig 27596 bp, 22 predicted proteins | sample SSMForm13_FD_201033 | JGI IMG/M metagenome (GOLD analysis project Ga0272444, IMG submission 201033) | Marine sediment archaeal communities from Little Sippewissett salt marsh, Falmouth, MA, United States - SSM-Form-13 | ecosystem: Environmental > Aquatic > Marine > Wetlands > Sediment ...
TATATAAGGTAATTTATTGTTACATTTTGAATTTCTTCTTGGCCCCCTGATGTTCCTTAGGTTGGCGTGACTTCTTAATTAAATAGTAAACCAAACAACCAACAAGACCTACGGTGCCGCCGACAACAAAGCCGTTTAAAAGATCGCTCATGGCGGCTCCCCCTGAAAAACCGAGACCTACTCCGAGAGCGAGGACAACCAAATAAACGGGATCATATTCTTTCTTCTGTTTTGCCATTTCCCTTCCGTTTCGATTTATTCCTATTGTTTAATTTAACTCGAATCTCTTCCAGGCGAACTTTAATCCGGGCTTCGATTCCCTGTTCGGTGGGAACATAGTAACGACGCGGCTTCATGCCGTCAGGGAAGTGCTGTTGCGTAGTCAGGTGGTCTTCTTCATCGTGGGCATAGGCGTAATTTTTTCCGTATCCGAGGTTTTTCATCAGGCTGGTCGGCGCGTTGCGAATAACCAAAGGAACCGGGCCGGTAAAACCGTTCTTGATGTCCTTTCGCGCGCCTTTCTCGGCAATATATACACTGTTCGACTTTGGGGCGCAGGCAAGGTATATAGTAAGCTCGAAAAGCGCGATTTCGCCCTCGGGGCTACCAAGGAAATGATAATAATCCTTGGCGGCAACGGCTAACCGAATAGCATTCGGATCAGATAGGCCAATGTCCTCGCATGCCATCCGCATAAGGCGACGGGCACAATAGAGCGGGTTTTCGCCGCCCTCCAATATCCGCGCTAACCAGTAAACCGCAGCATCGGGATCGGAGTCGCGAATAGACTTATGCAGCGCGGAGATAAGGTTATAATGTTCCTCGCCGGTCTTGTCGTAGAGTAGCCGTTCATTCTGGAGGACATTTGAGATCAATTTCGTCGTAATTCCGTCGCCTTCGGAGGTGTTTGCGGCGAATTCGAGCACTGTTAGCGCGAAACGGGCATCTCCCGACGAAAGCTGCGCGATATGTTCGAGCGCATCGTCCTCAACAGTAAGATTCATTTTGCCGAGTCCGCGCTTTTCATCGCTGAGAGTGCGATTAAGGATTGTTACAATATCGTCCGGGGCAAGGGCTTCCAGGACAAATACCGATACTCTCGACAAAAGCGGCGATATGATCTCGAAACTTGGATTTTCCGTGGTCGCACCAATGAAAATAATGCTCCCGCGCTCGACATAGGGCAGAAAAGCGTCCTGCTGGGCTTTGTTGAAGCGGTGCACCTCGTCCACGAAGAGAATGCTCCTCTCGCCGGTGGCTGCAAGTCGCCGTTCCGCATCCCGAATCACAGCCTTAATCTCCTTAATCCCGGAAAGCACGGCGGAATATTGCAGGAACTTCATGCCCGTAACGATAGCGATAATCCTCGCGAGGGTAGTTTTGCCACATCCCGGCGGTCCCCAGAAAACCATCCCCGAAATCTTACCGGTTTCGATGGCGCTACGCAACGGTTTGCCGTCGCCTATTAATTTATCTTGCCCGACAATTTCGTCCAGGTTCTGCGGACGCATTCGGTCCGCAAGAGTAAAGGATTCATTATCGTCGAGTTTGTCTTTTCCGAAAAGATCCATGATAGAAAAATAAGCTATAAATTAATGGGTGTCAAATGGAGAATGGGCGGGGGTGAAATCTAATACTCATAGTAATTCTGGAGCTTTAAGCAGATATACTGTAAACATCGCTCCGCCACCGGAAATATTTTCCGCTTCGATTATTCCGCTATGACGATTGACGATGCCTTGAGCAATAGCTAATCCAAGGCCCGTGCCGCGGGTTTTTGTGCTGTAAAACGGGGTAAATATCTTAGGTAATTCTTCCTCCGGGATACCGCGACCGGAATCCGTTACACTCACACCGATTAGGCGTTTTTCTGCATAGAATCCATCTCGCTCCCGGGCATGAGAAATGGTGATTTTGCCTTTCTGGTTGTCGATAGCTTCTCGCGCATTTATAACGAGGTTATAGAAGACGTTTTTCAGCTGATCATCCCTGCCCAAAGCCCATAACGGGCTATCGAGTTCGTTTACTACCTCTATATTGGCAAAAAAATTAGGTATGATCTTAAGCATATCGACAACCTCGCCGACCGTCTTTGCGATATCGGTCCGGTTATAAGTCACTTGTTCGATAGGTAGTTCTTTCAGCCGCGCGAAAATAAGGAAATCATCCAGAACCATTGTCAGTCGATCTGTTTCTTTAGTAATAAGTCCCATCAGCCGCTTATCGTCGTCACTTTCATTATAGACTTTATCTTCCGCTAGCATCTCCACCGATGCGCGTATTGCAGCGAGAGGATTTCGTATTTCATGAGCGAGATTTGCGGAAAGTTCCCCAATCGTCGCCATTTTCTCGACTTCCTGAAGGTATTCCTCGCGTCGTTTTTGCTCCGTAATATCCTCGAGAAGGGAGATAATACCGCGCAAACTGCCGTCGGGGCTAGTTAGAAAACTACATGCGAGGAGCATTATAAGCTCCTCCCCTGTTTCGGCGCGCATCGAGAACTCAGCTGTTTTCACTTTGCTGCCGCCGGGGGAAAGCAGCCCTGTAAGCGTCAGATTAAAAGGTCTGGCGCGCTTTGGTAAGATATCCGTTAGATATTTACCCTGTGCTTTTTCCGGATCGATTCCCAATAACTCCCCTGCTGCACGGTTAAAATAGACAACGTGACCGTCCGGATCGAGAGTTATCAAGCCACTGCGCATATGCATTAGGATGTCGTCGGTGTCCATCTTTGCATGGTGTAGGGCGCGATTAGCCTCAATGAGTTGGCCGATTCGCGTGCGAAGCCTCCCCGAAAGGTAACCGATCAGAAATGCAATCAGATATAGAAAACAGATATAAATATACGTGGTGAAAAAGAGTCTCTCGCTGTCGGCATAAAGAGTGCTAACCCCGGCAAAATCGGTATTCAACTCGAGAATGCCGTTATATTCGAGGTAAACGATACTGCCGAACATAAGGACTCCGACCGTGGCGGTTATCAGCGTCCCCGATAATTCGAAAATAAACGATGAAGTGATAATTGACAGCCCAAGAAGGACAATAAAAGGCGATGCCGCCCCACCGGAAAAGTGGATTATTGCAGCTTCCACCCCCAACTCGAAAAAAAGTTGGATAGCGCAAAGAAATTTATAACTAACTTCGTGGCGTGTTTGGTTCCACCAGAGAAGTGCAAGCAAATACCCGAGAGTAATCACACCATAAACGACCACGGATTTAAATAGAAAACCTTCGGTCGAAAATTGAAAAAGAACCGCGCCCGTAATAAGAACAAACATCCCGAAGCGTGCGATTAAAAGCCATTTAATCTTGCTTCGGAATTCCGCGCTGATATCGGCGGGCGCCCCGTGCTTAAAAGGCCAAATAACCTTCCTGTCTGTAGCCATGTAGAGAATCCTTCGCGCAACCCTAAGCAAGGGTTTGCAAGATATTTTAAATCTGTTTTTAGCTTATCTGACCGATGATGTCGAACATGGGTAGATACATAGCAATCAGGATTCCACCAATAACCGCGCCCATGACCACGATTACGATAGGTTCGATCATACTTGTAAGCGCAGCCACTGCCGCATCAACCTCATCATCATAGAAGTCCGCGATTTTTGATAACATCTCGTCCATGTTACCGGTTTTTTCACCCACGCCGATCATCTGGATAACCATAGGCGGGAATACTTTGGTTTCAGCTAATGGCGCGGTCATTGTTTCCCCCTCGGAAATAGCGATCATAGCCTTATGAATCGCCTTCATCAGAACCATATTCCCTGCAGTTTTGGCCGTAATATTCAGCGCATCGATAAGGTTAACGCCGCTCTGTAATAGCGTTCCAAGCGTCCGGCAAAACCGCGACACTGCGTTTTTCCGGGTAAGATTACCAAGGACCGGGATTCGTAGTTTCACGGCGTCTAAATAATATCTGGTAGTTTTCTTCTTATTAAGGATGACGTAGATAACAATTAATCCAATAACACCGAGAATCATGGTTATAATATTCGTTTGGAAAAAGGCCGAAATAGCAAGCACGAAAACTGTCGGTCCGGGGAGTTCCGCACCGAGGCCCTCGAACATACCGGCAAATACGGGAATAATAAAGGTGAGCATGACCCAGGTTAATACGACCGATACCGAGGAAACCATAACAGGGTAAACCAGCGCGCCTTTAACTGTTCGAGCGAGTTTGTCCGATTTTTCACGATAATCTGCAAGGCGCCGGAGAATAGTCTCAAGTGCACCGCCAATTTCACCGGCCTCGACCATATTTACGTAAAGATCGTTAAATATTTTCTTGTGCTTGCCCATGGCCGAAGCTAGTGTCGATCCGCCAGATACGGTATCTCTAATCTTCGATATGGCCGATCCAAATATTTTATTAGGAGTCTGTTCCGCAAGAATATCCAAACATTGCACAAGAGGAAGACCGGCTTCGATCATAACCGCGAACTGCCTTGTGAATCTTGAGATTTCAACGTTCTTCACTCCCGAACCGATGACAATATCCATCGATTTAGGCTTCTTCTTAACTTTCGTGACTACTATTCGTTGACGTCGTAATAAGTTGGTTACTTCATCGGCGGTTTTCGCTTCGAGCGTTCCCTCGATAGTAGCCCCGGTAGAAGTCCTTCCCTCATATTTAAATTTCGGCATTCCTCTACCTTCCCATCGAGCCACCCGCCATAGTGGCTCTGGAGATTATATCGTGTAGTTCCTGCGGATCGGTGCTCCGTCCTAATGCATCTTCCATGGTGATTGCACCTTTTAAATATTTTTCTCCCAAAGATGCATTCATTGTGTGCATACCGTATTTTCCGCCTGCCTGAATACTGCTGTATATCTGATGAATTTTATCGTCGCGAACCTGCGCTCGTATTGCTGGTGTGGCAAATAATAGTTCCGTGCAAACAACTCGGCCACCTCCGATTTTAGGCATTAGTGTTTGGACTAATACTCCCTGTAATACAAAAGATAGTTGAACGCGAACCTGTGTCTGCTGGTTTGTTGGGAAAGCGTCGATGATACGGTTCATCGTCTCCGCCGCTGAATTCGTATGCAAAGTGGCAAAAGCGAGGTGACCTGTTTCCGCGATTGTTAGAGCAGATTGCATTGTCTCGAGGTCGCGCATCTCGCCGATTAGAACTACATCAGGGTCTTCACGAAGAGCGTATTTGAGCGCGTTCTGGAAGGACATCGTATCGCTATGAACCTCACGCTGGTTAATCAAGCAGTTTTTGTGCTTGTGCACAAACTCGATAGGATCTTCGACTGTAAGGATATGCTCATGCCGCTCTATATTGATCTTATCGACAATTGACGCAAGTGTGGTCGATTTACCCGAGCCGGTCGGTCCACAAACCAGGACTAATCCCCGTGGGAAATTCGCGAATTTCGACACGGCTTTTGGAAGACCAAGATCGTCGAGTGTAAGGATTTTAAAAGGGATAGCCCGGACAACCAGCGCTACCGCGCCCCTTTGAAGAAAAACATTGCACCGAAACCGCGATAAGCCCTGTATCCCGAAGGAAAGGTCTTGTTCCCAATTTTCCTCGAAATGCTGTTTTTGTTTTTCCGTCATGATAGAATAGGCTAATCGCTTCGCGTTTTCCTCAGAAATAATTTCGCCGGGCATACGTGTTATCTTGCCGTCAATTCTTAACGCAGGAGTGGAACCGACGGTAATATGGAGGTCCGATGCTCCTCTGCGAATCATCTCCTCGAGTAGTTCGCGCATGGAGAATTTCGTCTTAGGAGCAGCTTTAGGTTCAAGACGACTGTCCTCGCGCGTTTGTTGAACAGTGCCAACTTTTCCGGCTTTTTCAGCAGGACTCATAATCCTCTTTTATTAATGTGATGCTGTTTCGGTTATTACTTGTTCGAGATCGACTATGCCTTCAATCATGTGTCGGATAGCCTCCTGGCGAAGGGATCTCATTCCCTCCTTGGCAGCCGCCTCGCTTAACTCCAAACCGCCGGCTCCGTCGATTATCAACTTTTCGATACTCGCAGAAATCGCCATAACCTCGAATACGGCAATTCGACCTTTATGGCCGGTGTCATTGCAATAAGAACATCCCTCGCCCTTATAAAACTTAATCTTGTCGGCGTCATCTTGTGACATACCGATAATTTCGAGGTATTCGGGTTCGGGTTGAACCTCTTGCTTACAATAAGGGCACACCTTTCGTAGCAATCTCTGGGCCATAACAAGACGAACTGAACTCGCTACGAGGAATGGAGGTGTTCCCATATCGACAAGTCGGGTAATCGTGCTCGGAGCGTCGTTTGTGTGTAGAGTCGAGAAGACAAGATGGCCGGTAAGCGCTGCTTTAATCGCGATAGAGGCGGTCTCGCTGTCACGAATCTCACCTACCAGGATAACATCGGGATCCTGGCGGAGAAAACTACGTAAAGCGACTCCGAAAGTCAATCCAACTTCGGAGTGCATATGCACCTGATTAATCCCGTCGATGTTGAACTCCACGGGATCTTCGGCGGTCATTATATTTACGTTAGGGTGATTCAACTGGCCGAGTGCCGAATATAATGTCGTAGTTTTCCCCGAACCCGTCGGGCCTGTTACAAGGACCATTCCGAAAGGCAAATGGATAGCCTTATTGAATTGCTTCATTGCCCTCTGCGGGAAACCGAGTTTGGTTATATCCAGCATAAGGTTTTCCGGGTCGAGAAGTCGCATAACGACTTTCTCGCCGAAGATAGTGGGTAGAATGGACACACGAAGGTCGATGGCTCTGCCCTGTGCGTGGACTTTAATACGCCCGTCCTGAGGTAACCGTCTCTCGGAGATGTTCAGCTTAGCCATAATCTTGATACGGCTAACAACTGCGTGGCGCAATCTAAACGGCAAGGGTGACATTTCCATAAGGTTGCCGTCAACCCGGTATCGAACGCGGGTTCGTTTCTCATATGTCTCGATATGTATATCGGAAGCCTTCTGGCGGATAGCGTTCATGATTAGCGAGTTTACAAGTTTAACGAGAGGTTTTTCCTGAATTGCTTCCTGAAGCTCGGCTTCGGAAAAATCGTCCTCGGCTTCCTCTACAAGGTCGAGGTCTTCGCCTCCGGCCATATCTTCAAGGATATCGTCGATAGAGTCTTCATCCGATCCGTAGTATTTATCGATAGCGGCCAAAATGGAGCTATTGGCACACATTACCGGTTGTATATCGTGATTTGTAACAAACCGCAGAGTATCCATTACGAGCAGGTTTGCAGGATCTGCCGTTGCAATAAACAACATCTTACCGACTTTAATCGCCGCGATAACTGTGAATTTTCTCGCTATTTCGACTGGTATCAACTCCACAACTTCGGGCGAGAGGTCGAGGTCTTCGAGCTTAATCGTGCCTACATTTAACTGTTTGGCTACGAAGGAGTCGATGACATTCTCGTCCTCTATATAACCGAGTTCGAGGAGAACCTGGCCGAGTTTCTGGCCGGTTTTTTTCTGAGCGCCAAGGGCCTGATCGAGTTGCTCTTCCGTAAGCCTACCAGCTTTGATGAGCATTTCTCCCAGTCTAAGGGCCATCATACCTCCAAATTATAAGAACCTTCAGAGCTTTGATATTCTTTTTATTATATGTATTAACTCCGTCGGTTTCAAGCCGATAATATTTACAATTCCATCCAAATTGGATTTCGACCTTTCGCTATAGTCCTGATAGAACCGTCCGGTATATATCCAATGGCTATTTCCGACGCGTCGCCATCTCCCACCTGGAATGCCACCCAAAAGCCATCTGGAAAGATAACCGGCGCGACGCAGTGCCCGTCAGTTTTAAAAATCGCCTCGACTATACCGCCCGGTAAAGACTTGACGATAATACAGGATTTCTCGCTTCCGGGCATAGTCGCCGGATAGGCGATAATACCGGCTTGCATCGAAAGAGCCGGTTTTTGAGTCGCTTTCTCCTGCGAATTAATTATTACCGGTTCCGCGCCGGGTTGTGGACGCCAATAGACAAGCCCTGAGGATTCCCAGGCCTCCCATCCGCCGGATTTTACTATGCTCGAAAAAGCGGCGGCCACAATCGATTTGTCTTCAATAATCGCCATTTCGCCATTTTGCGGATTCACTCGAAACACGGCGAGAGAATCGTTGGCTCTTACCAATGCGAGAAGTTCGCCCTTGAAAAATCCGAGTTTTTCTTCCCGGAATTTAGAGTTATAAACTCCAATGGTCTTGCCTTCCGCCGCTGTGCAGCGAATAATTTGAGTATCTTGGCCGCAGGGAGCGATATAGTATATGTATCCCGTAGGTTGCGGAATGGAGCAACCACCTAAAGTTATAATTAAAGCAACCGAGGCGAAGACTAATCGTTTCAAAAGGATACCTCCATGATTAATATATGGATTTTATCCGATAACGCAACAAAAAAAACGGGCGGTCACGAAAACCGCCCATCAGAAAGAAAGAACCTAAATGCAAATTTGGTTTAGCTATTTCACGATAATATTCAATATTCGACCGGGGACATAAACGTATTTAAGGATTTCTTTGTCCTCGATATGTTTTTGAATGCTCGGTTCCGATTTGGCGGCATCTATCGCCTCTCGCTCGGGCGCGTCAGGGGAAATCTCGATCGCGCCACGCAGTTTTCCCATAACCTGCACACCGATTTTAATCGTCTCATAGCCGATAACGGATGCGTCGTAATCCGGCCAGTTCGTTTCCACAACGAAACAATCGTGTCCCAGTCGCTCGTTTAGCTCCTCTGCCAGATGCGGTGCGAAAGGAGCGAGGATTCGCGTTAGGGTATCCGCGATTGTATAGCCAATTGCAGATTTATCAAGTTCGCCCGGCTTCACGAAATTTATAAATTCCATCATCCGCGCTATCGCAGTATTGTAGCTCATCTCCGCTATATCGTCGGTGACCGCTTTTATTGTGCGATGTAATTCGCGATACAAATCGGCGTCGCGCCCGGATAGTCTATCGATAGAATTTGCGGACTTAGCGGAGTCGAGATTTGCGGGTATTAACCGTTCGACCCTTGTCAGAAAACGTTCTGCACCTTTGATTCCGTTCTCTGACCACGCGATTTCATGATCGGGCGGTGCGAAAAAAAGCATCGCCGTGCGCGTAACATCGGTGCCGTGTTCATCAATAAGCGCTACCGGACTAATTGTGTTGCCCTTGGATTTACTCATTTTTTCGCCGTTTTCGTCGCAGACCATTCCATGGTTAAAGAGTTTTTTCGCCGGTTCATCTACGGAAAGGAATCCCATATCGAACAGCACTTTGGTGATAAACCGGAAATATAGCAGATGGCCGGTAGCGTGTTCTATTCCGCCGACATAAAGATCGACGGGTAGCCACTTGTTTGCCTCTGCGCGTGAGAAGGCTTCGCCTGGATTATTTGCGTCGGTATAACGCAATTGATACCAACTCGAACAGACGAATGTATCCATCGTATCCGGATCGCGTTTTGCCGGGCCGCCACATTTTGGACATTTCGTTTCGATAAATTCCGGCACGTCCTCTAACGGGCTTCTGCCCTTGGGTAGAAAGTCTGTGACATGCGGTAATTCGACCGGCAGTTCTTCCACCGGAACCGGCACAATGCCGCATTTTTGGCAGTGGATTATGGGAATTGGCGCTCCCCAGTATCGTTGGCGGCTTATTAGCCAATCGCGCAACTTGAATTGAATCGCTTTTTCCGCGAATCCCTGCGATGTGCCGAATTCGGTTATTGCCGCTTTTACTTCGACGGAATTCATACCGTCGAAACGAGCGGAATTTACCATTATCCCCGGATCGACGAAGGCTTCGGTCATCGCTTCCGGCGAGAGAACAGCGTCTTTCGGCTGGATAACTACTGTTATCGGAATGTTGTATTTACGTGCGAATTCGAAATCGCGTTGGTCGTGTGCAGGAACCGCCATGACCGCGCCGGAACCGTAGCCGGCCAGAACATAATCCGCGACAAATAGCGGGACTTCCGCACCGTTGAATGGATTCCGCACATGCAATCCCGTGTCCACGCCGTCCTTATCGCGGCCCTCTGCGGAACGTTCTATCTCGCTGCGCCGCGCGGCTATGTCGATATATTCTTCGACATCCCGCCTGTTTGGGCAGATTGCCAATAATTCCCGCATTAAATCGGCTTCCGGCGCTATCGCCATGAAAGTCACTCCGTAAATCGTATCCGGACGCGTTGTGAAAATAGGTAATTCGCCGCCCGTTTCTACGATTTCGAACAAGACATTCGTGCCCTCAGAGCGGCCTATCCAGTTGCGTTGTATTGTGGTAACAGGATTCGGCCAGTCCAGTTTCTCTAGATCGTCCAATAGCCGCTGGGCGTAATCGGTTATCCTGAAAAACCACTGTTTCAGCGTTCGGCGTTGAACGGGGATTTCCGGGTGGCGCCAGCAGCAACCATCGACAACCTGCTCGTTAGCCAGAACCGTGTTGCATTCGGGGCACCAGTTAACAGCCGCCTCTTTGCGATAGGCAAGACCTTTTTCGAGCAGTTTCAGGAATATCCATTGCGTCCATTTGTAATAATCCGGTCGGCTGGTTACAACCTCTCGTTTCCAGTCATAGGACAGCCCCATCGACTGTAACGTTGCCCTGCCGGTTTCGATATTGCCCTCCGTCCATTCATATGGATGGATTCCACGCTTTATCGCCGCCTGTTCCGCAGGTAATCCGAATGAATCCCAGCCGAATGCGTGCAGAAGTTTTTTCCCGCACATTTTTTCGTATCGCCACACCAAATCGCCGATAGAGTAATTGCGGAAATGCCCCATATGAACATCTCCACTTGGATAGGCGAACATTTCCAGTAAATAGAATTTTTCATTTTCGGGATTTTCGGGCGTATCGAACAACCCGGATTCCCGCCATTTTTCTTGCCATTTTGCTTCGATATCTTGAAAAGGCATTTTTGCCTCCTTTGGATTTTTACCGTTGACTATTTAGGAATAGAAAAAACCCGACAGTTGTCGGGCAAACGCTTATCCACGGGATTCTGGCGAACTCCGTGGATTATATATCAAGACCTATGGCGGCAGAGTTAATCCTGACCGCCATAACCTCCTCGATATTTCGATACGATATTCTCATCGAAACTGAATATATTTATTGGAGTGTTGCCTGTCAAGCCAAATCCCCTATTCGAGTTTTGCGTCGAATGCATCGAGGATAAGCTTGACATTTTCCGGGATTTGTTTGCCCGGCTTTTCCGATTTATCTGCGGGATTTGCGTCTTCCGGTGCGTCTTCTATAAGCAATTTGACTTCCATCTTTTCTCCAAAAACTATTCCTGCTGCTTCGCGAAGGGCATCGACATTATCTCTACGCATGAGTATATTGCTGACCTGAAATTCCAACCTGTGCGGGAATTTTAGGACGATTCTTTTTTCGTCGATAATCAACTCGGCTTCGCGAACCCAGTCTGCTTTGCTTTCACCGTGTTTTGCGGCAAATTCTTTTACGAGACGGCCTTTATCGGTTGCGTCATCTATTTCAGATTCTTCGGATTCCTCTTCCAAATCATCCCTTTGCGAGGTTTGCATCGCTTTCGGACGCTGCGGAGCAGAAGTGCCACTATTCGGTGCCCGGGTAATCGCTTGTCGTATTGAGACCGTGCTATCCATATTTGAAAGGTAAACTAACATTTCCTCGAACAAGTAACGCGGTTGGGTAGCGGATTTCAGCTTCACCCGCAGTTCCGAATTGAGTTTTGCGATTCGGAGCAGGTCTTCCGGCGGCAGGGCTTCGGCGATTTTTTTATATATAGCTGCTTCCTTCTCGCCGATTCCATCCGGCGGCGCGCCAATAGAGGTCATAAGCGCACCGTGGAAATGCTCGATCAGCCCCTCGGCAACCTGCGCGATGTCTATACCGGATTCGAGAAGGCGGTCCAACTCGATTATCGCTCCGGCAGCATCGCGATCCGCGATCTTTTCGGCGATTTGGTCGAAAGCATCGAGGGGCAGGATTCCGAGTATCCGCGCTGCCTCGTCTGTGCTCAAAGAACCTTTGGGCGAGTATGCGAGAATCTGGTCGAGGAGGGAAAGGGAATCGCGTAGTCCGCCGTCCGCGCGGTGGGCGATAAGCGCGGCGGCTTCATCCGAGAGCGAGAGACCCTCCTTCTCGGCAAGGGCCGATATTTGCATGGCAATCTGCGAAGCCGGAATCCGCCGGAAATCATAGCGCTGACAGCGGCTTATGATTGTCGCGGGGAGCTTCTGCGGTTCGGTCGTGGCAAATATAAACGTAACATGGCTTGGCGGTTCTTCGAGGGTTTTCAGAAGCGCATTGAACGCTTCTTTTGTGAGCATATGAACTTCGTCGATGATATATACTTTATATCGGCCCTGGGGTGCATATTGAACGCTCTCCCGTAGCGATTGAATTTCCGCTATCCCGCGATTCGAGGCGCCGTCGATTTCGAGAACGTCCGCGCTGTTTCCTGCGGCAATCGTAACGCAGCTATCGCATTTCCCGCACGGCTGAATCGTCGGTTTGTCGAAACTCGTGCAATTAAGGCATTTGGCGAGAATACGGGCGGTTGTGGTCTTGCCGGTGCCACGAGGTCCGCAGAAAAGATAGGCATGTGCGAGACGTTCCTTCTCGATTGCATTACTAATTGTATCTGTAACATGCTGTTGCGCAACGACTTCATCGAAGGTTTGTGGCCTGAACTTTCTTGCTAAAACGAGATACGACATTATTCTCCAATCGGTTCGATAAACGAATATAAAAGACTACTCGCAGAATGCAAACCCAAATCTCATTATTGCGACGATCCCTTTTTTTCAGAAATTCCTTGCGAGGACCGGGATTTAGTATATATTCATGCATTCTGGTTTGTTTAATATAGGAGGAAGCTATGTCTAAAGTATGCGATATTTGTGGAAAAAGACCCCGGAGTGGAAAGAACGTGTCACATGCGCACAACAAAACCCTGCGCAAATTCGAGCCGAATCTTCAATCTGTTCGTGCGAATTGCGAAGGTAAACCTGTGCGGATGACTGTATGCACCCGCTGTATTAAAGCGGGTAAGGTCAAGAAGTGGAGCACCTGACCTATATAATCAGTAAATTCTAAAGGCCGCGTCTGCGGCCTTTTTTTATCTTATAATCCCCCTCGTGGAGTTTCTAATGAACTCCACGAAGTTGTTCACCACCGGGATGTTATCGACTTCATCTACAATTCTGTCGAGAGCAATGCTCGTGTTTAATTCGCACCGGTAAACGAGGCGATAGGCTTTTTTCAACGCGGATATATCCTCGTCCGAAAAACCGCGCCGGCGAAGCCCGATAACATTTATACTAACCGGTCTGGTCGGCTCTGAAGCAAGCAGAAGATATGGCGGGACATCGCGCGAAATACGAGCCGACATGCCCACCATGACGTGGTCTCCGATCGTGACGAACTGGTGGACGGGAATCGAGCCGCCCAGTATTACCCAATTTCCGATAGTGACATGTCCACCAATACCGCTGCAATTTGCGAAAATAACGTTATCGCCAACAACGCAGTCGTGAGCAACATGCGAATAGGCCATGAACATACAGTCCGAACCGATAATCGTTTTGCCGGAGGCTTTTGTTCCGCGATTCATCGTAGTCGATTCGCGGAACATGTTTCTATCGCCGATAATAAGTTCCGAAAATTCACCGCTGAACTTTTTATCCTGAGGTGGGCCGCCAATCGAAGCTCCGTGAAAGACCTTGTTTTCGCGTCCCATGCGAACAAACCCGCTAATCCAGGCGCTCTGGCCGATTTCCGAGCCATCGCCGATAACAGCGCCTCGCTCTATTACTGCGTATGGCCCGATGATTACGCCGTCGCCAAGCTCGGCACCGGAGTCAACGATAGCGGTAGAATGTATTTTTTTCGACATAGCTCGATTCCAAACGAAAGTATTATCTTCTATCTTCTCCGGTCATTTCTTTTATGCCCGTCCCTGTTATAAGGACGGCTTCTCTCCTGATAGCCTTCCGGTTTATCGAGAAGAGCTTTACGGGAAAGGCGAATCTTGCCGTCTGGCTGAATATCGATAACCTTTACTTTGACCATATCGCCCATGTTCAAGACGTCGGTCACTTTGCCGATTCGCTCGTATGCGATCTCGGAAATATGAAGCAGGCCGTCCTGATTAGGCATTATCTGAATAAACGCGCCGAAATCGGCGATTCGAACTACCTTGCCATCGTAAACCTTGCCGAGTTCAGCCTCTTCAGTAAGGTCCTGGATAATCCTAAGAGCTTCTTCGAGGCCCTCTGCGTTAAGCGAGGATATTTGCACAGTGCCGTCATCCTCGATTGCTATCGTAGTGCCGGTTTGCTCCTGGATACTACGAATAACCTTGCCGCCGCTACCAATAACAGCGCCTATTTTTTCAGGATTAATCCTAATCGAGACAATTCTCGGCGCGAACGGCGAAAGTTCTTCGCGTGGTTTATCGAGGACTTCATTCATAATGCCCAGAATATGTTCCCGCCCTCGTTTGGCCTGTTCGAGTGCATCGCGCATGATCTCCATCGAAACGCCAGATACTTTCACATCCATCTGGAAAGCAGTTATTCCTTCTCCTGTGCCGGCAATCTTGAAATCCATATCGCCCATATGGTCCTCGGCTCCAAGAATATCGCTTAGCACGACGTGTTTTTTGCCCTCCGTGACAAGTCCCATTGCGATTCCCGCAACAGGTGCTTTAATCGGTATGCCTGCGTCCATCATACTGAGACTTCCCGCGCAAACGGTCGCCATCGATGAGGAGCCGTTGCTTTCGAGGATATCGCTTACGATACGAATAGTGTATGGAAACATCATATCCGTCGGGACAACCGGCTGTAACGCCTTTTCCGCAAGTGTGCCGTGACCGATTTCTCTACGGCTTGGTCCTCTGGCCATCCGCACCTCGCCAACCGAGAAAGGTGGGAAATTGTAATGTAGAATGAAACTCTTGAAACTTTCTCCTTCCAAACCCTCTATTTTCTGCTCGTCCATTTTTGTGCCGAGCGTTATTACCGCGAGAGCCTGAGTTTCACCGCGAGTGAAAAGAGCGCTGCCGTGTGTTCGGGTCAGATAGCTCGGTTCGATTGTAATATTGCGGATTTCGTTCGGTTTGCGACCATCGATTCGCGTATTCTCATCGAGGATCATCTTGCGCATAACCTCTCGTTCTATCTCGTGGAGTATATCTTTTATCTGGTCTTCGCTTTCTGGATAATCGTCCTCGAGTTCGGTAATGATAACAGCTTGAAAGGCATCCATAGCTTTTTCTCGGTCCTTTTTACCCTCGATAGCTAGGACTTCGCGGATAGAGCTATTGGCCATGTCCCGAACAGCTTTTTCGATTTCCTTATCAATAGAACCTACGGATTCGTATTCCATTTTCTCTTTGCCGACTTTATCGACAAGCTCTTTTTGGATTTCGCAAAACTTTGCCAAATAAGGTTTTGCGAATTCGAGCGCATCGATAAGCATGCCCTCGCTAACTTCTTCCGCTCTACCCTCTACCATTACGATATCATCTGCGGAGCCCGCAACGATAAGGTCCATATCGCTTGCATCGCGCTGAGCCATTGTGGGGTTAGCAATAAACTCGTTGCCCACACGCCCCACTCTAATCGCGCCAAACGGGCCGTCGAATGGGAGGTCCGAAATGCACAGCGCAGCGCTGGCTCCGATCAATCCCATAATATCCGGGTCGTTGTTGCCATCGAAAGACATAGGGATCGCCCAGACCTGGACTTCGTTAAAGAAATCCTTCGGGAAGCGGGGCCTAATCGATCTATCGATAAGGCGCGCAACGAGGACTTCGTCGTCGTATGGTTTTCCCTCGCGTTTGAAAAAGCCGCCGGGAATCCGTCCCGACGCATATGCGCGTGAACGGTATTCCACTGTTAGAGGGAAAAAGCCCATGCCCGCTCTCAATTGTTTACTTGCACAAGCGGTGACAAGGATTTGGGTTTCGCCCATAGTTAATACTACCGAGCCGCCGGCTTGCTTTGCGATCTGGCCGGTCTCGATTTTGAAATTAAATCCATTAATTTCGGTTTCTACAAATTCTTTTGACATTGTTCTCCTTTAGGCGGGAATTATCCCGCCATCCAGCCTTTTGGCCGGTTTTCCGATCGTTTTTTTTCTTTCCTATCTTGCGCGTATGCCCAGCTTATCAACAATAGACTTGAAGCCGGCATAATCTGTGCGGCGAAGGTAAGCCAATAGCTTCTTCCGCCTGCCAATTAGCACGAAAAATCCCCTCTTGGAATTGTTATCCTTCGGGAATTTCTTGAAATGCTCGGAGAGATTGTTGATCCTCTCCGTAAGAACTGCTATCTGGACCTCCGGCGATCCGACGTCATTTTCGTCGCGACCGAATTCTCCAAAGAGTTCATGTTTTTTTTCTGTTGTGATTGACAACTCGTTCCTCCTGTTTTAATTTTCTCATTCTGTAATTTTTTACCTAACTATGTTATGGCTTTCGACCCATCCTTCGAGTCGGGCTTTATCGATTACCATTTGTTTTATTAATTCTCCAGCATCCGGAAATTCGATTTCACCCCGGAATCTTTCGAATAGCGAGACCATAAAATTCTCGCCGAGTTTCGCCTGCGGTTCTTCGAGGCCGAAGAACTCCACCGTGAACAAGTCCCCTTCAAAAGTGGGGCTGATACCGATATAAACCAATCCCGGCAATCCAAAACCGTCTGCGGCAGCATAAACACCGTTTGGAGGTAGCAGCTTCTCGTCCGGCACCCGGATATTCACCGTAGGGAAGCCTAATTTTCTGCCACGGTGCCTGCCGTGAATAACCTCCCCCACTAAAGAATACGGTCTTCCAAGCATATGGGCCGCGTGGGGTAAATCTCCGAGAATCACCATCTCCCTGATTCTGTTGCTTCTTATCGATTTATTATTCCAAAGAACAGGTTTGACTATATTCAAACTAAATCCCAATTTCGCGCCGAGTTCGGTGAGGTTTTCGATGTCACCGGAACGGTTTCTGCCAAATCCATGATCTTCACCGAGCACCAATTCTGTCGAGCCGAGAATGCCGATCAGGTAGTCCTTTGCGAAAACCTCGAAGGGTAGTTGTGAGAATGGCTCGTCGAACCGTATTATTATCAATTCATCCACGCCAAGCGCCGCCATTGCGGGAATCTTCTCGTCCACGGGCGTCAGGAGTTTCGTCTCGGCTTGCCCCAGAACGGTGCGTGGATGGGGATCGAAAGAAATCACCGCAGACGGCACACCACATACCTTTGCCCGCTCCACAAGCGTTTTTAAAATAGCGCGGTGACCGATGTGGAGGCCGTCGAAACTGCCGATTGCAACAATGGAAGATTTCAGCAGTTGACGCGGTTTATTCAAGTATTCGGTTTTCAATTTCCTCCGGTCTCAGCGCTACTTTTTCCAATCTGAATCCTGCCGGTGTTTTACGAGCCAGCGCCACCAATCTGCCGCCATTCTCGATCCGGAATAATTCCGTTTGCGCGATAGAATCGAGCGGTAGGAGCGGTTTCAAACCGGTAGCGATTTTTACCGCAGTCTCCGAATCGATTTTCACTCCGGGCAAATGCGACAAGGCCTTGTTCGGCTCGATAATAACGCTGTTTATATCACCAGCTTTCGCCATATCGATAAGTTCCCCGAAACTACTGGCGTTATTAACATCAAAGCGCCCGATTCGGGTTCTCCTAAGCCCGACAACATGTGCGCCGCATCCGGCCATCTCGCCAAATTCTTCTGCCAAAGAACGAATATAAGTTCCCTTGCTGACTCGTGCCCGAAAATGAACATCCGGTAAATCAACGGCAGTAATTTCGAACCGGTAGATCGTAATCCGTCTTTCTTTCAACTCGACTTTTTTGCCCTTACGGGCGTAGTCGTAAAGCGGTTTACCGTCGAGCTTTATCGCGGAGTAAACCGGTGGGATTTTAAACCTTTCACCCTCTAACAAACCCGCAATTTCACTTAACCGATCCTCGCCGACCTCGACCGGTTTTTCTTCGATAATTTCACCTTCAGTATCCGCAGTCGATGTTCTCAGTCCAAGTCGAAACACGCCTTCATATTCCTTATCCATCCCGGAGAACCATTGCGCGAGTTTCGTTGTGCGCCCGACGAGTAATACGATCAATCCCGTCGCAATTGGATCGAGTGTGCCACAGTGGCCTGTTTTCGCTCCGCCCATCGCTTTGCCGATGCTCCGTCCGCAGAAGGCAGTGGACTTGCCTCGAGGTTTGTCCATAAGAATTATACCATTCGACGTTTGCGACACAGTATTCAATTACGCTTTCGACATTAAAAAAGCCTCGAATCGGTCGAGAATAACCTCACGCGCAAGGGATAAGGGCATTTTCAGCGTGCATCCCGCCGCATTCCGATGCCCGCCGCCACCGAGTTCTGTTGCTAAAGCGCCGACATCCACAATACCCTTGCTACGCATCGAGATCCGGATGTTATTCTTATCCACTTCCTTAAAGAGGGCGGACAACCTAACGCCGTGCATACTCATCGCAAGGTCCACGATGCCTTCAGTTTCATCGAATGTCGTGGAAAAAGAGCGGACCGACGCTTTATCCAGCGTAAGTAAGACTATTTTGCCATCCCGGTAAGTTCTTGAATTGTAAAGAGCAATTCCTATATTTCTAAGATATTCTTCCGAATAGTTAAAATAAACATGGTTTGCAATAATCGACGGGCTCACATTGCCTGTTCTGACAAGCTGGGAACAGATTTCCAGAGACCGGGCGGTTGTGTTCGAAAAAGCAAATCGTCCGGTATCCATGACTATCGCCAGATAAAGACTTTCTGCAATTGCGGGCGTAATTTCGGCGTTCATTGCCGAGAGTATTTCGAAGACCATCTCGCCGACAGCCGCAGAATTCGTATCTATCCAGTTGATATCGCCGAATGGGATTCCCTCATCGTGATGGTCGATAATGATTTTTTTAGTGTCTTTATAATCCAACGGATTCAAGCTACCCCAGTCAACACGGTCGGGAGAAGAACTGTCGAGCATCACGATACTCTCAACCGGTATTTTAGGCGTTTCGCCGGTGCCGTTGCGGTGCTTTTCGAGAAAACTATAGCGCCCGGGCCAATTAACCGGCGATGGCATAAACGCTTTCTTGCCAGCTTGCTCCTTAAGATAAAGTGTCAGCGCAAGAGATGACCCGATAGAATCGCCGTCACAGCCGATGTGGCCAAGCACGAGAAAACTATCCTTTTCTCTGAGGACTCCTATTATTTCACTTATGCGGTCATTCATCGGCTAATTCTCCAATAATCCTTTCCATCTGGTCGCCATATTCTATCGATGGGTCGAAAACGAAGGTTAAATGTGGTGTGAATTTAATTCCCAAACGCTTGCCAACATCCGACTGAATATACCCGGAAGCGCTCTTAAAAGCCTTTTCCGATGATTCTTTATCCTCATCGTTACCGTAACAACTGTAATAAACCCTCGCCGCCCTGAGATCAGGAGAAACATCGACGCCGGTTATCGTAATCAAACCGGAAAGCCTCGGGTCATGTATTGTCCCACTCTCAAGCAGTTCGCTGATTATCTTTTGGATTTCGTTCCCAACTCTTCTGGTTCTTATCGACATACTCGTTACCTATAAATATTCGTTCTCGACTTTCAAGAATTCTATTCTTGGATCTTCCGCAATAATCGATAATACATTATCCAATCTCCTATCGACATCGCTTCTTTTATGCGCAACTGTCACAAAAGAAAGGGCGCTCCGTTGCCATTTATCGTGATATCCAGTCTCTGCGTAGGATACGTTCAGTCGTGATTTGACGCGGTCTTTAATTCTTCTCAACACCTGCCGCTTTTCCTTCAAGGAATGAGCTAACGGGATAAATAACTCTACTGATCGCAGACCGATAATCAAAAGTTCCCTCCGCTAACCGAGCCTGCGAATGATCTTTTTTGTCTCGAAGACATTCAGGATGTCCCCTTCTTGATAATCTTTGAAACCCTCTATTTCGATGCCGCATTCGAATCCGCCGCTAACTTCCTTAACATCGTCTTTAAACCGCTTTAGTTGGCTTATCTTGCCTGTTCCAATAACCTCGCCCGCACGGACAATTTCCACATTAGAATTTCGCCGAACTTCCCCATCCTGAACAAAACTACCGGCAATTTTCCCGACTTTTGAAATTTGAAATACCTGCCTAATCTCTACCGTGCCGATTCGTTCTTCAATCATCTCCGGTTCGAGCATACCCTCGAGCGATGCTTTAATATCCGCTTTGAGTTCGTAGATAATGTCGTAAATCTGTATATCGACGCCCTCTTTTTTGGACGCTTTCTTTGCCCGATTGTCCGGTTTAACATTAAATCCTAAGACGATAGCGGTCGAAGCGCTTGCCAGAAGGACATCGTTCTCATTAATCGCACCAACACCCGCATAAATCGTATTTACCGAGACTTCATCATTTCCGAGATTGTCGAGTATATTTTTAACCGCTTCGAGGGAGCCATCTACGTCGGCTTTAAGAACTACGGGGAGTTCCTTTGCCTCTTTGCCTTCGACCAATGCAAAGAAATCTTCCAAGGTCATCTTCTGTGGAATCGGTTCTTCACTTACATGTTCGGATTTACGGCGTTCTTCGGCTATCTTGCGTGCTTCTGAATCACTCGGCAACACCTCGAATAAGTCTCCCGCTTGAGGAACACCGTCCAGACCGGTAATTATCACTGGCGTTGACGGGCCGGCTTCCTTAAGGCGTTTCCCTCGTTCGTCCTCCATACTCCTGATTCTTCCTGAGATACTACCTACAACGATAGAATCTCCCTGTTTGAGAGTTCCTTCGAGAATCAGTATTGTTGCGGTCGCACCTCGGAATTTATCGAGTAAGGCTTCCACTACGACGCCGTTTGCGGGAATCTCCGCTTCAGCGGTTAGCTCCATCATTTCCGCTTGCAATGCTATCTGTTCGAGAAGCACGGAAACGCCGTCCCCGGCGAGAGCTGAAATCTCCGTAGCGAGAGTATCTCCGCCCCAATCTTCAACCATAATTCCATTTTGAGCAAGCTCGTTTTTAACTTTATCGGCATTTGCCGCAGGTAAATCCATTTTGTTAATAGCAATGATAATCGGGACATCTGCGGCTCTGGCATGATTAATAGCTTCTTTGGTTTGCGGCATCAGGCCGTCGTCCTGAGCTACTACTAAAATAACGATATCCGTGAACTGCGCTCCACGCGCCCTCATTGCAGTGAAAGCCTCGTGACCCGGTGTATCGATGAAAGTAATATTCCCACTATCCGTTTTAACCTCATAAGCTCCGATATGCTGGGTAATTCCGCCTTTTTCGCCCGCAACAACGTGTGCGTTGCGAATATAATCTAAAAGCGTCGTTTTACCGTGATCGACATGCCCCATAACAGTGACTATCGGGGCACGTGAAGCTCCGGCTTTGTCGCCTTTCTTTCTTTTCTTTTTCTTTTTTTTGGCTTTTTTTTGTCTGCCAATATCAATAATTGGTAGGACTTCTTCCCCATCGGTTCCTACAGTTTTATCCTCGGATTTCTCATCAATTATCTTTTCCAATATCGGCGGAGCGTAGAAACCCTCTTCCGAGACGAGAATGGCGAAATAACCGAGTTCTTCACAAACAGCCTCGATAACATCTAGACCCAGTCGCTGGTTGGATGTTGCCATTACGCCGAATGTCATACATCCCTTCAAAACTTCGCTTACGGGTATATCTATCGTTTTAGCGAGGTCTTTCGGGGTCATTTTTTCCATAACCCGCAACGGCTTTAATTTCTTGCGTTTCTTAGGCTTCGGTTTAAGTTCAAGCTCACTGGTTTTCGGAACGGAGTGCTTCGTCGAAGGGGTTTCTTTATGGTCAGAAGGCGGTTCGCTTTCAACGGTTTTACGCGTGGAGGCCGGTTTACTTCCGGTTTTGCCCATCATACGCTTGAGAATTGCTTCACGCCTCGCATCACGAGCGATATCGACTTTCTTCGGTATATCGGCACTTTCTTTCTGGCTACTCTTGCCGAAATCCAAGTCCTTTATTCGCTCATTCATCTCATCGGTGAAGGAACTAGAAGCGGTTTTAATATCGAAACCGAGTTCGCGAAGGGCATTAAGAAGCTCCTTGTTCTCAATCCCTATCTCGCGCGCTTTCTCGTAAATCCTCTTTGACAAAACGAACTACCTCCCACCGGTTATACCGGTTATCTCATTCAGTTTCTGCGCTTTCTTCCGCAGCTTTCTCGGCTTTAGCTTTTCTCAATTCTTCCTGATTTGCGTAAAATTCCTCTGGATTAATTCCCCGTTCGCGGAGAAGCTCATCTCTGCCTGTGATGAAGCCGTGTTCGAGACCGATATCTTCCATAGTAACCAGAGCGTCCGCAAGAACTAACGGTGCTTCTTCGCCAATTCCGGGAATTTCCTGCAACGCCGCAATGCTCATTCTCGCTAATTTCTGGACCGTATCGATATCGAATTTATGTAGGGCTTCTCCCTGTTCCGGTGTAATACCCGGTAGCTCGGAAACGTCCATAAGCAACTGCTGGTATTGGTCGCGACCGAACAGAGTGATGCGCCAACCGGTGAGTTTTGCCGCCAGCCGGGCATTCTGACCACCTTTACCGATAGCGAGTGAAAGCTCATCGTCCTGGACGACGACAATCATATGGTTTTCGTCGGCGGCAAGAAATGCCATTAGCACCGTAGCCGGGGAAAGCGCCCGCGAGATATATCGTTCGGGATCGGGATCCCAACCAATGATGTCGATTTTCTCGTTGTTCAGTTCCTTGACAACACTCTGGACTCGCGTTCCTTTAAGGCCCACACATGCTCCGACCGGATCGATTTTCTCATCCACACTGTAAACGGCGATTTTGCTGCGTTCGCCGGCTTCGCGCGCTATAGAGATAATCTCCACCCGGTTCTCGTAAATCTCGGGAACCTCGAACTCGAAAAGTTTGCGTAGGAACTCAGGAGACCGGCGCGATAGAATAATTTGCGGGCCTTTCGGGTTCTTCTGGACCTCTTTAACAAGTATGCGAACAATCCTGCCGAGGGGTAGGTGTTCACCGGGGATTTGCTCGCTCCGGTGCACTATCCCTTCCGTGCGACCGAGATTCACAATGACCGCCCCACGCTCGATCCGTTGAACCGCGCCGGAAGTAATTTCGCCCACCTTATGCTGGAAGTCGTCAAAAACCTGTTCCCGCTCTGCCTCGCGAATCCTCTGGATAAGGATTTGCTTTGCAATTTGGATTGCATTGCGGCCGAAACCGGAAAGCTCGAGTGGAACCCACAAATATTGGTTTATCCGAATACTCGGGTCGATACTCTTTGCTAATTTAGCCTCGATCTCGTTTATCGGATCCTCGACCACGCGTTTGACTTTCTTTTTCGCGCGGACCTCCACCTTACCGATGTCGGGATCGAGCTCGATTTCGATATTGTCTGCGGTGCCGTATTTTTTCTTTACCGCAAGAATGAGCGCGTCCTTAAGTGTTTGTATTACTACGTCCTTGTCGAGAAGCTTTTCGCTGACTATGTCATCGATAGCTTCTGCAATTTGTGCGTTTGCAATTTCCTTGACCATTTTTCTCTCTTAGAAATCGATTACAATATTGCCCTTCGTTATCGACTCGATGGGCACCTGTTTACTTTCATCGTCTATTTGAAGAACCAGTTTGCCGTCCTTGGAGGAAATAACCTCACCGGTCAAACCAGAACCATCTTTCAATCCAATTTCGACCTTTTCACCCTCGGCGCGCCGAAAATCCGCCTCGGTCTTAAGTTCTCTATCCAGGCCCGGGGACGATACTTCCATAGTAAATGAGTCGGGAATAATATCTTCCTCATCGAGAAGGTCACTAATATGGCGCGCAAGGCGCGATATTTCGCCGATAGCGATTCCGCCGCGCTTCCATACGACCATCCTGAGAAGGGAAGTTTTCCCTTTACCTTCTATCGCAAGTTCCACAAGCTCCACTCCTTCGCGTTCGAGGAATGGGAGAACGATTTTCTCTATGTCCGGCAGCAAATAATGCAAAGCCATACCTATTACCTCCAGGTAATAACTCATAAAGCTAACGTTCTTTTCGTGATATGCAAGTAAAATCTTGTCAAAAGGCTGATTGTAATGGGAAAAACAGTGATTGAAACTGTTTTAAGGTATTATTTAACAGGCAAGATGACTTCTGTAGTCCAGAAAGCGCGAACTACAAACGTGTCGGGGAGAACGAGCATCGGTTCGGATAATCGGATAGGATCGAGCGAACCATAATCTCGGAGCGAATCGTTATCCGCATCGCAGAATAGCGATAGCAGATATCGTCCGGTTGGAATCGGCTCGACAGCGTAACCTGCAGGAGAAGGTTCAAGGATATACGAATTCTCGTTGCCGGCGTCAATAGCTATTATTATAGGAAAAGGACATGGAGGTTCCGATGTTACAACGATGCTACCGAGCTGATTTGCGGATGTGAGTAGCAAATCGTGTTTCACAGTATCGGAAAAAATAGCACCTGTCGTTGTTGTCATATTCTCGATTTGCCATGACAGGTCGTCCCGAACCGGCCAGCTATTATGCGACGTGAAAACAAGTTCAAAAGGCGTAGGCGATGTCGTCTCGCCGGGAACGGCGCGTCCGAGTGAATCCTCGACGACTATCCTACCCGAAACGACCGGGCGGTCGAATTTTATTCGTAACGGTTCATCCGGGAGCAACCGAATTCCCTTTTCCGTTTTCAATGCCGGGCGAATGGTGTCCGGGACTTGTTCCGGAATTTTCACAGTGCCCGAAAAAGCCGTCGAGTTTCCGGCAGAATCTGATATACCCGCAAGGTTGAATGATATATCCCCCGCGCTCAGTTGTCGGTCAGTGAAAATACCGAGATTGTGCGGTTCTCCGTCATATAGGAAAGCTTTGTAACTGCCTATATTCGGTGTCGATGAGAAACTGAAATCGGCTCCGAGAATGACCGGTTCCGAAAACTTGAATCGCAGAAGATTCGGTCCTTCAACGCTCTCGAGGAGGAGTTCCGGTTCGATGGAATCCGGTGCGAAAAGGACTATCGACCAATATAATCCATTCCCGGCCAGAACGTTATCCGAAGCTATTCCAATATGCTCGCCAATGGAAATGTCGCCATCCAGATTTTCATCCCGAAATGCGATGAGCAGGTATTCGCCATCCGGCAGGTTGCGTAATGTGAAATTTCCTCTGCGTCCGGACCAGGAAATTCCGCGTGGCTGTGAATTTAGCGGATCGGGTAACCCGATGTCTGCGGAATATGCATGAATTCTCACTCCGCTTACGGGGAGTAATAAATCGTCGAAAATCGAGCCGCCGATTTCGAGCGTATCCATGTCATCGCCGGTTGAGAAAGCGAAGCCATACGCGCGACGTAAATTGTTACCACGCAAGTCGGCAAGAGCGTTGGATACCGAAATCCGGTATGTAGTATTCGGTTCGAGCGCACTGTGCTTTATCTCGATACTTTTATATTTAAATTTTACCTTGAAATCCTCAACTGGCGGCGATATCACGACACCACCGTCTGCGGCTTTAATATACTCGTCGAAGCGGATCTCTATCGGAGTTGCGGGATCGACGTTCAGGGCACTGTCAGCAGGTATAGTGGATATTGCTTTTGGCGGGGAAATATCCTCCGGGCCGCCTAATGGCGGTTTGACTTGCGCGCATCCCGAAATAAAAGCCAATAAGGAGACAAGCGGAAGTATTATCCGCCTTAAATCCCATATATGCTTGTTCTTTTGCCCGGACAAATTTATAACATGCTCATGCTGCGGAGTTTTTCTATCAATGGCGGGAGAACTCTCAGAACGTATTCGACGTCTTCCTCGTTGTTGTCGCGCCCAAGACTGAAACGTATGCTGCTATGAGCCTGTAGCGGTTCGCAGCCCATCGCACTAAGAACGTGGCTCGATTCGAGACTGCCGCTCGTGCACGCCGAACCGCTACTGAGAGCGATCCCCTGCAAATCGAGGGAAAGCAGCATGCTTTCGCCCTCGACACGGGCGAAACTCAAATTTACTAAACCCGGCAAACGATTTTTCGGATGGCCGTTTAAAGTAACGCCGTCGAGGGCATCGGTAAGGCCCTTGTGGAGCATTTCTGTGAGCTTTCCTTCACGGTCCGGCTCGATATCGATGTCTGCTATAGCCAATTCGAGAGCTTTTGCATAACCGATTATCCCGGGGACATTCTCCGTGCCGGCGCGCTTCCCGGATTCGTGGGTTCCGCCATGGATTAGGCTCGAAATCTCATTTCTCGCCGAATTTTTAATATAGCAAATACCGATTCCCTTTGGGCCATAAAATTTATGCCCACTCGATGCGAGAAAATCGACGCCAAGATCCTCGACATTAACAGGTATCTTCCCGAAAGCTTGCACAGCGTCAGTGTGGAACAAAGCGCCATGTTCGTGCGCGATTTCGGCAAGTTCTTTAATTGGTTCGATTGTGCCGACCTCGTTGTTGGCCATCATTATCGAAACCAACATCGTATCGTCGCGGATAGCTTCCCTGAGAGTATCCGGATGGACAGTTCCAAATTTATCGACATCGAGATATGTCGCGGTAAAACCGATTTTCTCCATAAACTTAACGCTTTCGAGAACCGCCTTGTGCTCGACTTTGGAAGTTATAATATGGCCCCGTTCTTCGAAATGTCTGAAACCGACACCCGTTATCACAAAATTATCGCTTTCAGTGCCGCCTGAAGTGTAATAAATTTCCTCGGGAGTAGCGCCGATTAGCTTTGCAATCCGGTCGCGAGCTTCCTCTATCGCCGCGCGTGTCCATTGGCCGAATTGGTGGAGGCTCGATGGATTACCATATTGTTCGGCAAAATAGGGAATCATAGCCTCGACAACTTCCGGCCGAGTGGGCGTCGTAGCTGAATGATCCATATAAACTTTACGCATATTTCCTCCCAATAAATTTGTAAATATTAAGATATGAAGCTGACGTATAAAGTCAACGATAAATTAGGCTGTAACAGAATGAATAGCGTAATGGATTTTGTCTTTTCTAAAGACACTACTGGTAATCAAATCGTGCCGCATTTCGCAGTCCCAATTCGACAATCGGGGGGAAAAAAAAGGGCGGCCATATGGCCGCCCTTTGGCTTGTTGCCCTCTCGATTATTTCTTTACAGTGTCGCGAAGGTTTTTGCCGGGCTTGAACTTAGCAACCTTGCTGGCCTTGATTTTCATCTTTTCGCCAGTCTGCGGGTTACGGCCCATGCGAGCTGAACGCTTTGCGGTCATGAAAGTTCCAAAACCTACAAAGGTGATTTTGTCACCCTTCTTGAGGGTCTTGGTAATCGTGTCGAGAGTCGCCTTGACTGTCTTGTTTACCAGAGTCTTACTCTGGCCGGTTTCCTTAGCCACTTGGCTAATGAATTCGTCCTTTGTCATCATAGCCTCCTTCCATTTGGGTTGATTGAGCTTCAAATATGCTCTACTACATCGTTTGACCCCAAAGTAGAGGTGCAAGAATGGTTTGTCAAGGTTTTTTTTCAAAAAAAACAAAAAAAATACTGTAATAAAAGGGGTTTGCAGGATATAATGCCTGCCATAAATCAAGATTATAGTATCATT